>ERZ1034984.89-NODE-89-length-102190-cov-30.826592_pt1 | contig 102190 bp, 84 predicted proteins | sample MGYA00520589_ERZ1034984 | MGnify/ENA primary metagenome ERZ1034984 (study PRJEB33766, sample SAMN09781790) | gut metagenome | biome: gut microbiome | host: Homo sapiens | place: Madagascar | study: EMG produced TPA metagenomics assembly of the PRJNA485056 data... | reverse complement strand
TGCGAGTGTAGCTCAGTTGGTAGAGCATCACGTTGCCAACGTGATTGTCGCCGGTTCGATTCCGGTCACTCGCTCCATTTTTTTGCCTAAAGTTCGAAAGGTTCCTCCATGGCGCAATATTCCATCAGCCGTCGCGACGCCTGCCGTTTTCTGATTGATTATCATCATCTTTCGGATGAAACGGAGCTGAAAATGCCCGCCGACACGGTGGAGTATGTACGCAAGGTGGGGTGCATCCAGTTTGATCCCCTGGATGTGGTCGGGCGCAACCCGGAACTGGTGTTGCAGGCGCGTTGCCGGAACTACCGGAAGGGGGATATCGGCGAGCTGCTTTACCGGGAACGCCGGTTGTTCGATGTATGGGATAAGAATATGGCAATCTGTGCCGTCGAGGATTGGCCCTGCTTTTCACGGTTCCGGAACAGTCACGCGCAGTGGCTGGAGGAACACGCCGATGCGGTGCGGATCGTGAGCGATTACCTGAAAACACACGAGTACGCCTGTTCTTCCGACATTGAGCTTGAAGGGCGGATGCCCTGCTGGCATCGGCAGCAGCGGATGTCCCGAGGGGTTCTTGAGTGCATGTGTCACGCCGGGCTGGCGGTGGTTCACCACAAGCGGGGAGCACGCCGTTACTACAGTCTGGCGGAACACACGATCCCGCGGCATCTGCTGGAACGGCAGGTTGACCATTCGGATGACGCCGGATATTTTCTGTGGCAGGTGCGCCGCCGGACCGGCGGAGTCGGCCTGCTGTGGAACCGCCCCGGCGACGCATGGCTCGGGATATGGGGGATGAAAAGCGTCCACCGCAATGAAGCATTCCGGAAGCTGGCCGAGTCCGGCGAACTCCTCGAGGTCGCGGTGGAGGGGCTGAAGCACCCGCTGTATTTGCCCGGACCGGCGCTGCCGGTGCTGGAAAATGTTTTGCGGAACGCTCCGGCGGAGGCAGCCGAATGCCGCATGATCGCGCCGTTGGATAATCTGCTGTGGGATCGCAAACTGATCGCCGAACTGTTCGGCTTCTCCTGTAAATGGGAGGTCTACACGCCCGCCGCTGAACGGAAGTACGGGTACTACGTGCTTCCCGTGCTGCTGGGCGACCGTTTCATCGGGCGGATCGAACTGCGTTCCGCCGACGCAGTGCTGCAGGTGGAACATTTCTGGCCGGAGCCGGATGCCGGTCGGGTTTCCGGCTGGAAACCGGCCCTGAGGCGGGGGCTGAAACGCTTTGCCGCCTATCTCCGGTGTCGCGCGGTATCAGGGCTCAAGTGAGAGCCGCAGCATCTCCCCGGCGTCCTGCAATCGGCAGACGGTGAGCACCCCATCCTCATAGAAGCCGAAGGAGGCAGGATTTCCTCCTTTGGGCAGTGAAATGGAGCCGGGATTGAAAGCGATCCGACCGTTTTCGAGCCGTTCCAACTGGGGCAGATGGGTGTGGCCGTAGGTGAACACGGCGCCGGCGGGAATCGGGGGAAGCTGCCCGGGATTCCAGAGATGCCCGTGGGTCAGGAAGAAACGGTGTCCGTCAACCAGCAGCGTGGAGTAATCCGACATCAGCGGAAATTCAAGCAGCATCTGATCGACTTCGCTGTCGCAGTTGCCGCGGACGGCCACGATCTGTTCCTTTCGGCGGTTGAGCTGTTCGACCACCTGCGGCGGCGCATAGTCCGGGCGCAGGGGATTGCGCGGGCCGTGGTACAGGGCGTCGCCGAGCAGCACGAGCAGGTCGGGGGCGTGGGATTCGATATGACGTTCCAGCAGTTCAAAGCTCTCGGGGGAGCCGTGTACATCCGAGAAAAAAAGCAATTTCATGATTGATCCTGTCATTGGGTTGATCCATGCCTGTAATATAGGCGGCGGAGTGGAAAAGTGCAAGATTCAGAAGCGGATCCGGGCGATGAAGATCGAATTGTCGCTGCCGCGGCTCATGCACCGCTCCCAGTTGGCGGGCCCGAGTGGACCGTCGCACTGCATCCATTCGGAGACGACGATCCACGATTCGCCTTCATCGATCCGGCAGCATCCGAAGTTGCCGAGCCGGGCGCCGCGCTCAGGCACCGCTATACACTCCGTGGAACGGATCACGCGCAGCGTATCCGGGTTGACTTCCGCCAGGAACAGCGGTGCGCGGTGGCGGAATACATGGCCGTTGTTTCCGGCGCGGCGGGTGTAGACCAGAAACAGGCGGCCGCCGCCGGAAATCCAGTGCTGCTGGGTGTTGTAGTTGCCCAGCTCTTCGCCGTCATCGAACCGCCATTCGACCGGGCGGGAATAGTGCAGCCCGTCGTCGCCGGCCGCGACGTAACCGGTTTTATCATTGCGCATGGTCAGGTAGAAGCGCCCATTGTGGCGAATGATCGACGGTTCGCACAAACCGCGGGGCTCCGGCACGGACAGCGGCTCCCCGCATTCGAGGAAACGCAGTTCGTTGCCGTCGAAGCAGCAACGCATCACAGCGGCGCGATAACAGCTCTGCCACGGAGTCGCGGCTTCGGCTCTGGTCATGAAATAGATCGGAATCAGCAGCCCGCCGTCCTGCTGTTCGTAAATCTGGGAACAGGCGGCCGCCGCGTTGAAAAAAGTCTCCTCCGGATCGTGCGGCATCATCAGCGGACGGTAGCCGCTCCATGTCCCGTCATCCGGGGACATCACGCTCCAGACGGTGTGCCGGGGACGCGGATCGGGGATGAATTCGTCGTTGCAGTAGATCATGCTCGAACCGGTCAGCAGGAATTTTCCGGTGGCGGCATGGTAAAACGGCGTGGCGTCCGCCATCGCGATCTCCCATTCCGGGTGGCCGGGAAAGGGGCGGCGCGCCAGTTCCGGCACTTCCCGGATCGGCGACCAGTTCCGGCCGCCGTCGGAGCTGGCAAGCTCCCTCATGCCGTAAAAGATGTCGCTGCCGGTAAGCCGGAGCGGCTGGGTGGTGATGACCGCCCGCCCGTCCGGGGCGGCGGCGCCGCGGGCATGGGTGTAACAGAACTCCCCCTGAAATCCGGTGGCGATACGCTGCAGTTCGATTTTCATGGTTTGCCGGACTCCTTCCGTTGAGTGTGGCAGGTCAGATTTTCCCGGCGGAATTGGCTCCGCTGCGGGTCAGCCAGCGGGAATTGCCGATGGTGAACACCGCGTAAGGCACCACCCAGAAAAGGGTCAGCGCGTGAAAGATTCCGTAGAAATAGCAATACAAAATATGGCGCAGCGAATTGCGCTGCAGATTCACCAGCGCCGGAAGCGTCGACCACAGCATTGCGGTCGCCGCAATGCTCAGCACCAGTGTCCCGTTGGTGGTGAAGATGTTGTAAAGGGTGAACCAGATCATCACCACCGGCAGCACCGTCATCAGCGTATACAACAGCAACGTCGCGAGCATGAACCACCGGCGCGGATCGGAGAAGCGGAAATTGCGGAAGATAAAGGAGTACATCTCCAGATTCTCCCGGATGTTGCTCCTTTCCCAGCGCAGCAGCATCTTGGAGATGCCGCGGTAGCATTCCGGCACGTTGGTATAGATGTAGGCGGAACGCTGCATGATCACGCCGTATCCCTGCCGCAGGATCAGGTTGGTCAGCGCGCGGTCCTCGCCGATTCCGGCAGGTTGGCCGAAGAAGGTCTGGTTCAGCCACTCGTTGAGCAGCGGCATCAGGGCGGTGCGGCGGTAGGCGCTGAGCGCGCCCGGCGTGCAGAACACGCTTTTGAACACCGTCTGCCCCGCCCGGATGAAGTCGAAGGCGAAGGTGAAACCGGCATCGATCATCGGCGGGAAGATCCCGCCCTCGAGGTTGGCGACCCGGACGTTGCCGGAGACCGCGCCGACCGAGTGATCGCGCCGGAACGGGGAAACCATCCGGGCCAGCGCATCCGGTTTCAGCAGCGAGTCGCTGTCCACCGTTACGAAAACTTCGCCGGAACCGCTGCGGAACCCCTGGTAGAGCGCGTAGCGCTTGCCGCGGTTTTCCGGGTAAGTGATCACCCGGATGCGGCCGCCGGACTCTTCCGCCGCCTGCTGCATCCAGCGGAGGGTGTCGTCGATGCTGCCGTCGTTGACGGCGATGATTTCGAGCTTGTCGGCGGGATATTCGCTGCGGCAGACGCTTTCGAGTGCGAGCTTGATGGTTTCGCCCTCGTTGTAGGCGGGAATGATGACGGTACAGACCGGGAGTTCTTCCGGCGGCACCGTCGGAATTTCCCGGTAGAAAAAATACCGGCAGACCGCGATCAGCAGGAAATATCCCAATGGGCAGCAGAGAAAGAAAAACGTGAAGGCCAGCGAAAACCGGTCAAATGGAGAATCCTCCTGAACCCAGCAGTCATAATACTGGGAAAACATCACTCCCGAAAGAATAAAAATAATGGCCAGGACCACGATCCGGCCCCAGCGTTTCAACCTGTACATGATACCATTCCCGATTCCGCTCGTTCAAAAACCATTTAATATAATGACGATTCTAATGGATTTCAAATGATTTTCGCGGAATCGGAATGGAATTTCCGGATTATGGAAGCCGGTTGCCCGCCGAACGGTAGATTTCGTACCATTCTTCGCGAGTAAGCTCCACATCGGCGCCCCGGGCATTTTCGCGGACCCGCTGCGGTTTGGTCGAGCCGATGATCGTCTGAATTTTCGCGGGATGGCGCGCGACCCATGCGACCGCCGCCGCACCGGGGCTGAGCCGGTAACGTTCGCCGATCCGGCCGAGGGTGCGGGTCAGTTCCGTGTAGCGTTCCGAAGTCAGGAATACGCCCTCAAAGAAGCCGAACAGAAACGGCGACCAGGTCTGGATGGTGATTTCATTGAGCCGGCAATATTCGAGCACGCCGCCGTCGTACATGGTGCCGAGGGGACTTTTGATGTTCACATTCAACCCGGAGTCGACCAGGGGAGTGTGGGCGGGACCGAACTGGAGCTGATCGGCGATCAGCTTGAACGGCACATACTTCTGGAGCAACGCCATCTGCGACGGATTCTGGTTGCTGACGCCGAAATGACGCACCTTGCCGGACTGATGCAGATGCGTGAAGGCTTCGGCGACCTCCTCCGGCTCCATCAGCGTATCGGGACGGTGAAGCAGCAGCACGTCGAGATGATCGGTCTGAAGCCGGGTCAGGCTCTGATCCACCGAGTGCAGGATGTGCGGCAGCGAGAAGTCGAAAAAGCCGGGGCGGATGCCGCATTTGGACTGAATGAGAATACGGTCGCGCACGCCGGGGTGAGTGTGCAGATATTCGCCGAACCGCTCCTCGCAGCGTCCGCCGCCGTAGATGTCCGCATGGTCGAAAAAATCGATGCCGGCTTCGAGGCAGGCGTCGATCAGCTGCGCAAGTTCGGATGCTCCGAGTTCCGCGATGCGCATGCAGCCGAGTGCGACGGCGGAGGCTTCGAGTCCGCTGTTGCCGAGATTGATGCTTTTCATGAAATGGTTCCTTTCGCAATGGTATGATGTTCAATCTATCACGGAAAGGAGTTCCGGTCAAGCGCGGTCAGGGGTGAAGTTCCTGGATTTTTCCTCCGGCGAGCAGTTCGGAGTGGGAAATCGTGCGGGCCGTTCCGGCGGAGCCGGGCGCAAGCTCCAGCATCCTGCCGTTGCCGAGCCTGATTTGCATCGGATGCTGCGGCGCGGCGAGCACATACTCCGGCCTGCCGGGGCAGAAGGGATAAAAGCCCATCTGTGCAAACACATACCAGCCGGACATCTCGCCGTTGTCCTCATCCCCCGGCAGGGTGTCGGGCGTATAAAGTCCTTCCGTGACGCGGCGGATCGCGGCGGCGGCTTTGCCGCGCGCCCCGGCCAGCGTGTAGAGCCACAGCACATGGTGAACCGGCTGGTTGGAGTGGGCGTACTGGCCGAACCCGGCCAACGCCATTTCGGCCATTTCATGAATCTCTTTGCCGTAAGCGCCGGTCTGGAAGTCAGGCGGGGCCTCCAGCATCCGGTCGAGCCGGGCGACGGTTGCGGCAGGGCCGCCGAAAAGTCCGATCAGCCCCTCAGGATCGTGTGGAACCGCGAAACCGCACTGCCAGCTTGAACCCTCAATATAGGTGCGGTTCCAATCGGTCGGGGAGAGGGCGGGAAAAGTGCCGTCGGCACGGCGTCCCTGCAGGATTCCGGCGGCCGGATTCCATAAATTCCGGTAGTTCCGGCTGCGGCGGAGAAGGTCGTCGCAATGGACGGCGTCTCCGAGTATTCCGGCGATCTGCGCCAGACAGAAGTCATTGGCGGCGTAGTCCATCGTGCGCGATGCGGCGTGTTCGCACTGATCGTCCGGCACGAAACCGTATCGGATGTACTCCGCGAGGTTGCGCCGCCCGAAAAGCCCGTGCGGTTCGACCGGTTCATACGCATTTTTCAACAGATAACGCCACGCTTCGGCGAGGTCGAAGCCGCCGATCCCCTTGACCGCCGCGTCGGCATAGACCGCGTCGATATGGGTGCCGGTCATGCAGCTGCGGTAACCGGGACTGCTCCAGCGCGGAAACCAGCCGCCTTCGCGGGCGGCGTTAAGCCAGCCGGAGAGGATTTCTCCGTATCGCGCCGGGTCGAGCAGCGACAGCAGCGGGTAGACGGTGCGGTGGGTGTCCCAGAAGCCGTTGTCGGCGTAAAGCACTCCGGGCCGTGCGGTTCCGCTGTACGGACTGTAGTGGACCGGATTGCCGGAACCATCGAATTCGTGAAATTCACGCGGAAACAGCATTGTCCGGTGCAAACAGGTGTAAAGGGTGCGGCGGGTGCGTTCGTCGGCCTCGATCTGAACCGCGGCAAGTTTTTCCTCCCAGCTCGCGGCGGTTCGGGCGGCGGTCTCCTCCAGCGTGGCAGCGAGTTCGCGCAGGTTCCGTTCCGCCTGCTCCGGAGAGAGAAAGGAAGTGCCGATCCGCAGCTCCGCGACGGTGGTTTCGGGCGGCAGTTCCAACACGCCGCAGTGGAATTTCGCCACGGCGGCCGAACAGTGTGCGACGAAGTGAAACCGGAAATTCTCCGGCACGCCGCCATTGTGATTGGAGGTATGGCCGTGAAAGGTGTGCGAACCGTCCTGTTTCAGTTCCGAACGGCCGCACTTCAGGTCGAAGATGATCCGTTTCGGAACTTCGGCCGGAAAAGTGAAGCGCAGCCATGCGCAGCGAGCAGTCGCGGCAAGATCGACGTCGACGCGGTAACGGTTGAGATGCAGCGAGAAACCGGCGGGGGTGAACCGGAGCCGTCGCGGATCGTATACGCCGATGCGCGCTTCGGGATCGAGCAGTTCCGGCCCGGTCTGCGGCAGGAGCAGGAAGGTGCCGTAATCCCCGATCCACGGACTCGGCTGGTGGGTCGCCCGGATGCCGTGAAAACAGCGGCTGCGCGGCGTGAAAAAACGCACGTCGTCCCGGTTTTCGATACTCCAATGGGTCATCGCGTAAGGCGGCCCCGCCAGCGGCAGGGTATTGCCGGTCGAGTAGTGAAACTCGGAGTCGCTCCCCTGCAGTGGATTGACGTAGTCGAGCAAAGCGGTCATGGCTGTTTTTCCAGTTTGATCCGGCCGATCTGGGCAGCCCAACTCTGATTTACCTGCCGGATTTTGAAACTGATCCTCAAATAAGAGGTTCCGCGTTTCAAACTTTGAGCCGGAGTCAGTTTCCAGGCGTTGAATTCGGACCGGGAGCCAGGGACGGCTTTCAGGTCGACTGGTGTGTAACGTTCACCATCGTGGGATTCTTCAACCATAAAATGGTTGGCCGGATTTTGATCGATAGCTTTTTGCCACAGATAGACCGTCAGGTTGAAGCCGGTGAAACGTTGGCCGTCACCGGAGTTCAAAATGCCCGCCGGATAGACACCCGACTTTTTGACACAGTTCTCATCGACTTTAAGTCGGGCGGTTTCTCCATTGAAATAGTGGGGATTGGAAGGATCATATACGACGTTCTCCGATTGAGTCCCCGGCAGAAACAGTTCTGTCAGGGCCCGGCTTTTTTGAGAACCGAGAATGGAACGAGGCACGGCAATGACAAACGGCGTCCCCTTACCGTCATGCAGGTCGAAAAGTTTTGCATTGGCGGCTTTCACACCTTCGAGCATCTCATAATACGGCTGGTCGCACTGGCTGACCAGGCCGAAGTTATGAGATTCGCCGTTGGGCAGACTGCGCCGGGAGACCGGCTGGTCCCAGTAAATGAAATAACCGAAACCGAGACAGAGCGGATTGAGGGCAGCCTGTTCCGTGAAGATTCGGAAACCGGTGCCGCGGTCCGTCTGGGTACGCACGGTATTGTTCCCGGAATAAGCCCGGTAACCACGACTTTCGGTCACGAATGCGTATTCGAGAACAGCGAAAGGAGTGTCGGCTTTGAGCAGCCGATCCATGTCGCGCTCCACCCAGCCGAGCGACAGACCATAGATGTTGAAGCCGAGGAAGTCGACATGCCGTGTCGCTCCTTCGTACCAGTCAATCGATTGCTTGGGACAGTGGGCAGCCCCCATGAAAAGATGATCAGGGTCGTGTTTGCGGAAGAGTTCGCGGAGAATCCGATGATAGCGTTGCGAAGACAGATTGATGAATTCCTGCACCTCCGTGGAGGGAATCGGAGTGATATCAAGTTCTGTGTTCAACAATTCGGTACGGTCTGCTCCGGGAAAACCGAACAGAGCCGCAACCCGGGTAAAATCCCCGTTCCGTTTCCGGGTGAGAAAGTCGAGAAAAGCCGCTTTGGCAAAACAGGAAGCCGGTTCTTTCAGAATCAGGCCGACAAGTTCTTCGGACCAGCCGTTCTCGTTCTCCATTGAGTAAGCAATCAACATCGGATCGCTGCGCCGATGGTCGCAAACCGCTTTGACAGCGGGTTCGACCTTGCGGGCGAAGTCGGGATCGTACATGTCGATCGCCCGGTAATTTTTCCCGATGCGGTTGACTGCTCCTGCGTGTGAATCCTCGATATACGGCAGCCCGATGGTTTCACCCCAGCCCCATTTGGCGGTGGAGTTGAACCCCCATGCCTGGAAGCGACGGCGGGCGATATCGCGAAATTTCCGGTCGAAATCCTGTCCGTATTTACGTTTCAGGTTGGCGGCGAGAAAATTGACCTTGCCGGGCGTATGATAGGCCTCCGGAAAAAGAGTGCGATCGGGTAATTCCGAAAACTCTTTCCGAGGGGAACCGCCGGAATTCAGAAGCGGGGTGTTGTAACCATTTTCACGCCAGGAGACCGCATCGACTCCCTGCAGGAAAAAACGGTTGCCCTCCGGTGTGATGAACCACCAGCGCCCATCAATCTTTTCAAGGCGAAAAAAGCCGGTGGCGCGGTAAACTTTCCCATCACGCCTGCCGCCATATCGGTCGAAGCGGGCAGAATCGGGAGCGAGGGAGGACAACTTTTCCCATTCCCGGCTGGCATCAGCCCGAAGTTGTCCGTCGGAGGTAATTTTGCCCGGCCATTCCTCCCGGGTGTACTGACCGTAACGGTCCACGATTGCGGTGTCTGCGGCAGTACAGGCCAATGTGCCAAACAGCAGGGTTGCAATATGAAAATGTGAGAGATTCATGGCGGAAATTTCCTTATTCAGTATTTGTAAGAGGCCAGATTGCGGCTGAAAGTGAATTTTACTTTGTTCGGACTGTCGTACAACTCCTGACGGTTCATGGAGGCGACATGTCCGTCGGCAAAGCCGAGATTGGCCTTTTCATTGTGAATCAGATGGATTCCGCCATTTTCGAGGTGGTCGCTCCATTTGGCCTGCCAGGCCATTTTCCCTTTATTTCCCGATGCAACCCCGTAAACGGAATCAGTGTGGATGATCAGGCGCGAGGCATTTTTGATCCGATTGAGCAGATAGACTGCGCTGCCTCCGGAAGCAACTCGGAAAAAGTCCCCAAAAGCCTCCCGAAGTTCCCGGACCCGCGTCTGGTTGGCTCCGGTATCGGTTTCCCGACAGGCATCGAACATCGCATAGACGCCGTTGTATTGATTGTACTGTTTCGGAACATCGGGATTGGCCGGGCAATTCATCATTTCATAGGGCAGATAAGAATCCTTGATGACCTGCGACCAGGTGGTCCAATCCTGTGAACCGAACTTCATCGGACTCCAGGCTTTGAGGATCATGTCGCGGTTGTTGTCGGCATACAGCAATTGAGCACGCATCAACTGTCCCAGATTGCTGGTACAATTGGCGGTCTTCGCGCGTTCCCGCGCCTGATTCAGGGCCGGAAGCAGCATTGAGGCGAGAAGCGCTATGATTGCTATTACGACGAGCAACTCAATAAGGGTGAATTTTTTTTGCATCTGATTCTCCTATTTTGTGAGTGAAGCTGTGGTATCGCGATTGATGAAACGGCTGGGGACCAGCGTTCGGGGCGGAATGGGTGTATTGCGATTGATGCGCTCCGCCAGCAGCCGGACGGCGGCTTCCCCCATTGCTTCGCCGTCCTGCCGGACCGTCGAAAGGCGCGGGGTGATCAAAGTGCAAAGCTCGTCGTCGTTGAAACCTACCAGCGAGACATCGCGCGGCACTTCGCGGCGGGTGTCGCGGATCGCGGCGATCGCTCCCGGCGCCAGCTCGTCCCACAGCAGCAGCACGGCGGTCGGAGGGCAGGGGAGGTGCAGCAGCCGGTTCATGGCCGGATAGCTGAACAGCTCCAGCCCCACGTCGGAGGGGCGCATGTGCGACAGCGCCGGCCCCAGCTCGGAGATCAGCGCCGGATCGAATTCCAGTTTCGCGTCGGCCAGCGCCTGCCGGTAGCCTTCAAAACGGTTGCGGACGGAATCCACCTCCCGCGCCGCCTCCAGCGTGGTCAGCAGGAAGCCGATCCGGCGGTGGCCGAGTCCGATCAGATGCCGCGTCGCCTCATAGGAGGCCCGGAAGTTGTCGGAGGCCACCAGCGGTATTGCGTCGGTGGCGAAACTGTTGTCCAGGCAGACCAGCGGCAGTTCGGCGGCGATCCGCAGCGCCAGTTCCCGGTTGCGCTGGAAATAGGGGATCAGGATAATGCCGGCTGCCCCGCCGGAACGGGCACGGCGCAGGTATTCGGCTTCGCGCTCCGCATCGTTGCGGGTATTGCACGTGACAAGGGAAAAACCGTGCCTGTGCGCGGCGCTTTCCACTCCGACCAGCGCCCGGTGGGCCAGGGATTCCTGAAGATTCGATGCAATGTAGACGAGTTGCCGCAGCCCGGAAGCCGGCCGCGGCGCGGCCGGAGCGTTTACGAACGTCCCCCGACCCTGTTCGGAGCGGAGCGTCCCTTCAAGTTTCATGATGTTGAGCGCCTTGAGCAGGGTCTGGCGGGTTACGCCGAAGCGTTCGGCCAGCGCCTGTTCGGTCGGCAGCTTTTCGCCGCCGGAGAAAACCCCTTCGGCGATGTCGCGCATCAAAGCGCGGTAGATTTCCTTGTAACGGACCTGTGTAGACATCTGAAAGTTGCACTCCTGTATTTACCGTCAATTATAGTGAATTTTCTCGCAAAAGGCAATAGAAAGACGGTTTTTTTATCGGAAAATTGCAAGTTCAGGCCAAACTTGTATGTACAAGGCGTCCGTTTTCACGCGACGGTCCCCGGCTTATCGGAACAATAAACCGGGGACCTGAATATGGAACAGCACTGTTACGGCAGATACACTTCGAGTTCGTCGCGCAGGAAAGCGCGCAGCTTTTCCACATCGACCGACCGGACGGCTCCGTTGCCTGCGGCGCTCATGGCCGCGGCGGCTCCCGCCGCCTGTCCGGTCAGGAAACAGCCGGGAATCACCCGGATTGAGGATTGCGCTTCCCGGTCGCAACTGATGCAGCGTCCCCCGACCAGCAGGTTTTCCACCTCCTGCGCGACCAGCGCACGGTAGGGAACCCCATAGTTTTCACCCCATTTGTACATGGTTGCGGCCAGTTCTTTTTCCACCTCCTTCTGCCGGGCTACGTCGCCCGAGGAGTGGATGTCGATCGGATAGTTGAAGCGGCCGATCTCGTCCGGGAAAGAGGCGCGGCGGCGGTAGTCCTCCCCGCTCAACTGGTAGTCGCCCCGGATCCGGCGGCTTTCGCGCACGCCCATCAGCGCCGCGGTCTGGGAGAGTTCTGAGTTTTCAAAGCCGGGTACGTGTTCCCGGTAGAAGTTATGGTAGACCAGTGCGAGTTTCCGGCCCTCGATGTAGGCACGGGTCAGCTGTTCGTCGTCGAGCGTATCCGTGCCGTAAAGATGGCCGACGTTGGCGCGCCCGCTCTTTTCACTGTACTCCCAGAAGCCGGGGAAATGGAATTCCGCCACCGGAGAAACGCCCTTTTCCGCCATTTCCATCCAGATGGCGCGGTCGGAACGCCCCCGGGCTTTCGCCTCCCGGTAACGCGCCATATCGACATTGGTGTACTGCGCGCAGAGGGTGGGGCTCATCGTATTGCCGTCGCCGTCGCCCTTGTCGAAAGGGACTCCGGCAAATGCCGCAACGGAACCGTCCCCGGTGCAGTCGACGAAAACCCGGCCGGTGACTTTCTGCAGGCCGGAGGAAGTCGCGACCAGCAAGGCCTCAATCCGGTTGCCGCGGCGGATCGCATCCGCGATGCGGATCATGTAAAACACCTTGACCCCGGCCTCCAGAAGCCGCCGGTCGCAGACCCGCTTCAAAGCTTCGGTATCGACCGGCTGCCAGAGGGGATGCACTTCATGAATGCCCATTTCGGCGCACGCATCCCGGACGATGGAGTGGCAGATATTGCCGACGACGACCCGTTTGCCGTCCCCCTGGTGAAGAATGATCGGAATCAGGGAGTTGGTGCTCATGCCGCCCGCGGAACCGGTCTGCTCCAGAAGGACGGTTTTCCTCCCCTGCATGGCGGAAGCGATTGCCGCTCCGATTCCGGCCGGCCCCGCTCCGGCGATTACGACGTCGGCATCACAGAATACGGGTACGTCAAGCGATTCAAACATGATTTCGTTCCTTATAATTCGATAGATCAGGCCAAGGCGATTGCGCGCATGGCCCGGGTGATGCGGGTCAGCTCTTCCGGGGAGGCCACAAAGGGAGGCATCGTGTAGAGCCACGGTCCGAAGGGGCGCAGCCAGACGCCGGTTTCGCGCACGATCCGCTGGACGGTTTCGGGGGAGGGGGTGGAAGCAAGTTCCGCCACTCCGACGGCTCCGAGCGTGCGGACATCCTTTACATTGGGAAGGTTGCGCAGTTCCTCAAGCTCCGAGCGGAGCTGCCGCTCGATCGCCTTGACGTTGCCGCGCCAGTCGTATTCGCTGAAGAGTTCGAGCGACGCGCAACCTGCGGCGCAGGCGAGCGGGTTGGCCATGAAGGTCGGCCCGTGCATGAACTTGCCGGGGGGAACCGCCGAAATCGTCTCCGCGACCTTGTCGCTCGCCAGCAGCGCGGCCAATCCGATCGCGCCGCCGGTCAGCCCTTTGCCGACGCACATCAGGTCCGGGGAGACTTTCGCGTATTCGGCGGCGAAAAATTCCCCCAGCCGCCCGAAGCCGGTCGCGACCTCGTCGAAAATCAGCAGGATGTCGCGCTCGGAACAGGCACGGCGCAGTTCGGCCAGGTACCGCGGGTGATAGAAGCGCATCGCGCCGGCGCCCTGAAAGACCGGTTCGAGGATCACCGCCGCGATTTCGTTTTCATACCGGTCGAGCATGGCTTCCATCGGGGCGAAATCGTCCGGATTCCAGTCGGCGCCGAACGGCGTGGCGGGCTGCGGAGCAAAGTGGTGTTTCGACAGAATGCCGGAAAACATGTGGTGCATCCCGTCCGGGTCGGAAAGCGCCATCGCTCCGGCGGTGTCGCCGTGATAGCCGCCCCGGACCGTGCCGAGCAGCCGCCGCGAACCGCGCCCCGCCGCCAGCTGGTACTGGAGCGCCATCTTGGCCGCGCATTCGACGGCCACCGAACCGGAATCGGCGTAAAACACCCGCGTCAGTCCGGCCGGAGCCGATTCCACGAGCAGCTGCGCCAGCCGGATCGCCGGTTCATGGGTGAAACCGGCGAACATCACCTGCGACAGTTTCGCGGCCTGTTCCCGGATCGCCGCGACGATCTTCGGGTGGTTATGTCCGTGGCACATGCACCACCAGCTCGAAACCCCGTCCAGAAGCTCGCTGCCGTCGGCCAGTCTGATTTTCGTGCCGGAGGCGGAAACCGCGAAGTTCACCGGCGGCGGCTCGGTCATCGAGGCGTAGGGGTGCCACAGGTGTTTGCGGTCGAATTCCAGAAGCTGTGTCGTATTCATAGGTCAGCGTTCTCCGAAGATCGGGCCGAAATCGGTGTCCGGATAAGGCTCCGCGACCTTGCCCAGCTCCACGAGGATTTCCGGCTGTTGATATTTGTTCAGATATTTCAGGATCATCCGCCGGGAGTCGGCGGAGATTTCCGGGTCGGCCCCGGCGCTCCAGTTATAGACGACGCCCGCGAGCTTCATGCCCCGCCGAACCGCCATTTCGATCGACATGATGGTGTGGTTCAAACTGCCGAGACGGCCGGAGGTGACCAGAATCAGCGGATACCGCCGCTCCGCCGCGAAATCCACCGTCAGGAGATCTTCGGTCAGCGGCACCGCGAGGCCGCCCGCGCCTTCGAGCAGCACGACATCGTAATTCGCCGAAACCTTCTCCACCGCGGCGCGGATCGCGTCGAGGTCGACGGTGCGGTGTTCCCGCGCCGCCGCGAAATGGGGGGAGGCGGGAAAGCTGAAGATCGCCGGAGCGGTCAAACCGGCTTCGTCTTCCGGGAAACGCCCGACGCCCATCATCGCGCGATGCCTGTCGAGGTCCTCGGAAAAGCCGACATTGCCGGTCTGGATCAGTTTCACGGTGATCACGCGTCTGCCGCGCCGGTGCAGATAACGGGCCATCATGCCGACCGCGACGGTTTTGCCGATGTCGGTGTCGATGCCGCTGACGAAATAAACATTCATAATTCAGGCCTTCTTTCTGGCAATCAGGGTAATGGGATGATAGGTGAGCGGGAACTTGCCGTCCCCGAGTTGAAACCGGCGGTAACCGGCGGAAAATTCTTCGAGCCGCTTCCGGGTCCAGCGCAGCGGACCGCCGGTCGCGGTCACCCCGGTCGCCTTCAGGTGTTTCAGCACCGCCAGCGGAGTATCGAAGCGCGGCTTGAGCAGCTCCTGCCGGAAGCCGATCAGGTCGAACTCACGGCTGAACAGTTGCTGAAGACGGCCGGGGTCGAGGTAACGCAGTCCGCTGCCGGTCAGGTCGGCGATCTCATAAAGATTCTCCGGCCCGAAGGTGGTGACCGCCAGCAACCCGCCGGGATTCAGTGCTCCTGCCAGCTTTTTCAGCAGCGCGGGCAGGTCGCTCATCCACTGGATCACGGCGTTGGAGAGGATCAGGTCCAGCGAGCCGGGCAGGGGGATTCGCTCCACATCCCCGGCGATGAACTCCGCCCGCTCCCGGTTGCGGTGAAAGCGGCTCCACTCCTCCACAAGATCGAGCAAATAGAGTTTGCCGTAGTCGAAGCTCTGTTCGATCCGGTCAGTCAGAATGCCGGAGCCGCATCCGAGTTCGAGGATACGGGGAAAGTCGCGTTCGCCGGTCGCGAGCCGGAACAATTCCAGCAGCTCCTCCGCCATCAGGCGCTGGACCTCCGCAGCGTGGTCATAGCTTTCCACGCTGCGGCGGAAACGGCTGCGGACCAGATTCTTATCCAAGTTTTCCAAGTTCGGCCACCTCGGGATAAAGGGCAAAAGGATAATGGGGCGAATCGATTTCAACGATCCGGCTTTCGGTCATCTGCCATGCGGCGCGCTGGGCGGCAGGAGAAAAGATCCGGTCCCGGCTTCCGATCACCGCCAGCCGGAACAAATTGGTTGGAATGAGCGACTCCATGATATTGTGCAGCAATGAGTTGAGTTCGTTCTGCTGCGACTCGGCGGAACGGCCGGAACCGGGAAACGCGGCCAGTTCGGCGCGCCCCCCCGCCAGCCGCAGGTTGAACCGCTCCCGGGCGCGTTCTTCAAGCCAGTTGGCGGCGGTTCCGGCGAAGATGTCCGGGGCGATGCCGTATTCGGCGCTGACCGGCTGAAGCGTGCCGTTGACCGCGACCGCGTCGGCAAATGCAACCTCCTTGTTTTCAAAATATTTCGCGGCGGACCAGACGCCGAGCGACCATGCGGTCAGGCGGATTTCCCGGTAACCGGCCAGCAGCGGCAGCAGGTCGAGATCGAAGCTGGTGTAATCCCAGACCGCCAGCAGGTCATCGGCACTGGCGAGGGCGTGCGCGACACAGTCGTCCATGCTCCAGCCGTTGAAAAAAAGTTCAAGCACGGGAGTGTGGTTCTGTCGGATGAATGCCGCGTTCACAGGAGCTTCCCCACTGCTTCGATATCGCTTTCATCCAGCGCGGCGGTCAGCGAAAAGCGCAGCCGCGAGGTGTGGGCCGGAACCGTCGGAGGACGGATCGGAAAGACCAGAAAACCGTTGTCCTGGAATTTTTCCGCCATCAATTCGGCATCGCGGTCTTCTCCGACCATGAAGGGGACAATCTGCGAATCGCCGTCCGTTTTCACTCCGGCGGCAGTGAAAATCGCCCGCAGTCGGTCGCTCATGCGTTTGAGTTTGGCGCGTTCGGCATCCATCTCTGCCGCATGGCGCAGCACGAAGTCGCTCCAGTTCAGCACCACCGGGGGCAGCCCGGTCGTGAAGATCAGACTGCGCATGTGATTGACCAGATATTCGCGCACCTCCGGCTCCATGATTGCGTAGGCCCCGGTCGAACCGAACGCCTTGCCGAAAGTGCCGATCAGTACATCCACCTTGCCGGCCACGCCGAGCTCGGCGGCCAGCCCGGTTCCCCGCGGGCCGCGCACTCCGACCGAGTGGGCCTCGTCGACCACCAGCACGGCGTCATATTTTTCCTTGAGTTCCACGAGTTTGCGCAGATCGGCGAGGTCGCCGTCCATGCTGAACACCGACTCGGTCACGATAAAGACCTGCCGGTAGGCGGCGCGCTTCGCGGCGAGCTGTTTTTCCAACTGCTCCAGGTCGAGATGAGGGTAGCGGCGGAATTCGGCGTCGGCCAGTTTCAGGCCGTCGATGATGCTGGCGTGGTTGAGCTTGTCCGACAGGATCAGGTCGCCGCTCCGGGCCAATGCGGGCAGCACGCCGATGTTGGTGTGGTAGCCGCTGTTGAACACCAGCGCCGAACGGCCGTTGTAAAGCTCACTCAGAGTCCGCTCCAGCCGGTTGTAGGCGGGCGTGTTGCCGGTCAGCAATCGGCTGGAAGCGCTCGACTGCGCCAGTTCGGGCGTCGAAAGGTCGGCGGCGTACTGTTCGTAAAATTTCCGGCGCAACTCCGCGTCGCCGGAAATACCCATATAGTCGTTGCCGGAAAAATTGCAGTAGCGTCTGCCGTGATAGACCGCCCGCCCGTGCGGTTCCGGCGCGATTTCGCGCAGCACCCGGAGCCTTCCGGCCGATTTCAGCGCCGCGGCGTCGGCGGCGAGTTCTTCCAACCAGGACATATTGCATCCCCCTCATTTGATGAAATTCATTTTCTTACTATAGCACCTCAATCATCAAAAATCGAGTGAACCGGCTTGCAAACCCGGCCGTTTTGTTGTAGATTATAGTCGTTCTGTTAATTTATCATTGTTTTGAAATCGTTTCATAACTGAAATCACAAGGAGTTCATCCACATGGACAAGGTAAAAGTCGGTATTATCGGCGTCGGCAATATGGGGAGCGGACACATCGGATTCGTGAAGAACATCCCGGAAGCTGAACTCGTGGCAATCTGCGACATCGACAAGGCCAAGGCGGACGCCAAGGCCGCCGAAGCCGGCTGCAAGGCCTATTATTCGACGGATGAGCTTTTTGCGGCGAAAGCGGTCGATATGGTGATTATCGCAGTGCCGCACTACTCGCACACTCCGATCACCATTCAGGCGTTTGAAAACGGCGTGCATGTGCTGTGCGAAAAGCCGATTGCGGTGACCAAGAGCGACGCGCAGAAGATGATCGACGCCCACGCGAAGCACCCGGAGCTGCGCTTCGGCCTCGTGTTCCAGCAGCGCACCAATGAAGCGCACAAAAAGATCAAGAAGCTGATCGAAGGCGGTGAATTCGGCAAGATCGTCCGGGTCAACTGGATCGTGACCGACTGGTTCCGTTCGCAGAGCTACTACGACAGCGGCACCTGGCGCGCCACCTGGGCGGGGGAGGGCGGCGGCGTGCTGCTGAACCAGTGCCCGCACCACCTCGACCTCTTTCAGTGGTTCTTCGGTTTGCCGGTCAAGGTGCGCAGCTCGGTCTCCATCGGCAAGTACCACGATATCGAAGTCGAGGACGATGTGAACACCTACTGCGAATTCGCGGACGGCTCCACCGGCAACTTCATCACCTCCACCGGCGAATTTCCCGGCACCAACCGCCTTGAAATCATGGGTACCCGCGGCCGCATGGTCTTTGAGGACGGAGTGATCAGATTCCGCCGTACCGAGGAGGATGTGAACCACTTCTGCCGTACCACCCCGGAATCTTTCCCGTCGATGACCACGTGGGATATCGAGGTGCCCTACAAGAAGGACTCCGGCAACCAGCACCAGAATGTCGTCGCGGCCTTTGTGAAGGCGGTGCTCGATCCGAAAGCCAAGCTGGTTGCGGATGGCGAAGAGGGAATCCGTTCGGTCGAATTCGGCAACGCGATGCTCTACTCCGGGCTGAAGCATGAGGATGTGGCGATCCCGATGGATACCGCCAAATACGACGCGATGCTGCAGGAGCTGATCAAAAACTCGAAGTTCGTGAAGAAAGAGGCCAAGGCCGCCATCGTCGACATGAGCAACTCCTACTGAGGAAGATAAAAGATGCGCCGGATGGAACGTCAGCTGGAATTTCAGCAGATATTGGAGATTCTGAAAGATGCTTCATTCGGCGATCTCGCCTTTCTGGACCACGGCCGTCCAGCCGTGGTGCCGCTCTCTTTCGGCTTTCAGCAGGAAGAGAAGCGGCTGGCATTTTTCTTTCACTGCGCCCCGGAAGGGCGCAAGATTGAGGCGTTGCGGGCGAATCCCGCCGTCTCGTTTTCGGTCGTGAGCCGGGCGGATGTTGTGCTGGCGGAACCGGCCTGCCGCTCGACCATGCACTACGCCAGCGTAATCGCCGACGGCGAAATTTCAGAACTCACGACCCCGGCGGAGAAAGCAGCCGCACTTGATCTGATCATGAACCACTACGGCGCGGCCGGGCATTTCGATTATCCGGCACCGATGCTCGAACGTACCGCCATCCTGAAGCTGACCGCAAGTTCCATCACCGGCAAATCCAACTGCCGCTGACCGAATCAACTTCCGCTTTTCTCACGAGAGAGAATCTTTGCGGATTTTCGAAGGAGCTTTGCCGGACTGCCTGCGGAACTCCTGGGTAAACGCTGTCGGCGAAGAGTACCCCAGTTTCAGGGCAATCTCCTTGATCGGCATGGCTGTGTCGCACAACCAGGCGTTCGCCTGTTCCATGCGCAACCGCGTCAACATAGCGCGCGGCGTGGTTCCCAGATACAGCCGGAATTGCCGTTCAAGCTCGGTTCGGTCGAGCCCCACCTCACGAGCGACATGCTCAATACGCAGGGGCTTGCGGAAATTGTATTCGAGAATATGCACCGCTTCTGCTACCGACTGAGGCAGTTTTGAATGCTGCGGAAACTGCAGTTCCATCAGCATCTGCATTGCCAGTCCCGCGATTTTCGGAACTTCCGCGCTGTTTTTCCGCTTCAGCAATTGCGCGGCTTCTCTGGCAATGCGGCAGACTGCTTCCGCCGGAATTCCCCGCAGAAATGTGCGGTTGCCGAACAGCACCGGTATCGTCGGGATCAACAGCTCCCCCAACAGGCCGAATGACAGTTTACGGCATCCGCGCGGTGTCTCAAGGCGGTTGTATTCCCCCGGCGGCAACAGCAACACATCACCACATGTCAACCGGAAGTTCCGTTCGGCTGATGTAACGATCAGTTCGCCGGAAAGGGGAAGTTCAAACGCATAGTTATTCGGATTGTAGTGGATGTATTTCCATCCCGGCAGACAATCGGATTCCATTACGAAATCTAGAAACAGCGCCATCGAGTGCAGCCGCCCGTAATCCCAAAATTCCACCTTGCGCTTCTGCATCAGGTTGGTTTCTGCCGGAGAGAGACTGTACGTATCCAATTTTTTCAATTTGACTGCCATAAAAATTACTGTACCGTTTTATTCCGGAAATTCCACTCCCGGATTGCAAAATGTTTAATTTTTTTATGGATTTGTGCAAGTGATTTGAGATGTCCGCACTTGTTTCCGACATCCATTTTGCGTATAATGATAAATAGAAAATCAGAGATCATTTAAAGGCGGGAAAGAATCATGATCACATCTGTTGTTGAAAGCTGCATTGCTTCCTGTGAGTGTCATCGTTACCGGCAACCACTTTCTCCGGTCTTCCGGGAGAAATCGGAAAGTGATCAGCCTGTCCCCGCCGGATACGGAATATCGACACGTGTCGTCCCTCACCGCATGCTGGCGAGCTTCGTCCTCGGTTTCCGGGGGGGAAAGCGCAGTTTCACTCTCATTGAGCTGCTCATTGTGATGGCAATCATCGCCATACTTGCAAGTATGCTGCTGCCGGCGCTGAATGCGGCACGGGCGACGGCGCAGCGGATCAAATGTGTGAACAACCTGAAGAACTTTGGTAATTGTGCGGCGATGTATGCGGCGGACCATGCAAACTATCTGGCTCCGCCGATCACCTGGCCCTATACGCAGGCAAATCCATGGTATGTGATCTACGGGGTCAACTATCTGTCGGCCAATTCCGCGGTGATACAGGATAAACGCGATGGCGGTTCATGGACGCAGTTCAGTTGTCCTGCCGATCCGTTGCGGAACTTGAGGAAAAGAAGCTATGCGATCGCCGGAACCTGGGTAATCAAAAATGCGAATGCAATTGCGGCGGATTCCGCAATCCGACCGTTGACGGCGGGACAGTGCCGGCAACCGGCCAATACGTATTTCATCATGGACACCAATCCGCAGGCGAAATACAACGAATATGCGACAGCCGACCTGACTGCCCCGAATCCATCCGGCAACAATCAGGAAATCATCAAACACAATAACAAAGGCGTGGTCTATCTCGGAACATATCACAATGACGGCTGTAATATCCTGTACGGCGACGGCCATGCGCAAAACCGGAAAAACTGGAAACACCGTAATGACGAGCAGGCACGTATGACCGCCCAGAACTATTTGGAGGACAGCATCTACGGCCGCGGCCAGTATCGAAATAAAACCGGAGCCATTGACGATAATTGAAAGGAACTTGTTCGATGAATCAATTCTGTTTTCTGCTGACATGGGCATTCGTCTTTTCCTCGGCGGCGCTGGAGTGGTCAGGTTACCGCCTGGAACGACAGGCGGATCCCGCCGGAATCAACTTGAAAGGGCCGGCAAAGGCACTGATTCAATTCTATTCCTCCACCAAGCAGACCGATACGCTGCGGGCAGAACTGCGGAATGAATATCTGGAAGTGGAAGTTACAGCTATGCAGCCTCAGGAAGAGGTAAAAGTGCGTTTTTACCTTTTTCACAACCGGGAACTGGCCGACAGGAAGATGACGCTGAAGCTTACGGCCTCCTCGCCAACTGCGGAGAACTGTGCGATTCTGCTGGAAGGCCAGGTCGATCCCCGGAAATCCGCCCGTGGGGATGTGCGGACTCATTTCTGGAAAAAACGGACAGTGCCGTTAAGTATTGAACGGACGCTGCTGACACTGGATGCGGAACTGCCGGAAGGACTGATCGGCTTGTCGGCCCGGCTTGATATCACGCGTCCCGGCGTGTACCGGATTTATGATATTACGCTCGACGAAACGAAGCCGGAAACATCCGGGCTGGAACCGGGACGCAACTATCTGGCGAACGGCGGCGCGGAACGCGGCTGGTACGGCACCGCCGGATGGAATTTCGACTACGTGAAAATGCACGACTCCGGCAAGATCGAACTGTGGAGGAATAAAAAATACGACAGGCTGATCGAAGCAGCGTTGGATGGGCGGGAAAAGTTTGCCGGGCAGTACTCTTTCCGAATTTTCGCTCCGAAAAACTCAACCGGCAGCTTCATGTTCCAGCCGGTGCCGTTCGAGGTCGGACGCAGTGCCTATCTTTCGGCGTGGATGAAAGCGGACCGCAAGTGCCGCGTCACCTACGGCTTGTTTCTCGCCAACGGGATCGCCTATGAAAAGTATGCCGAAGTCGGCACGGAATGGAAAAAGTATGAATTCCCAATCCCCGAATGGGGCAAGGCTGCTCCGGGAGCGTGGTTCTACGGCGATCCGGCACATGGCTACAGTTCGCCCGTACCGTATTCCATGCCGAATTTTATGGTGCCGGAAGGAGCGACGGTCTGGCTTGACAATGTATTTTACTCGGTCGGTATCGACAGCGGGGAGTTCCGGCAGGAACGTGCGGTGACGGCTTCGGCAAAACTGGATCGGGACAGCGGTCTTTACCGTCCCGGAGAAACGATCCGTTCCACGCTCCGGGTACGCAATACGGCGGAGACACCGCAGACTGCGACCATCCGCCGGGTCATGCGGAACTTTCTCGGCGAGGACTTACCCGGTACGGTTCATTCGGAAAAGATCACGCTCGCACCCCATGAATCCCGGGAACTCGGCGCGGAACTCCGGCCCACGCCGGAATTGCGCGGCGCGCTGAATCTGGTGTACGATGTCGAAGGAGAAACCACCGGAGTATATTTCGGTATTCTCGACCGGCCCGCCGCGCCGGCCCCCCGGCTCGGCTTGAATTTATGGGAGTTGAATGGCGACAGAGCGGTGGAGTGGCTGAAAGAGTTCCGGGTCGGTACGGTCCGGACCTGGGGCGGTTTTCGCGACTGGCGTTATCACGGCCTGCGTTATGCGGAGATATTGCACAAGGCGGGAATCCGCAATCTGTACGTGGTCGCACCTCCGGCCTCGCTCAGAGGTATGCCGTTGAAAGCCGATACGCTGTTGCCGAAGGATTATGCCGAATGGTTCCGGGAACTGGCCGGACATATCGATCGACACAGAGGACAGATCGCGATTTACGAATTTTTGAATGAATTCAATATCTGGCGGGGACGATCGAAGAATCCCGATCCGGCTGTATACGACGAGCCGACGCCGGATGTGTATGCGAAGGCGGTGACCGCATTCCGGGAACTACTGAAACAACATGATCCGAAGGCGTTGGTCGCGGGACCGGCCACTTGCGGTACAGATGTACCGTTCACGTTGAACCTGCTCCGGCTCGGCGCGGGCAAGTCATTGGATCTGATTACGGAGCACTCCTACCGCCAGCAACCGGAATGCCCCGACTACGAAGAGGACCTCAAGTCGCTGATGGAAGGGGCCGGAGCTTACGGCAATTTCCGGTTCGCCCAAACCGAGGCCGGGATGATCAAACTGCCCCAATTGCCAGATAACCTGATCGAACGGTACGGCCGGGCCAAGGCGGCCTGGGATGTCCGCAATATGCTGATCGGCTGGGCAAATGGAGTCGATCACTATTCTCATTTCATGTTTTCTTTCGCAACCCGCGGCTGCGACTGGGGCGTAACACTACTGGGCAACGGCGACAACGGTTACGTGCCGCGTCCTTCGGTGGCACTCTTCGCCTACCGGGCGGCAGCGGATCTGATCGGTAACGGACGGTGCGTGGAACGACTTCGGCTCGGGACGAACTATCGCTGTTATCTCTTCGACCGGGGTAATGCACGCGTGGCCGCCCTATGGAAATGGAATGGCGCCCCGGATAAAATGGTGCCGGCTTCTTCACTGCGTTTCGCTGCAGTCTATGACCTTATGGGAACGCGCCTTGCACCGGATAGACTTGTCCTGCGGGAATTTCCGTGCTACATCGTGACGCAGGCTTCGGTGGAAGAACTGAAGCGCGGCATTCTGGACTCCCACCGCGAGGAGAATTCCGAACCGCTGGCGGCAGAATTGATCCCGGTCGGTCCCGAAGAGTTTGCAGTACAATTGGAAAACCGCAGCTCCCGCTTTCTGGATGGTTTCATACAGGTCGGCGAGGAGAAACGATCGTTCCGAAACTTGCCGCCCGAAGAAAAAACACGATTGGCATTCCGGACAGCGGAACCGATTTCGCTGCATGAACAGGAGGTAATCGTCGAAATTGTACTGCCGAAAGAAAAGTGGGCACGGAAATCGGCACTGCCGCTGCTGGGCTTATTCGTTCCGAGCGCCGTGTCCCCGATCACAGCAGACGGCAATCTCGCTGACTGGCCGGATGCAGCCTTGCCCATTCCGTTGAAGCTCAAAGGGAAAGATAAAGGTTGGGGGCAGGATGAGGAAGCTGTCCGCGCTGAAGCCCGGCTGGCGTGGGACGACGATTTCCTCTACTTGGCGCTGACCGCCCATAAACCGGAGTTGTTTCCTGCGGAAAATGCCGGTGCGCTGTGGCGCGGCGACGGTATTCAGGTCGCTTTCGACACCATTCGCAACGCTTCGGCGGAACAGCGGGGGTACCAGGATGACGATTTCGAATACGATATCGCCTTATTCGGCGGCAAACCGACGGTCTACCGCGCCCGCGGTTCGGCGGCGACTTACGACAGTCTCGGCAAGCCGACCGGAATCACGGAGGAGGTGCGCTGCGGCATCCGCATGCTGCCGGACCGCGTCATCTACGAACTGGCATTTCCAAAATCTGCCGTCAGTCCCTTCCGGCTTGAAGAGGGAGCCTCAATGCGCTTCAATGTACTGCTGAATATTGCAAACAGCGGCGGGCGGGCCGGTTATCTGCAGTTGACGCCCGGCATCGGGGAGTTTCCAAAGTGGCCGGCGAAATTCATCGATCTTGTTCTTTTACCCCAACAACCCAAATAAAGAAAGGTTAATCTCATGAAAAAAATCATTGCGGCTGCGGTATTTTGCTGGCTGCTCCTCGTCCAGCTTGGTGCAGTTGAACTGAAACCGGTAAAATACGTATTTCTGTTCATCGGAGACGGCACGTCCTATCCGCAGCGGGAAGCAGCAAACCGGTATCTGAAAGCGACGAATGCGGAGCCGCTGTTCATTGATGCGATGCCCTTTCATCGTTCGACCCGCACTGCGGCAGCGAATAACGTTGTGACTGATTCGGCCGCTTCCGGCACCGCAATCGCATGCGGCAGCAAAACCAACAAGAATATGCTCGGCCTTGCCCCGGATGGTTCGCTGCTGGAATCCTGCGCGACGCTTGCCCGAAAAAATGGCCGTAAAGTCGGAATTCTGACTTCGGTGACATTGAACAACGCAACCCCGGCCGCTTTTTATGGCCATCAGGACAATCGTCACAATTACTATCTGCTGGGAACCGAACTGGTGAAATCCGGTTTCGACTATTTCGCAGGAGGTGCAGTTGCTGACGCGATGCCGCGTTCAACAGCCCGCCCGGATAACATTCCCGCCTTGAAACAACGTATTGCCGCGCTGGAGGCAGAAATCGAATCTTGCCGCAAAGCCAACGCCCGCATCGACGCCGGCAGGCAGGAGGCACGTAAAACCGGGGACAACGCGAAATTCGAGGCATTCCAGAAAGAGAAGAAAGCCAACAGTACCAGATGGAAAAAAGCACACGACCAACTGCGTTACGCCAATCAGGATCTGAAAACTGCCGAAAATTTCGTCGGCAATATCATGGATTATGCCAAACAAAATGGATTTCTGACCATCTTTTCACGTTCCCGGGAGCGAATTTCAGCGCTGAAACCCGGGTGCGGCAAGGTAATTGCAGTCGGTAAAACACTCTCGGGACCGCTGCAGTGGGAGATCGACGCGGCCGGGGATGTGCAGGCAACGAGTCTTGCTTTCCTGACTGCGAAAGGAATTGAACTGCTCGACAATCAGAATGGATTTTTCATGATGATCGAGGGCGGCAAAATCGACTGGAGTTGTCACGGCAACGATGCGGGTACAATGCTGCGGGAAGTACTCGGCTTTGACGACGCGGTGAAAGTTGCGGCCGATTTTGCGAAAAGGCATCCGCAGGATACCCTGATTGTCGTGACCGGCGACCACGAAACCGGGGGGCTCTGTCTGCCTGGCACTCCGGAACAGCTCAAAAATCTCGGTGCTCAAAAACATTCGGCAGATTACTTCAGTCGCAAACTCAGGCAGTTGAAAAAGGAGGGCGGCGAAGACAAACTCGCGAAAGCGAAAGCCCTTGTGACGAAGTGCTTCGGGTTGCAATTCGACGGAGAAGGGCCGATGACGATGAATGCGGACGAAAAGACGGCGCTGGAGGGGGCCTTGCTCCGGGCGCTCGGAGAAAAGTCGGCGATTGAAGTTGGCTTCTATGACAATGCCGCTGCCGCAATCAAAGCAGGAAAGAATCCGGGAGCGGTCTTTCTGGCGACACTGCTGGTATCCCGGAAATCCGGACTGGAGTGGGGCACTCAAGGACATACCGCCCTGCCGGTGCGCACTTCCGCAATGGGAGCACAGGCAGAAGAATTCCTCGCTCCCGGCAATTTGACTGAAGAACAAAAAAAGCCGTACCATACCCACGATCCGAAAATTGAAGTGCCGCTGCCTGAAATTGACAATTCAGACATCGGCATACGGTTAAAGCAGGTAGTCGCTCCGCTTCAGATATGATAAAATTTTCGCCGCTTCCCCGGAAGTTCTTCGGGAGCGGCGTTTTGTGTTTTATTCCGTGGCGCTGATGACGAGCCAGGCCATATAACCGACGAAGACCGCGAGCAGCCCTCCGCCCTCCCAACGGTTGATCCGGCTGCCGCTGCGCACCATCGGATAGAGCAGGATGGTGTAAAACAGCATCAGACTCCAGTCGATCCACGTGATGCCGCTCGCCTGAACCGGGCGGATCAGCGGCGCGATCCCCATGATGCACAGGATGTTGAAGATGTTCGAGCCGACCACGTTTCCGATCGCAATGTCGTCCTGATGGCGAATCGCCGCGACTACCGAAGTCGCCAGTTCCGGCAAACTCGTACCGATTGCCACCACCGTCAGTCCGATCACCGCCTTGCTGACGCCGAGCGCATCGCCAATGGCGACCGCACCTTCCACCAGCAGATGCGCACCGCCGACCAGCGCGGCAAGACCGACCGCAACCAGTGCAAATGCCGTCGGCAGCTTCATATTGCGGTTTTCTCTGACCTCATCGGCCACTTCATCGTCAGGCGCGCCGCCGCCTTTGAGCGCGGTGCGCACATTGCAGAGAACGTAGCCGATCAGCAGCAGGAAAAAGACCGCCCCCGCAATCCGGCCGATGCCGCCGGTGGCGATGCCGAGGCCGGAAAGCAGCAGCGAAACCGCAATCAGCACCGGCACGTCGAATTTCAGCAACTGCTTTTCCACCGCCAGCGGCGTGATCAGCGCGGAAAGTCCGAGAATCAGCCCGACGTTGCAGATATTGGAGCCGATCACATTCCCGATCGAAATATCCCCGGAACCGGCCAGCGCCGCCTTGACGCTGACCACCAGCTCCGGCGCACTGGTCGCGAATGAGACCAGCGTCAGGCCGATGATCAACGGCGGAATGCCGAGGCGTGCGGCGATTCCGACGCCTCCCTTGACCAGCCATTCCGCGCCGTAATAGAGCAGGGCGATTCCGGCGAGCAGTTGAATTGCAATCAGCATAGATTCCCTCGTGGATTAAAAAGGCCGAACCGGCTTTGGTATCCGGTTCGGCCATATCGTGTATTCGGATGGGATTACTTGTTGGCCAGCTCGAACTTCTTCATGAATTCGACCAGGGCCTGCACGCCTTCCATCGGCATCGCGTTGTAGATGCTGGCGCGGCAGCCGCCGACCAGACGGTGCCCCTTGAGGTCGGTCAGGCCGTTCTTTTTCGCCTCCGCGACGAAAGCGGCGTCGAGCTCTTCCGACGGAGTGCGGAAGACCACGTTCATGCGGGAACGGTCCGCCTTCGCGACCGGAGTCTTGTAGAAGTCGGAGGTGTCGAGGAAGTCGTAGAGATACTTCGCCTTTTCATTGTTGATCTTTTCGATCGCCGCGACGCCGCCGAGCTCCTTGAGCCAGTCGGTGACGAGCGCGAGCATATAGATCGCGAAGGTCGGCGGAGTGTTGAACATCGAACCGTTTTCGATATAAGTGCTGTAACGGAGCATGGTCGGCACCTTTTCCTCGACGGTGCGGGCCGCAAGGTCCTTGCGGATCACCACGAGGGCCACGCCGCTGGGACCGAGGTTCTTCTGGGCGCCGGCGTAAAACATGCCGAAGTCGTTCACATTGAAGACGCGGGACATGATGTCGCTGGACATGTCGGCAATCATCGGCACTCCCGGAGTCGGAGTCGGCATCACCTGATACTGGCTGCCGGCGACGGTGTTGTTGCTGGTGATGTGCATGTAAGCGGCATCGGCGGTGCGCTTCCAGGTGTCGGCGGCCGGGATGTGGTCGTATTTGGCTTCACGGCTGGAAGCGACGATGTTGACGTTGCCGAAAAGTTTGGCTTCCTTGGCCGCCTTGTTGCTCCAGACGCCGGTGTCGACATAGTCGGCGGTGCCGCCGTTGAGCAGGTTCATCGCCAACATGCAGAACTGCATGCTCGCACCGCCCTGAATGAAGAGCACCGCGTAGTCATCGGAGATATTCAGGAGTTCGCGGATATTCGCTTCGGCGCGGTCGATGACCGGCTGGAAGAGCTTGCCGCGGTGGGAGAGCTCCATGATGCCGCTGCCGCAATTCTGATAGTTGGTGAATTCGGCCTGCGCGCGTTCCATGACTTTCTTGGGCAACATAGCCGGACCGGCTGCGAAATTATAAACTGCCATGATCAAATCTCCTGAATATATGGTTGTTTATTGCGTAGGTGATTATAAAATATACCACGGCAACTGTCAATTGCAAATAAAATTTACCGGAAATCTCTGATTCAGCAGGAGTTATATTGAGGCTGGATAAAAAATGGGGTGGTAGACCGGACTTGAACCGGCGACCTCCTGGGCCACAACCAGGCGCTCTAACCAACTGAGCTACAACCACCATTTTGTCGTTATGTCATATAAGATAACCGCTGTATTCCGGAAATGCAAGCTCGGCTACCCTCAAAACACACATTTTTTTGAATTATTTTCGCTTTCCGGAAAAACGACGCGGCTCCGATGCCCGGAAAAGTTCAGGCCAGCCGGTCAATTCACCGGAGAAAAACTTGAAAAAGCTCCCCGGCTGTGCTATTTTCTTTGTACTATTATACCTCTTTACCATAGTTAAATAAAATTTACAGTTAAGGATTGCTGCATCATGGATTTCTCCCGGTATTTTCGCGATTACCCGACTCCCGACGGTCATTTCGGTCCCTATGGCGGTGCGCATCTGCCGCCGGAGTTGCTGGCGGCATTCGAGGAGATCAGCAACGCCTATCAGTCCATCTGCCACTCCGCTTATTTCATCAATGAACTGCGGCGTATCCGGCGCGAGTTTCAGGGGCGGCCGACTCCGGTCTATCACTGCGACCGGCTCTCTCGCCTGATCGGCAACTGCCAGATTTACCTGAAGCGCGAGGATCTGAACCATACCGGCGCTCATAAGCTCAACCACTGCATGGGGGAGGGGTTGCTGGCCAAATTCATGGGCAAGAAGCGGCTGATCGCCGAAACCGGGGCAGGGCAGCACGGCGTCGCGCTCGCGACCGCCGCCGCCTATTTCGGGCTGGAATGTGAAATTCACATGGGCGAAGTCGACATTGCCAAGCAGGCTCCCAATGTGACCCGCATGAAAATCCTGGGCGCCAAGGTGGTGCCGGTCTCCTTCGGGCTGAAAACGCTCAAGGAGGCGGTCGACTCGGCTTTTGAATCCTATGCGCGCAATTACAAGGATTCCATCTACTGCATCGGCTCGGCGCTCGGCCCGCATCCGTTCCCGCTGATGGTGCGGGATTTCCAGTTCTGCATCGGCGAGGAGTCCCGCGAGCAGTTCAAGGCGATGACGGGCCAGTTGCCGGATGCGGTCTGCGCCTGTGTCGGCGGCGGCTCCAATTCCGCCGGCTCCTTCGCCGCGTTTCTGAACGATCCGGTCGACCTGTACGGCGTGGAACCGCTGGGGAAGAGCTCGAATCTCGGCGATCATGCGGCAACGCTGACCTACGGAACGCCGGGCTCAATGCACGGCTTCGACAGCTATATGCTGAAGGATCAGGAAGGCGGACCGGCTCCGGTGTATTCGATCGCCTCCGGTCTCGACTATCCGTCGGTCGGCCCTGAACATGCGTTCTGGAAGGATTGCGGCCGCGTCAACTATGTGACGGCGACCGACGAAGAGGCGGTGGACGCCTTTTTCAAGCTCTCCCGTTATGAGGGAATCATTCCGGCGCTGGAAAGTTCGCACGCGATCGCGTATGCGATGAAATGGGCCAAGACCCATCCGTACGGCGCGATCCTTGCCACCTGTTCCGGGCGCGGCGACAAAGATGTCGATTATGTGGTGGAGCATTACGGCTACGGCGAGAAGTACAAATTTGAATCAGGAGAGTAATTCATGACCCGCGAACTTGAAATCGACGGCAGGCTCTATTCCGGAGTCGAACTTCACACCCGGCACGCCGTGATGCTGCTGATTCAGGGCGAACAGGGCAATCTGGGATGCGGCTACTTCTCGCTGGCTCCCGCCGATAAACTCGGCGACCGTTTCGCGATCGTGACCGGCGTTAAAAGTTTTTCCGATATGCTCGAAGCCAAAGTGGTCGCCGCCAGCAGTGCGGCGCTGGCCTGCGGCGTTGAAATCGGCATGGCGGGGCGAGCCGCTCTGGCCTGCATGGAAAAGTAGGAAGCATCCATAAAAAAAGGACCGGTTTCCCATGCGGAACCGGTCCTTTTTTCGCAAATCAGAATCAGTCATCAATCTCGACATCAATATCGGAGAAATAGACCGCTCCCATTGCGGACTGCAATCCGAGGCTGATCGCAACCTCTTTGGCATTTGTCGGGATCGCGGCTTTGACTTTGCATTCCCGCCAGTCGTAAGAACCGGATTTCCCGGTCGTAATATCAACGTACTGCCTGGTGCCGTCCGCTTTGGTGATCACGATCATCATCTTGACGCCGAGGTAATGCTTGGGGGGCTGACTCACATTTTCAGCTTTGACATCGGCGGAAAGCTCAATGACCTTTCCCCGCACTTTGTCGAGATCGAGCTTGTACTGGATCTGGCGGTTGGCGTCGGAAGCGCCGCTGGCAATGCGAATGGCCGGTTTTCCCTTGGGGCCGCCTGTCGGCAGCAGCGTGGCGAACTGCGACGAGCCCCACCGCTTCAGCAGTTCCGGGGTGCTGGCCATGTTTTCCTCGACATTGTCGCCGGCGAAAAGCGCGGTTCCGCCGAACAGCATCAGGCCCGCCAGGCCGAGAGTGGTGAATTTCTTCATGATTTTTTCTCCTTATGTTAAGCAGGGAGCGCAATCTCCCGTTTCCATCAGTAACCTACATCAAATCACCGAAAAGTCAAGAATCTTCGGGATTATCTGTAAAAATCCCGGAATTTCCGTTGAAAAAAACACCGGATGGCTGTAATGTTGCACCCTGTCGTTTTAGTTGGTAATCATTTGGGATTTGCGATGAAAATTTCAGTAGTGACCGTGGTCCGCAACAATGTGGAGCACATAGCCGAAACGATCCGCTCCGTGCTGGACCAGAATTACCCGGAGCTGGAATATATCGTGATCGACGGCGCCTCCACCGACGGCACCGTCGACGTGGTCCGTTCCTTCGGGGACCGGATCGCGCAGTTCGTCAGCGAACCGGACCGGAGCCTGTACGACGCGATGAACAAGGGAATCGCCCGGGCGACCGGCGATGTGGTCGGCATGATCAATTCCGGCGACCGTTATCTGCCGGGCGCGCTGGAACTGGTGGCGAAGTCGTTCGCGGGGCATTCGCTCGATGATACGATTTTCTGGGGAGATGTGCAGTATGAGTTCCTGGGGCGTGTGAAAGGCTTCCGGCCGCACAACCTGAAACGCGGGGCGTTCGCGCCCCATCCGTCGATGTTCGTGCCGAAGCGCATCTACGACCGGATCGGCGCCTACGATATTTCGTTGCGCTTCCTGGGGGATTACGACTTCATGTACCGCGCGATCAACCATCACGGCCTGAAGCCGCTGTACGTGCCCGAGCTTGTCGCGTTCTACCGGGAGGGGGGGCTCTCCGACCGCAATATCGTGCCGTGCCTGAAAGACGAACTGACCGTGAAACTGCGTTACGGACAGTCGCCGCTCATCGCCAGAACCGTCTATATGCTGAAGTTAATCAAAAATCTGCGGCGGATTTTGCTTGCAAACCGCTGAAAATGGTATATATTATCAGGATATGTGCGAATTAACTGGATGTCAGTTCATAATAACCCGTAAGGAGCAAGAAAAAGAATGTATGCTATCATCAAAACCGGCGGCAAACAGTACAAAGTGAAGACCGGCGATCTGGTCGAAATCGAAAAGCTCGATACCGAAGTCGGCGGCAAGGTCACCTTCGATGAGGTTCTCGCGATCGGTGAAGAAGGCGGCAAGCTGAACTACGGCGCCCCGGTTCTGGCGGGCGCGACCGTCGAAGCCGAAGTCAAGGATCAGTTCCGCGGCAAGAAGGTCATCGCTTTCAAGATGAAGCGCCGCAAGGGCTATCGCCGCACCCACGGCCACCGCCAGAGCCTGACCCGCGTTCAGATCGGCGAAATCAAAGGCTGAATCCGAATTTGAGAGGATAATCATCATGCAGTACGATGCCAATGGCGCGTTGATCCAGACGGAAATTCCGGGACTCAAGCTGATCAATCGCGGCAAGGTGCGCGACGTCTACGATCTCGGTGATGCGTTGCTCTTTGTGGCCACCGACCGGCTCAGCGCGTTCGATGTGGTGATGCCGAACGGTGTGCCCCGCAAGGGCGAGGTGCTGACGCAGATTTCGCTCTTCTGGTTCGACCTGATGCGTGATATTCCGAACCACCTGATTTCCGCCGATGTCGCCTCCCGTCCGGAGCTGACGGCGTATGTGAAGGATCTGCAGGGACGTTCGATGATTGTCCGTAAGGCGAAGGTGCTTCCGGTTGAGTGCATCGTGCGCGGCTATCTGGTCGGCAGCGGCTGGAAGGATTATCAGAAAACCGGTATGGTCTCCGGCTTGAAGCTTCGCACCGGCTATCAGCAGGCGTCAAAGCTCGACGAGCCGCTGTTCACTCCCTCCACCAAGGCTGAAATCGGTGATCATGATGAGGCGATCTCTTTCGAGCAGGTCGGCGGAATCATCGGTGCGGATAAAGCGGCGGCTCTTCGCGAGCTCTCGCTGAAAATCTACAGCACGGCGCGGGATTATGCGGAAAAACGCGGCATCATCGTAGCGGACACCAAGTTCGAATTCGGTGAAATCGACGGCAGGATCATTCTGGTCGACGAAGTCTTGACTCCGGATTCGAGCCGGTTCTGGCCTGCGGATCAGTATCAGGTCGGCACCAGCCCGGTCAGTCTCGACAAGCAGTACGTCCGCGATTATCTCGAAACGCTCGACTGGAACAAGACCGCTCCCGGTCCGGAACTTCCGGCCGATGTGGTGAAGAAAACCTCCGATAAGTATCTGGAAGCGTACCGGATGCTGACAGGCAAATCCCTGTAGGCGGCGGTTTTGCAATGCAAGGGGCGGTGGAATGGAAATTTCGCCGCCTTTTCTGTATTTCCCGATGTGACGACTATGTTTGATATTCTGAATCATTTTACGATGTTGCAGATCGGTACGCTGATGATCAGCGCGATCCTGATCGGCATCAATAAAACCGCGATCCCGGGAATCGGCGTATTGCCGGTGGTGCTGTTGACCATGGCATTCGAGGGGCGGCTCTCTACCGGGCTTCAGTTGATCATGCTGGCGATGGCCGACCTGATCGCCGTGGCCTATTACCGGCGGAATGCCGACTGGAAGATCGTGCTGCGGCTGCTGCCGTGGGCCTGGGCCGGATTGGCCATCGGTTCTTTTATCCTGCATGTGATTCCGGAAGACAACGACCGGATCATGCGCATGATCATCGGAGGGATTGTGCTGGTGCTGGCACTTCTGAATTACATCCGCAGCCGCCTGCCGCAGGAGAAGATTCCGACCGGCCTGGCGGTTTCGGCCGGATGCGGTACGCTGCTCGGCGTCACCACCCAGATTGCGAATGCCGCCGGGCCGGTCGCGGCCCTTTACTTTCTGGCGATGCGGCTGCCGAAGACGGTCTATATGGGGTGCAGCGCCTGGTTCTTCCTGATCATCAACTGGACCAAGCTGCCGATTTTCATCTGGGAGGGACGGATTACGCTGCAGGCGTTCCGGATCGACCTGCTGATGATTCCGTTCCTGTTCATCGGCGGCGCGCTGGGTGTGTTTCTGCTGGCTAAAATGCCGCAGAAGCTGTTTGAGAACATCATCCAGATATTGGTGGTGATAACGGCAATCAAACTGTTTTTCTGAGGAATTTCAATTGAATTTGTCTTTTTTGCCGCTATGTTATAAAATATATTGTCCGGAATACCGCGCACATTTCAGCGCGGCGGCATTTCACTCGAACAAAAAGGATTTATTTTGGAAGACGGTAGTTTACTGCTGCTGCAGTTGCTTTTTCTGGGGTTTCTGATTCTGCTGAATGCGTTCTTCGCTTCCTCCGAAGTCGCGTTGATCTCTCTGAAGCCGGCGACGGTCCGGCGGCTGGGGACCGAAGGCGGACGGCGCGGACGCCGGCTGGCCGATCTGGTGGGAAATTCCGGCCGTTTTCTGGCCACGGTTCAGGTGGGAGTCACGTTTGCCGGTTTCATGGCGAGCGCTTTCGCGGCGGACACGTTTTCCGAACCCGTTACCGGCTGGCTGTACGGTTTGGGTTTTCAGTTCCTTTCCAAGAAGATTCTCGGCGGAGTCATCATGGTGGCGATCACCATTCTGCTCTCCTATATTTCGCTGGTGTTCGGCGAGCTGGTCCCGAAGCAGCTCGGACTGCGTTATGCGGAGGCGGTGGCTCTGAATGTCGCCGGCCCGATCGACTTCATCGCCAGAGTGACCGCCCCTTTCGTATGGTTCCTGAATGCCTCGGTGAACTTCGTATTGCGGCTCTTCGGCGTGACGCTCGGCAATTCGCAGGAGGTCACCGAGGAGGAAATCCGCATGATGGTCGATATCGGTGAGGAAAACGGTGCGATCGAAAGCGACGAAAAGCGTATGATCGAGAATGTGTTTGAATTCAACAACACCACCGCTGCCGAGGTGATGACCCACCGTACGGAAATGGTGGCACTGGATATCGAAGCTCCGCCGGAAGAGGTCGAAAAGGTGTTGATGAGCTGCGGCTTTTCCCGCGTGCCGGTTTATCGCGAGGATATCGACGAAATCATCGGCTTTCTTCATTTCCGGGAATATCTTTCCGCCAAGGTGCAGGGGAACAGCGCGCCGGATATCCGCAAGTTGCTCAAGCCGGTCTATCTGGCGCCGGAGACGATGCGGGCCAATATCCTGTTCCGCAATATGCAGAGCAAGAAGTTCGGAATGGCGATCATTCTGGATGAATTCGGCGGCACCTCCGGCCTCGTCACCATCGAGGACCTGCTTGAAGAGATCGTCGGCAGTCTGTACGACGAATACGACGAAGCGGACATCGAAATCGAACAGCTCGGGGAAGGGGAGTGGCGCATCGACGGCTCCATGCGGCTGGATGAAATTTCGCGCCGTCTCGATCTCGCGCTGCCCGAGGAGGAGTACGATACGATCGGCGGGCTGGTGTTCGGGATGCTGAACGAGGTTCCCACGGTCGGCGCGACGGTGGAGCTGCCTGTTTCCGGCATCTCAATCCGGGTCGAGTCGGTCGAGGAACGCCGGGTGGACAAGGTGATCCTGCAATATACTCCGCCGCAGGAAGAAGAATCCGGCGAATAATTACAGATGCAGGAGTTTCGCCGCATTCCGGTGAAAGATCAGTTCACGCTCCGCTTCGCTCAGTGGCAGGGAGCGGATGTAATCCACATGTGCTTTCTGCGGACTCCACGGGCTGTCGGTTCCGAAAAGAATGCGCTCCGCGCCGTGCTTGCGGATGATCGCCAGCAGCCGTTGCGGCGGAAGCCGGTCCGGCGTCAGCAGCGCAAGGTCGAAATAGACCGGCAAACCCGCCAGTTCCGTCTCCACAGCATCCCACATTTCCATGGAGCCGAGGTGCGCCAGAATCAGCTTCAGCTCCGGAAAGCGTCGCTGAAACGCCGCCAGCCGCGCCGGATCGGAATGCCACGGCGGTTTGAACATCACGTCGCAGCCGGCATGTGTGATTACAAATAAATCCAACTCAACACAGCGTTCCCAGACCGGATAGAGCCGTTCATCCGCAAAGTCGAACTGCTGGTATTCTGGATGCAGCTTGATTCCCGGAAGTCCCTGTTCCGCAATATACTTCAGGGTGTCCGGCAGGTGCGGGTCCCCCGGATGGATCGAGCCGGTCAGTCCGATGTTTTCCGACCGCTCCGCCGCCGCCCATGTGTTGATGCCGCGGCTGTTGGCCGGGCGGGTCGCGATCGGCAGCGCGAGAGAATAATCGATCTTCGCTTCACGCATGGAAGCAAGCAGCCCGGCCCGGCTCCCGTCAGTGTAATGGCCGATTCGCCCCTCGACGGCGGCGAGTGCTTTGCCGACGACTTTAGCCGGGTAATAATGAGTATGAAAATCGATGATCATCTGATAAAAAAAGCGGAACCGGCTTTGAAGCAGATTCCGCTGTCGGATTCAAGAGGTTTCTATCGGCGCGGCTGGCGCTCGATCGGCGCTTTCGCCAGCGTCTGGAGCCATTCGACATTCGGGAAGTAATCCAGGTAGAACGAACGGATCAGCGTTTCCAGCCCCTTGGTGCCGTATTCCCAGTCAAGAATCTGCGGACCGAGTTCATTGCGGACATTGGACTGGTCAAAGACGATGTCCGACGAGAAATACGGGAACAGGTCGCCGAGGAAACGGCTCATCAGCTTGTTGTCCATGGTCGGCGCGACTTCGCCGCCGTCGACGGTCACGCCGTCGAGACGAAGCACGCTGCAGATGGTGTTTTCGATCTGGCGGGTCGAAACCGGGCTGTCGCCGGTGATATGATAGGCGCGGTTGCAGACCGGGCGCTGAAAGAGCGCGGTGATCGCCTCCTGTACATAGTCGATCGGCACAAAGTACACATGCTCGGAAGGTTCGGTCGCGAAATTGATCTGCAGATTCGCCCAGTCGACCGGATTCTGCCCATGCTTGGAACACTGATGGCTCTTGAGTTTGCCGAGAAATTCGAGAATGCGGTAAAAGGCCAGCGGCTTGCGGATCCGGCCGTCGGAACGGCGTCCGGTCACGATGGCGGGACGGTAGACCGTAAACGGAATGCCGGAGTTGCGGACCAGCATTTCAGCTTTGTACTTGCTCTCTTCGTAGGGATTGTTGAAACCGTTGTCGACCGGTTTGTCCTCGATCGCCCGGCCGACCAGCTTGCCGGCGATATAGGCGGTTCCGACGTAGTGAAACTCCTTGACCTTCAGCAGTTGGGCCAGCTTCACCATGTTCTCGGTGCCGGTGTAGTTGATCCTGAAAGTCTTGCCGGTCGGATCCTTGCCGAGATTCACATCGGCGGCGCAGTGGAACACAATGTCGGTTCCCTGCAGCAACGGATCTTTCGCCATCGCTTCGGGGTCCATGGTGACCACATCTCCCTCGATCACCTTCACGGATTTCAGAATCCGGTCGGCCAATTCGGGGCAACCGTCGAATTTACATTCGTCGCGAATGATCTCCTGCGTTCTCTGCAAAGCGCTCTTAACCGGAGATTTGCGGGCAAGGCATACAATCTCGTAGTCTTCCCGTTCGCGAAGCAGCGCAACCACAAACGCACTGCCGACCAGACCGGTGATCCCGGTCAAAAAGATCTTCTTCATCAGTCACCTAGTTTATTTTTCGTGAGCATAGAGTACAAGAGTTTAACTATACACCCAAACAGGGAAAATTCAAGCACACCCTCAAAGAAATTCGACCGATTACGGTAAAAAGCCGGAGCCGGCCCATGAATTCCATCCGGAAAATGCTTGACTTTGAAGTGTAATGCCATTATGTTATAAAATCAGGAGTATCCATATATACAGAAAGAGGTGCGCGCCGATGAAGATGATTCCCTGGTCTGCTTTCGCAGTCACTTTGTGCCTTACACTGCTGGGAGTCGCCGGCTGCGGTGATTCCGGAGACGGAACGGATGCCGCTTCCGGAAAGCTGTCCGTTTACACCGGTCTGCCGCCGATCGCCTTCATGGCCGCCCGAATCGGCGGCGATGCGGTTAGCGTCAAGTCGGTTCTGCCTGAAGGAAGAAGTCCCCACGATTACTCCCCGGCCCCGCGCGATATCAAAGGAGTGGCTTCCGCGACGCTGTTCCTGACCACCCGCATGGTATTTGAAAAGGCCCTGACGCGGCCATTTGAACACAGCAAAATCAGGATCGTCGATGTCTCGGCGGGAGTGCCGCGCATTCCGTTTGACGGCGCCGGCTGCACCGATCCCGCGCACCATCACGATCACGTGAACGAAGCCGATCACAACCACCCCGGCGACTATCCGGACCACTATCACCATGACGACGGCTGCAGTGACGACGGGCTGGATCCGCATATCTGGCTCTCGTTGGCCAACGACCGCATCATTGCGGAGAATATCTGCCGTGCTTTCAGCGAAGCGGCACCGGCGCACGCCGCCGAGTTCCGCAGGAATACCGATGCGCTGAAAGCGCAGCTGGCGGAACTGGAAATGGAGATCCGGGAGAAGCTGACAGCGCACAAGGGAGGGGCGTTCTACGTGTATCATCCCGCTTTCGGATATTTTTCCGCAATGACCGGTCTGAAGCAGGTCGCGGTGGAAAAGGGAGGGCGCGAGGTGACTCCCGCCCATTTCGCCGACGTGATCCGGCGGGCGCGGGCGGATAAGATCAAAGTGATTTTCATTCAGCCGCAGTTCAACCCGGCCAGCGCGAAGGCGCTGGCCGACGCGGTCGGCGGCAAGGTGGTGGAGCTGGATCCGCTCGCATCGGACCTGCCGGCCAATTTCCGTAAAATGGCGGATGCGCTGGTCAACGGCTTCACCGAAGAAAAAGGACGGTAACGGAATTTTATGCATACCAGCGACGCGATCATCGAAATCCGCGAACTGACGTTCGGCTACGACGCCGGCAATCCGGTGTTGGATTCGATCAACCTGACCGTGAAGCGCGGCCAGTCCGGCTGCATCGTCGGTCCGAACGGCGGAGGCAAAAGCACGCTGCTGCGGCTTCTGCTCGGTCTGTTGACTCCCGATCGCGGCACCATCCGCATTTTCGGCGAATCGCCGGCTGCGGCCCGGCTGCGAATCGGTTACATGCCGCAATACCACCAGCTGGACGGGGCCTTCCCGATCACCGCGTTGGAGGTCGTGCTGCAGGGGAGAATCCGCAGGGGGTTCTGGGGATGGTATACCGCCGCAGACCGGGCGGCCGCGATGGCGTCCCTTGAGGAGATGGGGATCGCTTCGCTGGCTCCGCGCAGCTTCGCCGCGCTTTCCGGCGGCCAGCGGCAGCGGGTTCTGATCGCCCGGGCGCTTGCCTGCGAGCCGCAGCTCCTGCTGCTGGATGAGCCGACGGCCAATATCGACCCCGGGGCGGAAGAACAGTTCTATGCCACCTTGAATATTCTGAGGCGGCGTATGACCGTACTGACGGTTTCGCATGACCTCGGCTTCGTAAACCGGGAAATCGACCTGGTGATCTGCGTAAACCGGCAGTTGACGGTGCATCAGGCGGGTGCGTTCAACGCGGAGACCGCCAACGCGGTTTACCACCACGAAGTCAACCTGATTCAGCACGATCACTCCTGCTTCTGCAGCTGCAAGCATCCGGAAGAGTGCGGGGAGGGGCGGAAATGATCGCGTTTCTCCGGGAATTGATGCAGCCGGAATGGATGTTCCTGAGGTATGCGCTGCTGGTCGGCGCGCTGGCCAGTCTGTCGCTCGGCGTGATCGGCACGATGGTGGTGACGCGCCGGATTTCCTCGCTGGCCGGAGCCAGCGCTCATGCCGCCCTCGGCGGCGTCGGCGTCGCGCTGTTTTTGCAGCGGGTCTGCATGTGGACCGGTTTCACGCCGATGCTCGGCGCGGTGATCGGCGCGATGGCGGCGGCGCTGCTGGTCGGGGTGATCAATCTCTGCGCGAAGGAGCGCGAGGATACGATCATCAATGTGGTATGGGCGCTTTTCATGTCGGTCGGTCTGCTGTTTCTCGCCCGCACGCCGGGAGCGATCGACCTGCAGGGATATCTGTTCGGCAATATCGTACTGCTGGACCGCTCCGCAATCTGGCGGACGATGGTGCTGGATGTGGTCGTTCTGGCGCCGACGGTGCTCTTTTACAACAATATTCTGGCGATGTCGTTTGACGCGACATTCGCTGAGCTGCGCGGTATCCGGGTGAAAATCTTCTATCTCGGGCTGCTGGCGCTGACGGCGCTGACGATCGTGCTGCTGATCGATGTGGTCGGCATTATTCTGGTGATCGCGCTGCTGACGCTGCCGGCCGCTACGGCGGGATGCTTCACGCGGCATTTGTGGTCGATGATGATCCTGTCCTCGATTCTCAGTTGGGTGTTCGTTACGGCGGGTCTTCTGGTCAGTTCCCGCTATGAATTTCCGGCCGGTCCGATGATTGTGGTTCTGGCCGGCGTGGTCTATGTGGTCGGCCTTGCGGTCAGTTCGCGCCGCAAGGCGCGCTGAACCTGCGAAAGAAGGGTGAGAAAATGAAAATGACAAAACTGTTGATCCCGGCGGCGATCGCGCTCCTGACGCTGTTCGTTGCGGCCGGATGCGGAGACAATACGGTCGAAGGCTGCCTGAATAAGGCCAATGAATACGCCACCGGCGGCGACTGGAAAAGGGCGTTGAAGTATACCCGGAAGGCGACGGAGCTTGCTCCGGAAAATGTCTCCTCTCTGGTTTTCCGTGCCATTGCCGCCGAAAAGACAGGTGAGCGCGATCTGGCGGTCAGTTCCGCCACCAAGGCGGTCGGCTGCAATCCTGACAGCTTTTCCGCGCAATATACGCTCGGGCGGCTCTATTCCACGGATCCAACCCGATATGCCGAAGCGATGAATGCCCTGCTGAAAGCGCTGCGGCTCAAGCAGAACGACACCAACACGCTGGTGCTGCTCTGCAATGTGGCGGTTGCGATGCGCTCCAATCAGACGCTGACCTTCCTGATGGCGTTGAAGCGGCTGCCGGAGTTTGCGAACAATCCGGCACTGAACAATCAGCTCGGAGTCTATTATGTTTCCCGCGGTGATTACGAGGCGGCGAAACGGGCGTTTCTGGCGGCGTGCTCCCGGGACTCGAACAATCCGGAAATCGTATTCAACACCGCGACGTTCATGGAACGCTATACCAACTCCAAAATGAATGCGAAAAATTTCTATCGCCACTATCTGCGGTTGATCTCGGACCGGCCGGAATATGCCGCCCGGCGCGATGAAGTCGAGGCGCGTCTGCAACGGCTCAACTGAGCGGATGGCGGGGAAAATGAATTTCGGCGTCTCCAAAGATATCATTGAGGACATCCGCGCCCGGTGCGACATTGTCGAGCTGATCGGAACCTTTGTACAGCTCAAGCGCTCCGGAACCAACACCTACAAGGGGTTGTGCCCGTTCCATCAGGAAAAGACTCCGTCGTTTCACGTGGATGCTTCCCGCCAGACGTTTCATTGCTTCGGCTGCGGCAAGGGGGGCGATGTTTTCCGCTTCTATATGGACAAGGAAAATGTCGGCTTCGTCGACGCGCTGCACATGCTTGCCTCGCGAGTCGGCGTGGTGATCCCGGAAAATTCCGGCGGCGGTGATCCGGGGGAGGGAAGACGGCGCGCCAATGAGCGCGAACGGCTCTACCAGATCAATGAAGCGTTTGCCACTTTCTTCCATCAGGTATTGGTCCGCAATCCGAATTCACCGGCGGCGGAGTATCTGCGGCGGCGCGGCATTCCGCCGGAGGTGGCGGAACGGTTTAAAATCGGAGCCTGTCCCGATGAGTGGACGGCCTGTCTGGATTACGGCCGCAGCCTTGGATTCACCGACGAAGAGCTGGTCACCTCCGGGATCATCCGGAAAAAGGCCGAGACCGGCCGCTGCTTCGACCACTTCAAAGGCCGCCTGACCTTCGCGATCGAAAACGAGCAGGGCAGGGTGGTCGGATTCAGTTGCCGTTCCCTTGAAGCAAAACCGCTGGCCGGCGGCAAATACATCAACACCCCGGAAACCCCGATTTTCAAAAAAGGCAATCTGCTCTACGCGCTGCCGCTGGCGCGCAAAATGATGAGCGACAGGAATATGGCGGTGATTTGCGAGGGGCAGCTCGACTCCATCGCGTTCCACCGGGCCGGAATTGAATGCGCGGTGGCACCGCAGGGAACCAGCTTTACCGAAAATCAGGCCCGGATTCTGAGCCGCTACTGCAACCGGATTTACCTGGCGCTGGATTCCGATTCCGCCGGCCAGAAAGCCATTTTGCGCGATGTGGAGATTCTGCTGCCGATGTCTTTCGATATCAAGGTGGTCCGCATCCCCGGCGGCAAGGACCCTGACGAACTTTTCGCGCACGGCGGAGCAGCTGCGTTGCAGCAGGCGCTGGACGATTCGGTATCGTGGCTGAAGGTTTTGTGCGATTCCTTGCCGCAACGCCATGATATGGGTTCGGCGGCCGGCCGGGGACACGCCGCCGTCGAGGTTGCCGGTTATCTGAACCGGATCACCAACCAGGTGGAACTGGAGCTGTACGTGCGGGATGCCGCAATGCTCCTCGGCGTCAGCGAGGACGCGCTCTATGCGGAGCTGCGGCAGGTGAGCCGCAAGGCCCGGCGCAACGAGGAGTTCTCCCGCGGCGGCCCGGCGGCGGAACCGGCGTACACACCGAATACCGGGGAATTCATCCCGCCCCGGCCCCGTTCGGAGAACCGGCCCTTGCCGGGAATTCAACAGGAGGATCCCTGTTCTCCGGCCTTGCTGACTTTGCTGGAATTGGCCGTCAACTCCGAAACGGCGGCCCGGCAGATCGCGGAACTGGTGCCGCCGGAAGAGTTGCCGGACTCCAATCCGATCGCCAGAGCGGTCAACCTGACTGTGAACCTGGCGCTGAATGGAGAGTTTGAGCAGGTTCCGGCGGAGCTTTCGGAACTGCTGATCGAACATCCCGTGCCGGAGATCAGCCGCATATTGGTCAGCGAATTCGTCTGCAAGGACATTCCGACCGCCGTTGAGGAGTCGGCCGCCGAATTGCGCCGCCAGTTTAAAAAGGAGGAACAGCGGCTGCTGATGCTCCAGATGAAAAATGCGTCCACGCCGGAGGAGCGGCTTGCTCTCCTGACCCGGCTTCAGTCGATGTCATGAACAGAAAGGCAAAGAGAATGAAAACCGGATACATCACTGCTGCATTGATGCTCGCCCTGCTCGGAACCGGCTGCGTCCGGGAAGTCACGGAACAGCCCTGGGGCAAAGGAATTGCGGAACTGCCGGAATATCCTCCGCTGGCCGACTACAAGCTGAGCCTCAACCTGATCAGCAAACGCGAGCTGATCACCGGGGAAGGGGGCAGACTGATGTTCGCCCTGAAAAATATCGACAACAAGCCGATTCGCCTGGTGGAATGGTATGTCAACGAACCATACAATGTGCAGGTTTACTGTCAGCCGTGGTTCCCGGGGATGAACGGACCGGATCCGAATATGTGGATTCCGATCCGGATGGAAATCGATCCGAAACAGACCGGACGTTTCCCGCTGGACCTGATGCCCAACAATGAAGTGCAGATCGAAAAGGAGCTGCCCTTTGTCGACAGCCTGGTCGTCTCCCCCAACGGCGAACGGCGTTATTTCATCAAGGCCGAGCTGAACCTGAAATCAGTCAAGGTGGAGAGCCCGCTTGCCGCGGTCGCGATTCGTTCCCCGGAGACCAAAGGAAAAGTTGTCACAGTTCAGTAACCAGCACCTTTTCCGCCTCCGTCAGGCCCAGCACCGAAGCCAGCACGACATCGACCCGGGAGATCGCGGAAGCATCTCCGGCCAACAGCCGGTCCGCCAGCCCTGACAGTTCAGCGCGGACCGGAGCCGGAAAGTCGGGCAGGGGCAACTGCTCAAGGTCGCTGCGCAGCACTTTGTGGGTATTGAACCTGCTTTGGAACAGCAGTTGGTAAAGCCCGGAGTTGAACAGCACGGCGATCAGCTTCATCGGATAGAATGCCGCCGGGACGATCAGGTTGTTGGCGCTGTTGAGCGTCAGGACACCTTTCCGGTCCAGCGCGAAAACCAGACGTCTGGAGATAAAGCGGTACACCAGTTTTTCCGGAGCGCGGTAAAAGCGTTCCGGTGCGCACTGCTGAAATTTTTTCGGCTCAAAGAAGATTTCATACTGCGCCGGAGCCAGCCGGTACGGCTGGACCTCCACCCCCCGGACGATCGGCTCGCCGCCGCGGCTGCCGACCGGCAGGAGCCATTTCCGGTTGTTTCCGGTCACGATTCCCAGCGCCCACTCCGTCCCGCTGTCCTTCAGAGTCCGGTGCGGATACCGGCTCACCTTTTCCCAGATCGAGCTTTCCAGCGGGCTGCACCGAATCACCAGCCCGCTCTCCGGATTCAGGCTGTTCTGAGGCAGTTGAAACTCCGGCCCGTTTTCCGGGCGAATCTCGATCCGGTGATCCGCGGCGGGCGGGACATTGAGCAGATCGAGGGTGATCGCTCCGGTAAAGACCCCGGAGAATTTCCGGCCGCACTCCGCAATGCTGCGCCATGAACATTCCCTCAGCAGTTCACCCCGGATTTCGGCATGGCGGCGGATATTCAGAATCGCTTCAGGCAACAGGAAACGAATGACCCCCGCAGGGGCGGCCAGTTCGCGCGCCCGCAGCAAAAAATAGGAAAAACTCTCCGAAAAATTACGTTTGCGCGAATACTGGCGGTTCAGGCTGCGGCGAAGCTCGCCATCCGCCAGCCGTCCCCACGGAGGATTCCCGATCACGACCTCAAACCGGCGGCGGCCGAAAGGCTCCGTCAAAAGCGCGTCGGCGCATTTCAGGTTGGGCAATGCGTCGATTCCCGGAAAAGCCAGAAGCAGATTGAGCGCCGCCAGCCGCAGCGCCAGCGGGTCCAGATCAATGCCGAAAAGCTGCTCGAATCTCCAGCCGGCCTCTGCCGCGCCCAATAAAAACTGGCCGCTGCCGCACCCCGGATCGAGCAAGGTGAAGCCATCGTGCGGCGTCAGGCCTGCCGTCATGCTCCGGACCACCTCCGGCGGCGTGTAGAAAGAGCCGGCCTGCATCCGGCTGCCGGTGCGGCGAAGCGCCTGATAAAGGAAACCGAGCTGGTCGGCGCCGGCGACCGGTTCCATCGGCAGTTCAAACGAGCTGCGGTAATCGGCGGCGGGAAACGCCGGTACCCCAAGCTCGCGCCGCCAGCCGCGCATGATCCGGGCCACGCTCCGCCGCCGCCACCGGGTTCCCCGCGACAGGGCAGGGGAGAACGGCGTCGCCGGTTCCCATTCGCCGGCTTCCGCCAGCAGCCGCAACGCCCGGACATACAGCACACACGCCGGATTGAGCTGCCGTTCCCGGATCAACTGCCGGATCCGGAAGATCTGACTGGCGTCATTGCCGTCCTCAAGGCGGGATGGGAAGGGGGTCCGGTAACCATCGGCATGCCGCTTGTTGGCGCGTGCATTCAGCCGCGGAACATGCCCGGCCGCGATGGCCCGCTGCAGCTTCACGACCTGTTCGGCCGGGAAGCGATGGAACGTCTGCAGATATCCCGGCAGAACGCCGCTTCTGGCCCAATGGTATACAGTGGCTTGTGAAACTCCCAGAAATTCCGCGGCCTCCCGGACGGAGAGCAGGGCATCCATCAATCAAAAAAACTCCCGGTTAGAACAGATTATTTACGCTTATAATATAAAACCGATTTTGCTAAAAGCAATTTTACGCTATATTATTATTCAAAGGAATCAAATTCCGGAAAGAGGAGAGAAGAATATGTCGCTGATGCCGTTTGAAGTCAACCGGGATTACCGTTCATTGAAGCGTTTTCTGCGCATTTTGGAAACGATGGCGCGCTACGGTTTCTATGACCTGACGGAAAATATCCACCCGATCAAAAAGATTTACAGCCAGAAAGGACAGGAGGAGCTGGCCGGTAAAAGCCGCCCGGAGAAACTGCGGCTGCTGCTGGAGGAGCTGGGTCCGAGCTTTGTGAAACTCGGACAGATTCTTTCCACGCGGCCCGACCTGATCTCGCAGAAATACGCGGATGAACTCGCCAAGCTGACCGAACAGGTCACCCCTTTTTCCAGCGACGAGGTGCGCAAGATCATTCAGCAGGAGCTGAAGCAGCCGCCGGAAAAGCTGTTCCTCTCATTTTCCGAGAAGCCGCTGGCAGCCGCCAGCATCGGTCAGGTCCACGCCGCCCGCCTTCATGACGGGACGGAAGTGGTAGTCAAAATCCAGCGGCCCGGGATCAAGGAGACCATCGAACTCGATCTCGATATCATGCTGTATATCGCCCGCAAGCTGGAGGACTTCAACGAAACGCTGGCCCGCAACGAACCGGTCAAGATCGTCGGGGAATTCGCCTACTCCCTGCGGCGGGAATTGAACTACCAGTTCGAAGCGGCCAACCTGCTCCGATTCACCAACAGCATGAAGGATTCTCCGGGGCTGGTGATTCCGAAATTGTATTTGAATTACACCACAACCAAAGTCCTGACCATGGAACGGATCTTCGGCGATTCCGCCACCAAGGTACTGGAGCATCCGGAATTGCGGGCCAAATACGATCTTCCTCTGGTCGCCCATCTCGGGGTGAATCTGATGCTCAAGCAGATTTTCGAAACCGGTTTTTTTCATGCCGATCCACACCCCGGCAATCTGTTTCTGCTGGAAGGCAACCGGGTCGCGTTTATCGACTTCGGCATGATGGGGAGAATCGATGAGCAGGAACGGCGCGACTTCGTGCGGATCATCGACTATATGCTGCGCGGCGAAATTTCCTCCATGACCGACTGCGCCCTGCGCATGACCATTACCGGCACTTACGAAGGCGACCGGGAAGAGTTGGAACGGGACGTCGCCGACCTTGTGGATGAAAACATCAACCTGCCGCTCGACAAGATCAGTGTATCGCATATTCTCGAAGAACTGATGGAGCTGTTCCGCAAATACTCATTGAGCCTGAAACCGAATCTCTACATGATGTTCAAGGCGCTGATTTCCATCGAGCATCTGGGCAGGACCTTCGATCCCGCATTGAAGATCGTCGACATGGTCAAACCATTCATCGAGCGGCTGAAATGGCGTTCCTACGATCCGATGCCGCATTTGCGACGTTTTCTGGATAATTTCGGCGACAATCTGAGCGCTTTGGAAACGCTGCCGACTACGCTTCGCAAACTGATTACTTCCGCAGAGAACGGCAATCTGACGCTGCGGGTGGAGCATCACCGGCTGGATGATATTGAACAGACTATGTATGTGACCGGCGAACGGCTTTCCCGCTCCATGCTCGTCACCGCGCTGCTGATCGGCACCGCGTTGATCATCGTGGCCAAAATACCGCCGTTCTGGAATGATATCCCGATCATCGGCATGTTCGGCTTCGCCGTCTCCGCCGTGCTGGGAGTTATTATTCTGATCGACGACCACTGGCAGCGGCGGAAGTTTCTGAAAGAGCGTGCCCGTCGGAAACTGGATGCAAAAAGGGAGAAAAGAAATGAGTGACGTTCCGTGGAAATCATTGAAAAACGGTTTTGCGATTCCGGTTCTGGGGCAGGGGACCTGGCGCATGGGTGGCGTGGATACGCCGGATACCGCAAACGATGACGCCGACATCGCCGCAATCCGACGCGGCATTGCAACCGGCTTGTGTCATATCGATACCGCCGAAATGTATGCGGGCGGTCACGCCGAAGAACTGGTGGGAATCGCAATGAAAGGGCAGGGGATCAGACGTGCCGATTATTTCCTGACCGACAAGGTCTGGAAAACGCATCTCCGTTACGACGACGTTCTCCGGGCCGCCGAAGCCAGCCTGAAACGGCTCGGAACCGATTACATCGATCTTTATCTGATCCATCAGGTGAATCCGGATGTGCCGGAGGAAGAGACGATCCGAGCCATGAACCGGCTGAAACGCGAAGGAGTAATCCGGCATATCGGCGTCAGCAACTTTTCGGAAGAGCGGCTGAAACGGGCGCAGGCAGCCTCCGATGCTCCGATCGTCGCCAACCAGCTTCACTATAACCTGCGGATCCGGGAGATCGAGCAGTGTGGTCTGCTGGATTATTGCCGTTCACAGGGTATCATGGTGATCGCCTGGCGTCCGCTGCGCGGTCTTGACCTCGCTCTGCCGCTGATCGTTACTCTGGCGGAAAAATACGGAAAAACTCCATCGCAGATCGCCTTGAACTGGCTGTTGTGTCAGGAGAATGTGGTGACCATAACCAAAGCTGCCAATCCGCTCCACCTCGCAGAAAATATGGGTGCGCTCGGTTGGGCGCTGGAAAAGGAAGATGCGGAACGTCTCCGCCGGGAATATCCTGCCGAAACAGTTTCCGATGCAGTTCCGCTGATCTGAGCCGAACCGACCAAAGGGCAGGGGGGCTGTCTGCCGAATCCCCCCTGCCCAATTTCAATATAACACCAGAGCCTCCGGAATTATTCCAGCCGCCAACTGTTCCTAAATAACGGCCTTATCCTCCACAACACGGCTTCCTGATAGATGCCGTTCCGCCGCTCCAAAACATGATGCCGTAACATCTGCGGCATCACGGAAACGTTGACAATTCTTCTTCTAGTGTACAGAAAGATTCTTTGCCGCAAATCGACGTAGAGCAGGGGATATGAATCATTCCGGATGGTGCTACCCATCCTGATTTACCCTGCCTCTGCGTTGCTTTCTGGCGCACAAGTAACGTCGCATAAGCACGAGTTGCGTAAAATCGCGCGGCGTGGAGAAGTCCCCGGAGCCGCGCGATTTTGCGTAACGCATCATTATGCGGGGAGGCGCTCCCGGAGGGAAGTAAAGCGCCGACCGAAACGTTACTGTACGCCATTGGATGAGGGGATTTGCTATGAAAATTTCTGAGCTTCGGCTCTGATCGCGCTTCTGCAGCAGAAAAAATACTATGAAAATCTTTGCTGCAGATCTAGCCAGGGCAAAGATTTTATTATGAAAAAGCCCGGTACGTTGATCCGTCCGGGCTGCTATGTGGGCCTCTGTGTGGCTTCCAGAGGGGCTAATTTCTCCGATTCCAGCCGGAAAGCCTGTTTCCTGCCTTTTCCGCTTCCAGTGCGAATTTTGCCGGGTCCTTGGCAAAATTCAGGGCCTCGGCCAATTGCTTCTCTGCCGTGTTCTTGGCCTCGATGGCTGCGATCAGGCGGCGGTTAGCTTCTTCTGCCGCGGCAAGCTCCCGGCGCATTCCGGTGAGTGTCTCGTTGTTCCTGAATAGAAGCTCTAGGGCTTCTTTGACTGCCTTTGTGGCTGTCTTTTCGTGGGTGATGCGTTTGCAACGCTCAACCAGTGAATCAGGGAACTCTTTGTCAAACAGTGTCATAATATCACCTCTCTTAGATGAGAATTTCGTTGACATAAAGGCCAAATTTGATGTCTCCAGCGAAAACAAACAGCGCAATTCGATCATCCTCTGTATCTTCTCCGTTGTGTACTCGGAGAAGGATTTCCCGCAGTCTGATCCACTGTTCAGGGGTGGCCTGATATGCGATTTTTTTCCCTGTTTTCTTAAAGGGTACTTCCATTTTTTTCATGACTCCCGCCTTTCTGCCGCTTCTGCGGCGTTTGTTAAGCTGCTTTTGCAGCGCCTTGCCTTAATGGCTCCCCCTTGAGGGATGTGGCGTTTACCCCCGCCACATTTCTCGGAGGGGGAGGGCGAAAGCCCGGACTCACTCAGGTTCAGACTGGAAGCAAATAGACGCAGTCGGCCCGGCTGTAAAATTATTCTCTTTTTTGGGGTGGCGTAGCCACTTGCTTGCCCCAAAAAAGGGAAAGCGCAGCGGTAATTTTACATAAAGGGCATTTGCTGTAAGGAGGGTTCTGAGTAGGTAAGCGAAGCGCATTGGGGCAAACCTGCCCCGGTTGAAATCCTCTCCCGTGCGCTCCAGCGAGAGCGCCGGGCATCCACCCGCAAAACAGTGTTTTGCAGGTTTTCGCATGGCCCTTTGAGGTAGAATGCTATGAAAATTGGGATCGATCGCCTGGTAGCTCGTGAAGAAATGCTATGAAAATTTCCGACGTCGGTTTTACCAGGTCGAGTGTTTTGCTATGAAATCGGGGCTGGCCTATGGCCGGAGCGGCCAGAGAACCACCGAACCGGCCCCGCGGCGCGCCTCACCGCGTCCGGGCCGGGCGGTGGTGTCTGCCGCTGGTGGGGAGTTTTTCGCGCGCGTATGCGCGCGCACGCGCGGGCGATTCTAATAGCCCGCAAGAGGTATCATTTTGAGCCCTTTTAGGCCTTCGGAGTCTCGAGAGCGAAGCGACAGACTCCGGTAAAGGCCGTACGATTGGGATAATAAATTTGAAAGAAAATAATATAAATACTAGGCATTTAAAATTTTATTGACTATTACATCACGATAATTCATATCGTTATAGTCAATACGTACAATTTTTATACCGGCTTCTTTACAGGCTTCATCTTTGAACTGATCTGCTTCTGCTTCTTTGAGTTTTTGGTGTGTCCATCCGTCGAGTTCTATTACGCGTTGGATTTCTTGATTTTTGCTGTCACATATAACAAAATCAAAATGTCTGTTTTTCATTTTGCCTCTTGCTCTTTGATATTCTGCAAAATCTTTGTTTTTCAAATTGAAATCTACGTGTATAACATCTTCCATTCTTACTTTGCATAGTATTATATGATCATCAAGTGATATAATCGAACGTAAAATATTATAGAAAATGCGTTCATTTTCTGTTAAGATGGATTGATTTTTGTAGTATTTTTTTTGAGAGTATATTGTTGTAGCTGGTTGTTCGTTTGAAGAGTTTTTGTACTGCTCTTTTGTAAAATCTTTTATTCTTTTTGTTTTTTGAGATTCTTTGAAGAGTTTAATAGCTTGAATAATCCCTATTGTAATTCCTATTATAATGAGTAATTGAAACATTATTTTCTTTTTGTTCTTGGCTTAATGTTATCTTTATTTAGGATTTCACTAAGGGAGACAAATATATTATCTCCTATGACATATTTCTTTATATCTTGTCGTTTGGTGATTACTGATCTTGATACTCCGAGTATTTTTCCAGCTATGGCGGGTTGTATTAGGCCTCCCGCTTTATTCCATTGTTCTATAAATTCATCTTTGTATGACATTTTTTTCTCTTTTGTTTCCATGTATTTTAATTAAATTGCCTTCATCCTCTGTTTTTTACAAGTTTTTCTTTTCTTGCTATTGACAACATGTGTTTCTTTTGCTATAATAAAATAAACAACATTTGTTGTTTGAGATTTTTTATTTTTTTCAATTTTTTAACAGGAGCGAGGTAAAAAAATGGAACTGATCGGGCTGAATGTGCTGGATGTGGAACAAATCAAGTTGAAGAAGTCGAATCCTGCTGCGAATGGTGTTTCTTTAAGTCAAGTCGTTGCGGTGGTAAAAGTGGAAGGCGGTTCGATGCAGATTCCGGTTGCTGATTCTGTTGATATTCCGGAGGCGTGGAGCGGTGTGGCCTATTGTGAAGGTAGGGTGATTTCATATACTACGGTTTATAATAATCAGGGTTCAACTCGTTTTGCTGTTCAACCGCTTCGGATTATGCGTTTTGATAAGAAAGCCCCTGCGAAGCGTGATGGCTTTAATAATTTCTTTACTCCTCAACAAGCGATTGTTTCTGACGGTCAGCAGGGAAAACCTGCTGAAATGAAAGGGCAGCAACGCTAAATTGTGAGGCTTCCGGGTGCAGGATGATTCATTTTTCTCTCCTGCTACTGTGCAAGGCTCGTTAAGTCTCGACCGTGTAACTTTTCTTCTTTTTTCTCCGTCATTGAGTCTGTGGACTTCTGATGATGCTGAATACAGAAAAAACATACTGAAGCTTGAAAAGATGGCTGGTTATATTCAAACGCTTTTGAAAGATGAACTCGATCCAGATTTCCCGCAGGGGTCGGCTTCTGAATTGTTTCGGTATCATTACCGTACATTAGATGAGGTTGATATTCAGTTTGGTTCGCAGCTTCCGAAGCGTAAGAAGATTACTGACGAAGGCATGTTACAGGCGTTCGGTTCGGTCGATGAGCAGGCTAAGGGTTATATGTATCAATATAATCCGAATTACTATGCTTTTCGCGTAGAATATAATCCTAATAAAACGAGCCTTTGCTCGGTTTCAAGTCTGCTGGAAAACTTTTCTCAAAATCAGAGTGCAGGTCTGATTAGAATAGCTCGTTTGGATATCGCTATAGATTTCAACGCCTCTATTGTTCCTGAAATGGTTCTTTGCGAAGGAATGCGGAAAAGTTTTACCGCTTCCGGGCCGAAGGGCATTGAAAGTGTTTATTTTGGTACTCGTAAGTCAAAAAATTATATTCGTCTCTACGATAAAAGACAAGAGCAATTGGACACATTAGGAAAAGATATCGGGCATGATATGTGGCGTTTGGAATTGGAGTCCAAAGAGTCGTTTTTTTTGGATAGTCCTCCTGATCATGGGAAAGTTTTCCAGCGCTTTTCTTTTTATGATGGTGCAGTGGCTTCCGGTGATTGGCTTATAGACCTTATCAGGTCGCAAGCAATGATCTATGGATTGCAGAATGTTCTTCGTAGAATGCCGAAAGCTACAGCAACTCGCTACCGCAAGCTCTTTAAGGAGCGGAATTTCAAACAGAATGTTGAAACTCCATCTTTGGTTTACTACAGGGAATTTCCCGGAGCAATGGAACGTCTCCGGGTTGATATCCTGAGCGCTTGCGGTTTTGAAATGCTTTAACCTCGTTCCGAACCCTCTTTCCGGAGCAATCCGGGGGAGGGGGATTTTAAATATAGGGGGTGCCGGATGGATGATTTTTACAGTGATTTGCTGGAAGATTTGAAGGTAAAATTATTGGATCGTTTTGGTTCACTGACGACGGCGGCGGCAGAAATTGGTATCAATCGTTCTAACCTGTCTAGCGTGCTTTCTGGCGCGCATGAAATTTCTGTGGGTCTTTACCTGACTATTTGCTCTTCGTTAAACGTTGTTGGTCCCCTACCAACAGGTGTTAAAGATGTTGCTATTCCTCTGCGTGAATACATGGCTGTTGACCATGATATGGTTACTCGGTCGCTTTTGTCTGTGATGCTGAAATAGTGGTGGTACGATGTCTGAGTTTAATAAAGTATATGATAGCACCGATTTTACTTTTTGGTTTGTAAAACATTGGTGTTTTGCAGGAGGTTTAATATCAAAGGCGGTTGCAGCTCGTTTATTAGGTCTATCTTCAGGTCGGATTTCTCAGATGGTTCGTGAGCAGAAACTTAGAGAATATCGTTATAAAGATATTTCTTTTGTTTCTTTTTCTGATGTTTTTTTTAAATGTAGATAATTTCTGTTATGTGTCTTAAATGGGGATTTTTTACGTTGGCAGTCTGTTCAATTTGTGGTAAGAATGCGTTTTTGAATGTTGCAGATGATCAATTGTATGAACCTGATCCTGTGGAGGATTGTTTAAGGCCTCATGTCTGTGAGGGTAAATGATAGTAAAATTTTCGAGCTTCGGTTCTGATCGCGATTCTGCAGCTGAAAAAATACTATGAAAATCATCGCTGCGGAAGTGACGCCAGGAAAGGAAATGATAGTAAAATGTGCATTCATCAACTTCAACAATGGGCGGTTTCAATGTTCTACATGGTTTTCTTTGTTTTGGGGGTTCTTTCCGGTCTGTTTATTGCGTGGAGGTTTCGCAGGATGGGAAAACGTGTTGAAGTAGTGATCTGCCCTGAGTGCCGCGCTTCGGTATTTCGGGAACTTTCCACGGGGAAACTGTTTGATGCGTTCGGGCCTGAGGGCTGTGTAATTCACCAGTGCATGAAACAACGCTGTTTTAAGGTGAAGAAACGTGGCGTTCGTTGAACTGCTGGTATTGGCTGCCGGTCATTCGATTGTGAATTTTTTAGGCGCTCTCTTGGGAGCATTGGCAAAATAGAGGTGTCATGGTGGAGAGTTTCAGCAGTCCTTTTCTTTATTTCGTCTTTTTGCAGTGGTCATTTTTCATTATGGCGCTGCTGGTTTATATCACAGTTTTTTACCTGACTCACTGGAAACAGTTTTATCAGGTTTCCTGACAATTCTCTCCGCGGTGCGCAACGTGTGAGGTTTTGTATAGTCCCTAAATTTCAATAATTCAAATGGAGGTTTCTACTATGAAATCGTGGCAGAAGATGCTTTGTGTTGGTGCCGTTACCGTTCTCGCTGTGGCTGTGAAGGCGGAGACGGCCGGTTCGGTTACGCTTCCCGAGACCGGGGTTGATATTGGCTCCTATGTGACTGCCGGTATCACCTATCTCGGTGGTTTCATCGCTGCGTGTGTCGGCGGAACTCTGGCCCTGATCGGCATCAAGGCCGGTGTGGGCTGGGTTCGCGGCATGATGTTCAGCGGCTCGGGCCGCTAATCGCCGGGGCAGGAGGTGGGTATGACTGAGCAACAGTACATTGAACTGGTGGCGCTTCTGACTGAAAAGCTGAATCAGCTTGTTTTTCTGAATCAGACGTTATGCCTTGCCTCCTGCTGTATCTCTGCTTTTGTGGTGGTTCAGCTCATTATTCATACCAAGAATCAGAAACACATGTTTTAGGGCAGGGGGCTTTTATGCGCTGGTTATTGGTATTGTTGGCTTGTTGCTTTTGCTGTTTGTCGTATGCTGGCACTACTTCTTGTAATGACAGATGCAAAGGATATTATGCAAAAAATGCAAATTTTTATCATAATTCTGACGGTTCTTATAATTTAATTTGTGAAGATTGTGATTCCAATGTTCATTATGGCCCAGAAATCGGTCTTCGAGAATCCTTTTTTTGTTCTTATAGCGGTAATTCTTGTAGTTGTTGTGGAGCAGCTTATTGCGTTTGGCATAGCTGTTATGGTGTTGCAGATGGTGGAGATACTTACACTGATCGTAGTTTGTGCCAAGCATGTAATAATACAGGCAGTTGCTCAGATTGTGGGCAAAACTTTTGCTCTGTTCATAATAACCATAAAAAAGAGTGCGAAAAGTGTGGAGAGGAATATTGCCCAAATAGGAACCATGATTGTTCCAAAACCTGTAAACTTTGTGGGAATACGATAAACCCGGGTGAGCGCCATAATCAGAAATGTAATGATTGTGATCAGCGTTGGTGTATTTCTCATGATTGCCCGGATCAGCCCTGTGAGCTTTGCGGCAATATTCCAAATCCGGGTGAGAAACATGCTCAATATTGCGAACGTTGTAAAGTAGACTGGTGTTATTCTCACGAGTGCCCTTGTCCTTATGGGCCAAATTGCAATCGCGTTCCTGAATGCGGTGCCTGTGGAGCTGAATATTGTAAAACTCATACTGATCATCATGAGCGCCAATGCAATATCTGTCGTGAAAAAATATGTGATGATTACGCCGGGGGTCATGATCAGGTTTGCGGTGTTTGCAAAACGCATTATTGTAAAAATCATCCTGATTCTGAATGCTGTCCCAATTCTGAGAATTGTAATAAGGCTATCTGTGGGGTCTGTAAAGCTGAAATATGCAGTGTACATTCTCAATCTCATACAGTAGGAGAATGCCCTCTTTGTCATGATCCCTATTGTTCTGATTACCCACTGGAAGGTGAGCATAACGTTCTTTGCGAATGTGGTGAGCGTTATTGTAAGGGGGATCACCAGTGTAAAGAATGTCCTAATATGCCTGTTTGCAATCAGATTACTTGTGGTTCTTGTAGGCAAAAGTATTGTACTACTCATAATACTGATCATTCGATAGGTTCTTGTAATAATTGCAAGAATCCTCTTTGTGTCAATTCAGATTTGAGCTTGCATAATAATTTCTGCGATACCTGCAAGCGTATTTGGTGTAATAAGCACGATCCCTCTGATTGTGTTGCCAACTGTAATACTGATGCTGATCACTGCAATAGGGTTCCCTGCACAAGACCCGGTTGCGGTGGTTATGATTGTGCTCCTCATAGCTATACGCATGATTGCAAGGGACAAAACCCTGATTGCTCGAACGATTCTGCAAATTGCAATCGTGTTCCCTGTTCCAAAAATTGTGGCGGTTATGATTGTACGACCCATAACTATACGCATAAGTGTGAAGATAAGAACTGCTCGAATGATTCAGGAAATTGCAATCGTGTGAATTGTCCTAAGAATGGTTGTGGCGGCTATGACTGTGCGCCTCATAATTATACTCATACCTGTAAAGAAAAGAACTGCTCGAACGATTCTGCTCACTGTAATCGCGTATATTGCAAGAAGCCCGGCGATACTCAATCTTGGGATTGTGCGCCTCATAATTATACTCATGATTGCAAGGGTCAGGAGCCTAATTGCGAAAATGATGCAGGACATTGTAAGATTGTAAAATGTACTTTACCTCGTTGCGTGGGTACTGACTGTACGTTTCATAATCGTAAGCATAAGTGTACAGGGGAGGGGGCTTGTCCTGAGTGCGGCAGTACTGCTTGTTCTGAATCTTGTCAGCATTATACCTGTTCTTGTGGTGATACTCTCTGTAAAAATGTTGTTCATACTCCTAAGCATGTTCATGTAGATAAGAAAACGTGTCCTGATACTGATGAGTGTAAAATCAAATATTGTAAAGTCTGTGGGGAAAAGTTGTGTATTGGGGGAGAAAGCCACTTGCCTTCAAGTCATGATCATTCTGATGATCCGCCGCCAGAGGAGGGGGAGGAAGATGTAGTACCGGAACGTGGTGAATTTCAGTGGCCTGAATTGGAATTTTGGGATTTGTTGAAAGATAAGCTTATTCCTACTGTGCCTTCTTCGTTTGGTTCGACTGTGACTGTGAGTAAGCCTTCTTTGTATGATCTGCCGGGTATGCCCGGTTCTGGTGCTATGATGGGGAATGCGTTGGGAAATGCCATGAACTATAATATTTCTGCTTTGGCTCCTGAAATGGCAGGAGCAGAGGGGAGTATGTTTGAATTGCGTTCTTTGGTTCGTCTGTTTACGAAACTTCTTTTGTCGTTAACTTTTGTAGTGGCCTGTATTCGTTACGTGAATAAGTGAGGTGTCGTGATGTTTGTAAAACTGCTCGAAATGTTGATGGTTTTCGTGGTGGATGCTTTCAATCTGATCATTACGACGTTTTGTAAATTACTCGATGCAGTGATGGTTCCTATTGTTAGTTCTCTGCCAAATCTTGATTGGGATTGGTCGCCTTTTTTCGATATGTTTGGGGCTATGAATAGGTGGGTTGCTTTGGACTGGGCTTTTAATTTGCTGATTGCCTACATTGTTTTTTGTCTCTGTGTCGCAGGTATAAAGTGGCTTCTTGGCCTGATTCCTACCATCAATTGATATGATTTTCGTCAACCGTCTGCGCTGATCCGCGTCGACCGTCTGCCTGAATCATAGTAAAATTTCCGCAGCTGCTTGTTCCTGGTCTTTCAAAATACTATGAAAATGGGGTTATTATGTCTGTAATCATGCTAACTACAGGGGTTCCGGGCTGCGGTAAAACGTATGTCCGGGCAGCTCGTTTTTTGGTGGATGATTTTTTAATTAATACTCGTGGCGTCCACTACTCCAATTTCCCTCTGAATGTCGATGTGATTGCTGAGGCGGTTTCTCGCAAGATGTCGAGGAAATTTGGTTTGTTTGGGTTGAAAAAGCGCAAGGTTACGCCTGAGGATATTAAAAAACGTATTGTGATTATTCCTGATGAGGAATTACAGGCGTGGCTTCGCGAGGAGTCGGGGCCTTGGGATTATTTTTCAGGTGTCAATCTGAAATATGCTCATATAGCGATTGATGAGATTCACAATTTTTTATCTCCCTATAGTTCTCCTGAGTATGCGCAGGCTTGGAATACTTTTCTTGGTGAAGTACGTCATCGGGGCTGTACGTTTGAGGGATTGACGCAGGATGTAAATCAGGTTTCCCAATATTTAAAGGGCAGGGCTGCAACTCGTCTTGAACTTTTGCCGGGCGAGGATCTCCGCGATCCTTATTTTAAAATTAAAATGCTGGATTGGTATAATCTGAAAGCAGGTTTTACAGGTTCGTTCCATAAGACTGTTTTTGAGGTTGAGAAACGCAAGGTATTCAGTTCATGGAGGGTGAACCATTCGAGGCGCTTTCTGATCGTTCCTGAATATTTTAAGTATTACAACTCGTTCAATGCCTCTTTGCAGGAAAAAGCACAGGGGGAGGGGGCAGAAGAACAGGACAGAACGCCTCTCTATGAATATCAGCAGCGAACGAAGCTATCTTTGCTTCTCTGGTTCTTTCGTCGTAACTGGTTTACTTTGACTTGGCGTGTTGCTGCTGTGATTTTGGGGATATGGCTTTGTTTTGGCGGCGGTATTCAGATGATTTTACAAGGCTGGATGAGCTCGACAGGGAAAATGATTTCTGCGAATACTCCTAAAGCTCCTAAATCAGAAAAGAAACCTTCTTCTGTGGCTTCTTCTGATTCTTCGATTTCTGAAAAATCGCCTTCGGCTTCTCCAGTGGAACAGCCGGGGCAGGGGGATAAGGTGGAGAAAAAAGGAAAAAAGGGGAATAATTCCTCTGTTTCTTCTCCTGTTGATCCCTATAAACCTGCTATGTTTTTTGATGGTCGTTGCTGGTTGCGTAATGGTCAGAAGATTGATATAGAATATGAGTTCAAGGAGGGTATTTATGCAGGAAAAAAGGTTGTTGGGATTTCTGAAGCTGATCGCTATTATTGCCTTGATGATGGTACTGTTATTCATATGTACTAGCTGTTCTCAATTGAAGCAGGTTCCGCAGGATGACCCATTCAGAAAACTTTATACTGCTCGTGTTGCTCAGCGTTCAGGGCAGGGGGGCAAGGTTGAGAAATCGCCTCTGATTACTTTGTCCTGCTATCAGATGCCTTTGTCTTTGTTCTGTCGTATTCTTTCAGATAAATATAAGGTTGGTATGGTCTATTCTGAACAATTGGGCCCCAAAACGATTACTGCTGAGTTTAAGGAAACTGATTTTCAATCAGTCCTGAATGTGGTATCACGTCAATTGGGGGTTGATATTGTCAGGGTAGGGAATACCTATTTTGTGGGAACACTTCGACCACAAGACCGGGGGATTTTGGTTCGTCGTGTATTGGGATATGATGTGGATTCTCTGCGTTCCATCGTTAACGCGATGATATCTCAGCAGGGGAAAAGTTCTGTAATGTCAAATTCAGTGGTGGTTGCAACTGATCATGAATCAGTGATCAGGCGTATTGCTGAGATGCTCGACTATCTCGACACTGTGGAATCTGATACTTGGATAGTCCAGCTCTGTTTTGTCCTGCTTCGTAAGGATGCTTTGCTTCAGGCTGGTTTTGACGTTACGAGTTCAGGGACGATCAGCTATAATATTTCTGAAAATAGCCTCGATCTGAAAGATTTTAAGATTGATGGTCTTTTGAATCTTGCATCGAGCAGTAGTTTTGCAGATATCTACGCTTCGCCGATGCTGCTTGTTCGTGATGGTTCTACAGGAAAATGGCAGGATGGCCAGAGGGTTCCTATTCCTCGAAAAACAGTATCCAGCGAAGGAACAGTAACAACGAATGGCTATGATTATGTGGATGCTGGTTTTTTGGTTGATGCGACGGTGAAGCAATCTCGAATTGGGGGCCGCCTGACTCTGAAAATAGAAATGTCGGATATCAAGTCGTATGTTGAGGAAGCGCCGGTAACGACACAGAGCGTTTATAATATCGATGTTGATTTGATTCCCAATAAACTCTACCTGCTGGGAGAGCTGACCCAATTTAAAGTTTTGGATCAGCAGCAAAATGTCTTGAATCTGTCCACCGATCGCGGAAAAACGGTTTTGCAGGTTTGGGGGCAGCTTTACCGGATTACCGGGGATTCAAAAGAGAGTTTCAGACTTTATAAGGATCGAGAGAAAACGAAAACGCCGTAAATCGACGTAGAGCAGGGGATAGAAGCGCGGTAGGGTGATTATACCCGCCGCGTTTTTCGTTGATTGTAGGCCCCTTTCCGGCGTACAAGTAACGTCGCATAAGCACGAGTTGCGTAAAATCGCGCGGCGTGGAGAAGTCCCCGGAGCCGCGCGATTTTGCGTAACGCATCATTATGCGGGGAGGCGCTCCCGGAGGGAAGTAAAGCGCCGACCGAAACGTTACTGTACGCCATTGGATGAGGGGATTTGCTATGAAAATTTCTGAGCTTCGGCTCTGATCGCGCTTCTGCAGCAGAAAAAATACTATGAAAATCTTTGCTGCAGATCTAGCCAGGGCAAAGATTTTATTATGAAAAAGCCCGGTACGTTGATCCGTCCGGGCTGCTATGTGGGCCTCTGTGTGGCTTCCAGAGGGGCTAATTTCTCCGATTCCAGCCGGAAAGCCTGTTTCCTGCCTTTTCCGCTTCCAGTGCGAATTTTGCCGGGTCCTTGGCAAAATTCAGGGCCTCGGCCAATTGCTTCTCTGCCGTGTTCTTGGCCTCGATGGCTGCGATCAGGCGGCGGTTAGCTTCTTCTGCCGCGGCAAGCTCCCGGCGCATTCCGGTGAGTGTCTCGTTGTTCCTGAATAGAAGCTCTAGGGCTTCTTTGACTGCCTTTGTGGCTGTCTTTTCGTGGGTGATGCGTTTGCAACGCTCAACCAGTGAATCAGGGAACTCTTTGTCAAACAGTGTCATAATATCACCTCTCTTAGATGAGAATTTCGTTGACATAAAGGCCAAATTTGATGTCTCCAGCGAAAACAAACAGCGCAATTCGATCATCCTCTGTATCTTCTCCGTTGTGTACTCGGAGAAGGATTTCCCGCAGTCTGATCCACTGTTCAGGGGTGGCCTGATATGCGATTTTTTTCCCTGTTTTCTTAAAGGGTACTTCCATTTTTTTCATGACTCCCGCCTTTCTGCCGCTTCTGCGGCGTTTGTTAAGCTGCTTTTGCAGCGCCTTGCCTTAATGGCTCCCCCTTGAGGGATGTGGCGTTTACCCCCGCCACATTTCTCGGAGGGGGAGGGCGAAAGCCCGGACTCACTCAGGTTCAGACTGGAAGCAAATAGACGCAGTCGGCCCGGCTGTAAAATTATTCTCTTTTTTGGGGTGGCGTAGCCACTTGCTTGCCCCAAAAAAGGGAAAGCGCAGCGGTAATTTTACATAAAGGGCATTTGCTGTAAGGAGGGTTCTGAGTAGGTAAGCGAAGCGCATTGGGGCAAACCTGCCCCGGTTGAAATCCTCTCCCGTGCGCTCCAGCGAGAGCGCCGGGCATCCACCCGCAAAACAGTGTTTTGCAGGTTTTCGCATGGCCCTTTGAGGTAGAATGCTATGAAAATTGGGATCGATCGCCTGGTAGCTCGTGAAGAAATGCTATGAAAATTTCCGACGTCGGTTTTACCAGGTCGAGTGTTTTGCTATGAAATCGGGGCTGGCCTATGGCCGGAGCGGCCAGAGAACCACCGAACCGGCCCCGCGGCGCGCCTCACCGCGTCCGGGCCGGGCGGTGGTGTCTGCCGCTGGTGGGGAGTTTTTCGCGCGCGTATGCGCGCGCACGCGCGGGCGATTCTAATAGCCCGCAAGAGGTATCATTTTGAGCCCTTTTAGGCCTTCGGAGTCTCGAGAGCGAAGCGACAGACTCCGGTAAAGGCCGTACGATTGGGATAATAAATTTGAAAGAAAATAATATAAATACTAGGCATTTAAAATTTTATTGACTATTACATCACGATAATTCATATCGTTATAGTCAATACGTACAATTTTTATACCGGCTTCTTTACAGGCTTCATCTTTGAACTGATCTGCTTCTGCTTCTTTGAGTTTTTGGTGTGTCCATCCGTCGAGTTCTATTACGCGTTGGATTTCTTGATTTTTGCTGTCACATATAACAAAATCAAAATGTCTGTTTTTCATTTTGCCTCTTGCTCTTTGATATTCTGCAAAATCTTTGTTTTTCAAATTGAAATCTACGTGTATAACATCTTCCATTCTTACTTTGCATAGTATTATATGATCATCAAGTGATATAATCGAACGTAAAATATTATAGAAAATGCGTTCATTTTCTGTTAAGATGGATTGATTTTTGTAGTATTTTTTTTGAGAGTATATTGTTGTAGCTGGTTGTTCGTTTGAAGAGTTTTTGTACTGCTCTTTTGTAAAATCTTTTATTCTTTTTGTTTTTTGAGATTCTTTGAAGAGTTTAATAGCTTGAATAATCCCTATTGTAATTCCTATTATAATGAGTAATTGAAACATTATTTTCTTTTTGTTCTTGGCTTAATGTTATCTTTATTTAGGATTTCACTAAGGGAGACAAATATATTATCTCCTATGACATATTTCTTTATATCTTGTCGTTTGGTGATTACTGATCTTGATACTCCGAGTATTTTTCCAGCTATGGCGGGTTGTATTAGGCCTCCCGCTTTATTCCATTGTTCTATAAATTCATCTTTGTATGACATTTTTTTCTCTTTTGTTTCCATGTATTTTAATTAAATTGCCTTCATCCTCTGTTTTTTACAAGTTTTTCTTTTCTTGCTATTGACAACATGTGTTTCTTTTGCTATAATAAAATAAACAACATTTGTTGTTTGAGATTTTTTATTTTTTTCAATTTTTTAACAGGAGCGAGGTAAAAAAATGGAACTGATCGGGCTGAATGTGCTGGATGTGGAACAAATCAAGTTGAAGAAGTCGAATCCTGCTGCGAATGGTGTTTCTTTAAGTCAAGTCGTTGCGGTGGTAAAAGTGGAAGGCGGTTCGATGCAGATTCCGGTTGCTGATTCTGTTGATATTCCGGAGGCGTGGAGCGGTGTGGCCTATTGTGAAGGTAGGGTGATTTCATATACTACGGTTTATAATAATCAGGGTTCAACTCGTTTTGCTGTTCAACCGCTTCGGATTATGCGTTTTGATAAGAAAGCCCCTGCGAAGCGTGATGGCTTTAATAATTTCTTTACTCCTCAACAAGCGATTGTTTCTGACGGTCAGCAGGGAAAACCTGCTGAAATGAAAGGGCAGCAACGCTAAATTGTGAGGCTTCCGGGTGCAGGATGATTCATTTTTCTCTCCTGCTACTGTGCAAGGCTCGTTAAGTCTCGACCGTGTAACTTTTCTTCTTTTTTCTCCGTCATTGAGTCTGTGGACTTCTGATGATGCTGAATACAGAAAAAACATACTGAAGCTTGAAAAGATGGCTGGTTATATTCAAACGCTTTTGAAAGATGAACTCGATCCAGATTTCCCGCAGGGGTCGGCTTCTGAATTGTTTCGGTATCATTACCGTACATTAGATGAGGTTGATATTCAGTTTGGTTCGCAGCTTCCGAAGCGTAAGAAGATTACTGACGAAGGCATGTTACAGGCGTTCGGTTCGGTCGATGAGCAGGCTAAGGGTTATATGTATCAATATAATCCGAATTACTATGCTTTTCGCGTAGAATATAATCCTAATAAAACGAGCCTTTGCTCGGTTTCAAGTCTGCTGGAAAACTTTTCTCAAAATCAGAGTGCAGGTCTGATTAGAATAGCTCGTTTGGATATCGCTATAGATTTCAACGCCTCTATTGTTCCTGAAATGGTTCTTTGCGAAGGAATGCGGAAAAGTTTTACCGCTTCCGGGCCGAAGGGCATTGAAAGTGTTTATTTTGGTACTCGTAAGTCAAAAAATTATATTCGTCTCTACGATAAAAGACAAGAGCAATTGGACACATTAGGAAAAGATATCGGGCATGATATGTGGCGTTTGGAATTGGAGTCCAAAGAGTCGTTTTTTTTGGATAGTCCTCCTGATCATGGGAAAGTTTTCCAGCGCTTTTCTTTTTATGATGGTGCAGTGGCTTCCGGTGATTGGCTTATAGACCTTATCAGGTCGCAAGCAATGATCTATGGATTGCAGAATGTTCTTCGTAGAATGCCGAAAGCTACAGCAACTCGCTACCGCAAGCTCTTTAAGGAGCGGAATTTCAAACAGAATGTTGAAACTCCATCTTTGGTTTACTACAGGGAATTTCCCGGAGCAATGGAACGTCTCCGGGTTGATATCCTGAGCGCTTGCGGTTTTGAAATGCTTTAACCTCGTTCCGAACCCTCTTTCCGGAGCAATCCGGGGGAGGGGGATTTTAAATATAGGGGGTGCCGGATGGATGATTTTTACAGTGATTTGCTGGAAGATTTGAAGGTAAAATTATTGGATCGTTTTGGTTCACTGACGACGGCGGCGGCAGAAATTGGTATCAATCGTTCTAACCTGTCTAGCGTGCTTTCTGGCGCGCATGAAATTTCTGTGGGTCTTTACCTGACTATTTGCTCTTCGTTAAACGTTGTTGGTCCCCTACCAACAGGTGTTAAAGATGTTGCTATTCCTCTGCGTGAATACATGGCTGTTGACCATGATATGGTTACTCGGTCGCTTTTGTCTGTGATGCTGAAATAGTGGTGGTACGATGTCTGAGTTTAATAAAGTATATGATAGCACCGATTTTACTTTTTGGTTTGTAAAACATTGGTGTTTTGCAGGAGGTTTAATATCAAAGGCGGTTGCAGCTCGTTTATTAGGTCTATCTTCAGGTCGGATTTCTCAGATGGTTCGTGAGCAGAAACTTAGAGAATATCGTTATAAAGATATTTCTTTTGTTTCTTTTTCTGATGTTTTTTTTAAATGTAGATAATTTCTGTTATGTGTCTTAAATGGGGATTTTTTACGTTGGCAGTCTGTTCAATTTGTGGTAAGAATGCGTTTTTGAATGTTGCAGATGATCAATTGTATGAACCTGATCCTGTGGAGGATTGTTTAAGGCCTCATGTCTGTGAGGGTAAATGATAGTAAAATTTTCGAGCTTCGGTTCTGATCGCGATTCTGCAGCTGAAAAAATACTATGAAAATCATCGCTGCGGAAGTGACGCCAGGAAAGGAAATGATAGTAAAATGTGCATTCATCAACTTCAACAATGGGCGGTTTCAATGTTCTACATGGTTTTCTTTGTTTTGGGGGTTCTTTCCGGTCTGTTTATTGCGTGGAGGTTTCGCAGGATGGGAAAACGTGTTGAAGTAGTGATCTGCCCTGAGTGCCGCGCTTCGGTATTTCGGGAACTTTCCACGGGGAAACTGTTTGATGCGTTCGGGCCTGAGGGCTGTGTAATTCACCAGTGCATGAAACAACGCTGTTTTAAGGTGAAGAAACGTGGCGTTCGTTGAACTGCTGGTATTGGCTGCCGGTCATTCGATTGTGAATTTTTTAGGCGCTCTCTTGGGAGCATTGGCAAAATAGAGGTGTCATGGTGGAGAGTTTCAGCAGTCCTTTTCTTTATTTCGTCTTTTTGCAGTGGTCATTTTTCATTATGGCGCTGCTGGTTTATATCACAGTTTTTTACCTGACTCACTGGAAACAGTTTTATCAGGTTTCCTGACAATTCTCTCCGCGGTGCGCAACGTGTGAGGTTTTGTATAGTCCCTAAATTTCAATAATTCAAATGGAGGTTTCTACTATGAAATCGTGGCAGAAGATGCTTTGTGTTGGTGCCGTTACCGTTCTCGCTGTGGCTGTGAAGGCGGAGACGGCCGGTTCGGTTACGCTTCCCGAGACCGGGGTTGATATTGGCTCCTATGTGACTGCCGGTATCACCTATCTCGGTGGTTTCATCGCTGCGTGTGTCGGCGGAACTCTGGCCCTGATCGGCATCAAGGCCGGTGTGGGCTGGGTTCGCGGCATGATGTTCAGCGGCTCGGGCCGCTAATCGCCGGGGCAGGAGGTGGGTATGACTGAGCAACAGTACATTGAACTGGTGGCGCTTCTGACTGAAAAGCTGAATCAGCTTGTTTTTCTGAATCAGACGTTATGCCTTGCCTCCTGCTGTATCTCTGCTTTTGTGGTGGTTCAGCTCATTATTCATACCAAGAATCAGAAACACATGTTTTAGGGCAGGGGGCTTTTATGCGCTGGTTATTGGTATTGTTGGCTTGTTGCTTTTGCTGTTTGTCGTATGCTGGCACTACTTCTTGTAATGACAGATGCAAAGGATATTATGCAAAAAATGCAAATTTTTATCATAATTCTGACGGTTCTTATAATTTAATTTGTGAAGATTGTGATTCCAATGTTCATTATGGCCCAGAAATCGGTCTTCGAGAATCCTTTTTTTGTTCTTATAGCGGTAATTCTTGTAGTTGTTGTGGAGCAGCTTATTGCGTTTGGCATAGCTGTTATGGTGTTGCAGATGGTGGAGATACTTACACTGATCGTAGTTTGTGCCAAGCATGTAATAATACAGGCAGTTGCTCAGATTGTGGGCAAAACTTTTGCTCTGTTCATAATAACCATAAAAAAGAGTGCGAAAAGTGTGGAGAGGAATATTGCCCAAATAGGAACCATGATTGTTCCAAAACCTGTAAACTTTGTGGGAATACGATAAACCCGGGTGAGCGCCATAATCAGAAATGTAATGATTGTGATCAGCGTTGGTGTATTTCTCATGATTGCCCGGATCAGCCCTGTGAGCTTTGCGGCAATATTCCAAATCCGGGTGAGAAACATGCTCAATATTGCGAACGTTGTAAAGTAGACTGGTGTTATTCTCACGAGTGCCCTTGTCCTTATGGGCCAAATTGCAATCGCGTTCCTGAATGCGGTGCCTGTGGAGCTGAATATTGTAAAACTCATACTGATCATCATGAGCGCCAATGCAATATCTGTCGTGAAAAAATATGTGATGATTACGCCGGGGGTCATGATCAGGTTTGCGGTGTTTGCAAAACGCATTATTGTAAAAATCATCCTGATTCTGAATGCTGTCCCAATTCTGAGAATTGTAATAAGGCTATCTGTGGGGTCTGTAAAGCTGAAATATGCAGTGTACATTCTCAATCTCATACAGTAGGAGAATGCCCTCTTTGTCATGATCCCTATTGTTCTGATTACCCACTGGAAGGTGAGCATAACGTTCTTTGCGAATGTGGTGAGCGTTATTGTAAGGGGGATCACCAGTGTAAAGAATGTCCTAATATGCCTGTTTGCAATCAGATTACTTGTGGTTCTTGTAGGCAAAAGTATTGTACTACTCATAATACTGATCATTCGATAGGTTCTTGTAATAATTGCAAGAATCCTCTTTGTGTCAATTCAGATTTGAGCTTGCATAATAATTTCTGCGATACCTGCAAGCGTATTTGGTGTAATAAGCACGATCCCTCTGATTGTGTTGCCAACTGTAATACTGATGCTGATCACTGCAATAGGGTTCCCTGCACAAGACCCGGTTGCGGTGGTTATGATTGTGCTCCTCATAGCTATACGCATGATTGCAAGGGACAAAACCCTGATTGCTCGAACGATTCTGCAAATTGCAATCGTGTTCCCTGTTCCAAAAATTGTGGCGGTTATGATTGTACGACCCATAACTATACGCATAAGTGTGAAGATAAGAACTGCTCGAATGATTCAGGAAATTGCAATCGTGTGAATTGTCCTAAGAATGGTTGTGGCGGCTATGACTGTGCGCCTCATAATTATACTCATACCTGTAAAGAAAAGAACTGCTCGAACGATTCTGCTCACTGTAATCGCGTATATTGCAAGAAGCCCGGCGATACTCAATCTTGGGATTGTGCGCCTCATAATTATACTCATGATTGCAAGGGTCAGGAGCCTAATTGCGAAAATGATGCAGGACATTGTAAGATTGTAAAATGTACTTTACCTCGTTGCGTGGGTACTGACTGTACGTTTCATAATCGTAAGCATAAGTGTACAGGGGAGGGGGCTTGTCCTGAGTGCGGCAGTACTGCTTGTTCTGAATCTTGTCAGCATTATACCTGTTCTTGTGGTGATACTCTCTGTAAAAATGTTGTTCATACTCCTAAGCATGTTCATGTAGATAAGAAAACGTGTCCTGATACTGATGAGTGTAAAATCAAATATTGTAAAGTCTGTGGGGAAAAGTTGTGTATTGGGGGAGAAAGCCACTTGCCTTCAAGTCATGATCATTCTGATGATCCGCCGCCAGAGGAGGGGGAGGAAGATGTAGTACCGGAACGTGGTGAATTTCAGTGGCCTGAATTGGAATTTTGGGATTTGTTGAAAGATAAGCTTATTCCTACTGTGCCTTCTTCGTTTGGTTCGACTGTGACTGTGAGTAAGCCTTCTTTGTATGATCTGCCGGGTATGCCCGGTTCTGGTGCTATGATGGGGAATGCGTTGGGAAATGCCATGAACTATAATATTTCTGCTTTGGCTCCTGAAATGGCAGGAGCAGAGGGGAGTATGTTTGAATTGCGTTCTTTGGTTCGTCTGTTTACGAAACTTCTTTTGTCGTTAACTTTTGTAGTGGCCTGTATTCGTTACGTGAATAAGTGAGGTGTCGTGATGTTTGTAAAACTGCTCGAAATGTTGATGGTTTTCGTGGTGGATGCTTTCAATCTGATCATTACGACGTTTTGTAAATTACTCGATGCAGTGATGGTTCCTATTGTTAGTTCTCTGCCAAATCTTGATTGGGATTGGTCGCCTTTTTTCGATATGTTTGGGGCTATGAATAGGTGGGTTGCTTTGGACTGGGCTTTTAATTTGCTGATTGCCTACATTGTTTTTTGTCTCTGTGTCGCAGGTATAAAGTGGCTTCTTGGCCTGATTCCTACCATCAATTGATATGATTTTCGTCAACCGTCTGCGCTGATCCGCGTCGACCGTCTGCCTGAATCATAGTAAAATTTCCGCAGCTGCTTGTTCCTGGTCTTTCAAAATACTATGAAAATGGGGTTATTATGTCTGTAATCATGCTAACTACAGGGGTTCCGGGCTGCGGTAAAACGTATGTCCGGGCAGCTCGTTTTTTGGTGGATGATTTTTTAATTAATACTCGTGGCGTCCACTACTCCAATTTCCCTCTGAATGTCGATGTGATTGCTGAGGCGGTTTCTCGCAAGATGTCGAGGAAATTTGGTTTGTTTGGGTTGAAAAAGCGCAAGGTTACGCCTGAGGATATTAAAAAACGTATTGTGATTATTCCTGATGAGGAATTACAGGCGTGGCTTCGCGAGGAGTCGGGGCCTTGGGATTATTTTTCAGGTGTCAATCTGAAATATGCTCATATAGCGATTGATGAGATTCACAATTTTTTATCTCCCTATAGTTCTCCTGAGTATGCGCAGGCTTGGAATACTTTTCTTGGTGAAGTACGTCATCGGGGCTGTACGTTTGAGGGATTGACGCAGGATGTAAATCAGGTTTCCCAATATTTAAAGGGCAGGGCTGCAACTCGTCTTGAACTTTTGCCGGGCGAGGATCTCCGCGATCCTTATTTTAAAATTAAAATGCTGGATTGGTATAATCTGAAAGCAGGTTTTACAGGTTCGTTCCATAAGACTGTTTTTGAGGTTGAGAAACGCAAGGTATTCAGTTCATGGAGGGTGAACCATTCGAGGCGCTTTCTGATCGTTCCTGAATATTTTAAGTATTACAACTCGTTCAATGCCTCTTTGCAGGAAAAAGCACAGGGGGAGGGGGCAGAAGAACAGGACAGAACGCCTCTCTATGAATATCAGCAGCGAACGAAGCTATCTTTGCTTCTCTGGTTCTTTCGTCGTAACTGGTTTACTTTGACTTGGCGTGTTGCTGCTGTGATTTTGGGGATATGGCTTTGTTTTGGCGGCGGTATTCAGATGATTTTACAAGGCTGGATGAGCTCGACAGGGAAAATGATTTCTGCGAATACTCCTAAAGCTCCTAAATCAGAAAAGAAACCTTCTTCTGTGGCTTCTTCTGATTCTTCGATTTCTGAAAAATCGCCTTCGGCTTCTCCAGTGGAACAGCCGGGGCAGGGGGATAAGGTGGAGAAAAAAGGAAAAAAGGGGAATAATTCCTCTGTTTCTTCTCCTGTTGATCCCTATAAACCTGCTATGTTTTTTGATGGTCGTTGCTGGTTGCGTAATGGTCAGAAGATTGATATAGAATATGAGTTCAAGGAGGGTATTTATGCAGGAAAAAAGGTTGTTGGGATTTCTGAAGCTGATCGCTATTATTGCCTTGATGATGGTACTGTTATTCATATGTACTAGCTGTTCTCAATTGAAGCAGGTTCCGCAGGATGACCCATTCAGAAAACTTTATACTGCTCGTGTTGCTCAGCGTTCAGGGCAGGGGGGCAAGGTTGAGAAATCGCCTCTGATTACTTTGTCCTGCTATCAGATGCCTTTGTCTTTGTTCTGTCGTATTCTTTCAGATAAATATAAGGTTGGTATGGTCTATTCTGAACAATTGGGCCCCAAAACGATTACTGCTGAGTTTAAGGAAACTGATTTTCAATCAGTCCTGAATGTGGTATCACGTCAATTGGGGGTTGATATTGTCAGGGTAGGGAATACCTATTTTGTGGGAACACTTCGACCACAAGACCGGGGGATTTTGGTTCGTCGTGTATTGGGATATGATGTGGATTCTCTGCGTTCCATCGTTAACGCGATGATATCTCAGCAGGGGAAAAGTTCTGTAATGTCAAATTCAGTGGTGGTTGCAACTGATCATGAATCAGTGATCAGGCGTATTGCTGAGATGCTCGACTATCTCGACACTGTGGAATCTGATACTTGGATAGTCCAGCTCTGTTTTGTCCTGCTTCGTAAGGATGCTTTGCTTCAGGCTGGTTTTGACGTTACGAGTTCAGGGACGATCAGCTATAATATTTCTGAAAATAGCCTCGATCTGAAAGATTTTAAGATTGATGGTCTTTTGAATCTTGCATCGAGCAGTAGTTTTGCAGATATCTACGCTTCGCCGATGCTGCTTGTTCGTGATGGTTCTACAGGAAAATGGCAGGATGGCCAGAGGGTTCCTATTCCTCGAAAAACAGTATCCAGCGAAGGAACAGTAACAACGAATGGCTATGATTATGTGGATGCTGGTTTTTTGGTTGATGCGACGGTGAAGCAATCTCGAATTGGGGGCCGCCTGACTCTGAAAATAGAAATGTCGGATATCAAGTCGTATGTTGAGGAAGCGCCGGTAACGACACAGAGCGTTTATAATATCGATGTTGATTTGATTCCCAATAAACTCTACCTGCTGGGAGAGCTGACCCAATTTAAAGTTTTGGATCAGCAGCAAAATGTCTTGAATCTGTCCACCGATCGCGGAAAAACGGTTTTGCAGGTTTGGGGGCAGCTTTACCGGATTACCGGGGATTCAAAAGAGAGTTTCAGACTTTATAAGGATCGAGAGAAAACGAAAACGCCGTAAATCGACGTAGAGCAGGGGATAGAAGCGCGGTAGGGTGATTATACCCGCCGCGTTTTTCGTTGATTGTAGGCCCCTTTCCGGCGTACAAGTAACGTCGCATAATGAATCGGGCTATGTCACGGCGTGAGGCGTGGAGAAGTCCCATGAGCCGCACGCCGTGGCATAGTGGACATTATGCGGGGAGGCGTTCCCGGAGGGCTGTAAAGCGCCGACCGTAACGTTATCCAGGTCGAAGCGAAAAAGCATGGAAAGGGAGTGGAGCGAAGCGGATCGGGGTAAGCTGTAGGGGCGGAGCCCCTTAAGCAGCAGCGCGCGGCTGGTCAATGTTGCGGCGGATAATCAGGGCAGAAAAAAGGGCGCCTCTGGCGGTGGTCTATCGTCCACCATCAAAAGCGCCCGGAGGGCTTCCCCTCTTGGTAATAACGCGAGATTACAGGCCAAACTAGGAATCGTTACTGATTTTGCTTAGGTTTGGTTTCAAATCTTATATAAGAGTACTTCATTTCTCTGTTGTCGTCTTCAATAAGTGCAATACTAATTCTTTCTTCTAATCCATTTTCATTTGTATTGGTTTTTATTTTTATATCTGGATTTTTTCTGATCCAGTTTTTTTTCTTTTTTTCGATGAATTCAGTAAAAGATATTTCTGGTTGCGTTACAATCCATTCTTCGGCCCATTCTTCTGGTAATGTTCCCATGATTTCGGTTACATCAACTGTGGCTTTTATATTCATTGTACCTTTATGTTTGAGTATGGCATTGTTTGTTTGTTTTGCTCGTTTTAGTCGTTCCTGTATGATTTTTTCTATTTCGTTTATCCCGATATAGATTTCATGATCCTTTTCGAATTGGTAAGTTTTTATCTTTCCAATTTTTATCATTCTGTTTATATTTTGGCGTGGAGTATTTAATAATCTTGCTGCAGTAGCTTGGAGAATGAGACCGCCCGTTTCTTCATTTAGTTTACTGTACCATTCTTTGTATTTTTGGAATTTGTCTTTTTCTTCGTTATTCATGGTATTCTCCTTATGAAGTTTTTTAAGATAACTCATTTTTTTACATTTGACAAATGTCACTGCAAAATATAAATTACAAAAGTCATCAATAAAACGATGACAAAAATCAATCAAAAAAAGGAGAAAAAAAGATGTTGAAGATGACGATTCCGGTGTCTGTGGTGTCCGTCAAGGCCGCGAAGGATGCAAAAAGCAGTAACTATGCCGACTTTCTTTTTATTGGCGGCAGCATCAGTATTCCAGTGGATCAGGCGGCATTTGATACGCTGAAACCGCTGGAAGGTTCGGAAGTGCTGGCATCGTTCCAGATGAAGCCGTCTGGTATTGCTCGCTTCGGTCGCTCCGTTTCGATCTTTGAAGCGGTGAAGTTTCTTGGTCTGGTGAAGTAATGCAACAGGGCAGGGGGCTTCTATGAACGAAAAAGAAAGCGCCTTGCTTTCGGGGGGCACCGATAGACAAGGCTCAAACACTAGATACAACTTTAATTTATATGGTTCTTCTTCAAATGTCAAGTCGAAGTTGCAGCGGGATCAAGAGTATTTTTCTAATAATTTTACTCGGTTTAATCTTCAAAGCTTCATTCAAAATAAGTTGGTTGAGCGTTCCGTAATTCCGTATAACGGGAATTTCTCAAAGTGTCATCGGGCAAGTATCGGTTCTATTATTTCGCTGGTCCGCAATGCTGAAACAAGCAGGGCATATTATAACAATGTGGTTACCTGCGCTAATGCAATGTGCTGTCCGGTTTGCTCTGCCCGGATCATGGGGAAACGGTCAGCCGAGATAAAAAAAGCAGTTCATCAGTGGCTTAATGAGGATGTATTGAACACCTGCTATATGATTACTCTGACTTTTGCTCATAGCTTGCAGGATCGGCTTGCTGATCTGCTGGTAGCCTTCAAGCTGGCTCTTGGGGCTTTTTGGTGTAATGGTTCATTGAAACGCTTGCTTTCCGCTTGCGGCAGGGTAGGGCGGATTACCGCAACGGAGATTCAATATTCTTTGATTAATGGTTTTCATCCTCATCAGCATGTTTTGCTCTTTTGTCGTAAGACTGATTTTGATTTAGATGCTTTGAGATGGTGTTGGCAGCGGGCTTTGGAATCGGTTGGTATGTTATGTAATGAGCATGGCTTGGATCTGATCGAAGCCAGGAGCGCTGAGAACTATCTCACAAAGATATCTTCAGAGATGGCAATGGGGAATTTGAAAGAAGGCCGGCGCAAGGGGCACTATTCTCCGTTTCAGTTGCTTTCTGAAGCTGCTGACGGTTGCGGCTGGGCTTTGGATCGTTATATTGAGTTCTTTCTGGCGGTCAAGGGGATGCACTCTCTTTGCTGGTCGCGCGGTCTGAAAGCCTATTTTGGCATTGGTGATATCTCAGATCAGGAGATTACAGACGGTGCCGCGCAGCCGGAATTAACGAAGTTCCTTGATATGATCTCCGATGCGTTCAAGTTCCTTTCGGCCTCGGAAAAGGCATTGTTGAGGAATTATGCGGCGTTTGATGATTTTGAACATGCGGCGGCTCTTCTGGATAGGGTCGGCGCGGAATACTGGAAGTAAAGGAGGGCAGGGGAATGCACAAGACCAAGTGTTTTTCAGTTAACGATATTCAAGTTGTTGATTCGGGATTGGGGTATTGGCAGATTTTTTTGTTGTTGCAGGGTTCTTGCCGGTATGAATTTATAGAGGTTCATAATTCCTATGGGCTTCGAGATGCTTTGTTTCAAGAACTTGTTTCCGAGATTGTCGAAGTGGCTAAAAATCATCTTCGCAAATCTTGAGTTGTTTCTCTGATCCAATAGCGGCGCTTTTGATTTTCCGGATGCGCAACGGGGAATCGAAGCGCCGTTGTTTTGTTCCGGCCCGGCCCGCCTGCCTCGTTCCTGCAAACGAGCAGCGGACGGACGGACAAACGGCGGCGCGAAGATCTTCGGAACTTCTTCGGAAAAGTCAATTGCCGTTGTTGGTCGGGAAACAACATAGAGGCCGGGGTATTGGTCGGGCAGGGTAGTTGCATGGGCCGGAGTTATCCGGGCCTTAGCGTTCGTTCTTGGCGTATCTGTAACGTCGCATAATGAATCGGGCTATGTCACGGCGTGAGGCGTGGAGAAGTCCCATGAGCCGCACGCCGTGGCATAGTGGACATTATGCGGGGAGGCGTTCCCGGAGGGCTGTAAAGCGCCGACCGTAACGTTATCCAGGTCGAAGCGAAAAAGCATGGAAAGGGAGTGGAGCGAAGCGGATCGGGGTAAGCTGTAGGGGCGGAGCCCCTTAAGCAGCAGCGCGCGGCTGGTCAATGTTGCGGCGGATAATCAGGGCAGAAAAAAGGGCGCCTCTGGCGGTGGTCTATCGTCCACCATCAAAAGCGCCCGGAGGGCTTCCCCTCTTGGTAATAACGCGAGATTACAGGCCAAACTAGGAATCGTTACTGATTTTGCTTAGGTTTGGTTTCAAATCTTATATAAGAGTACTTCATTTCTCTGTTGTCGTCTTCAATAAGTGCAATACTAATTCTTTCTTCTAATCCATTTTCATTTGTATTGGTTTTTATTTTTATATCTGGATTTTTTCTGATCCAGTTTTTTTTCTTTTTTTCGATGAATTCAGTAAAAGATATTTCTGGTTGCGTTACAATCCATTCTTCGGCCCATTCTTCTGGTAATGTTCCCATGATTTCGGTTACATCAACTGTGGCTTTTATATTCATTGTACCTTTATGTTTGAGTATGGCATTGTTTGTTTGTTTTGCTCGTTTTAGTCGTTCCTGTATGATTTTTTCTATTTCGTTTATCCCGATATAGATTTCATGATCCTTTTCGAATTGGTAAGTTTTTATCTTTCCAATTTTTATCATTCTGTTTATATTTTGGCGTGGAGTATTTAATAATCTTGCTGCAGTAGCTTGGAGAATGAGACCGCCCGTTTCTTCATTTAGTTTACTGTACCATTCTTTGTATTTTTGGAATTTGTCTTTTTCTTCGTTATTCATGGTATTCTCCTTATGAAGTTTTTTAAGATAACTCATTTTTTTACATTTGACAAATGTCACTGCAAAATATAAATTACAAAAGTCATCAATAAAACGATGACAAAAATCAATCAAAAAAAGGAGAAAAAAAGATGTTGAAGATGACGATTCCGGTGTCTGTGGTGTCCGTCAAGGCCGCGAAGGATGCAAAAAGCAGTAACTATGCCGACTTTCTTTTTATTGGCGGCAGCATCAGTATTCCAGTGGATCAGGCGGCATTTGATACGCTGAAACCGCTGGAAGGTTCGGAAGTGCTGGCATCGTTCCAGATGAAGCCGTCTGGTATTGCTCGCTTCGGTCGCTCCGTTTCGATCTTTGAAGCGGTGAAGTTTCTTGGTCTGGTGAAGTAATGCAACAGGGCAGGGGGCTTCTATGAACGAAAAAGAAAGCGCCTTGCTTTCGGGGGGCACCGATAGACAAGGCTCAAACACTAGATACAACTTTAATTTATATGGTTCTTCTTCAAATGTCAAGTCGAAGTTGCAGCGGGATCAAGAGTATTTTTCTAATAATTTTACTCGGTTTAATCTTCAAAGCTTCATTCAAAATAAGTTGGTTGAGCGTTCCGTAATTCCGTATAACGGGAATTTCTCAAAGTGTCATCGGGCAAGTATCGGTTCTATTATTTCGCTGGTCCGCAATGCTGAAACAAGCAGGGCATATTATAACAATGTGGTTACCTGCGCTAATGCAATGTGCTGTCCGGTTTGCTCTGCCCGGATCATGGGGAAACGGTCAGCCGAGATAAAAAAAGCAGTTCATCAGTGGCTTAATGAGGATGTATTGAACACCTGCTATATGATTACTCTGACTTTTGCTCATAGCTTGCAGGATCGGCTTGCTGATCTGCTGGTAGCCTTCAAGCTGGCTCTTGGGGCTTTTTGGTGTAATGGTTCATTGAAACGCTTGCTTTCCGCTTGCGGCAGGGTAGGGCGGATTACCGCAACGGAGATTCAATATTCTTTGATTAATGGTTTTCATCCTCATCAGCATGTTTTGCTCTTTTGTCGTAAGACTGATTTTGATTTAGATGCTTTGAGATGGTGTTGGCAGCGGGCTTTGGAATCGGTTGGTATGTTATGTAATGAGCATGGCTTGGATCTGATCGAAGCCAGGAGCGCTGAGAACTATCTCACAAAGATATCTTCAGAGATGGCAATGGGGAATTTGAAAGAAGGCCGGCGCAAGGGGCACTATTCTCCGTTTCAGTTGCTTTCTGAAGCTGCTGACGGTTGCGGCTGGGCTTTGGATCGTTATATTGAGTTCTTTCTGGCGGTCAAGGGGATGCACTCTCTTTGCTGGTCGCGCGGTCTGAAAGCCTATTTTGGCATTGGTGATATCTCAGATCAGGAGATTACAGACGGTGCCGCGCAGCCGGAATTAACGAAGTTCCTTGATATGATCTCCGATGCGTTCAAGTTCCTTTCGGCCTCGGAAAAGGCATTGTTGAGGAATTATGCGGCGTTTGATGATTTTGAACATGCGGCGGCTCTTCTGGATAGGGTCGGCGCGGAATACTGGAAGTAAAGGAGGGCAGGGGAATGCACAAGACCAAGTGTTTTTCAGTTAACGATATTCAAGTTGTTGATTCGGGATTGGGGTATTGGCAGATTTTTTTGTTGTTGCAGGGTTCTTGCCGGTATGAATTTATAGAGGTTCATAATTCCTATGGGCTTCGAGATGCTTTGTTTCAAGAACTTGTTTCCGAGATTGTCGAAGTGGCTAAAAATCATCTTCGCAAATCTTGAGTTGTTTCTCTGATCCAATAGCGGCGCTTTTGATTTTCCGGATGCGCAACGGGGAATCGAAGCGCCGTTGTTTTGTTCCGGCCCGGCCCGCCTGCCTCGTTCCTGCAAACGAGCAGCGGACGGACGGACAAACGGCGGCGCGAAGATCTTCGGAACTTCTTCGGAAAAGTCAATTGCCGTTGTTGGTCGGGAAACAACATAGAGGCCGGGGTATTGGTCGGGCAGGGTAGTTGCATGGGCCGGAGTTATCCGGGCCTTAGCGTTCGTTCTTGGCGTATCTGTAACGTCGCATAATGTATGTTATGTTAATTTTAATACTTGCAGAGCAGGGGGCATGGATTGATCTAACTATTTTGATGTTAAAATGATATGACTTGTGATCAGTTGGGTTGTTAATAACTTGACGATAATTCTGTGAATATTTTGAGAAGATTTTTTCGAGGTATCTTTTTTTCTTAATTTGCGAAAGTTGTCCGGAAGTCGTATTTTAATAGGAATACATTTCAACTTATTCAATTTTCTATTCGTTATCTATGATGAATTTTTATGATGTCGTCGTGATCGGAGCCGGCCACGCCGGTTGTGAGGCCGCAATGGCTTCCGCCCGAATCGGGGCCAAAACGCTCCTGATTACCTTGAATATGGATCATATCGCCCAGATGAGTTGCAATCCGGCTATCGGCGGCATTGCCAAGGGACAGGTCGTCCGGGAGATCGACGCGATGGGCGGAGCGATGGGGATTGTGACTGACTCGGCATCCATTCAGTTCCGCATGCTGAACCGCACCAAAGGCCCGGCGGTCTGGTCGCCGCGTTCACAGTGTGATAAAGTCTGCTATCAGCGCGGCATGAAACTTTGGCTGGAGCAGATGCCGCAAGTTGATGTCCTGCAATCGGAAGTAACTGCATTCCTGATGGATAACGGTAAAATCACCGGAGTTACGAACCAGTTCGGTGATGAAATCCATTGCGCCGCGGCGGTCGTTACGACCGGAACCTTTCTGAACGGTAAGCTTCATTATGGACTCCGCAATTTTCCCGGCGGAAGGGCTGGTGATTTTCCGTCGAATTCGCTGTCGGCGGCGCTTGGCGAGCAGTTGAAGTTGCGGCTGGGACGGCTGAAAACCGGAACCCCTGCCCGCATTCTGGCCAAAACGATTGACTTTTCTCAAATGGCGCGTCAGGAGTGTGACAGCGAGGAGGAGCGATTCAGTTGCTGGTCCGCCGGCCACTCCCCTGCCCTGCCGGAAGCGGTGCGTCACGATCTGCCGTGCTATCAGGTTTATTCCACGGATGAAACCGCGGAAATTGTCCGGCGCAATCTGCAATACTCACCGATGTACCAGGGCGTAATCAAGGGAATCGGCACGCGGTATTGTCCCTCGTTTGAGGACAAGGTGGTTCGTTTCCCGCAGCATCCGCGCCATTTGCTGTTTCTCGAGCCGGAGGGAGCGCAGACGGAGGAGTATTATATTAATGGATTATCCACCAGTTTGCCGCCGGAGGTGCAGCGGCAGCTGATCCACTCAGTTCCGGGAATGGAGCACGCGGTGCTTTCACGTTACGCCTATGCGATCGAATACGATTTTGTGTTTCCGGACCAGTTGGAACGGACTTTGCGGATCAAATCCTGTGACAATTTGTTTACCGCCGGCCAGATCAACGGCACCAGCGGTTACGAGGAAGCGGCGGGACAGGGGCTGCTGGCCGGACTCAACGCCGCCCGTATCGCACAAGGCAAAAGTCCGGTTGAACTGGGACGAGATTCCAGTTATATCGGCGTGATGATCGATGACCTGACCACCAAGGATATCATCGAACCGTACCGGCTCTTCACCAGCCGCGCCGAATACCGGCTGGTGCTGCGCCAGGACAACGCCGACCTGCGGCTGTCGGAATTCGCTTATGAAACCGGCCTGCTGCCGGAGAGCAAATACCGGGAGTTCTGCGCTTACCGTTCCGCCTTGACTGAAGTGCTGGAACTTTGCCGCAGCCGCCGCCATGCCGGGAAATCTCTGCTGGTTCATCTGAAAGACCTGCCCGACAATACGCCGTTGGCCGAAGCTGCGGTCCGCCTCCCCTTCCCCGCCGGGCTGCTGCCGGAGCTGAACAACGACCGTCAGGGACGGCGGATCTGGCGCGAATTGCTGGTGGAGGCGCGTTACGACGGTTATCTTCAGCGTGAAGCTGCGGAAATCAGCCGCCTCCGCAAACTGGAAACGCTTCAGATTCCGGCAGACTTCGATTACGACAGGATCAAAGGCCTGAGCAATGAATCCCGGAGTAAACTGCTCAAGGTGCGGCCGACCACTCTGGCGCAGGCCGGTCGCATCGACGGCGTGACTCCGGCGGATATCGCTCTATTGCAGGTCGCGCTTTCCCGTAAAAACCGTGAAGCGACGGAGAAATAACATGAGGCCCCTTTCGGTCTGGTGCAAATTGAAACGGAATCCGCTGGCGGTGATTTCACTGACAGTGGTCGGCATCTACCTTTTGCTGGCAGTCGGCACCGAACTTTACGACATCTACTGCGAACACAACGGCATTGTGCCGGTTTACCAGCAAACCGACGACCTTGCCCGTTACGCCCCCCCCTCCCCTGCTCACTGGATGGGGACCGACTATCAGGGGCGCGATGTATTTCTGCGGGCGATGGCCGGAAGCGCCACCGCGGTCAAGGTCGGCGTGATTGCAAGCGTGATTGCTGCGGTGATCGGCGTGACTCTTGGGGCGATCGCCGGTTTTTACGGCGGCAAGTTCGATGACTGGGTGGTGTGGGCGTACAGTACATTCGCGTCGATGCCGACGCTGCTGTTCATCCTTGCATTCGCGCTGCTGGTTTCACGCAACTTTCTTTCGGAAGGAATGGTCGGCGCCATCCGGCTGGCCGGTACAGTGCTGCGGGCGGAGCCGGGAATGCTGGCAGTCTACTTCGCGATCGGCCTGACCGGATGGGTGACGCTCTGCCGGGTGGTGCGCGGCGAAGCGATGCGGCTGCGTTCGATGCCCTATGTGGCGGCGGCGCGGGTGGCGGGCGTCAGCAGCCCGGTGATTATTTTCCGGCACATCCTGCCCAATGTGTTCCATCTGGTCATCATCTACTTCACGCTTTCCTTCGCCGGTGCGATCATGCTCGAAGTGATCGTCAGCTATCTCGGCTTCGGCGTGCAGAGCGCCCCGAGCTGGGGAGTGATGATTTCGGACGGACAGGAGCGGCTCTGGCGCGGCATCTGGTGGGAGATTGCCGCCGCCACCGGCTTCATGTTCATGCTGGTGCTGGCACTGAACGTGCTCGGGGATGCGCTGCGCGATGCGCTTGATCCACGCCAGAACAATTGATCAGTTTTTCCGGAACAGGCCGCTGGTCCACTCTTTGAGCGTTTCGCGCTCCAGCTCCTCGAAGCCGATTTCGACGAACGCCTTGCTCAGCGCGTCGAATTCTCGGTCGAGGATTCCGGCCAGCGCCAGATAGCCGCCGGGACGGACCCAGTTGGCGATATTGTGGCGGTAGGCTTTCAGCAGGTGGCCCAGGATATTGGCGCAGACGAGATCGTATTTCTCCGGGCGTCCCGCATAAACGGCGGCATCCGCGACTTCCGGCTTTACCGAAGAGATATGATTGAGCGCAAGGTTTTCTCCGGCAATCATCACCGCGTCGGGATCGTAGTCGAAAGCGTCAACCGGCCCGTATCCGAGCAGGGCACCGGCGATCGCCAGAATCCCGGAGCCGCACCCGGCGTCCAACAGGCTGTGCACCTCCGGATTCCCGGCCAGTTTGTCGATGGTTTTCAGGCAGAACAAAGTGGTCGCATGCTGGCCGGTGCCGAAACTCATGCCGGGATCGATCTCCAGCACTTTCTGACCCGGTTGGGGCCGGCACTCCAGCCAGCTCGGTTTGACGATCAGCCGGTCGGAGATCGGGAGCAGATGAAAATACTTTTTCCAGACTTCGGACCAGTCCTCCTTTTTCATCTCAAAATATTCGATATCGCCCACTTCCAACCCGAGCGGCGTCCAGTCGGCGACGGCCTGCCGGATGCGGTCGAGATTGTTTCGGGCGGTATCGGGATCGAGCGCATAGACGGTGTGCAGCACCCGGCGGTTCTCCCGGTCTTCCCAACTGCTGAAATCCAGTTCCAGCGCCGCAAGCATTTCAGCCGCCAGATCGAAGCTGCCGGAGTTATCCTGCAGTTTCACGCAATAAAGCATCTCATCCATGATCTCATTCCCTGATTTATTCAAAAATTATCTTTATAAATTAGACCGAATCCGGCAAAAATCAAAGGCCGCGACTTTAAAAAACATTTTTTTCGTGATATATTAGGAAAGCAAACAGGTAAACAACCCCTCACAAAGAATTGGACTCTATGAGCGAAACGATCGTTGTCCTTGATTTCGGCTCACAGTACAGTCAGTTGATTGCGCGACGGATCCGCGAATGCCGGGTCTACAGTAAAATCATGCCGTACTATACAAGCGCCGAAGCGATCAGGGCGGAGAATCCCAAAGGCATCATTCTTTCCGGCGGCCCGGCCAGTGTCTACTCCGAGCATGCCCCCAAATGCGATCCGGCTATTTTCGAACTCGGCATTCCGGTGCTGGGCATCTGCTACGGATTGCAGCTGATGATTCACACGCTGGGCGGAGAGATCACCCGCGGCCATGCCCGGGAATACGGCAAGGCCATGCTGAAAATCGTCAAATCCGGCAATCTGTTCCTCGGTCTGGACGGGGAAATCCAGGTGTGGATGTCCCACGGCGACAAAGTCGCGAAAATGCCGGCGGGAGGTTTTGAAATCCTCGGTTCCAGCGGCAACACGGAGTTCTGCGCGGTGCATATGCCGGAGCGGAATCTCTACGGCATCCAGTTCCACCCTGAAGTAGTGCATACTCCGCAGGGCAAAACCATCATCGGCAACTTCTGCAAGAACATCTGCAAATGCGTCGGCGACTGGACGATGGAATCCTTTATCGAACAGCAGGTTCGGGAGATCCGCGCCAAAGTCGGCTCCGCCAATGTGATCCTCGGTCTTTCCGGCGGCGTCGACTCCTCTGTGGCGGCGGCGCTGATTCACAAGGCGATCGGCAAGCAGCTCAACTGTATTTTCGTCAACAACGGCCTGTTGCGCAAAAATGAGGCGGAGCGGGTGCGGAATCTGTTCGGCCGGGCATTCGACATGAAGCTGATTTACGTCGATGCGACGGAGCGCTTCCTGGCCAGACTGGCCGGAGTCGAGGAGCCGGAGAAGAAGCGCAAGATCATCGGCAATGAATTCGTGCAGGTGTTCGACGACGCTTCCGCCCAAATCGAACAGGCGGAATTTCTCGCGCAGGGCACCACTTATCCCGATGTGATTGAAAGTGTTCCGATCGACGGCAACCCCGCCGCGATGATCAAAAGCCATCACAACGTCGGCGGTCTGCCGAAGGAGATGAAATTTCAGCTGCTGGAGCCGCTGAGCCGTCTGTTCAAGGACGAAGTGCGCGAGGTGGGCCGCCAGCTCGGCCTGCCGGAAGACGTGGTGATGCGCCAGCCTTTCCCCGGCCCCGGCCTGGCGGTCCGCCACCTCGGCGCGGTCAGCCAAAAGACGCTCGACATCCTGCGCGACGCCGACGAAATCGTCGTGGAAGAGATTAAAAAGGCCGGACTGTACTACAGCATCTGGCAGACGTTCGCGGTATTCCTGCCGATCCGGACGGTCGGCGTGATGGGCGACGAACGCACCTATGATTATGTGATCGCATTGCGCGCGGTGGAAAGCACCGACGGCATGACCGCCGACTGGGTGCAACTGCCCTACGACCTGCTCGGGCGGATTTCGAGCAGGATCATCAACGAAGTCAACGGCGTGAACCGGGTGGTCTACGATATCACCAGCAAGCCGCCGGGCACGATCGAGTGGGAATGACGCCATGACATTGAGAAAAGTGATCGAGCGGCTCTCGCCGATTTCGGTGTTGGGATATGCCAGTTGGTTGTTTGTCGCGACGATGACTTTTCTTTACGAACTTCCCCAAACTTCCGATTGGGCGGTGCAGGAACATTTGATCTTGTCATGGAATGTATTTGCCATCGTATTGCTTTTATTGCTTTACCGGGCATGGAAGGAACTTTACCGGCAGCGCAATTTGTTGCCTGACCATTCCGGTTATCGCCCCGGAATCATGGTCGGACTTTGTCTGATTCCATTTTTGGGAGTTTTCTGGAGTCTATACACTTTTACAAAAGTTTTCCGGCAGACAAACCGTTTACTGAAAGCAACAGAAAAAGAGGAGCGTTTTCATTGTTGGTATTTCTTGTGGGTGCTTATGCTGTGGGCAGCAGATATTTTATGTACGCCGGGTATTCTGTTTGATGAATCTGACGCATCATCAGGAATGATCAACTGGTTGCTCTGTGGTGCAATGATGTTATTTGAGCTGCTGCTGGTCAGGGCATTGAATCGGATTGTCATCGTGGTACGCAACTTAAATCGGAAAGAAGAACTGTGATGCAGATCATTGCGGGAATTGCGCGGAACATTGTTTTGAATGTGCCGGCCGGACTGGAAGTACGGCCGACGGCGGCGCGTTCCCGCAAGGCATTGTTTGACAGCCTCGGAGATTTTTCCGGATGCAATGTGCTGGATCTGTTTTCCGGTTCCGGCGCACTGGCGCTGGAAGCCGCCAGCCGCGGGGCCGCGGCGATCACCATGGTGGAACTGGAGCCGCGCCATCTGCGGGTGATCGGCGAAAATCTGGCCAGAGTGCAGAAAGCAGGCGTGCAGTGCAAGGCGAACCTGCTCAATTGCAGCGCCCTTGAACCGCGACGTTATTCCATTCCCGCCGGTTCGCCTGACCTGATTCTGGCCGATCCCCCCTACCCCCGTTCTGCGGAATTTTTCGGCCGATTGATGCGGGACGAATTTTTCCGGATGCACTTCGCCGGCGCCCGGCTGGTCTGGGAATTGCCGGATACCCCCGGCGCGGTCGGCCTGTTCCTGGAAGCCTCCGGGCCGGCGGAGATGGAGATTCGCAAATTCGGCAGCACCTCCTTCCTGCTGGGAAAGGTGCAGCCGTGAAGAACTGCAACTGGAGCTGGCGTTTTGCGACTCCCGCAATTGCCGCGGAGCTGGGTGACCGCCCTGAACTGCTGCTGGAGGCGGGCCGGGAGGTCAAGTCCAATCCCGTCCGGCAGGTCTTCCGGTGTGGTGATTATTTCCTGAAATACGACAAGCGGAGCGGCAGGCGGCTGCGCTCCGAATGGAACTGCGCCCAACTGATTGAACGTGAAGGAATTCAGTTGGTTGAACATCTTGCCTTGGGGGAATCCTCCGCCGGCAGCATTCTGATTACCCGCGCCTTCCCGGAAGCGGAAGCGGTGAGCGACTATTTTTACCGCACCTATATCGAACAGCCCGGAGAGCCGGCCGTTTTCCTGAATAATTTCGTGTACTTTGCGAGAAAGGTTCTGGAATCCCGTCTGTACCATCCGGACTTTCACATCGGCAACGTCCTGTATTCGCCGGGCTTGAACCGCTTTGCGCTGGTGGATGCGCAGGGGGTCCGGAAGGCCGGCTGGTTCGACCGCTGGTTCCGGCGGTATTCGATGGAACGTATCGGAATGGAGTTCCGCTTTTCCCGGACCCGTCATCAGATGTTGAAGCTGCTGGCGGCGCTCGGCATCGCCGATCCGGAGGAATTTTACGCGGAGGCGCTGGTCCGGGAATCGGCGGCGCTGTGGCACGAGTGGCCCAGGCGGCGGCGACAGGCGCTGGCCGGATATCCAAAATTTTCGGTGCAGGACGGTTCTCTGCTGCGCACGGTCGATCCGCTGCGCCGGACCGTTCCGCTGGAAAATTACGAGGTGCTGGAGGGAGAAAGCGCACTGGTCGAATCGCTGTTCCTGAGTCACTTTTTCCTGCAGCTGGCCCAGATCCCGCATCGGCGGGTGCTGGCGCTGGATCGCCGGAACCGGCAGGTTTATCTGGAAAAAATCTCCTCCTCCACTGTGCCGACGGCAGCCGCGGATTATCAGGAGCGGTTGAATGCGTTGGATATTCACTCCGAAACCCGCGACTGGGGCAAGGATGAATTCGGGCGGATCAGCTTGTGGAACCTCGACCTGATCCGGCTTTACGTATAAGGAGTGCGACATGCTGGCCAAAACCTTCTCCGCATCCGTGATCGGAATTGATGCTTATCCGGTTGAAATCGAAGTCAATGTGACTGGAAGCAGCTCCGGCGGCGCCGCCGACAGCGTCGTCTCCATCGTCGGCTTGCCCGACATGGCGGTCAAGGAGAGCCGGGACCGGGTGAAATCGGCGATCCTGAGTTCGGGGATGATTCCGCCCAAAGGCTTTACCGTGGTCAACCTTGCTCCGGCGGATCTGCGCAAGGAGGGGGCCGCCTTCGACCTCGGCATTGCGCTCGGCATGCTGGCGGCGACCGGCGCGGTGAATCCGGAAGCCCTGTCCTCGGTGGCGGTGGTCGGCGAACTGGCATTGGACGGTTCGGTCCGGCCGGTCCGGGGAGCGTTGCCGATCGCGGCGCGACTGGCGGAGCAATCCGGCCTTGCCATGCTGCTCGTGCCGCCGCAGAATGCGGAGGAAGCCGCGCTGGCGGGCGGGGAAAAACTGACGGTCTATCCGGTCGCCAGCCTGACGGCGGCGGTCGAACTGATCAACCGCGGCGGCGCCCTGCCCTATCGGACCAGCCTGGCGGAATACACGGAGCGCAACCGGGAGCACGAGCCGGATTTCGCGGATGTGAAGGGACAGAAGATGGCCCGGCGCGCTTTGGAGATCGCGGCGGCGGGAGGTCACAACTGCCTGCTCACCGGTCCGCCGGGAACCGGCAAGTCGATGCTTTCCATGCGGCTGGCCGGAATCCTGCCGCCGATGACGATGGCAGAAACACTGGAGACCAGCCGGATTCACAGCGTGCTCGGGCTGCTTTCCGGCGGGCGGCCGCTGTTGAACCGCCGCCCGTTCCGCAGTCCTCACCACACCATCAGCGATGTCGGCCTGATCGGCGGCGGCCGCGATCCGAAGCCGGGGGAGATCAGCCTCGCCCACAACGGAGTGCTGTTTCTGGACGAACTGCCCGAATTCAAGCGCAATGTACTCGAAGTGCTGCGCCAGCCGCTGGAAAACGGCTGGATCACCGTCAGCCGGGCGGCGGGGACGTGCACCTTCCCGGCCCGTTTCATCCTGTGCGCCGCGATGAATCCCTGCCCCTGCGGCCGGGGCGAAGTCGAATTGGGCTGCACCTGTAAAATCGAGGAAAAACGGCGCTATCAGAAACGGATCTCCGGGCCGCTGCTTGACCGGATCGACCTTCAGCTGGAAGTCCGGCAATTGAGCCAGGACGAACTGCTGGCGGCCCCGGACGGGGAGCCGAGCGCAAAGATCCGCGAACGGGTCATCCGGGCCCGGCAGCTTCAGCAGGAACGGCTCGGACAACGCAAACTCTACTGCAACGCCCAGCTTTCCAGCCGCGACCTGCAGGAGTTCTGCCGCCTGTCGGCGGGCAGTCAGTTGCTGTTGCGTCAGGCGATCACCCGGTTCAAGCTCAGTCCGCGCGCATACGACCGCATTCTGAAAGTGGCCCGTACCATCGCCGACCTTGCCGGATGCGTTGACATCCGGGACGAGCATATTTTCGAGGCGATCAATTATCGCCGCAAGGAACAGTAAACGGACGAGGAACTTATGGCGGAAACACTTCAAATTCCCACCAAAGTCAGATATGACTGGATCGACGTATTGAAATTTTTCGGCATCTGGGCGGTTTACATCAGCCACACCGGGGACGGCGCAGTGGTGCTTCATCCGGTGGTCCATACATTCTGTGTGGAGCTCTTCTTTTTCATCTCCGGGTTCTTCGCCTGCAAGAAGAGCGACGCGGGGTTCCGGGATTTCGTATTCCGCCGCTTCTGCCAGCTGATTATTCCGTATGCGTTTTTCCTGGTGCTCTATTTTATTCCGATGTCGCTGGATACGCAGATGTATCATCCGAACTTCCCCAAATGCCTGCTTCAGGGGATTCTGGGAATGCGGGACCGGATTTTCGCGGCCTCACTCTGGTTCTTCCCCTGCCTGTTCGTGCTGTCGGTGCTTTACAGCGCCCTTTACCGCTTTGCGAGCCGCCGGCTCGGGAACCACGCCAACCGTTTCCTGATCGCGGTTTCGATCCTGCTCTATATCGCCGGAACCCTGACGCAGCCCATTGTCCTTCAGGAAAATGCCGGCGATCTGTGGGGAGTCAATGCGGCCTGCCGTTATATGATCTTCTTCGCCTCCGGCCATATCCTGTTCCCCTTTTTCAGGGAGTTCCGCTTCGCCGCGCTGAAACCGGGTGCAAAAGTGTTCTTCCTGCTGACGGCGGCGGCGGCTTTGAGCATCACCCTGATGGGAGTGACGGGCAGCGAACACTATCACTGGTTCTATCCGCGGACTTCGGTTTTCTTCTGGCATCAGGTGGTTGCGACGCTGAATGCGATCGTGCTGATCTACGGCTTCATCCTGATTTCGGTTGCGCTGGGTAAAATCAGGTTTCTGGCCGACCTGGGGCGCGCCACCCTGATTCTGTGCGGGACGGAGCAGCTGGTTGTGCTGCTGCTGACCAGCCTGCTTTCGGTGATCGGCGTTTCCGTGACGCTGACCACTCCGCTGATGGTGCTGCTGTGGACGTTCCTGTGTCTGTGCGTCTCCTATTTCGGCATTGCGCCGGTGCTGCGCAATTACTTTCCACGGCTCTCCGGCGTGACCCCTCCCCCTTCCTATCAGGAATTCCGGGAGAAGGTCCGCACTTTTACGGCACGGATAAGAGGCTGAAAAAACAACTGCATTTCCATAATTTCTCACTTGCATTTTTCAGTAATAGTAACTATATTTATTTATCACCCGAAAAGAGGCGGCATCCAAAACAGCCGCCCGATAACACAGAAAAAAGGATTTTGAAACCATGAAGAAATTTGTCTGCACCATCTGCGGTTATGTTCACGAAGGCGATGATGCTCCCGAAAAGTGCCCGCAGTGCGGCGCCGCGAAAGGTAAATTCATCGAAAAGGCCCCGGAAGGAAAAATCGCCTTTGCCGACGAACACCGGATCGGCGTCGCCAAGGATGTCGATGCAGAAGTTCTCGAAGGGCTTCGCGCTCATTTCACCGGTGAATGCTGTGAAGTCGGCATGTACCTTGCGATGAGCCGCCAGGCCGACCGCGAAGGTTATCCCGAGGTTGCCGAGGCCTACAAGCGCATCGCTTTTGAAGAGGCTGAGCACGCCGCCAAGTTCGCCGAACTTCTCGGCGAGGTGGTCGTCCCCTGCACCAAAACCAACCTGACCATGCGCGTCGAAGCCGAAACCGGCGCCTGCGCCGGCAAGCTCGCGATCGCCAGGCGCGCCAAGGAGCTCGGTTACGATGCGATCCACGACACCGTTCACGAGATGTGCAAGGACGAGGCGCGCCACGGCGCCGCGTTCGCCGGATTGCTGAAGCGCTGCTTCGGCAAGTAATCTTTCTGTGCCGTTCTATGGACTCCGGAGCTCCTCGGTGAACTCCGGAGTTTTTTTATCCAGTTTCAGTTCAAATTTCCGCTTCGGCTTGAATTTAACCGGGAAACAGGTTATTTTTTACAGATAACTCAAATAGTTAACCTGTTCATCCCGGAAGGAATGTCCCCTATGTCCGTTGTCGTTACTTCGTTCTGCGGTTTGTGCGTATTGCTGGTATTGGGAAAAGTGCTCAGGACACTGGTGCCCCTGCTGCAGCGCCTTTATCTGCCCGCTTCGGTGATCGGCGGTCTCCTCGGCCTGCTCTGCCTGAACCAGCCTTTCTGCCGGATACCGCAGGAGTGGTACGCTTACTGGACCGATATTCCGGGCTTCCTGATCAACATCGTATTCGCCGCGCTGTTCATCGGTGCGAAGCTTCCCAGACTCGGTGATGTCTGGAAGCTGGCCGCTCCGCAGTTCTGCTACGGCCAGCTGGTCGCATGGGGGCAGTATGTGATCGGACTCGGCCTGGCGGCGGTGCTGCTGATTCCAGTGTTCCATGTGGACCGCGCGTTCGGCACATTGCTGGAAATCGGTTTTGAAGGCGGGCACGGCACGGTCGGCGGCCTGAGCGCCACCTTCGACCATTTCGGCTGGCCGGTCGGACGTGACCTCGGTTATACCACCGCGACGGCGGGCATGGTGCTCGGAATCGTGATCGGCATGGCGCTGATCAATCTTGCAGTGCAGCGCGGCTGGGTCAAAAATGTGCGGCAATTTTCGGAGCAATCCATCCACGAACGGCGCGGCATTTACCCGAAAAAGGCGCAGCCACCGGCGGGACGCCAGACCGTATTCAGCGACTCCGTCGACTCGCTGGCGCTGCATATCGCGGCGATCGGCATGGCGGTACTGATCGGTTACGGAATCAAAATCCTGCTGGTCGCACTCAATACCGTGATGCCGGCCTCGGTGCAGAATCTTCAGGTGCTGCAAAGCTTCCCGCTGTTTCCGCTCTGCCTGATCGGCGGGCTGATTCTGCAAAAACTGCTGATATCGATCCGCCTCGACGCCCTGGTCGATCATGGTCAGATCCAGCGGCTGGGCGGCGCGGCGCTCGATTTTCTGGTGGTGGCGGCGGTCGCGTCGATCCGCCTCGACTTCGTGGCGGCGTATTGGATGCCGTTGCTGATTCTGATCGTCGCCGGAACACTGTGGAATGTATTCGGTGTGCTCTTCATCGCTCCGCGCCTGTTCAGAGACGCATGGTTCGAACGGGCCATCGCGGAGTTCGGCCAGTCGATGGGCGTGACCGCGACCGGTCTGCTGCTGCTGCGCACGGTGGACCCGGAAAACAAGACCGTGGCGGCCTCCGCGTTCGGTTACAAACAGCTGCTGCACGAACCGATTATGGGTGGCGGTATCTGGACCTCGCTGGCGTTGCCGCTGGTAATTACGCAGGGCAACCTGACCGTCTGGCTGATCTGCGTGGGAATGATGATATTCTGGCTCTGTTTCTGGTATCTGGTAATCCGCCGCCAAGGGCATGTGTCGCGGTAAAGCCCGGTCATTCCACCGGAACGCCCAGACGAACCAGAAACGCGCCGAACATGGCCAGCAGATTCACCAGAGCATGAGTCGTTATTGCGGCCGCCAGGTTGCGGGTTTTCAGATAAACCAGCTGAAAGACCACTCCCATCAGGAACAAAGAAGGAAAACCGAGCAGGAAAAAGTGAACGGCGGAAAAAAGCAGCGAGGTCACAACCAGAGCCGTCCATGCTCCCAGCGGCCGCAGCACTCCGTAAAGGCCGCGCCGGAAGAAAACCTCCTCCGAAATCGGCACCAGGATTATCACGACCGCTCCCATTGCGAAGAAGCTTCCCCACCCGGTCTTTTCCGCCATTTCCAGCAGGTTCTGCTTTTCGATATGGGAGACCTTTAACAATTTGAGAATCCGCCCCCAGATGAAATTCAGCTGAATACTGCCGGTCAGGATCACGCAGAAGCCCAGCAGGCTCCACAACAGATCCTGCCATTTCAGGCGGCGGACTCCCAAGCGGGCGCCCAAAGTACGCAGCGGGCAGTCAAAGCCCAGAAACGCCAGATAAATGCTCAACGCTCCGACCGGAGCCGTCAACGCCCCGGTCCAGATTGCTTCATCCCGTTCGCAAAGTCCGCTGGACATCAGAAAGAATACAACCGGAAACGGAATCAGGAAATAGCCGATTGCGCCGGCGATCAACGCTCCGATGCCGATCGGCAAAGAAACCCGGCGCCGCCAGGGAATTCTGGTCGGGAACAACTGACGTCGCATCCGTTTTCCTCCTTGAAGTTCAGCAGTTTCCGGTAACCGAGATCTCCCGCTCCGTATCGGAAATATGCCGGATCCTCACCTGGATTGCATCGCCGGGGATGATATCCGCGATCCGTTCCGGCCATTCGATCAACGCCAGCGAATCCGGGTCGTCGAGAAATTCATCGACGCCGAACGCCAGTGCCGACGCGGAACCGGCGATCCGGTAAAGGTCCAGATGATAGAGCATTCCTCCGCCCGGCAGCGGATACTCCTGAATGATGGTATAAGTGGGGCTGGAAACCGGCTCCGTGATCCCGAGGCCGCGGGCGAAGCCGCGTGAAAAAACGGTTTTTCCCGCCCCGAGGTCTCCATCCAGCGTCAGCACCCTGCCCCTCGGCAGCTCTTTCGCCAGTGTTTCAGCAAAGGCTTCCGTTTCCGATTCCGAATGACTCAACAACTTCCGATCAATGTTCATAACCGATTTTCCTGTTCCGGGAAAGTATAGTTCCGGCAGGGGTGCGCACTTCGCCGTTCCCCTGCTCCGCCGTCCCGATGCAATGGAGCGGCGCAAAATCCGAAGGCCAGTCCCGTTCCAGCTCTCCGCACCGGTCCTGCGGAACCGTGAATAAAAGCTCGTAATCCTCGCCGTCGCTGAATGCCGTCTCGCGGACGGCACCCGCCCGAAGCGGCACCTTCCCGGGATTCATCACCAGATCGACCTGCGACGCACACGCCAGCCGGACCGCATCCAGCAGCAGCCCGTCGCTGACATCGAGCATCGCCGTCGCGAAATGTTTCCGCGCCAGCAGCCGCCCTTCCCGGAGGCGCGGAGTGAAATTCAGGTGATGGCCGCTCGTCAGGGAGTTGCCGAATTCGCCGGTCACATACAGCCGGTCTCCCGGCCGCGCTCCCGAACGCAGAATCACTTCCGAAGCGGCGATTTCGCCGAGAATCGTCAGGCTGCCGGCTTCGCCTCTGTTTTCCAGTTCAGCGAGATCGCCGCCGACCACCGGCACGCCGAAAGCGGCTCCCGCCTCATGAGCTCCCCGGCAGAATTCCAGGAGCCATTCCTCGGAGCGCCCGTTCACCGCCAGCGCCAGCAGCGCCCACTTCGGAGTTCCCCCCATTGCGGCAATATCGCTGAGATTGCGCTTCATCAGTTTCGCTCCGGCGGCCGCCGGACTGGTGATGCCGGAGTAATAGTGGACGCCGCCGATCACCTGATCGACCGCGGCCAGCAGCAGGAGCTCGCCGGAGGCTTTCAATACGGCACAATCATCTCCCGGGCCGGTCACCACATCCGGAGTCTGCGTCAATGTCGGCAGCAGCCGGTTCAGGATTTTTAATTCGTTCATCATGATGAAGTCAAATATAGTTGAAAATCTCCGTTTTGCAACTGGAAAAAGCGGCTTATCCGGCCAAAAAACGGGAAAGGCCGTCCCGGCTTCCCTTGTAAATCATCGGCATAAGATTATATTAAATTGAAGAGAGTAATATTGCCGGGGGCGCGCCGAAGCCGGAGCGCCGGAGTTTCGCGTTTCATATCTTGAGGAGTAAGAGTTCATTTATGTGTGCCATCGCCGGAATCATCAATCATCATGCCACGCCGGACGTCGAACGGATCGTTCGGAAGATGTGCAACCAGCAGGCCCATCGCGGACCGGATGGCTCAGGCTTTTTCTGCAACGACGAAATCGCCTTCGGGCACCGTCGCCTGGCGATCATCGACCCGGCGCATGGGGCGCAGCCGATCTCCAACGAGGACGGCAGCGTAGTCGTGATTCTGAACGGTGAAATCTACAACTACCGCAAACTCCGGCAGGAGCTGGAGAAGCGCGGACACGAATTCAAAACCGACACCGACACCGAGGTAATCGTTCATCTGTATGAAGAGCTGGGCAGTGAATGCGTCGGCATGCTCGACGGAATGTTCGCTTTCGCCGTCTACAATTCCCGGACCCGCCGGGTGTTGCTGGCCCGGGACCGAATGGGGAAAAAGCCGCTGCTCTACTTCATGACCGGCGATACGCTGATTTTCGCCAGCGAACTCAACGCCTTGCGCTGCCACCCGCAAATGCCGCGGGAGCTGGATGAAACGGCGATCAGCGACTTTCTGTCTCTGCACTACATCCCCTGCCCCAACACGGTTTATCGCAATGTGCGCAAACTTCCCCCGGCCCATCAGCTGGAACTGCGTTTCTCCGAAGGGACCGTGTCGATCCGCAGTTACTGGCACCTTGACTATTCGTTGAAGCAGAATGAGTTGAGCTTTGATGACGCCGCACACGAATTACGCAGGCTGGTGGAACGGGCGGTGGGAAAGCGCCTGATGACCGATGTGCCGCTCGGGACGTTTCTTTCCGGCGGCCTCGATTCGACCATTGTGGCCGGCCTCGCGGCAAGATTTCGCGCTCCGGCGGAAACCGATGCATTCACCATCGGCTTTGAAGTCGCCGCTTACGATGAACGCAAATGGGCTTCGGCGGCGGCACGGTCGATCAACAGCCGGACCGGCGGAAAGCTGCGCCATTTTGAACAGGTGGTGGATCCGTGCGATTTCGCATTGCTGGAAAAACTCGCCGCCCACTACGGCGAACCCTATGCGGATGCGTCGATGCTGCCGACCTATCTGTTGAGCCGGTTCGCCCGGGAACACATCACCGTGGCTCTCTCCGGCGACGGAGCGGACGAGGTGTTTTCCGGTTACGAACGGTATCTGGCAATGCGGTATGCGGCCCGCGTGGATGCGCTGCCGGGGCCGGTGCGCAAGCTGCTGTTTCACGTACTGGTGCAGACCTTGCCGGACCGTGGCGAACGCACTCTGCTCGGCCGGACCCGCCGGCTGCTGCACATGCTGGCAAGCCGGCCGGAACGCCGCTACTTCGATATGCTCGACCACTGCCCGAATCCGATGAAGCAGGCGCTGTTCGGCGAACGGTTGCGGGGTGTGTTGCAGCATGATTCGGCGGAGCTTTTCGATTCGCTGCAATGGGAACTGACCAGCGCCAATCGCTTCGAGCGGCTCGCGGAGCTTGATCTGCACGCCTATCTGGCGAATGACATCCTCCCCAAGGTCGATATCGCCTCAATGGCCGCATCGCTGGAGGTGCGTTCCCCGTTCCTCGACCGCGAGGTGGTGGAGTTTGCCGCCAAGCTGCCGTTCGATTATAAGCTGCACGGGCGCAACCGGAAACGCATCCTGAAAGCGGCGTTTGCCGATCTGGTCCCCCCCGAACTGGCGGAGCGTCCCAAAAAAGGCTTCGGGGTACCGGTGTCGCTCTGGCTGCGCGGCGAATGGCGCGACCTGGCGGCGACGGAGCTGTTTGAAGGCACGCTCGTTTCGGACGGCTTCATCCAGCCGAAAACACTGCATACTTTGTGGGCCGCCCACCAGAGCGGACGCCGCGACCACGGCTATTTGCTCTGGGGCCTGCTGATTTTATCGATGTTCTTGAATCGCAACAAATGAAGAGGAGGAGTTCAAGATGCAGAAAGAAAAACTGGTGATTGTTGGAAGCGGACCGGCCGGCTACACCGCCGCGATTTATGCGGCGCGGGCCAACCTGAATCCGCTGTTGTATTCCGGCATGCTGCCCGGAGGCCTGTTGACCCAGACCACGGAGGTCGAAAACTTTCCCGGGTTTCCGGAGAGCGTCCTGGGCTTCGATCTGGTCACCGCCATGCAGGCGCAGGCGGAACGCTTCGGCACCCGGATCGAATATGACGCGGTGGAGAAGTTCGAGCTTACCGACGGCGGCATCCAGAAGCTGATCCTGCCTTCCGGCGATGTGGTGGAAACCGAGGCGCTGATCATTGCGACCGGCGCCAGCCCGCGCTACCTCGGCCTCCCCAATGAGGAACGGTTGCGCAACCACGGAGTTTCCGCCTGCGCCACCTGTGACGGCGCGTTCTTCAAGGATGTTCCGGTAGTGGTGATCGGCGGCGGCGATTCCGCGATGGAGGAAGCGACATTCCTGGCCCGGTTCGCCAGCAAGGTTTACGTGGTGCACCGCCGGGACGAACTGCGCGCGTCGCCGATCATGGCGGAACGCGCCCGGGCCAATCCGAAGATCGAATTCGTGTGGTCCAGCGTGGTTGAGGACATCCTCGGGCAGGAGTCGGTGGAGGGAATCCGGGTCAAAAGCCTGAAAACCGGCGAGACCTCCGAAATCGCCTGCAAGGGATACTTTGCGGCGCTCGGCCACATTCCGAATACGGCGCCTTTCAAGGAGTTCATTCAATTGGACGAGCACGGTTTCGTGGTCCTTTCCGGCGACTCGTCGCGGACCACGCTGGCAGGCGTTTTTGCCGCCGGAGATTGTGCGGACCCGCACTACCGGCAGGCGATCACCGCCGCCGGAATGGGCTGCAAAGCCGGTATGGACGCCGAGCGTTATCTGGAATCGAAGGAGTGACTTACGCAGGAACCGCTGATCATCTATTCGCCCCGCCGCACCCGGATCGCCTTTTCCGTCCGTCCCGAAGACGGCCGGCTGGAGATCCGGGCGCCGCAGGGAGTTTCCGAAAAGCGGCTGCTGGAGATCGCGACGGCGAACCGCGCCGTGATCGAGGATCTTTACCGCCGCATGGAGCATTACCGGGCGCGGCTTCCGCGCTTCCGCTTCGTCGAAGGGGAACATTTCCTGCTGCTGGGCCGGGAGTATGAATTGCGCTTCAGCAGGCGAATTCTCGCTTTCGACGATGCGTTCATCGTTCCGCGGGGAGACGGGGAAGCGGTCAAAAACGCGCTGGAAAAGCTCTATCGCCGGCTGGCCCGGGAGATGATCGGGCGCAAAGTCCGCGAGCAGGCCGACCGGTTCAACCTCACTTACCGCACCATCAGGATCGGCGGAGCATCGACCCGCTGGGGTTCCTGCAACCGCAACGGCGACCTCAATTTCACCTGGAAGCTGATTCAGTGCCCCGAGCCGGTGGTCGATTATGTGATAATTCACGAACTGGCGCACCGGCTGGAGCTGAACCACTCGGCCCGCTTCTGGGCGGCGGTCCGGCGCATGTGTCCGGATTACAAGGCGCGGCAGCAGTTTTTAAAAGAAAATGCCGCCCGTTTTTCCGGCTGGTAAACGGGAGGCCCGTCTCAGGCTTTCGGCCGGCAGACCGGCAGCCGGAGCGTGAATGTGCTCCCCTGCCCCACGGTACTGCGCACTTCCGCGGAACCGTGGTGCAACTGCATCACATGCTTCACGATGGCCAGCCCGAGACCGGTTCCTCCGGCCTTGCGGCTGCGCGCCTTGTCCACCCGGTAGAACCGCTCGAAAACGCGCGGCAGGTGTTCCGCCGGAATACCGCAGCCGTGATCGGCCACTTCGATCACCGCCTCGCCGCTCTCCTCCCGGGCCGTGATCCTGACTTCGGACTTCTCGCCGCTGTGCTTGATCGCATTGTCAATCAAATTCAGGATGGCCTGTTCGACGAGCTGGACATCGATCAGCACTTCCGGATCGGCGGAGGTTTCCACCACCAGCTTCAGGCCGGCGGCATCCGCCCTGGCCTGCGCCAGCTCCACCGCGGTTGAAATCGGCGTGGAAACATTCACGGGAACCATATTGTAGCCGTCGCCGACCGCGCGGCACTCCAGCTGCGACAGGCTCAGGATATCCTGAACCAGCGCATTGAGCCGCTCGGAGTGCATCTCAATGATCTGCATGAACCGTTCGGCACTCTCCGGCTCGTGGATCGCCCCGTCCCGCAGGGTTTCCACCGCACCGCGGATCACGGTCAGGGGCGTTTTGATCTCGTGGGACACATTGGCGACAAAGTCGCGCCGGAAGTTTTCCAGCTTGCGCAGCTGCGTCATATCGTAGATCACGAGCAGGATGCCGGAGGCCTTGTCTTCGGACCATTTCAGCCGGGTGCCGCGCACCCGGAGCTGCTTATCGCCGGAAGGAAGCTGGACCGGAAATTCCGCTTCGACCGGAGCCCCCTCTTTTTTCAGCTTTTCGATGAAAGCGGAGATTTCCAGATTGCGGATAATCCCGCTCACCGGCAGGCCGCATGGCTCGTCTTTCAGCTTGAAAATCTGCCGGGCGGCAGTATTGATATCGATCACATTGTCCTGCCGGTCGAGTACGATCACCCCTTCGGCAAGCGCGGCGAAGATCGCATCACGCTCGCTTTTTTCTCGCGAAATTTCATTGATCCGCTTTTTCAGTTCTTCGGCCATCCGGCTCAGGTGTTCGCCCAATTCCCGGAGTACGCCGCGCTCCGGAATCGGCAGCCGGGTGTCGAGATCGCCGCCGGAGATGCGGGCCGCCGCCCGGCAAAGCTCCCATACCGGGCGGCTGACGGTGCGGAAAATCACATAGCACAGGATCGCGGCCACCAAAGCGGTCACGGTTATCGCCAGCAGGATATCCAGACGCGCCTGCCGCACCACCTTATCCAGATTATGAATCGAGAAAGCGGTGCGCAGCACGTAGGTTTTGCCGTCGATTTCGATCGGCGCGGCACAGTAGATCAGGCGGCGCCCCAGCGTGGAGCTGTGCCGAATCGTCGCATAAAACGGGCGGCCGTCCCGGAAGGAGTTGATCGCACCGATGATTTCGGGGCGCATCCGGTGGTTGTCCATTCTGGCCGGTTCCTCTTCCGAATCCGCCAGCACCTCGCCGTCGGGAGCGATCAGGGTGATCCGGGTTTCGGTGGCTTTGCCCTCTTCCTCGTAGAATCTCTGGAGCTGCCGGCGCCGGTCATCCTGAATCAGCTTCCGCGACTCGCGCGAGAGCAGCCGGGCGCGGGTCTGCAGCTCCATCTCCGTTCTGGTGATATAGAGCTGCTCCAACGACGTAGACTGACGCCACAGGAAAATCACCACTCCCAGGATAACTACCAGAAAAATCACCGGCCAGGACTGAATAAAACTGTTTTTCATATTCTCTTCCCGGAGTTGCGGTTCAATCCTGTACGAACCGGTAACCGACGCCGCGGACCGTTTCAATCAGGTCGCCGTGCGTGCCCAGTTTCCGGCGGATGCTGACCATCTGCACGTCGATGGCACGCTCCGTCACCGGGTAGTCGTCGCCCTTGACCTCATTGACGATCTGGCCGCGCGTATAGACCCAGCCGGGGCGGCGCGCCAGCAGATAAAGCGTTTCGAATTCGGAGAAGGTCAGCGTCATCGGCCGTCCGTCCAGCAGTGCCTCCCGGGTGCCGCGGTTCATGCACAGCGGACCGCGCTTGATGGTCCCGGCGGCGGCCTCGGCGTCGGAGGGCTTCACCCGCCGCAGCACCGATTTGATCCGGGCGATCAGCACCTTGGGGCTGAACGGTTTGGGGAGATAGTCGTCCGCCCCCATTTCAAGGCCGATCACGATGTCGCTCTCCTCGGATTTCGCGGTCAGCATGATAATCGGAATCGCACTGGTGCGGGTATCGCTCTTCAGCCGGCGGCAGACCGCCAGCCCGTCCATTCCGGGAAGCATCAGGTCGAGCAGGATCAAATCGGGTGCGAATTCAGTCGCGGCGGCAAGCGCCTCCTCACCGGATTCGCAGCATCTGACGCGATCGTAACCATCCTTGTTGAGATTGTAACGGATCAACTCCTGAATCGCCTCTTCGTCCTCGACGACCAATATTTTTTCTTTACCCATCAGAAAGCCTCCAACTTGTTATGGAAGTTAATGTACCATGGAAATGTTCGGGTAAAATACGCAACCGGTTAGATTCCTGTTAGAATCCGTAAAAAACAGCCCCGTCCGGAGTATTTCGGGCGGGGCTGTGCAAGAATACTATTTGGAAAGTGTTTTGAGCCGGTACTTGCCGCCGGGGATATCCTCCACGGCGAACCCGAACTTCGCAATCTCATCGCGGAGCCGGTCGCTCTCGGCAAAGTTTTTCGCTTTCCGCGCTTCGATGCGGGCTTCGGCCAGTGCGGTCACTTCCGCCGGAAATTCTTCCGTTTTGACCGCGTCGACTTCAAAACAGCCGATGATCCGGTCGAACTTGCGGAACGCCGCCAGAACTTCGGCCCCGCCGCCGGAGGTCAGCTCTCCGGCATCCGCCAGCCGGTTCGCGGCGCGCTGCAGGTCAAACATCGCCGCCAGCGCTTCGGAGATATTCAGGTCATCGCCCATCGCCGCCGCGAATGCCTGTTCCGCCCCCGCGACGGTTTTTGAAATCTCCGTGCCGTCGCCCGTTTTGGCGATTTCCCGCATACGCTGGAAAAATTCATCGAACCTGCCCAGTGTTTCCCGGGCCTGCTCCAGCGCCTCGAAAGTAAAGTTCAGCTTCTTGCGGTAATGGGCGCCGATCAGCACCCAGCGGATTTCTCGCCCCTTCCAGCCCTTCTGCTGCAGATCGCGCAGCGTGAAGAAGTTGCCGAGCGACTTGGACATCTTCTCGCCGTTGACCATCAGATGGGCGCAATGCAGCCAGTAGTTCACCCACTTCTTGCCGGAAGCGGCTTCGCTCTGGGCGATTTCGTCCTCGTGATGCGGAAACATGTTGTCGATGCCGCCGGTGTGGATATCAAACTGATCGCCGAGGTATTCGCTGGACATCGCGCTGCATTCGATATGCCATCCCGGGCGGCCCTTGCCCCAGGGCGAATCCCAGGCAACGTCGCCGTCGTTTTCGTCCCATGCTTTCCAGAGCGCGAAATCTGCGACGGAATCCTTCGCATATTCATCATTTTTGATGCGGACGCCGGAGCGCTGGTTTTCGCGGTCGATTTTGGCGAGCTTGCCGTAATCCGGGAACTTGTCGATCGAAAAATAGATCGATTTGTCCTCCGCCTGATAGGCGAACCCCTTCTCCATCAGCACCGAAATCAGCCGGATCATCTGGGGAATATGATCGGTGGCGGCGGGATAAATCTCCGCCGGTTCGATATTGAGCGTTTTCAGGTCTTCAAAAAAAGCCTGCTTGTATTTCGCGGTGAATTCGCGCAACGGCAGCCGGGCGGCGCGGGAATCGCGGATGGTCTTGTCGTCCACATCGGTCAGGTTCATCACCTGCCTGACAGGATATCCGAAATACTCCAGCGTGCGCCGCAGAAGGTCCTCGAACATATAGGCGCGGAAATTGCCGATATGGGCGAAATTGTAGACCGTGGGGCCGCAGGTGTACATGCGCACCAGTTTGGCGTCGATCGGCTGGAACGGAACGACTTTGCGGTCCATTGTGTTGAAAAACTGCAAATCCATGAAAAACTCCGATTTTTAAATATCCGGCCGGCTTCCGCACACGCTCCTGTGTAAGGAAGATTCAATCCGGTAAACAATCATAACATGCTATAATTTACCCGGAGAACCCGAAAAATACAAAAAAAAACGTGACTTTTTTATAAAACTTCCCTGTTTTTGTTTTGCCTTTTGGAAATTTTGAGGTTATATTAGCAATATCACCAGCGGAGAGATGGCTGAGTGGTCGAAGGCGACGGTCTCGAAAATCGTTATACCCTCACGGGTATCGAGGGTTCGAATCCCTCTCTCTCCGCCATTTTATTTATCATCTTGCTTCATGATTGTTTATTGAATTGCCGGTTTTATCTATTTTCCGACTTCCGCCTGAATATTATGAAAAGGAACTTTCATCGATGAACGCAGTGCAGGAACAGTCAGAGGAAGCGGCAGCCGGAAAATCTTACCGGGCGACTGTACTGGCTTGTTATACCGCCAATTTCATCGGCGCGCTGGTGGTCAACCTGACCCCGATTCTATTCATCCCACTGAAAATGCTGTATGGACTGAGTTATACTCAGTTCGGCATCCTGCTCGCCGTCAATTATGTAACGCAGGTACTCTCCGATATCGTTTTCAGTTGGCCCGCGGACCGGTACGGCAGCCGGCCGTATCTGCTCGGCGTCGTCACCGACCGTGCCGCCGGATTCCCGCTGCTGAAAGAGCTGCAGCAGGCCGGCGGGCTTTCCTCCGAGCAGTTCGGCTTGCGTTCCGGGCTGCTGTTCGGCGCTTTTTTCCCGGCAGGAACTTTCTTCCTGCTGTTGTGGTTCAGAAAATATGGAAATTACCGGAAAACAGGTGATCAATAATGATTCAAAAAGATACCGCACTTCTGATTATCGATATGCAGCAGGATTTTGTCAGGGAGGGAACGCCGCTGTGCGTAGCCGGAGCCGCGGCGACGGTTCCGGTCATCGCCTCTTTGCTGGCGGATTGCCGCAACTCCGGCCGCATTGCGATTTTTCATATCGTCAGGGAGTATGAACCGGATGGAACGGACCTCGAACGCTGCCGTCTGGAGTCATTCCACCGCGTTCCCGGCGCGATCCGGGGGACGGCCGGTGCGGAAATCGTCCCCGAACTTCAGCCGCATCCGGGAGAAACGGTGATCGTCAAACCGCGTTACAGCGCTTTTTTCCAGACCAAGCTGGATTTATGCCTGCGCCGCCTTGGAGTCGATTCCCTGCTGATAGCCGGGACGCAATATCCGAATTGCATCCGCGCCACGGTGACCGACGCGCTTTCGCTGGATTATCAAGTCACCGTCATTTCAGACTGCTGCAGCGCCCGGACGCCGGAGATTGCGGAAGCCAACCTGACGGATATGCGCAATCTCGGCGCCCGCTGCCTGACGTTCGCCGAATGGCATCTGGAAATTTCAGGCCACCTTCTTCCGTCATCCTGTTGATCCGGCAGAAACCGGCGGAAGGCGTTACTTTTCATTTTCCGTTTATTTCTTCAGAAAGCCGAGCGCTTTCCTGTACAGCACATCAAACTCACTGCTGCAGAAACCATCCTCATGATCAGCTTGGCTGAGCGCTTTGATCAGAGTTTCCGGAGAGCTTTGACCGTCAAGATATGCTTGCGCCGGAGCGGCAATCGATTTCCAGTCGGATTGGGCGAATTTACGCAGAATCCCCTGCAAAGCCCAGCGGCGGCACTGTTCAATCCGTGCTCCCGGCGGATTATCGCCATGTTCCTTGTCCTCGCATGAATAAGCGTAGAGTTGCCTGCAAGGCAACTCCGGACATTCTCCGCAATGGAGATATCCTCTGCTCTGGCAACATTTCGCCACAATGCATTCCCCATGGAACGGTACTCCCGCCGTGGCAATACAACCGCCGCAGTTACAACTTTCCCTGAAACTGCACACATCGCACCGCAAACCGCAGCGCGAAGTAATTGAAGTCATCATTTTACATTCTCCCGGATATTTTGAAATTATCATCACATCTTTCCATTCCTTAAAATATAATTGCTTTTAGTAAAGTATATGCCCAGCGTCTCGGTAGCGCACGCTTCCGCAAAAGCGTGGAAACTT
>ERZ1034984.88-NODE-88-length-103266-cov-52.585412_pt1 | contig 103266 bp, 71 predicted proteins | sample MGYA00520589_ERZ1034984 | MGnify/ENA primary metagenome ERZ1034984 (study PRJEB33766, sample SAMN09781790) | gut metagenome | biome: gut microbiome | host: Homo sapiens | place: Madagascar | study: EMG produced TPA metagenomics assembly of the PRJNA485056 data... | reverse complement strand
ACGTTGGGGGTTCCCGTCGAGCATCCTGCTCCGGGAACCCCATTTTTTTATCCCTGAACACAAGTAGGGCGCAAGCGTTTTATCGCAATGGGTTTATAGACTGGGCAACTATGCATTACTTCGTACCCAAACGTTGCACCGAGTCGAACAAGATCATGTATCACGACAAGGCAACGGCTCAGCAGGCCGCCGACCAGAGTTGGCGCGAACGCGGCACTGAGCTTTGGGTATACCGTTGCGATTTCTGCGGTACTTGGCATCTCACGCATCGCGATCCACAATCCAGCTACATGCATGTTCCGCTTAACCAGCAGCTCAAGCCACATTCCCGCAAGAAGGGCTACAAGCCCCGCAGAAGGTAATAGCAGAGCAATAGCAGGGCATAACAGGACAATACCGAGAACAAGGCAACATATAAAACCAAGGCCCGGCGGATTCATTGCAATCCACCGGGCCTTGCTGTATCAACCTCAAAGATACGTGTATACGGTCTACCGCTCCAAACGGAAGCCCTGTCGCTTCGCCTGCACGGCAACGGCCTTGGCGTTCACGCCCTCGTCGATCGCATTTGCCGCAATCTGGTCGCTGAACGCGTCCACCGGCCGTTCGGTATCGCGCAAATCGTAATACTTGTGCACTTCGGCGTCGAACGAATCCAAGCCGGACAGCAGCTTCTCATCGCTACTTGGATACTCGTTCTCGAAGAACTGCATGGAACGCGGCATACGTGGCTTGACGGCCGGCTCCTGATCGGGCTTGCCGATTGCAATGCCCAGCACCGGGTACGTGTATTCGGGCAGATTCAGCAGGTCGATCAGCGCGGGAACATCGTTGAGCAGCGAGCCGAGAATCACGCAACCCAAGCCGAGCGAGTACGCGGCCGTCTCCATCGCATGCAGTGCCAGAACCGCGTCGTTCTGCGCCTGCGTGAAACGATAGCTGCCATTGAGAGTGAACGCGTCGGACGCCACTTCCACGCCCTTACGTGCGGCGATCGCGGCATTGCGATGCTCGTCCAGCACGAACACGTACAGCAGCGGCGCGGTCGCGATATACGGCTGCCCGCCGATTTCGGCAAGACGCTTCTTGGCGGCTGGCTCGGTGACGCGGATGGCGGACCAGTCGTTCAGGAACTGGCTGCTCGCCGCATGCTGCGCCACGGTCTCCAACGTTTCGACGACGTCGTCCGGCAGCGGCTTCGGCTTGAATTTACGGATGGAACGACGCTCCAGCAGAGTGTCGACGGTTGCGTTATGAAGAATGTTGCTCATACCGCCATTGTTGTCCGCGCGGCGCGATTTTGCAAGGGAATCGGGCTAAATCCGTCTCCCTGTGAGAACATATCTACTTGAGACTGCTTTGCGATATTTGCGACGTATTTACTTGCGATGCGCCTGCCGTGCGTGCCGCCTGTCCACAATCGCCTTCGACCCGCGGCCGGACAGTTGCGATACGAGCGCGCCGAAACCGGCGGAAACCACGGCGAATACGATGCCGAGCGCCGCTTCCGCAGCTTCGTTCTTGGTACCGTCGGCACGGACGGCCTTGCGGCCGACGCTTTTCTTCCACACCATCTCGAACGCCTTGCCGAGCACCAGTCCGGCCAACGTGGGCACGACGGACTTGAAAATCTTATCGCCAAATGAATCGGGATCATTCAGTCTCTGGTCGCGCATCGCATTCACCTTCTCGTCGACGGTGTGCAGGGCCGCCACCACGCGGTCCGCACTGGATTCCATATTCGGCATTTCACTCATGAAACCAGTGTAACGCGTCGGAAAACATGCCGGAATATGTGCGGGACACGTGGCGGAATGGGATGAAAACGCAGCTTGCGTCGGCTAGAGTAGAGACATGACTGAAACTCAACTGGGAGGCAATGCCGCTTCCGCAATCACCCCCGGCCGCTTGGTGCTGCTGCGTCACGGGCAGACCGTGTGGAGCGAATCCGGACAGCACACCGGCCGCACCAATATTCCGTTGACTGACATTGGCTGCGATCAGGCTCGTGCCGCCGGCGAACGGTTGCGTGAGGCGTTTCCCCAGGGTTTCGCGCAGGGGTGCATGTTCGCCAGTCCGTTGCGCAGAGCCCAGCAGACGGCGCAGCTGGCCGGATATGGCGATTTTAAGGTGCTTCCCGAAATCGCGGAATGGGATTACGGCCGTGCCGAGGGACGTACGCGTCAGGATGTGAGCGCGGCGGGCGGTTTCGCTTGGGATGTGTGGCGCGACGGTCCGCAGGCACTTCCCGAATCGTTGGAAGGCGATTGGATTGAAACTTTGCCGAACGGCGAGCAGGTGCCCGTGCACAACGGTCCGGGTGAGACGGTGGAGGAAGCTGCGGCGCGCACACGTGAGGCGATCGCCACGGTCAAACCGTTGCTCGACGCTGGAAACGATGTGCTGCTGGTGGCGCATGCGCACGTTCTTCGTATCTTGACGTCGCAATGGCTCGGTGTTGATCCGCATTTCGCGCGGTTGCTGCGATTGGACACTGCGCATTATTGTGTATTAAGCCAATATAAAGGTGACAATGTCATCGAACATTGGAATTGCTGAATTATCGAACGGAACTGTTTGATATCGCTGAATATTATGGCGGTCCCTCCTTGGAACCGCCTTTTTATTGCATGCATGACTTGCCACTTTGCTGCGGCGTGTCGCAAACGCTTGCATAAAAGTATGCTCTCTAAAAGTATTGAAAATAAACGATTTTCGGGATTTCTTTCGATGGTGTGACGTCTGATTTTTGAATTCATTTTGCCTACGTTTGCAAAAATCGGGGAAATGCGGCACAATAGTGGTTGTTAGGAATCGTGATGACGCGATACCGCAAATTGTTTCCCAACGAGAAGCTGGGAACAGGAATGGAAGAGAAAGGTTCGATGATGAATCGTACTATTAAGGCAGCAGTTGGAATGGTCGCTATCGCGGCAATGTCTGTTGGCACGTTGGCTGCTTGCGGTGGTTCTAGCTCAAGTTCCGATAACGGCAAGGGCAAGGTGTACTTCCTTAACTTCAAGCCGGAATCCAACGACGAATGGCAGAAACTGGCCAAGGATTACACCAAGGAAACCGGTGTCGAGGTCAAGGTCCAGACCGCTGCTTCCGGCACCTACGAGCAGACCCTGAAGTCCGAGATCGCCAAGTCCGAAGCCCCGACCCTGTTCCAGGTCAACGGTCCGGTCGGCTATCAGAACTGGAAGTCCTACACTGATGACATGACGGACACCGAGCCGTACAAGCAGCTCATCAACAAGGACGTCGCCCTCAAGGATGGGAGCAAGGTCGTTGGCGTTCCATACGCTATGGAGACCTATGGCCTGATTTACAACAAGGATCTGCTGGCCAAGTACATCGCCACCGATGGCGCCAAGATCAAGGACGTCAAGGATATCGACAATTTCGATACCCTGAAGGCCGTGGCTGATGACATCCAGGCCAAGAAGGACCAGCTCGGAGTCAAGGGCGCATTCACTTCCGCTGGTTTCGATTCCAGCTCCGATTGGCGCTTCAAGACCCATCTGGCCAACCTGCCGCTGTACTACGAGTTCAAGGACGACAACATCACCAAGCAGCCGGAGACCGTCAAGGGTACCTATCTGCCGGAGTATAAGAACATCTTCGACCTGTACCTGAAGGATTCCACCACCGAACCGACCCAGCTGAGCTCCAAGACCGGTGATGACGCCACCTCCGAGTTCTCCCTCGGCGAGGCCGTGTTCTATCAGAACGGCACTTGGGCATGGACCGATCTGCAGAAGAACGGCATGAAGGCCGAGTCCATCGGCATGATCCCGATCTACACCGGCGCCAAGGGCGAGGAGAATCAAGGTCTGGCCACTGGCTCCGAAAACTACTGGTGCATTAACTCCAAGGCTTCCGATGCTGACAAGAAGGCCACCAAGGACTTCCTGAAGTGGGTTGTCACCAGCAAGACCGGCATCGATTCCCTGTCCAGCGCCATGGGCTTCACCACTCCGTTCAAGTCCTTCAGCGATGTCAAGTCCGACAATCCGCTGGTGCAGGCCGCTGTTGAAGATCAGAACTCCGACAAGACCGCAGTCTCCTGGAACTTCACCATGATGCCGTCCGAAGAGTGGAAGAACAAGCTTGGTTCCGCCCTCCTCGAGTACGCTCAGGGCACCGGCGACTGGAACGCAGTCAAGAAGGCGTTCGTGGACGGTTGGAAGACCGAGTACGACGCTGCTCACTGATCACCGCTTGATCAAACCAATAACTGAATAGAATAACTGCGGCCGAGAGTTTTCCTTTCCTTCTCTCGGCCGCAGTTGGTTGTGACGACATAGCGAAGGGCCGTCATCGTAATTACTTGCGATGACGGCCCTTCGTGTATGTCGCTACGTTCGCTGTATGTTGCCGGAAAATCAGCTATGCAGACGAGCGGTGGTCGAACGGACGATCAGCTGCGCGGGGAACGTCTTGAACGGTTCGTCGAGCGGCTGCTTCTCGATTAGCGCGAGTGTCATGCGGGCCGCTTCGCGGGCCATCTCGACAGGGGTCTGACGGATGGTGGTCAGGCCGAGGTCGCGCGCGTAGACGCTGTCGTCGTAACCGATGATGGAGATGTCGTTCGGCACGGTGAAACCGTTGCGTTCCAGCTGGAACAGCAGCGGCACCGCGATGCCATCCTCCTGGCAGGCGATGGCCGTCGGCATGTGGTCGAGGCTGAGCAGCTGCGTCACGACCTTGCTGATCCTGTTCCTGCCAGCGTCGGTGACAAGCACGCGCGGTTCGACGCCGTTGGCCTGGCAGCATGCCATGAACGATTCGTAACGGCCCTGCACGCTGAAGTGCAGCGTCACTTCGCGGTCGGAACGAATGTAGACGATGTCGCGGTGGCCAAGCATCATCAGATGGCGTGCGGCGAGTTCCGAACCCTGCTTGTCGTCGATGCGGACGGCCGCGTTGAAGCCGCGTTCTTCCGGCAGGCTTGAGTTGATGCCGATGATCGGCACGTCGATCGACCTGAGCTGTTCGATTTCGTTGCTGGCGATGTCGAAGGAAATGACGATCACGGCGTCGACGTTGCGGCGCACCGGCAGCATGTTGAAGAACTCGCTGCGTTCCTCGGTGCTGGACATCTGGTAGATGGAGATGTCGTAGCCCTCATCGTGGAAGACCTCGTTCAGACCTTCGATGATGGAGGAGCTGAACCATAGGTTGAGCCGGCCTGAGACGAGTACCGCGATACGCAGCGCACGGCCGGTTTTCAAGGCCGCGGCAGAACGCGAGATGGAGAAATTCAGCTCGTCCGCGGCCTTCATCACCTTGTCTCTGGTGGCTTTCGACACCAGGTCAGGGCGCGTGAAGGAACGAGAGACGGTGGAAATGGACACGTGCGCGAGTTGCGCAACATCCTGAATGCTACTGCTTTTCATCGAGTCCCCTGTACAGTGATTGCTTGAATAATGTAATGCTACCTCCCCTCACCATTAAGACCGTGTTCTTGTCCAATTTGCAACTTATTCATTACAAACGTTTTCATAAAGTGGTGGTAGTTGGGCATTGCTTGGAATATAAGCGTTCTCTAGAGATGGTTTTTGGTGACAACGTTTCATATTTTGCCGTGCGTGACATGCGAAAATGACAACGTTTGACATTTGCAGTCATGCCGTTTATCATGACTGATGTAAGCACTGGAGAAACAGGAAACAATGCTGTGGATGGTTCCTCTGGGGAATGGAATTCCCGCCCGCGTTGACGCGGTACGCGGAATGGAGAAGGAAAGAAAGCAGGCAGGCTATGATCAGCATGGCTGGCAAGGCGATACGAAAGTGGTGGGCGCTCTTCGCGCTGCCAACGTTCGCCGCGTTCATCATCGGGTTTGTGATCCCGTTCATCATGGGTGTGTATCTGAGCTTCTGCAAGTTCGCCACCGTCACCGACGCCGAATTCGTCGGTCTGAAAAACTACAAGAGGGCTTTTGCCGATAAGGAGTTCCTGCACGCGCTGGGCTTCTCGACGGCACTGACCATCATCACGACGATCGTGATCAACGTAGTCGCGTTCGCCATCGCATACATGCTGACCAAGGCCATCAAGGGCTCCAACATCTTCCGTTCGGTGTTCTTCATGCCGAACCTCATCGGTGGCATTATCCTGGGCTACATCTGGATGCTGCTGCTCAACGGCATTCTCGCTCACTGGGGCCGCGCGTTGACGTATAGCGCAACCTACGGCTTCTGGGGCTTGGTCATCTTGGTGTGCTGGCAGCAGATCGGCTATATGATGATTATCTACATCGCTGGTATGCAGTCGCTGCCGACCGACGTGCTCGAAGCGGCTTCCGTGGACGGCGCAAACGGCACCCAGACCATGTTCAAGATCATCATTCCGCTGATGATGCCGTCTATCACCGTATGCTCGTTCCTGTGCGTTACCAACGGCTTCAAGCTGTACGATCAGAACCTTGCATTGACCAACGGCGCTCCGTCGAACATGTCTGAAGGTCTGGCAATGAACATCACCCGCACGTTCTACGGCCGTATGGGCTGGGAAGGCGTCGGCCAAGCGAAGGCAGTGCTGTTCTTCATTCTGGTGGCCATCGTGGCGCTCATCCAGAACAAGCTCACCACGAGCAAGGAGGTGGAGGCATGAACTCCGGAGAAAAAGTCAAGCACAGCGCACTGTGGTCCGTACTGTTCGCGGTGGTTTCGCTGGCGTGGATCTTCCCGATCGTGCTGGTAATCATCAACTCTTTCAAGCAGAAGGCGTATATTTCTCGTAACGCGTTCTCCCTGCCGACCGGTAAGGCGTTCGTTGGACTTGAAAACTATACGCGTGGCCTCGATACCACGAACTTCTTTGCCAGTTTCGGCTGGACCCTGCTCATCACTGTCGGTTCCGTGGCGCTGATTCTGGTGTGCACTTCGATGTGCGCATGGTGGATCGTCCGCGTGAACAACTGGGCTGCAAAGCTGCTGTACACGTTGTTCCTGTTCAACATGATTGTACCGTTCCAGATGGTCATGTTCACCCTCTCCAAGCTGGCCGATATGCTCAAGCTCAACACCCCGTGGGGTCTGTGCTTCGTGTATCTGGGCTTCGGCGCTGGTCTGGCCGTGTTCATCTTCACCGGTGTGGTTAAGGGCATTCCGGAATCGCTGGAAGAATCCGCCATGATCGACGGCGCTTCCGTGCCGCGTATCTTCTTCCAGATCGTTGTGCCGATCATGAAGCCGTCCATTGTGTCCGTGGCTATTCTGCAGGCCATGTGGATTTGGAACGACTACCTGCTGCCGTACCTGACGCTCGACCTGGGCAAGTACAAGACCATTTCCGTGGCCGTGCAGTACCTGAAGGGCGGTTATGGTTCCGTGGATATGGGCGCCATGATGGCATGCCTAGTTATGGCCATCATCCCGATCATCATCTTCTACCTGATCTGCCAGAAGTACATCGTCAAGGGTGTTATGGCTGGAGCCGTTAAGGGCTGATCTTCGATCAGCCCTTAGGGAACAGCGCAGTGCGCTGTTCCCAGGCTCCAGCCCGAGCGGCTATGCCGCGAGGGTAACGTTGAGCCCGCGCGTAGCGCGGTCCTTAATTGCAGGGCCGAAGGCGGCGCGGTGAAGGGCTGATTTTCACCCAGAAAAATTTAAGGGACTGATGCGAATCAGTCCCTTTTTTCGTGCCTAATTACTTGCTGATGTACTTGCGGAAGACGTGCTCGAGAATCGGCGAATGCAGCATCAGCATCGTGCCATACCCCAGTATGAGCAGCAGGAACAGGCCCTGCGGCATGTAGAACCAGCTGGCCACGAGCAGCGCGACGTACACCGCGTCAATCGCAATCAATGCCAACGTATGCCCGATGTTGCTCACGCCGAACACAAAAGCGTTGCCGAGCGTGCGCCAAAACGAGTTTTCGAAACGTGCCTGCAATGCCCAAACCCATTCAAAACCGATCAGCCATACGATCGTCAGCGCGAATTTCGGAATCAGCAGCGGCGTGATCTGCAGCACGATCCACGAGTAGACGCACAGCGCGCCGGTCGTGCCGAAAATCAGCCAGTAGCCGGTTGATTTCGCGAAATTCGAGCGGAAGGCGGCGAAATAGTTGCGCGTCGCCGTGCCTTCGCCGGACAGCGTGCGGCGGGTGGCGTCGTGGCCGGCGGTCAGCGCCGCGCCGATCGTAATGATCGGAATACTGGTGATGAGCATCAGAATGTTGATCCAGATCGCGTCGACGGCGTCGCTCAGGCCGCGCATAAAGCCGGAATCGGGGGAGAGGAACTTCATAATCGCCTTTCGTATGGCATCCGTATAGCAACGTATGCAAGTCGAATCTTCTGCGATTCTACTCGATACAGCTGGAGTATGCACATTTTCGTCAAACGTTTGATGTGCTGCAATGATTAAGTTTTCATTAGCGTTTCGCTTTGCTTGATGTTATCGTTTTCATGTAGCGGAGACAGTGCTCCGCATCCGATGGACTACGACAAAAGGGGTTATGGTGACAGCAAACAACATGCGTGACGATTGGTGGAAGCAAGCCGTCGTCTACCAGATCTACCCGCGCAGCTTCAAAGACGTGAACGGCGACGGGTTGGGAGACATCGCCGGCGTCACCGAGAAAATGGATTACCTGAAGAATCTCGGCATCGACGCGATCTGGCTGAGCCCGTTCTACCCGTCCGACCTGGCCGACGGCGGCTACGACGTGATCGACTACCGCAACGTGGACCCGCGCCTCGGCACCATGGCCGATTTCGACGCGATGGCCGCCGCCGCGCATGAAGCCGGCATCAAGGTGATCGTCGACATCGTGCCGAACCACACGTCCAACAAGCACAAGATGTTCATCGAGGCGCTCGCCGCCGGCCGAGGTTCGGCCGCACGCGACCGCTACATCTTCCGCGAAGGCCGCGGCGAGCACGGCGAGCTGCCGCCGAACGACTGGCAGTCGCTGTTCGGCGGCCCGGCGTGGCAGCAGGTCGATGACGGACAGTGGTACCTGCACATGTTCGCCAAGGAGCAGCCGGATCTGAATTGGAAGAATCCGGACGTGCACGAGGAATTCAAGAAAACGTTGAGATTCTGGTCCGACCACGGCACCGACGGCTTCCGCATCGACGTGGCGCACGGCTTGGCCAAGGACCTCGATTCCGTGCCGCTGGCCGACATGGATCCGGCCGCGGTGCAGCATGTGCTGCCGGCGGACGGCGCGTTCAGCCCGCTGTGGGACCGTCCGGAAGTGCACGACATCTACCGCGAATGGCGTCAGGTGTTCAACGAGTACAATCCGCCGCGTTTCGCCGTCGGCGAGGCGTGGGTGAAGGCCGAATCGCAGCATCTGTACGCGTCCACCGACGAGCTCGGCCAGGTGTTCAATTTCGAGTTCGCCGAAGCCAACTGGTTCGCCGACGAGTTCCGTACGGCCATTGCTGACGGCTTGCGCGCCGCCGAGGAAACGCACGGTTCCACCACGACGTGGGTTATGAACAACCACGATGTGCCGCGCAGTCCGTCGCGTTTCGGTCTGCCGCAGGTGAAGGATGCTCCGTACCACCAGCTGGCGCACGATTGGCTGTTGCGTGACGGAGAGACCTACCGCGAGAATCGTGAGCTCGGCACCCGTCGCGCCCGCGCAGCCGCGCTGATGGAACTGGGCCTGCCGGGTTCCGCCTACGTGTATCAGGGCGAGGAACTGGGCCTGTTCGAAGTGGCGAACATTCCGTGGGATCGTCTTGAGGATCCGACGCCGTTCAACACCCGTCGCAACTTCACCGACAAGGGTCGTGACGGGTGCCGTGTGCCGATGCCGTGGAAGGCTGCCGATTGCGGCGAACCGGCTTCGTGGAGCCCGGACTTCATCACCGGCGGCACGTTCGGTTTCGGCCCGGAGCAGGGCGATTCCGCCGACGCGCACCTGCCGCAGCCGGCCTGGTTCAAGGATTTCGCGGCCGACGTCGAGGCCGATGACAACGGTTCCATGCTGCACTTGTACCGCAAGTTGTTGCAGTTGCGACAGACGGTGCTGACGGCAACCGGAGACACGTCCGCCGACCTGCTGGACATGGGCGATACGGTGGTCGCCTACTCGCGTCCGGCCACGGAAGGTCGTCGATTCCTGTCCGTCACCAATTTCGGCGACGAGCCGATCGCCCTGCCGGACGATGCGGTCGCCATCGCAAATTCCGTGCCGTTGACGGACGACGGCAAGCTGGATAGCGACGCCTCCGTCTGGCTGCTGCTGGGCTGATCGACCGCTGAACCTGGCCGCTGCACTGCTGGCTGAGGTTGCGATTGTTCTCAGGCGGCTTAACCACTCCCAAATCGCCTTGCATATATGAAAAATTCCGGCCCTCCACAAGGAGGACCGGAATTTTGGTTTGTAAGGAAAGGGGAATGGTAAGTCTAAACGCTACTTCTCGCCATTCATGATGGCGGCAAGCGATTGCACGCGCGGCAGATCGAACACCTCATCGGTGTGCACCACCTTGAGGTCCGGGCCTGCCAGCGGCACACGCCAGTTGGAGTATTCACTGGACGTGCCCGGCTGGTTCTGCGTGCGCGTCTCGCCCACGCCATCCACCAGCGCGGCCTGCAGCAGCACGGACGGCGACTTGAGCAGCATCTTGTGCATCGCCTCGACGATTTCCTGGATGTGGCCTTCCACATCGCCCGCCACTTCCGGCGTGATCAGGCCGGACTCCACGAGACGGTCCATCATCGCGTCGCGTTCGGCGGTGGCGGAAGCCTGGAACTCCTCGACCGGGCCGGACAGCAGGTGCAGCTGTTCGCGCAGCTTGACGTGCTCGAACTGCAGGTAGCCGGCGGTCGGCGGCAGGTCGTGCGTGGTGACGGAAGCCAGCGCGTACTTGCGGTACGTGGACGGATCGGCGTACGGGTCGCCGGCGTTGGGGGAGTCGTCCACGCGGGCGAACCATTCCACCATGCAGCCCAGCAGGCCGTGCTCGCCGAGTACCGTGCGTACGTAATCAGGCACGGTGCCCAGATCCTCGCCGACCACCAAACCGTTCACGCGGGACGCTTCAATGGTCAGGATCGCAATCATCGCCTCGTAGTTGTAAGTCACGTACGCGCCGCCGCGCGCGCCTTCGCCCTGCGGAATCCACCACAGACGGAATAGGCCGAGTACATGGTCGATGCGCACCGCGCCCGCGTGCGAGAACATGTTGTGCACCATCTCGCGGTACACGCCATAACCAGTTTTGGCCAGATAATTCGGATTGAACGGCGGCTGGCCCCAATCCTGACCCTGCTGGTTGTAGAAGTCCGGTGGGCAGCCCACGGTTACGCTGCCTACTGCGAAACGTTCCGGATTCCACCACACGTCCGCGCCGAGCGAGTGCACGCCCACGGCCATATCCTGCATGAGGCCGAGTGCCATACCGCTGTCACGGGCGGCGTTCTGCGCGGCTGTCACCTGCTCGTCGGCGATCCACTGCAGCCAGCATTCGAAATCGACCATATCGGCGTGCTCGCGCATGAGCTCCACCACTTCAGGCGAATCGCGGTTCGTGTCCTTGAACCACGTGCCTTCCCACGGCGCGCCCCACACCTGGAACGCCACCGACCATGCGGCGAACGCGCGCAGATCCGGACCCGCGGCCTCCTTGAACGCGTCGAACGCGGCCTGACGCTCGACGGAACGCGGCACGTTGTACACAAGCTGCAGCGCCTGGCGCTTGTGCCACCAAGCGGAATTGATGTCGAGCGGCTCGATACTGTCGTTGGCTGGCGAGACTTCCGCGTGCAGACGCGCCACTTCGGCCTGGTCCGCCTCGTTGAGTTCCGCATATTCAGCGATATCCTGCGGACGGATGTACGTCACATTGAGAAAACGACGCGATTCGGGAAGATACGGCGACGGCTCCAGCGGCGGCACCGGCGCGGTGGCGTGAATCGGGTTGATAAGCATGAAATCGGCATGCGATTTCGTTGCCGCGTCGGACAGCAGCAGCTTCAGATCGCCATAGTCGCCCACGCCCCAGGATTCAGCGGAACGGATGGAATACATCTGTGCCATCCAGCCCCAACGTTGCTTTTCCGCTACTGCTGGCGGCAGTTCGATGCGTGCCGGTGCGCAGATCAGCGCGGCTTCGGCGTGCAGCGGGCCGGCATCGACGGCCAGCGTGTGGTAGCCGGCGGGAATATCGTCCGGCAGCGTCAGTTGCAGCGAGCCGTCATCTGCGTTCGAGCCCGTCAGATACGCGGTCAGATCGCCCGCATATTCCGTGCCGTCTTCCAACGTCAGCTTCAGCGCCACGTCGTTTCCTTTCGCGCGGATTGGCGTGACGGCTTCCTTGCCGATGAACTTCACGACGGTCGGCTCAACAAGTGTGTCTGCGATGCGCTGCTGGGTCGCCGCATAGGAGGCGGTGATCGCTTCGTCGCTGGATGCGTCCACGCCGAGTGCAGCCAATACGGAGACGAGCACTTCGTCGCGGATTTCCACATAGGTGCCGAGCTGGTCGATATACGACGTGGAAATGCCATTGAGCTTGGCGAGCTGGATAAGAGGCCGTGCGATGCGTTCTGCGCTTTCGGTCTGCTGGGTCTGTGTCATGGGTCCCTTCTTTCCGCGCCGTTTGTGACGGCTGACATGCTACATTGCTTGCGATTGCCGCAGCTTCGATGCTGGTGGCATTCGCACCAAAGATAACTATACCATGGTATGATATCGTTTTCAAAGCGTGTTTTGCGGTAAGAGAGTGTTGTTATATTGCGATTTTGCTCTAATTTCACGAATATAAATAACTAGAATTGTTTTTTCATATTGACTATCGTTTGCAATACGAAGGCGTGGCGCTCCGCATTGCAAACGATTACTTCAACGGGGCATCGCCCGTCTGCTACTCGGCTTCGAGAATTGCAAAGCTTTGCAGACCTAGACGCAGTGAAGTGCCGCTAATTCCGTTTTCTCCGATGCTGAAAATCATCCGATAACTACCGTCTGGTAACTGCAAAGCTTTGCAATCGCGGCTTGGATTGACGGCTATGATCAGCTTCTGCAGGTGGGTGGAACGCTCGAAAACGAACACTCTATCGCGTTCGATTGCATGGAACGTAGCCCCCGACCGCAAGGCGTCGCATTCCCTCTTGACGTGGAGTATGGAGCGCACCGTATGCCACAGTGATTCGGCGTCGGCCTGCTGTGCGGCGACGGTCGGGGCGTCGGCGGACGGGTCGGCGGGCAGGTAGCTGCCACCGGTCACATCGCCAGCCCGAGTGTCCGATTCTGCAGAATCGGACACGTGAAGTGCTCCGGATGCGTCGTTCGCACCCCACTGCATCGGTGTGCGCGAACCGGTGCGCACGTAGCCGCCTTCTTTGCCGGGCAGTGCGCGGTATCGCATGCCGATTTCGTCGCCGTAATACAGGAACGGCACGCCCGGCATCGCGAACAGCGTGCAGTATGCCAGGGCGATTTCGCGCTGCGACAGTCGCGGCGCCACGCGTGCGGTGTCGTGGTTGCAGGTGATGAAATTAAAATTTCCGTCGGCCGTTTCCGCTTCGCGCAGACGCGGCTCGTACTCGTCCAGGAATTCGCTGATCGGCGTGCCGGAATCGGCGTTGAAATAGCTCTTGTCGCCCTTGCGGCTCAACGGGTCGTCCACGTTGCGCAACAGCATGTTGTAGCCGTTGGGAACGCCGTCCCAACGCCAATCGAGATAGAAATCCATGTCGAAGCCGGCGGCCATCGACTCCTCTGGCCGTCCCCATTCCGAAACGAACGCGGCTTCGGGGAAGGCCGGGCGGATCCGGGCGAACATGTACTGCCAGGTGCGGATGGTGTAAGGCTTGCCCTCATCGTCCTTTTTGACGAGGCTGTCGGCCATATCCACGCGGAAGCCGTCTGCGCCACGGGAAAGCCAGAACCGCATGACGTCCACCATCGCGTCGCAAGTGGCCTTCGCGTCCGGACCAAGGGCTGGCTTCTGCCAGCTACGTTCGGGGTGCGCGAAACCGTAGTTGAGCGCCGGCTGGCATTTGAAGAAGTTCAAGATGTAGGTACCGTTGCGGGGCGATTCGCCGCCGATGAATGGCAGTCCGTCGCCACCGGAGATCCATGAGTCTGTCCAGATGTAGCGGTCGGAATAATTGTTTCGTTCGACCTTGCAACTGCGGTGGAACCACTCGTGTTCCTCGCTGGTGTGGCCTGGCACGAGATCGAGGATCACGTGCATGTCGCGCCGGTGGGCGGCGTCGAACAACGCAATGAGATCGTCGTTGGTGCCGTAGCGTGATGCCACCTTTTTGTAGTCGCGCACGTCGTAGCCGGCGTCTTTGAATGGCGAGTCGAAACAGGGATTGAGCCAGATCGCGTTGCATCCGAGATCCTTGATGTAGTCCAGTTTTAAAGTGATTCCGGGGATGTCTCCGATGCCGTCGCCATTGGAGTCGACGAAGGACTGTGGATAGATTTCATAAAAAATTGCGTCGGCAAGCCATTTGGGGTGGGGGTGTTTCGCGGGGGGAAGCATGAGGGTGTGTCTCCTTGATATTTCGCGGTTTGCGGTGTTTCTTTGAAACAATCATAGCGCTGAATTGCAAACGTTGGCAGAAACGTGCTACACTAACAATCACTGATACATTTTTGGTGGCCCCAGTGTTGTTGGTAATCATCCAAGAACGATGATGTGAACGTATGCAGGGTTTTGGTCCGTACCATTTAACCGGAGATGTTGAGGAACACAAGGTTATGTGAGGAAAGGAAGATCAATGAAGATCGATTGGAAGAAGGCAATCGGACTTACTGCTGCTGTTGCTATGCTGGTGCCGCTCGCGGCATGCGGTGGCTCTGGCGACGGTGATAAGAAGGCCTCCTCTGGCACCGAAGCCGTCACCCTGAGCGTGTGGGCCCCGCAGGAAGACCAGGCCAAGGACACCAACTGGCTGGGCAAGGTCGAAGAGAACTTCGCCAAGGCGCATCCGGAATACAATATCACGTGGAAGAATGACGTGGTCTCTGAAGGCGATGCTTCCAAGCAGGTCAGCACTGATCCGTCCGCGGCAGCCGATGTCTATATGTTCGCTTCCGATCAGTTGGGTGTTCTAATGGACGCCAAGGCCATTGGCCAGCTGGGCACCGACGCTGAGAAGCAGGTGAAGGAACAGAACGGCGACCTCGAAGTCAACTCCGTCACCGGCACCGATGGCAAGCTCTATGGCGTGCCGTACACCGACAACACGTGGTTCATGTACTACAACAAGTCCAAGATCACCGAGGATGAGGCCAAGGACTTCGATACCATCCTTTCCAAGGCCAAGGTCGCGTTCTCCCTGCAGAATTCTTGGTACATCAACGGCTTCTATGATGGCCTGAGCCTGTTCGGCGAGAAGGGCAATGATGCTGACGCAGGCATGGTCTTCCCGAAGGACGGCGCCGATATCACCTCTTATCTGGTTGATGTGGTCGCCAACCCGAACTTCTCCAACGACGATGGCGCTTCCGGCCTCGCAGCCATCAAGGATGGCTCCGCCGACGTGCTGTTCTCCGGTACCTGGTCCGCTAAGGACGTGAAGGAGGCCCTGGGTGACAACTACGCCGCCACCTCTCTGCCGACCTTCACCGTGAACGGCCAGAAGAAGCAGATGAAGTCCTTCGCCGCCACCAAGGCCGCTGCTTACAACCCGAACGCCAAGAACCCGAAGGCCGCCGCTCAGTTCGCGGCTTACCTCGGCTCCACCGAAGCTCAGAAGCTGCACTACGAGATGCGCGCCATCCCGCCGACCGACAAGTCCCTGTCTGATCTGACCACCGACGACATCGCAGCCAAGGCCCAGGCCGACACCATGGCCAACACTGCCCTCCTGCAGTCCGGTCTGTCCGGCATGAACGATTGGTGGACTCCGGCCGAAACCTTCGGCAAGGCCCTGGTCAACAAGGAAATCACCAAGGACAACGCTGCCGCCAAGTACCAGGATTGGGTCAAGCAGGCCGGTGGCAAGATCGCTGAGTGAAATCAGTAATTCTAAAAATCCAATAACTGAAGAATGCAGGTGGTTGGCACTGCCAAATCCCCCCCAGCCATCCTGCAGCTTTGAGAGACGCTTCGAGTCGCGGTGTCTCTCTCCACTTTGCATAGTGGCTCACTCCTCCTCCGAGCTTTGCATTCCCGGGCAAGGTTTTTAAATTCTCCTTCCCCTTGTCCGGGAGCAAAGCTTTTTTTATCTTTCAATATCCATATGAGAGGGCAGTCGAAATGACAGCAACAACTCTTTCCCCACGGGAGATGAAGCGCCTTCGGAAGCAGGGTGCTGATTATGTTTCTCCGTCGCCTTACACGGTAAGGGCGGCGTTCCGGCGTGGTGACCTGTTCACTAAGCTTTCCGCAGTGGTGTTTGGTCTTGGCGATATCGTGCGCAAGCAGTATGTCAAGGGCATTGCCATGCTGGCGCTGGAAATCGCATACTTCGTGTTCATGGCAATCAATGGTGTGAACTATCTTTCCAAGTTGCCGACCTTGGGCACCAATGCAGGCGGCAAGAAGCTGGTCGACGGCTTCTGGGTCTACACCGAACCTGACCGTTCCGTGGTCATCCTGTTGTACGGTGTCGCCACTCTGGTTATCACCGCTGCCTTCATCGGCCTGTGGGTCATGTCCGTGCGCTCTGCATACAAGTCCCAGGTGCTGCTCGAGGAGAACGGCAAGGCTCCGAGCTTCATGGACGATGTCCGCGAGCTGCTCGATGCCAAGGCGCACGTTCTGCTGATGTTCCTGCCCACGCTGGGCATCGCCGTGTTCACCGTGCTGCCGTTGATCTTCATGATTTCAATGGCATTCACCAGCTATGACCACAAGCACCTCGTGCTGTTCCACTGGGTCGGCTTTGAAAACTTCGCCAAGGTTTTCTCCAACAGCGGCGGCACCGTTAACGCTGCACTGTTCGGACGCGTGCTGGTGTGGACCTTGGTCTGGGCCTTCTTCGCCACCTTCCTGAACTTCTTCCTCGGCATGTTCGTGGCTATGATCATCAATCGCAAGACCACCCACTTCAAGGGTTTCTGGCGTGCCTGCTTCTCCATGTCCATCGCCGTTCCGCAGTTCGTGTCTCTGTTGGTCATGCACACCATGCTCCAGCCGCAGGGCGCGGTGAACCGCATGCTGCAGACGTGGGGTTGGATTGACGGCCCGTTGCCGTTCTTCACCAACGCCACTTGGGCCCGCGTCACCGTGATCATCATCAACCTGTGGGTCGGTATCCCGTACACCATCATGCAGATCACTGGTATTCTGCAGAACATTCCGGCCGATCAGTATGAGGCGGCGAAGATCGACGGTGCCAACTGGTGGCAGATCTTCACGAAGATCACCATGCCGTACATCATCTTCGTGCTCACCCCGTATCTGATCACCACCTTCACGGGCAATGTGAACAACTTCAACGTCATTTACCTGCTGTCCGGCGGCGATCCTACGCCATTGGGCGATTCCGCAGGCTCCACTGATTTGCTTATCACCTGGCTGTACAAGCTGACCGTGGACAAGCAGGATTACAATCTCGGTGCCGTGATCGGCATCATGACTTTCGTCGTGTTGGCCATCGTTTCGCTGATCACCTACCGCAATTCCGGCTCCTATAAGAATGAGGAGGCATTCCGATGAGCAACAAGCATTCCGCAACTAAAGTGGAAAGCCACGGCCTTCTGCACGACCAGAAGATCCGCCGTATCACCGGCGACGTGTTCGCCCACTTGTTCCTGGCCATTCTGGCCGTCATCTGGCTCGTCCCAATCGTATGGGTGTTCGCGGAGTCGTTCAATAAGAACACCGCCCCGTACACCAGCTCCTTCTTCCCGAAGGAGTGGACTCTGGACAACTATAGGGTGCTGTTCACCGACCGCAACGTGTTGGACTTCCCGAAGATGTTCGGCACCACGTTCATCATCGCCTGCTTCACCTGTGCGATTTCTCTGATCTTCGTGCTCTCCGTGGCATACTGCATGAGCCGTATGCGTTTCCGTGTGCGCAAGACTTTCATGAACGTTGTGCTGATTCTTGGCATGTTCCCGGGTATCATGGCCGTCACCGCCATCTACTTCATCTTGAAGGCCTTGGGCCTGTCAAGCGGCACCATGACTACCGTGGCGTTGATTCTCGTGTACTCCGCCGGTTCCGGCGCTGGCTTCTACGTGATGAAGGGCTATATGGACACCATTCCGACCTCGCTGGACGAAGCCGCCCTGCTCGACGGTTGCACCCGTTTCCAGGTGTTCCATAAGATCATCATCCCGATCTGCAAGCCCATGATCGTCTACCAGGCCATCATCGGCTTCCTGACCCCGTGGCTCGACTTTGTCATGGCCAAGGTGATCTGCCGTACGCAATCCAACTACACCGTGGCATTGGGCTTGTGGCTCATGCTGCAGAAGGAATATATCCAGAACTGGTTTGCCCGCTTCGCCGCGGCCGCGGTCGTGATCTCCGTTCCGATCGCCATCCTGTTCATTGTGATGCAGCGCTTCTATCAGGAGTCCATGTCGGGCTCCGTGAAGGGCTAAAGAAAGGCAAAGGATATGACGCTCGTAGACAGCTTCGCACAGCCGAATACGAGCGTCGCCGAACCGTTCCCGCTGTGTCTGGAACGGCCGCTGGGTGCCGTGGTTACTGAAGCCGGCACCCAGTTTGCTCTCTGGGCGCCTTCTGCCAAGAAGGTGACACTGCGACTGTTCATGCGCGGCTCCATGGGGGAAGACGGCGACGCTCTGATTGGACAGTACATGATGCGTCCGGAATCCGACGGTTCCTGGACGTACGATTTCGCCGACAACAAGCACGGCGTGTATTACGACTTTTTGATTGAACGCGATTGCGGTTCCGTGGACCGCGTCGCCGATCCGTGGGCGCGCGGGGCCGGCGTGAATGGCCGGCGCAGCATGGTCGTGGACTTCAGCCGCACCAATCCGGACGGCTGGGACCACGATCACACGCCGGACGTGCCGCTTGCGCAGACGGTGGTCTGGGAAACCCATGTGGGCGATTTCAGCAATGATCCCGCCGGCGGTTTCCCCGAATCGCATCGGGGCAAGTATCTGGCGTTCACCGACGACGGTACGTCTCTGGACGGGCATCCCGACTTTCCCACGGGCATCGCATATCTCAAGAAACTTGGTGTCACCGCGGTGCAGCTCATGCCGATTTACGATTTCGGTTCCGTGGACGAAGAGACCTGCGATCGCTACAACTGGGGGTACGATCCGGTCAATTACAACGTGCCGGAAGGCTCGTACTCCACCAATCCGTTCGACGGGTCGGTGCGCATCCGCGAAGTGAAGCAGATGGTGCAGGCGCTGCACAACGCCGGCATCAAAGTGATCATGGACGTGGTCTACAACCACATGTTCTCGCCCGATAATTGGTTTGAGCGGTCGGTGCCGGACTATTTCCTGCGCCGTAAGCCCAACGGCGCGCTGGCCAACGGATCCGGCTGCGGCTGCGATATGGCTACCGAACGCAAGATGTTCCGCCGGTTCATCGTGGAATCCGTGACGTTCTGGGCGCGCGAATACCACATGGACGGCTTCCGTTTCGACCTGATGGGTCTGATTGACGTGGACACCATGAATGCCGTGCGTGCTGCTCTGGATGAGATTCCCGGCCGTGGACGCGACATTCTCATGTACGGCGAACCGTGGTCCGCGGGTGCCACCGCGCCGCTGCCCAGCGACACCGTGCTGGCTGACAAGTCAGGCCTGTCGAAGCTTGACAGTCGCATCGGCCACTTCTGCGACACCACGCGAGACACTATCAAGGGCCATGTGTTCTTCTCGGACCGCCCGGGTTATGTGAACGGTGGCATGCACGAGAACGTAGCGGCTGCGCGTGAGGCCGTGGACGCGTGGCGTCGCGGCAAACATTCGGAAGGAGTGGCAGGCCAGGTCATTCAATACGTGTCCGCGCACGACGACCTCACGCTGTGGGACAAGTTGTGCGCGAGCTTTGCGGCTGGTTCGTTGGGCAGCACCGTGGCCAAAGGCGTTAACGAAAATACCGTGGATGTGCCAAAAGTCATGTATGACGCCGATTTCTCGGCGGAAGGGCTGGCCGGTGTCGGTCCGCAGATTGCGGCCGCGCTGACCGACGTGATGGACGCCAACAAGCTGGCTGTGGGTATCACGCTTACCTCCGCTGGCATCCCGTTCATGCTGTCCGGCGAGGAGTTCGCACGTACCAAATTCGGCAGCTCTGATTCTTACGATTCCGCCAAAGAGCTTAACTGGCTCGATTGGAACCGTGCATGGCAGAAGCGCGATTTGATTGAGTATTACGCGAAGTTGATTGCATTGCGCAAGTCTGATCCACAGTGGTTCGACGGCAATCGCAATATCGTCGATACGGAAGGCGACGAACTCGTGTTCCGCGTCGGCGATTATCTGATGGCCGCCAATCCAAGCAGACACGTCGGCGTTATTGACGTGGCCGTAACGGGTTTGGAACCGATTGACGGAATACGGAGATACTGGTGTGGTCTCGGCTCGTCCGTCAGTCCGATGGAAGGCAATGTGAGCGCAGGTGATGGCGATTATTTGATTGTTCCACCGCATACGTTTGCAATCTGGCGGTTGCAGTAATACTCTCAGTAGGGAAGCTACAAAACGGCGACCGCAAAGCTGCGGTCGCCGTAACCGATACGGCAATGGGGCCGGAAAACCAGAAAGGATACGACAGTGGGAATCGGAGCGCGCAATCCGCGGTACGAGGTGGTGTTTTTCGACCTGTACGGAACGCTGATCGACATTCGTACCGATGAGCAGAGCGAGGCCGCATGGCAGGCGCTGTACGATTGCGTGACCGAATTGGGCGCGCAGTACGAATCCGTCGACGTGATGCGCGACCAGTTCGAAAAACTTGAGGCCCGCGAAATGGTCCATCAAGCCGATCGTGCAATCGTCCGTAACGGATGGGATGAATTCGACATCCTGCCGGTCTACCGGTCGCTGCTGATGAACCGTAGTGAGGAGGCCGAAAAGAAACTGGCACTGCCGCAAGCCGCGCTGAAAGCCGCATGGGCGTTCCGGCAGGGCAGCACCAGCATGATCCGCCTGTATCCGGGCGCACTCGACATGATCGAAACATTGCAGGAGGCCGGCGTCGTCGTGGCGCTGCTAAGCAACGCACAAGCCTGCTATACTCGCCCCGAACTGGAAATGACCGGCTTGGCGAACGTACTGGACGACGTGATTATCTCTAGCGAAGAGAAAATCCGCAAGCCCGCCCGCGACTTGTACATGCTGGCTCTCGACCGCGAGTTCGTAATCGCAAAAAACGCGCTCATGGTGGGCAACGATGAAGCAAACGATATTATCGGAGCCAATTCCGCCGGTCTCGACGCAGCATACTTCCGTACGGAAATTTCGCCGATGAGCGACCCGCCCAAGTCGGAGCATGCGGTATGTTCGTTTACCGGTGCCGACTACGACGGTCTGCTGAAATTCGTGCTGAACGCGTGAAACGCGCGTAGGTTGCGTTTTGGGCGTCTTGGGCGTCTTGGGCGCACGAAAGGCCGTATGCGGAACTGAGGAGGACATATGGAAAGCTATGCCGAGCAGGGTGCTGGAGCTGATTCGATTGAACAGATCGGATTCGGCGGCGCTCGCCGTACCAAGAAGAAGCACCGCGGACTGACGGTGTTCCAGCTCAAGGTCATCGGCGCTGTGGCGTTGGCTCTGTCAGCTGGTAGCACCACTATTGTGCCGCTGTTTTTCGGTTCCGACGTCAATAATATGACGTCGCTGACGGCGATGGTCCTGAGCGAAGTGGTGTCCTGGTTCGCCATTCCGATCTACGCGTGGCTGCTGGTACAGGGTTTCCGTGAAACGCACAGCCGCGTCGCGTACGGCCTGCAGCTGTTCATTCTCGCCGTGGTGTGCGAGGTGCCGTATGACATTGCCACATCGCATAAGGCTTTCGACCTGGGCTCGCAGAATCCCGTTTTCGGCCTGTTCGTTGCGTTCGTCGTGCTTGCCGCGCTCGACTGGGTGGCGTCGCGCTATCAGAAGGCCATGAAGGTGCTGTTGTCGATTGGACTGGTGGTGATTGGCCTGCTGTGGGACCTGCTGCTGCGTATCGGCCTGCGCCAGCACATGATGAGCATCGGTTCGGTGACGCTTGGTTTCGTGCTGATTTTCACGTTGATGCGCCAGCATGAGAATTCGATGATGTTCACTGCCGGCCTGTTTGGCGCGGTGATGATGATTATGCCTGGCATTGGCGTTGCATTCGTGCATTATTACAACGGCGAGTTGGGTTATAAGCGGCAGTGGACGAAGTGGGCTTTTTACGCGGCTTATCCAGTTATTTTGATATTTTGTGCTATTGGTGCAACATTAGCGTGATTTTTGACAACGTTCGCAGTATAATAGTAGCAATATGGGAGAGCATTGCCGCTCGGGCAAGTGTTTCCAAGGCTGGGAACGTTTGTGATTATGATGCTAGAACCGCAAAGGGGTTGAGAGATGGATAGAGCAGGCATTCGCGAGGTGGCCAAGGCCGCGGGTGTGTCGATTTCCACGGTATCGCGCGCGTTCACGCGTCCGGAACTGGTGTCCGAGCGTACACGTCGCAAGGTGCTGGAAACTGCCGACAAGCTTGATTTCAACATCTCCCGTTCCGCCACGTCATTGAAATCCGGCCAATCGTACCGTGTGGCGATGCTGATGAATGAAGAGATCACCAGCTGGTTCAATACGGAAGTGTTCGCTGGAATCGAATCCGTCATGCATAATGCCGGGTATGACGTATCGCTGTTCCAGCACGTCGACACCGCCGAAAACCGCCGCGACTTCTTCACGAATCTGCCGGTCCGCCGCAACGTGGACGCAGTATTCGTGACATCGTTCGGCGTGGAGCCGAAGGAAATCCAGCAGCTCAAGCGCATCCACGTACCGATTATTGGCATCAATACGCCGACGCAAAACGGCTTCGACGCCACCATCTCCATCGACGATGAGGACGGCATGTTCACCGCCGCCCAGCATCTGATCAATCTGGGGCACAAGAATATCGTGTACGTGTGCTCCGATGCGGTCGATTCCATTAATTCCTCCATCGATGCGCGAGGGCAGGGTTTCATCCGCGCCTGCAAGACGATGGGGGCCTCCCATGACTTCAAGTGGCGCGTCGTCTCTGTGCCGCGTGGCAAGACCTTCGCCGACTCGGCGTTGACCGCGCTGCTTGCGTTGGACGAGTTCCCGGACGCGATCTGCTGCCAGATGGATATGATGGCGATTCCGCTGGTGTTGCGTTTGGAGCGTTACGGCCACCACACGCCGAGTGACTATTCGATTATCGGCTTCGACGATTCGCCGTACGCCGACACTGTGAACCTGACCACCATGCGCCAGGATCCGTATGCGATGGGTCGCGCGGCCGCACAAAAGGCCATGAAGCTTATCGAAGGCGAGCCGCTTGAGAACGCGCATGAGATTGTGCGCGCCCAGCTCGTGCTGCGCGGCACCGATTCCGTGTATGGCACTGGCCGCTGAGAGCCGAGTCTCATTGCCCTTCCGCAGCCCGTCAATGCCGACGGGCTGATTGTGATGGCCTGGGGTGGATTGGTAGGGGATACCCCCACTGTAGTCACGGTGTGGCATACGTTTTCATGAAAAAATGAAACAATTTGCAGTGATGTGTTTCATGACACGACCATCGGGGGCTGATGAATGATGAATTTCATTCAATGATCAGCATGTGTTTTTTGATTTTGCAATCGTTGACAAACCGTTGAATATCAGGCTTTAAAGCGTTGTCCCCGTGAGAGGGGATAAAAAAACGTATCAGGGGAGGGGGTATGGGTTCTTTCTGTTTCATTTTGTTTTCATAACTGCAAAGGTTATCATAGTAAACCGTAGGTCAGAGAAAAAGGGAAAACAGAGGTTTCCGGCTGTGTTGCCGGAGATGGGAACAGCGTAGAAGCTATACGTAAAACAGAAGTGATAACGGCATTATGCAAAGGATATCAACCCTCGAGTTGAGGGGCTCAGAAGGGTGAACACTTTGCGGATAGGGGACAAGATGAGGCAATGGCGTAATGGTGTCGGCAACGCACCACGACACTATGCAGGAACGCGATCGGCATCCGGTCGCGCGCTTTCGCGTACCCGCTCCCTGACCGCCGCCGCCATAGCGGTAGCCATGATGGCCACCGTCGCAGTAACTTCCCTCCTCCCCACCTACAATGCCAAAGCTGACGAAAGCGGGTTGAAAGACGGTTCTACTTGTACGCCATCTTCTATTGGCTTGGGCGATGATATGAGCGTGGAAGGTTCCGATACCGGTGTAGCTACGTACGTTGGCGGAGATATGTACGTGGGCGGCAAAGAAAACTCCGATTTGAATGGTGAAACCGGTCCAGCTGGCACGTACGCTGTCGAAGCTGAAGGTCTGACCGTGGTCAACGGCAGCCTTGCGATGCATCCGCTGAAGGACGCATGGAAGGTGTGGAACTCTGGTAAAACCGGTGGAAAGCATTACACTTCACGTGGCTTCCGCTGGGGTGTGGTTGGCTTCGGTTCACAGTTCCGTCCTGCCGATGGCCAGACAGCTTTGGTGGTCGGCGGCAATACTAGCACGTCCGTGATGGGCTCCAAGAAGGTTGGCGCATGGGGTGCGCCGGGCTGGCTGGGCAAGACGGATGCTAATGATACAAACAGCCACGGGTACAAGGCTTCTTTGGCTGGCAGCAAAACCGGCGTTTGGGGCAGTAATGATTCCATTGATTCCGTACGCGGACTGAACGGTAACAACGTCACTGAAGGTGATATTACCCCTACTCTTGGCATCGATGGAAGCTTGGTGACATGGAACCAGTCCGGCAACCTGTCCAATGTGAATGGAACGAACTACTCCGCGTACAAGAGCAAAATCTCGAAGCTTTCTGAGGATTTGAACACCGGAACAAAGTTGCCGGCAACCGGTACCGTCACTGAGGGGAATGCTCCCTCAGCTGGTGACTCCTACACGATTTACAAATACGACTATCAAAAGAACAAGGGAAAGGGCAACTCCTTCACGTTCTACGACAAGCTGGAGAAGGAAAAGCTGATCACCTTCACCAGCACCGACACCAGCAAGAGCATGCAGGTGTTCAACCTACCCGCCTCTTCCTTAAATTTAAACGGAACCGATTACACGGGCATCGATTTCAAGTTCGTCAACGTGCCGGATAACGCTTCCGTTGTGGTTAACGTGACTGGCGCGAACGGGCAGACCATCGACTTCCACAATGGTTGGCGATTCTGGTGGAATAACAATAATATCGCCAACGATTTCGTCACGGCTGCATCTGGGGATACTACGCAAGCAGCGAAGAACACGAATTACGCGAAGCGCGCGCAGCAAATCATGTGGAATTTCGCCGATGCGTCGAATGTGGTGATTCGCGGTGGTCAGGCTACGGGCTGGATTCAGGTCACTGACCACAACACGGATACCAGCACCAATCACGGCGCATGGGGCAGTGCGCATGACATGCGGGCCACGGATGACCCTTCTGCGGCTTGGATGGGCAGCATTCTTGTTCCTAAAGGTAGCCTCCAGAGCCATGTCTCTACTAATGGTCGCGTGTGGGTCGGTGGCGATTTCGAAATGCTGAACAACGAGACTGTGAAGAGGGTCGATGGCCAAAGCTCGGATGGGCATAAAGTCGGAGACGAGTTCGTCAACGAGTCCGGCGAGAAGACCACATCCATTCTGGATATGGACCAGGAACGCCATAATCTGCCATGGAACGGCTCGTACTCCACCTCCTGCGCCGCGATCGCGTGGAACAAGGTGGATGACACCACTGAGCATAAGGCTCTCGGCGGCACTAGCTGGACTGTGTACGGCAAGAAGGAAGATGCGGTAAGCGGCACGAACGCTCTCGCCACCATCGCCGATGGCGGCTGGAACGATGATGCCGATGCGGAAGGTTCGTTCCAGCTGGGCAACCTCGCCAAGAACGGCACCTATTTCCTGAAGGAATCGGGGACGGCTGAAGGTTATGCGCAGAACACCAACATTTATCAGATCAATACTGGTAGCAGCACTACCGAGGCTGCGACAAGAATCTCCAACGTTTTCAACAGTGCTGGTAGAGCAATCAGCACGGATGCAGACAAACTGTTGACCGACGGCAAGATTATCAATAAGAAGACCGGTTCGGCGATCGAATGGCAGAAGGTCGATGGCACCGACAACAGCACGTTGCTGGCTGGTTCAACGTGGACGCTCTCCAAGATGAACGGCAATACTACTGAGCAGTCTTGGAACATTACTGATGACCAGTCCGGTACAGAGGTCAGAAGCATTACGATTACGGATGCAGGCGGGAATACCGTTGAGTCCGCGTCATTTACCGATACCACCTCGCAGCAGTTCACTGCAACCGCTTATGACCAGAATGGTCAGGAGATCAGTGGCGCCAAATTGAAGTGGTCGTCCGGCGATGCCACCGTTGCCTCGGTCAGTGAGACAGGTACCGTCACTCCGACCGGCAACGGTACGACGACAATTACCGTGAAGTCGGCTGATGGTACGGTTTCGGCATCGTTCACTGTCAATGTTTCCGGCGTGACCGTAGAGACTTCCGTGTCGATCAAAGGCTACAGCAATGGAGACACAATCAATCTTGAGAAGGGCAAGACCCTCAAACTGACTGCCTCTGCGGCTCCTGCAGGCAACACTGTTACATGGTCTACCTCCAGCGCGGATAACGTCTCGCTGAGCGCCCGCACTGGCACGAACGTCACTTTGACCGCGAACAGCGTGACCTCAGAACCCGTTACCATCACGGCCCAGGAAGCTTACTCCAGCCAGACGTTCACTTTGAAGGTGAACGTGACCGCCAAGCAGTACCTCACGCTCTACTTCCAAGCACAGAACAACTGGCCAGCGAATAATGTCAAGGTGCATTACCAGACCACGAACGACGATGTTTGGACGGATATCAACATGACGCAAATGGATGGCTCCTGCAACAGTTATGCATATGCGAACATTCCGTTGACGGGTAGCGAAGCGATTGACTCGACCAGCCAGTTCGGATTCAAGTACATCAATGGAAACGGTTGGTATGGTGCAGGCAGGGGAAATGTTCCGAAGGATGGTGACAACTTCAAGTTCACCAACGGAAACGAACTCCCCGAAGTTGTAGTGATTTCCGCGGGCCCGTCGTACTCGACCACCGCCCCTTCCGGCTGTGCCGTTACCTCCACCGCCGCATACAGTAGCCGTCGAGCCATTGCCCGCAGTGGCGAGCATCGCGCGGTCGCCTCCGTGTTGCGGACCCAAAGCAATGTGGTGAACGTGGCAGAAAACAGCACTGTTTCCAGCAAGAAGGATGAGAATACCGCGGCTGGTAAGTTCAAGGTCTCCGATCTCGCGAACGGTACGTACCACCTGCAGGAGAAGACCGCGCCGAACGGTTACGAAGTGTCCAATACGGTGTACACCATCACCATCACTGGCGGAAATGCCACTTGGAATCCCAGTATCACGGATTCCAAGATTGCGAACACCCGCAAGACCGGTGCCGTGACTTGGACCAAGGTGTCTTCGGACTCCAACAATGTCGACCCGCTTCCCGGCTCCCAGTGGACCCTCAAGCAGACGAAGACCTTCTCTTGGGAGAATGGCATGGCCAAGTACACCGACGTCACCTCTGACACCGCTCTCGCTACGGTCACCGATTGTGTGGATGGCCAGAGCAGCGTCGCCGATTGCTCCGCTCAGACTGGCGAATACGTCGATTTGGATGGTGCCGCAGGCAGGTTCAAGATCAGCGGCCTGGCATGGGGCGAGTACGAACTCATCGAGTCCAAGGCTCCTGACGGATACGACCTTGACGCCACTCCGCACAAGTTCCGCATCGGCCCGCTGGAAGACGGCAATATTGCCGGCGACTGGTATGCGAACAGCAACTTCAAGACTGATGGCAAATCTTCTTACAGCGATGCTTCGCTCACCGTCAACGGCGGCAACGTCGAAAACAAGCCGGGAGTGATTTTGCCGGGGACTGGTGGAGCTGGCGACTATTGGATTTACGCGGCGGCTTTGGTGGCTGCGTTGATAGGTGTTGTTGCGGCTGGAATGGCCCTGAAGGTCAGGAGGCAGCAATGATGAACTCGTCTAGGAGAAGGGGGACTGGCCCGTAACGTAGCGACCCACTGCCCACTAGGCAATAACTGAATATGAACAACCCAAGTTTTAGCAAAACAAGAAAGAAAGGGAGAACAATGAATAAGGTTCTCAAAGGCCTCGTAGCTGTGGCAGCCACCGCAGCAATGGCCATCGCCGGAGTCGCCGGCGCCTCCACCGCCATGGCGGCTGACACCAACTACGACATCACCGTGCCGTCGACCGATACGCACACCTACTCCGTGTATCAGGTCTTCACTGGCGACCTGAGCAATGGTACGCTGAGCAATATCAAGGCCGGCCAAAACTTCAACAAGAACAATACGGCGAGCAAGTCCGCTGCCGATGCTGCTGCTGAGATTGCTCAGGGTACTTATGCTAACAACACGGAAAAGCTGGCAGCCATCACTCCGTACGTTGATTTGACTGGTACTGCCTTTGGCGAGGTTTCCGCCAATACGGCTTTGTCCGCTCCTGCTGGCTACTACCTGCTTAAGGATAAGGACGCTGTGACTGGCGACGACGCGGCAACGCTGTTCATCGTCCAGGTCAACGGCCCGGTGACCGTGAACCGTAAGGCCGACAAGCCGACCTTCGAAAAGAAGGTCAAGGATGTCAACGACTCTACTGGTGATAAGAGCGACTGGCAGGATTCCGCCGATTACGATGTGAACGACGAGGTGCCGTTCCAGTTGACCGCCACCCTGCCGACGAACGACACGGACTTCGCAGCCTACAAGACCTACAAGCTGGTCTTCCACGATCAGCAGTCCGCTGGCCTGACCTTCAATGAGAAGTCCGTGGTCGTCAAGTACGGCGACAAGACTCTTGGCGCTGACTCCTACACTATCACTGAGAATCCCGAAGATAAGGACACCTTCGACATCACCATCGCTGACGCGAAGGCCGTCAAGGATGCTGAAGGCAACGCAATCACCGTTGCTGCCGGTGGCAAGTTCACCGTCGAATACACGTCCACGCTGAACGAGAACGCTGTGATCGGCTCTACGGGCAACCCGAATGAGGCTTCCCTTGAGTTCTCCAACAACCCGAATGTTGGCGGCGAAGGCGAAACCGGCAAGACCCCGACCGACAAGGTCATTGTGTTCACCTACCAGCTGGACATCAACAAGACCTTCAACGGTGGCACCCCGGCTGAGAACGATCTGCCGAAGTTCAAGCTCTACAAGTTCGATAGCGCCACGGACGATTACACCATTGACCGTGGCGAGGTGACCATCACCAAGACCGAGGACGGCAAGTACACCGCTTCCTTCAAGCGCGTTGATGACGGCAAGTACAAGCTCGTGGAAACCAAGACTCCGGCAGGCTTCAACACCGCCGCCGACACGCTCTTCGAAATCACCGCTGACCATGATGTCGAGTCTGACAACCCGCAGCTTACGGTGCTCAAGATCAACACCGCTGCCGGCAATACCGCTACCGGTACGGTCACCACCGATGTTGTGAACCAGAAGGGCTCCAACCTGCCGTCCACCGGTGGTATGGGCACTGTGATGCTGTACGTGGCTGGTATCGCCGTGTTCGTGCTTGCTGGCGCGACCCTGGTGATGGCTCTGCGTCGTCGCAATGCCTGATCCTCCGGATTCCATAAGAATCTGAAGTAACCATGCGAAACCCGTGAGCCGCGTTGACGCAAGTCAGCAGCGGCTTACGGGAATCGCAATACATAATTTAAAAACTAAAAATTAAATAATAACTGAACCCACATATGCTGGGCTGGACCACCTCAATCCCTTGTACACTGCCTAATTTTCTTGAGTATCCAGCCTGGCTCCATATATTTTCCGGTTTGCCGTTGGGGGCGAATCAAACATGCTTACTTTCCAATCCACAGAAGAGGGGTCGGCAATGAAGGAACGCACGATCGCAAGCCGCGTCATCGCCGCATGCTGCGCAATCGCCGCCACATTCGCCGCGGCAGCCTGTGCATTCACTACTCGCGATGCCGTCGCGGCGCCAACAACAGACTCTGCCAGCGGCAGCATCGCCATTTCGTACCACCATAAGAGCTCGGATTCCGAAACGTCCGACGATTCTACCAACTTCGCCATTTCGGACGCCAGCTTCAACCTCTACAAAGTCGGGCAGATCCCGGCAAGCGGCGGCGCCACCTTCGAACCCGTCGCACCGTTCACCGACTCCACCGCCTACCCCGTCGACTGGTCGAAGATGACCGGCAAGGACGCGCAGGTGTGGCGAGACATGGCCAACACGCTCGCCGGACTCATCGCAGTGAACCAACCCGACGCCACGGCAACCGGTGTCACCAACGCTTCCGGACATCTGACCTTCACCGAACTGTCCGACGGCCTGTACTTGGCCGTGTCCGACAGCGTTGACGTGAAGGTCGCCAACGCCTCCGGAAAGAACCAGACATGGACGTGCTCTTCCGGCAGCATGCTCGTCGCAGTGCCCGAAGACGGCGTCTCCGGCGGGTCGCGTGTGCTGAGTATCGAACCGAAAACCGAATGTGTGGCGCAACCGCCGAAAACCGTGGAACGCACCGTGCGTAAAATCTGGAATGACCGGAACAATTCTGACGGCAAGCGCCCCGAATCCATCACCGTGAAACTCCTGCGCGACGGCGAGCCCGTGGAAAACGTGAAACTGGACGAGTCCAACAAGTGGACGCATTCGTGGACGGATCTCGACGCGGACCACGAATGGACCGTGGTCGAAGCGGCGGTGCCCGACGGCTACACCACCATCTCCGATGTGGAAGGCGACTCCACTGAAATCACCAACACGCACACGCCACCCACCACGCCGGACCAGCCGCACACCGGCGCCGACGTGCAGCAGGCCGCTTGGATTGCCGTGGCCATCTTGGGCGCGGGCTTGGTGCTGCTGATCGTTGCCAAGACGGCTTTGCGGAAGCGGGCGTAGCATAAATAACGTGACGGATGAATCGGACGCCAAGCCAGCTGCGCAAGTCGAATTGGATGCGCAGGTTAAACCGGGTGCGCAGGTTAAACCGGCTGCCAAGCATAAGAAATCGAATGCGCTGCTCAATGTGATGATTGCCATCTCCGCAATCGCCATGATCGGTGCGCTGGGTCTCATCGCGTATCCGACATTCAGCGACTGGTGGAACCGCATGCACCAGTCATACGCCGTAGCAGGCTACGTGGAACAAACCAAAGACATGTCCGGCGCCGAACGCAAGGCCATGCTGAAAGCGGCGCACGAATACAACGAACGGCTCGCCGCGAACGGCGATCGGTGGCACATGACCGACGCGCAGAAGCGCGAATATGATGAAACGCTCGACGTGACCGGCACCGGCATCATGGGATACGTGACCATCCCGCGCATCAAAGTGAAACTGCCCGTCTACCACGGCACCAGTGACGGCGTATTGCAGATCGCCGCCGGACATTTGGCCGGCACATCGCTGCCCGTAGGCGGAGCGACCACGCACGCGGTGGTCTCCGGGCACACCGGCCTGCCGTCCGCCCGGTTGCTGACCGGCTTGGACGAGCTGCAAAAAGGCGATACCTTCGCATTCCACGTGCTCGACGAAACCTACACGTACCAAGTGGACCAGATCTCAGTGGTGCTGCCGAGCGAAATCAGCAAGCTGAATATTGAGTCCGGGGCCGATTACGCGACGCTGATCACGTGCACGCCGTACGGTGTCAACTCACACAGGCTGCTCGTGCGCGGGCACCGAATTCCGAATCCGAAAGTGCCAGACAAGACGCAATACGACGAGCCGGGCGAAATGACAGCCGTGGCGGCTGCGGTGATCGGACTGCTCGTGTTTGTGGCTGGCTGCGCTTTTGTGGGGCTCGCGCGGCTATGGCGACGCTCCTGGATTGTGCGGCACGGGTTGTGCGCCGGGGCCGGCGCGCGCCATTCGTCTGGTGTTCGGGGGTAGTGTCTAGCCTAGCGCCGCCGCAGGCCGGTGACATCGCTTCTCCGGTGTGCGGGGGTGTGCGTCTGGTCGTGCTCGGTATGTGGTGCGTGGTGTTTGTGTGCTTGTGGTACGTGTTGCGTTTCAGTGTGTGTACTTGTGTTTGCGTGCGTGTGCATGTCTGATGTTGCGCAGGGGTGTTGTTGCGGTGCGCATATGGCCTGAATCGTGCTGAAGCATGGGTTGTGAGCGGATGGGGGTATTATTCGGCCTGTTTCGGACGCTTTTGATGCCCCTTTTGCTCATGACTTGCGATTTTGACGGTTTTGGCGCGGTTGTGAGCGGATGGGGGTACGATTCTGGATGTTTCGGGCTGTTTTGATGTTGGGTGGCCTCCCTTTTTGCTCACGACTTGTGAGTTGGGCTGGTTTTGCTTGTCTGTGAGCGGATGGGGGTGTGATTCGGGCTGTTTTGGACGCTTTTGATGCCCCTTTTCGCTCATGACTTGCGATTTTGCCGGTCCGCGCGCGGTCGTGTGCGTACGGGGGTGTGTGCAATGGGTCTTGCGTGGGTGTGGGCGTGCGGGTGTGCCGGTGTAGGCGTGGGTGTAGGCGTGCGGTCGTGGTTTTGGCTGGGTATCTGGCTTATAGATGGCGGATTCGGCCGGGTGTCCGGTGGTATCTCGCTTATAGGTGGCGGGTCGGTTTGGGCAATAGGTCGTTAGGGGGTAGCATGCATGCCCCCTAGATGTCTTGTTTCCGCAAGGGGCCGCCATCTATAAGCGAGATACCATCCGTCGATCCCGCGAATCCGCCATCTATAAGCGAGAAAGCGCGTGAACCGGGCGCTGCGGCGGCGAAATCGCAAAATTATGGAATCGGCTGATTACTGCGCGCGGCAGGTGGGTAGTATCGGGCGCGGAAGACGTGGAAGGAGCTGCCATGTGTGATGAAGGGGAAACTGCGGATCGGGCGGATGCCGTACGAACGGAATCGCAAAAGATGGAATCGCGAGCGGGGGAGACGGCGCTTGATGGGTCGGCGCGCAGCATCATCGTGCTGATTGTGGTCGGCATGTTGGTGGGCGTGCTGTCGGGCACGTTCGGCATCGGCGGCGGCACGGTGATCGTGCCCGCGCTCGTCTGGCTCGGCCTGTCGCAACGCAACGCGGCCGCCACGTCCACGCTGGCGATCGTGCCGACCTCCATTTCCGGCGTCATTTCGTACGCGACCGGCGGGCACGTCGACTGGCTCGCCGCAGCTCTGCTGTTCTGCGGCATGTTCATTGGCGGACAGATCGGCAGTTGGCTGCTGTCACGGCTGCCGGAATTGGTGCTGCGGTGGATTTTCGTAGCGTTTCTCGTGTTTGTGGTGATCAATCAGGTGAGTTTCGTTCCGTCGCGCGACCACCAGATCGCCATGAGCGTAACGACCGGCATCTGCCTGGCGTTGCTGGGCGTGATCATCGGCACGTTGGCGGGACTGCTGGGCATCGGGGGTGGTGCGCTTGCGGTGCCGTCGCTGTCGATGCTGTTTGGCGCGTCCGACCTGGTTGCGCGCGGCACTTCGCTGTTGGCAATGTTTCCGAATTCGATCACGACCAGCGCGGCGAACTTGAAGCGCAGGCTAGCGCATGTGAAAACCGCGCTGATTATTGGCGTGACGGCGGCTGCGACCGCGCCGCTCGGCACGTGGATTGCGGGGGAGGTTTCGCCACGAGTTGGGGCGATTATGTTCGCCTGCTATCTGTGCGTGCTGCTGGTGCGGTCCGTGTTCGTGGCCGTAAAGGCCACGCGCGCGGCGCGGGTTGCGCGGGGCTGAGTGGCGCGGGCATTTTTCCCAGTGGCTGGATGATTTAGTCGCGTGAGTGGTGCGTCAGAGGTGGTTTTTATCCAGTCACTGGGATTTTTGGCGTGTGAGTGGGGTCTGAGAGGTTGGATTTATCCAGCCAGTGGGGGATTTTGGCTTGTGGGGTGCGGTGGGGGTGTTGTTTGACGGAATATGGCGATTTTATTGGCCGTATTCCCCCTGTTCATGCGGTGGATATGTTGCGGTCATCATATGGCGATGAGTGTTCATCTGCCGTTCTTCTGTAGTGCGGTGTGCGTTGGCTTGCGGCACATAGCGTGAGCAGTGGAATCGAAAGATCCAAGCAAATGCAGTTGCGGAAAGGTTCCGCATAGCTGGAAGGTATAGCCGAAAACGGGACTCCGAAATCGGGAAACCGAATCGGGAAACCGCCTCGATCGCAACGAATCGACGAAACCGGACGGCACAGACGAAACTGCATGGAAGAAAGAAGAAACATGAGCAAGCACAAGGCTCTCACGGGCGCAATCGCAGCACTCGCCTCCGTCGCAACGCTCGGCGCGCTCGCCGCACCGGCGCTCGCAGCTGACACCACCTACAGCCCCAACGGCAAGCCGGTCGCGGAACTGGCGCAGCACGGCGGCGCGCAACGCATCGCAGCTATCGGCAACAAAAAAGCCAAGAATGTGGTGCTGTTCCTCGGCGACGGCATGGGCGATTCGGAAATCACCGTCGCCCGTGACTATCTGAAGGGCGCCAACGGCCACTTCGACGGACTTGACGCGGTCGGCCAGCCGAGCGCGCTTGGTGACGTGCAGGCTGGTACTGGACAGTACACCACCTTCTCGGTCGGCAACGGCAGCAAGGACAGCGCTGTCGGCAAGGATGGCGACGGCAAGCTGGTCGCCAACCCCAATCCGGGCAAGCTTACCCCCGTAACCGATTCCTCCGCATCCGGTTCCGCATGGGCCACCGGCACCAAGACCTACAACAACGCCGTTGACGTTGATATTTACGGCAATCCGCAGCTGAACCTCTTCGAGCTGGCCAAGGCGGCCGGCAAAGCCACCGGCAATGTGACCACCGCCGAAATCCAGGATGCTACCCCGGCCGTGCTGGAATCGCATTCGTCCGAACGTGCCTGCTACGGCCCACAGGGCAAGACCGACGGCACGTCCAACAATGCCTCCAAGCAGTGCCTCATCAACCAGCTTAAGGAAAACGGCGGCATCGGCTCCATCTCCGAGCAGCTGCTCGACACCCGCGCCGACGTAACCATCGGCGGTGGTTCCAAGTACTTCCGTCAGACCGTGCAGGGCGGTGAATACAAGGGCAAGACTGTGTGGGAGCAGGCCAAGGAAATGGGCTTCCAGACCGTCGAGAACGATCCGGCCGCGATGAACGCCCTGCAGTACAAGGACGGCCAGCCAGTGCTCGCCCTGATGAGTGACGGCAACATGCCGACCAAGTTCAACCCGTCCAAGGCCACCGACAAGGATCCAGCTAAGGACGCCAACCCGACCGTGTGCACCCCGAACGCCGACTGGCTCGGCAATCAGGGCTCCTCGCTCAAGGACATGACCAAGAAGGCGCTCGATTTGCTGAATGACAACCCGAACGGCCAGAAGAACGGCTTCTTCCTGCAGGTCGAGGGCGCCTCGATCGATAAGCAGGACCACGCAGGCAATGCCTGCGGCCAGATCGGCGAGACCGACGACTTCGACCAGGCCATTGCCTACGCCATGCAGAACGTGGACCTCACGAACACGCTGGTGATCGTCACCGCCGACCACGCGCACACCTCCCAGATCCTCAACGCCCAGCCGGCTTACGCACTGTCCACCGTGCTGAAGACCGCTGATGGCAACAACATGGTCGTCTCCTACGGCACCGCCCAGGACGATTCTCGCGATGCAGACGGCGGCTACAACGGCGGCGACATGGAGCACACCGGCACCCAGCTGCGTATCGCGGCTTCCGGCCCTGGCGCACAGCGCGTCATCGGCCTGACCGACCAGACCGACAACTTCTACACCATCGCTGGCGCTCTGGGACTGGCCACTTCCACCGAATCGCAGAAGGCACTGTCTGACAACGGCACTGTGAAGGTCTCTGCTGCCGACGGTAAGTTCACCGCGGACGTCGATGGCTTCAACGGCGACGCTGTGCTCAGCTACGAGCTGAAGGACAAGAACGACAAGACCGTGGCCGCGTCCGATTCCTCCACTCCGCTCTCCGGCGTGCGCGTCAAGACCGCACAGACCACTCCGATCGCGCTGGACGGCGTCACCGAAGGTTCCGAATACAAGCTCACCGTCACCGGCCGCCAGTCCGGCAAGGCCGTGACCGTCGACTTCCAGGCTCCGGCCGCCAACTCCGCCGATAAGAACAACGGCAAGCCGGGCGCTGGCAACGCTGACAAGAACGGCGTGATCGCTTCCGGCAAGGTCAACAACGATACGAAGGCCGGCCCGTTTGGCGCCGCACTGCTCGGCAAGACCGGCACCGCTGTGCTGGCTGCGGCTGTTGCGATCGCCATGCTGGTTGCCGTCGCGATGCTCATCAAGACCGCGAAGGCCGCCAAGAACGACCGCTGATTGGCTGAATAACCTCCGATAATCCCCGAAACCGCCGCCGCTGAGATGCTCCCCAGCGCCGGCGGTTTTGGGTTTTGCGCAAAGTTGAGTGAGGTGTGCTCAAGAATTTTTGCGATTTCGGGAATAATAACTTGCGATTCAAAGTTGAGTGGTGTAGGCCCAAGTTTTGGAAAGCATGAGAGACGGCAATCCGGAAACGGCGATCCGAAACTCGAGCGAAGAACGAAAAGAACGTATAGCGAACCTATCTACAAAGGAGACAAGTTATGGGACGCGCAGTTGGCATCGATCTGGGTACTACCAATTCCTGCATCGCATTATAGATGACAGGCAATGCCAGCTCGTCACTTTCGCAATACAGTGCGGTGGGGGCGGGGTCCATGGTCAGCAATGAATTGAGAATAGTGTTGGTGGCGTCTTCATAGTTGCGGATTGCGATGCGTTCCACCGTCATCTTTCGCTTTTCGGCAGTTTCCATCAGCCCATGCAGACGCGCTTCTGCGCTGAAGACCATGTTCTGGTTATTGTCATTTGATGTCTCGTACGCATAAGCGATACGTCGGTGGCCCATGGAGAACAAGTGCTCCACAGCAACATGCATGGCCTGACGGTCGTCGATACTCACCGTGGCATTGAATCCGTTGATTGATGGAATGTTGATGCCGACGATCGGTACCTTCATGTTCGAAAGTTTTTCGACCTCTTCGGGCACGATGTTGAAGGAGTTTACGATGACCGCGTCGACGTTGCGGCGTACCGGCAACGTTGCGAAGAACTCATGGCGGTCGTGCGCGTCGGCCATCTCGAAGATGGAAATGTCATATCCGGCCGGGTGCAGCACGGAATCCAATCCGGCATAGGTATTGGAATTGAACCAAGTCGAAATCGGATCGCTCATCAATAGCGCGACGCGGAACGATTGACCGGTTTTCAGTGCGGCCGCTGAGCGGGAGATGCGGTAGTCAAGTTTTTCCGCTGCTGCCATCACTTTGCTGCGAGTCTCCGGCAGCACCAGATTCGGTTTGGCGAATGTGCGAGAGACGGTCGAAATCGATACTCCCGCTTCGGCGGCCACGGCTTGGATGCTCGCTTTCATAGAGAATCCTCCACTGACGAACGACATTGCTGTCATGGCAACTGCTAGAGACACGTTAACATAAGTGTTTGCAACGGTTGACGTGCGTGTTCTGCGGATATGAAGAAAAGGGGTGCCGACGAAAATTCCGACAGCACCCCTCATGCGATGAAGTTAATCAGCCTTTGACAGCGCCGGCCATCACGCCCTTGATGATGTACTTCTGGCAGCACAGGTAGAATATGATGATCGGCACAATCGCCACCACCAAGCAGGCCATCATGGCGCCCATGTCCACTGATCCATAACCACCCTTGAGGTACTGAATCGCAATCGACATCGTCTTGAAACGGCGCATGTCCAACGTCAGGTACGGCAGCAGGAAGTCATTCCAGATCCACATCGTCTGCAGGATCGCCACTGAAATCAGGCTCGGGCGCATGATAGGCAGTACGATTTGGAAGAAGATTCTCGGTACCGACGCGCCGTCGATCATCGCAGACTCCTCGAGTTCGGACGGGATGCCCTTGACCACGCCAGTGAAGATGAACACGGCTAAGCCCGCACCGAAGCCTAGATACACAATCCACAGGCCCCATGGGGTGTTCAGGCCCATCATGTCGGCGAGCTTGGAAAGCGTGAACATGACCATCTGGAACGGAACAATCATGTTAAACAGGAACAGTGTGTACAGCAGGCGCGCAGCCCAGTTGTTCGTACGTACAATCCACCAAGCGCACATCGACGTGCACACGATGATCAGCAGGACCGCGCCGACCGTGATGACTACGGTCCAGCCAAAACTGCTGATTAGGTTCGTGCGCTCGATGCCTCTGATGTAGTTCTCCAGTCCCACGAAGGCCTTGCCGGTGGGCAGGGAGAATGCGTTGCGCGAGATGTAAGCCTTCTGCTTGAAGCTATTGATCAGCACCAGCACGATTGGATAGACCCATGCCAGTGAGACGATGGAAAGGAAAACCGTCCAGAATACAGGATGCTTGACCTTGTCGCTCATGCTTGGACCTCCTTGCTGGTGGTGAGCTTGTTCTGGATGAGGGCAATCACGGCCACGATGATGAAGAACACCACGGCCTTGGCCTGGCCCACGCCCTCGAAGCCGGCGCGTCCGTAGAACGTGCGGTAGATGTTCAGAGCCAAGAGCTCGGAGCTATTCGACGGGGCGCCATTGGTCAGGGCGAGGTTCTGGTCGAACATCTTGAAGCCGTTGGTCACCGTCAAGAATGTGCACACTGTGATTGACGGCATCATCAATGGAATCGTCACGTTGAACAGCGTCTGGCGGGAGTTCGCGCCGTCAACCGCGGCAGCCTCGATCACATCGCCGGGCAGGCCCTGCAGACCCGCGATGTAGATGATCATCATGTAACCGATTTGCTGCCAGCAGGTCAGCAGAACCATGCCCCAGAAGCCGTACACGCCCGAGAATGTGATCGAACGACCCCAGTGCGCCAGTACGCCGTTGAGCAGCAGTAGCCAGATATAGCCCAAGATGATGCCGCCGATTAGGTTCGGCATGAAGAACACCGAACGGAACAGCGTGGAGCCCTTGATGGCCTTGGTCAGCATGTACGCAATGGCGAACGCGACTACGTTGATCACCACGGTTGTCACAATCGTGAACAGGATCGTGTACACCAGCGCGTGCAGGAACTCCGGATCCGTGATTGTGTTTTGGTAGTTCGACACGCCCACGAACGTGGCGTCAGTGACCGTGCTGAACTTGCAGAACGACAGGTACACGCCCATGGCGAACGGCACCAGGAAACCAATGACGAAAGCCGCGAACGTGGGTAGCGCAAACAGCGCCCACCACCTGCGAATTGCCTTGCCGGACATCGTAATCATTTCATGCCCACTTTCTCCTCCTTGGGTACACCCGGGGAACACCCCTCGAGTGATTCAACGACACTCAGTTCGACCGTGACCGCAACGTCGGGTTCGAACCGGTTCGATAATACCCTACTTCACAGATAAATAAAAGTCAAACATTGTCATGATTGATAACGTCCGAATTCCTGCGCACTTTCGGTTTTGTTCTTCGTTGAGATGTTGAAGCGGGCATGGCCCGCGTCCTGTGTACGATTTTCAGTCGCCAAACAAAGAATCGCAATTGGAAAGCAGGACGCGCAGCCATGCCCGACAGCAACATCATACAGATCGACCAGAACCTGTTCGAGACCAAACTCGACCGGCTGGTCACCGAGAAGATGACCCAGATCCTCAACGCCATGCTCGACGCCGAGGCCGACGAGATCACCGGGGCCGCCAGATACGAACGCAAGGAGGGGCGCAAGGCGTACAGGGCCGGCCACTACGAACGCACGCTCACGGCAAAGGCGGGCAGGCTCGAGCTCAGGGTGCCGAAACTCAAGGGCGCGGTCTTCGAATCCGCGGTCATCGAACGCTACCGCAGGCGGGAGTCCAGCGTCGAGGAGGCGTTGATGGAGATGTACCTGGCGGGAGTGAGCACCCGTCAGGTCGACGACATCAGCAAACTGCTGTGGGGTGACAGGATGCCATCCCAGACCCTTTCCGACAAGCTCAAGCGCGTGTATGACGACATCGACCGATGGCGCACCCGGCCATTGGAATCCGAATACCCGTACGTGTTCATGGACGGCGTGTGGCACAAGCGCTCCTGGGGCGGAAGCGTGGAGAACGTCAGCGTCCTCGTCGCCATCGGCGTCAACGCGGAGGGCCACCGCGAGGTCATCGGCGTGACGGAGGGCATGAGGGAGGACGCTGCCAGCTGGGAGCAGTTCATACGAAGCATGATCGAACGCGGTTTGAAGGGCGTGCGCCTCGTGGTCGGCGACCGGTGCGCGGGACTCGTCTCCACGGTGAACTCGATGCTTCCCCGGGCGAAGTACCAGCGGTGCATGGTGCACTTCATGCGCAACGTGCTCTCGAAGGTGCCGCCCAACCACCGGGATTGGGCGTCCGCGGCCCTGAAGGCGATATTCGCCATGGAGTCCCGCGAATCCGCCCTCGCCAAGGCCGGGACGGTCGCCGCGGAGATGGAGTCCAGGAAGCTCAAGGCGGCGGCCGGCTGCCTGCGCGAGGGCATCGGGGAGACGACCGCCTACCTTTTGCCGGAATTCCCGACGGAGCACCGCAGGAGGATCCGCACGAACAACATGATCGAACGGCTGAACCGGGAGATCCGGCGTCGCACGCGCGTCGTCGGCAGTTTCCCGGACGGCAACAGCGCGTTGATGCTCATCTGCGCCAGAACCAGGTACGTCACCGCGAACGAATGGAGCACGCGCCGCTACCTCGACATGTCCCGGCTCGATGACAACCTGCAGGAAGCGAACTGATCATCGTCCCATGGACGGGCACGACCCTAAGTGCGCAAACCTTCGGGCACTACCTCATGATTTTCATGCAACGTCAATTCATTTATCAAATGTGAACAGTATTCAAGAAGTTGCCAAAGCGGCAAAGGTGTCGGTTTCCACGGTGTCCAGATCACATTCGCCCGACCTGAGCTCGTATCTGAGGCGACACGGTCCAGGGTGTTGCGCATCGCCGACGAGATGAGTTTCTCCATCTCCCGTTCGGCCACTGCGCTCAAGTCCGGCAAAGCATTGCGTGTCGCCTTGCTGATGAGCGACCATATCCGACTATGGTTCAGCGCTTCCGTCATCGAAGGGTTGAACCAGGTTTTGCACGCAGACGGCTATGATTTATCGATCTTCCAGATCTCCAGTATCGAGGAACGCCGTGAGTTCTTTGATATGCTGCCGGTTCGTCGCAATGCCGACGCGGTGATCGTTGCTTCCATCGATGTCGATGCGCAGGAAAGCGCACAGCTGGCCAGCACCGGCGTACCAATTATCGGCATCAACTGTGTGAATCCAAGAGAATACGGTTTCACTGCGGCCGTGGGGATAGACGATGATCAAGGTTCGCGTCTGGTTGCGCGCCATCTTATCGGGCTGGGGCATCGCAACATTGTCTACGTACGTACGTCGCGTGAGGTTTCCTTGCGCTTCAGTGTGCAGCAACGTTATGACTCCTTCGTCAAGGCCTGTCTAGAACAGGGTGTCACGCCAACTACGTTGGTTGCGCAGGAAAGTGAGGACCGCATTAGCACGATTGTCTCCGAGTTGCTGAGCTTGCCGCAAATGCCAACCGCCATCGCTTGTCAGGAGGACGGCATCGCGATTCCACTGATTTATCAGCTTGTGTGTTGTGGCTACCGTATTCCGTCTGATATTTCCGTCATCGGCTATGACGACAGTTTCTATGCGCACGATATCGGCTTGACCACGATTCGCCAGGATCCGATTGGCATGGCACGCGAGGCGGCTTGTAAGACTCTTGACTTGATCAATCGCAAGACCACGGGTATGCCGTTTCAGACGTTCCCGGCGCAACTGATCGTTCGCTCCAGCACTTCGCGAGTGTCCTTGGATAAGGGCTAATCGCTTACCGATACATAGAAAACCGCTCCGGTTGGTTCCGGAGCGGTTTCCTATAAGGAGAAAATCAGACAGTGAAGTCAATTGCGGTCACTTGTGGGCGTTGGCATATTCCTTAGCCCAGCCATCCACGAACGCGGACTTGACGCCATCCCAATTGCCGGTGCCTTGGGCATACTCGAGCAAAGCGGAGCCGAGGTCGTTCTTCCATTGTTCGGACGGCTCATGGTGAAGTTCCAAGACACTGCGGTGGTACCGGACTTTTGGTCGTCCATGGCGGCAGTGACCAGCGGGTTGTCGGATTTGACGCTGGAGAAGGTCTTGAACGGGGTGGTGAAGCCCATCTTCTGAGACAGCGCTTCTTTGCCCTTATCAGAGGTGATGACCCACTTCAGGAAGTCGGCGGTCGCTTTCTGATCGGCCTTGGATGCTTTCGAATTAATGCACCAGTAATTCTCGGAACCGGTTGCCAGACCTTGGTTCTCCTCGCCCTTGGCGCCGATGTAGATTGGCATCATACCAACGGAATCGACCTCCATGCCGGCTTTCTGCAAATCGGACCATGCCCAAGTGCCGTTTTGATAGAAAGCGGCCTCGCCGAGTGCGAATTCGGAATTGGCGTCGTCACCAGTCTTGGAGCTTAGTTGGGACGGCTCGGTGGTGGAATCGGTGATGTACAGGTCAAAGATGTTCTTGTACTCCGGCAGATAGGTTCCCTTGATAGTGGCCGGCTGTTCAGTGATGTTGTCATCTTTGAACTCATAGTAAAGAGGCAGGTTGGCTAGATGGGTCTTGAAACGCCAATCGGAGCTGGAGTTGAAACCAGCAGAGGTGAAGGCGCCCTTAATGCCGAGTTCATCCTTCTTGGACTGCATGTCGTCAGCAACGGCCTTCAGCTTACTAAAGGAGTTGATGTCTTTGATGGACTTGGCTTTGGCGCCGGAAGTGCTGAAGTATTTGTTAAGGATGTCTTTGTTGTAGATTAGGCCATAAGTCTCCATGACGTACGGTACGCCAACGACCTTGTCGCCATCCTTGAGGGCAACATCTTGGTTCTGCAGTTGCTTGTATACCTCTGTGCCGGACATGTCAGCAGTGTAGTTCTTCCAGTTGGCGTAACCGACCGGACCGTTGACTTGGAACAGGGTCGGTGCCTCGGACTTAGCCATCTCGCTCTTGAGCTGCTGCTCATAGGTATTGGAGGCCGCGGTCTGAGCGTTGACCTCGACACCGGTTTCCTTAGTGTACTCCGCAGCCAAATCGGTCCACTCGTCGGCGGTTTCTGGTTTGAAATTGAGGTAGTATACCTTGCCCTTGCTTGAATCAGAGCTCGATGAGCTGCCACAAGCGGCAAATGTCGTGACAGACATGGCGGTGACCGCAATGAGGGCTAGTGCGGACTTCAATTTACGATTCATCTTCGAACCTTTTTTTCTGCATCGGGTCCAACGTCCCCGTTGGATATGTGCACTGAGATAGTGCTGCTTTCTGCCGATGCCCCTATTATGCATCACTTTCATCTTTTTTGCAAACGATGGCAGTATTTTGTTGATTTATCACGTTGCAATACCAGGCAATCCGCTATTTGCCGCCATTTTTAGGCATAAAATTAGGCGACACACTATGCAAGCGTTTGCTAAAAAAGTTGTACATCAAACGATTGACTGTAGCAAAAAGCCGCATCCCCTGAGAGACAAGGGATGCGGCTTGAGGTGAGCTACTTATGGATGACGTCAGCGCGGCCAACGTTCCTCGGCGCTAGGTAGTTGCGGAAATGGAGCGTGTGGCCCCTTCTGGTACCAGTAGGCAACTGATGCCACATCATCCTGACGTTCGAAGAATCCGCGGTGACCAACACCGATTTGCTGAACGGTCACCTTCAGGTTGGAACGGAAACGAATCGGATCGGGGATGTGCCAACGGTAGAAGCCACGCATCGGGGGGCAATCATCATTGTGATAATCGTTGTGAATCAGCTCGTCGTGTGAAGAGTAATACGGGTATCCGAGATACGGTGTGCAGTAGTTTTGCTCCACGGTCTTGCCATTGACCTGCTTGGCGAAGCTCCAAGAGCCTCCGAAATAGTCCTCGGTGCCGGTGCCGCAGATCGTGGGGTACTCTTCATCGTCATCGATGTAGAATTTGAATTCGCCTTCACCCCACCAGTAGCGCTCAAGCGTGGTCAGTGCCAGGTAGGTACCTACATAATGCCCTTCACCTTTCACGCCATCAAGCACCACATAGTCTCTCCCCTTTTCAGTAAGGCGCTGGCGCCGCCATTGTGCGTGGAAATAGGCAATGTCATCGTCGAACGGCTCGTCATTCACGGTGTAGTCAATCTGGTAGAAAAATGCGCTGATGGCGTTCTTGTGTTGGTTTTCGAGCGTGATGCGTGCGCGTGCGCCGAACGGCATCGAAAAGTACATGTTGAAACCGCGGTTCGGCACTACGGCGACAGGCATGGAATTTACTAGGCACGCACGGCCGAATCCGCAGCAAAAGAAGTCACCAAGCGGACACTCCACACTTGGTTCCTCCTCGTCATCCCAATAGAAGCGCAGCACAAGGTCCCGCAGTACAAAACAATCGGCATCGGTGGTCTTCTCGTCAACGGTTATCCAGATGTGTCGAATGCAGCCGGGGCCGGTGATATCAGCAAGAGTCGCCGTTGCACCGACGGGTATGTTACGTAGGCAAGGGCTGCCTTTGCGACTTGGGCCAAGCTCACTGGCCGCTATGCCGCCTTTGCCCGGTTCGCCGGTCGGGTTTTCCGCGTTGACTGCGCGGCTTGATTCGTGCCGTATCTTGGTCAAGGATTCTAGTGTCATGTTCGTTCCTTTCATGGCGTATGCTGCGTCTGTTTGCGCGATACATTCATATCTGTGCGTATCAGCTTCGGTCACAGACGTTGTTTGTTTTTTGAATATGAGAAAGTCTCCATCGGCGAGCGAGAAAGCCGATGGAGACTTTGGTCATGCCGTTATGGACCAGGTGAAAATGGCGTTATGCGATTCACCGCAGCCCATAGGCGAATCACTTGTGGGTCGGCGGAAGCATGCCGAAGTTGTTTTCATAATCATTCCAGGCGCTGGTCCAATCGTCCAGATATGCCTTCTTCACGCCATTCCAGTCACCGGTGCCCTGAGCGTACTCGAGCAGTGCATTGGCCACGCCGTCAGCCCATGCCTGTCCCGGAATATAGGCGCCATGAATTGGAGTGAGGCCACCGGACTCAAGCTTGAGCGCGGACTTGGTCAGCGGGTTGTCAGGCTGGAAATCCTCGGAGTCAAAGGTGGTGAACGGAACGGCGAAGCCCATATCCTTGGAGAGAATCTTCTTGGCATCCTCGTCGGAGACCATCCACTTGATGAAATCCTCAGTGGCCTTCTTGTCCTTGTCGGAAGCGTTCTTGTTCACAGACCAGGAGATGTCATAGATGGAGTTCGCGGCGTACTTGCTCTCATTCGGGAAACCCATGTAGTACGGCAGCATGGCCAAGTCTTCATCGGCAACTTCGTTGCCTTTGATCTGGCTATAGGCCCATACACCATTCGGGTAGAAAGCGACCTTGCCGGCGGAGAACTCGGCGGTGGAGTCCTCATAATTCACCGAGCCAAGCATGGTGTTTTCGGTTGGGTTGTCCTTCATCTCGAGATCCCACAGATTCTTGTAGTTATCGAGATAGGTGCCCTTGAGTTCCTTCTCGAAGTCCACGCCCTCGTCAATGTACTCGTAGGCGACTGGCACCTGAGTCATATGCGAAGCATATCGGTAGTAGTTGGATGAGTCCAGACCCGGCGTGGAGAACGCGCCGTCGATGCCCAAATCATCCTTATGCTGTTGCATGCTGTCGGCGACCTTCTTCAAAGTGTTGTAGTCCTTGATGTCGTCGAAGGACTTGATGACGGCGTAGTCCTTTTTGGCATACTCGTTGATGAGCTTCTTGTTGACGATGATACCGAACCATTCGGCGGCATATGGCAGGCCGTACACGTTGTCGCCGTCCTTGTGGGCCATCTGCTTGCCCTGATCGTTGAGAAGCTTGTAAGCCTCAGTATCCTGCAAAGGTTCGAGGTAGTCCTTATATTTGGCATACTGATCGAAGCCGCCGATACCGAACATGGTCGGGGCGTTGTTCTTAGCGAGTTCGGACGACAGAGTGGACTCGTAGCTGCCGGAGGTGGCGCTCTGAATATCCACTTTCACGCCGGTTTGCTTGGTGTACATTTCGGCGAGTTCGTTCCACTGATTGACAACTTCCGGCTTGTTGTTCAGGAAATAGACCTGTCCTTTGTCGTCCGCGGTGTTGGAACCGCAGGCGCCGACGCCCGTCAACATGGCCAACGCGCCGACAGCGGCGATGCCTTTCGTGAGATTCTTCATGGGGTTTCCTTTCCTCCTTGCGACCTTCCTTCGTCGGAAATCACTTGTCAAGGTCATATGCGGGACCTCTCTTGCCTGATGCAATCTGACCGTGGCCTGATTCTTGCAGACGGTCATCGTCTGTGTCGAACCGGTCCGAGATTGATTGTATCGAACCGGTTCGCTACTGTCAAAGTCGGAGGGTTTATGCGTGTTGGCGTATTTTTTTGTTGCCGTATTGCGACATGTGTCGAGACTTTGCCGATACAAGTAGACGCTCTTTTTGGGAGCAATAGTGGCTTCGGACATGCCCAATAGTAGATGGCCATTATCCTCTGCGTGCGACTGCAGCAACATCGGGCGTGATAGCGGAAGATGGAAGGAGGGTTGCGTCATGGGGACGATATGACTGAAAATGATGGGCAGGATCGCCTATTCGGGCCGAATCCGAGTGGGCTGGATGAATCGCCTCACGGCATGATGGTGCTGGTGATTGTCGGCATGATCGTCGGCCTGTTGTCCGGCATGTTCGGCATCGGCGGCGGCACGGTGATTGTGCCCGCGCTGGTATGGCTCGGACTGACGCAACGTAATGCGGCAGCGACGTCAATGCTTGCGATCGTACCAACCTCGATTTCCGGCGTCATTTCTTACGCGACTTGTGGCAACGTGGACTGGCTCGCCGCGCTGCTGCTGTTTTGCGGCATGTTTGTAGGCGGGCAGATTGGCAGTTGGCTGCTTTCGCGATTGCCGGAACTCGTATTGCGATGGATTTTCGTAGTGTTCCTCGTGTTTGTGGTGTTCAATCAGATTAGTTTTGTGCCGTCGCGAGATCAGCACATTGCGATGAGTGCGCTGACCGGAGTTTGCCTGGTGCTGCTGGGCGTGGTGATTGGCATCTTGGCGGGACTGCTGGGAATTGGAGGCGGGGCGCTCGCTGTGCCCGCACTATCGATGCTGTTCGGCGCTTCCGATCTGATTGCGCGAGGCACGTCGCTGCTGGCCATGTTTCCGAACTCGATTACCACAAGCGTGGCAAACCTGAAACGAAGGCTGGTGCATGTAAAGGCCGCGCTGATTATTGGCTTGGTGGCTGCCGTTACCGCGCCATTTGGTACGTGGATAGCGGGCGCAGTCTCGCCCCGCGTCGGCTCGATTCTGTTCGCCTGCTACCTGTGCGTGCTGCTGGTGCGGTCCATGTTTGTGGCCGTGAAAGCCACCCGCTCCGCTCATACCGGCCAAGTCTCCGCCTGACTTGCCGCACCTCCGCCTGACCGTTTGCACATCATGCAGCAAAAGCACGAGTCATGATTCAGCCTTGAGGGGATATTGGGGATGACGGTTGACGGAAAGAGGGTTTGAGATAAGTATTCACTTTGTGAAGACGAGAGTTCACGTTTCGTTCGTCTAAAACGTCTCGGAAGTTGGTTTACGAAACCTAGCGTGGAGATTGCAATACAGCGCAGACTGAAGAAAGGAGAAACATGGGCAAGCACAAAGCTTTGAAGGGCGCAATCGCAGCGGTCGCATCCGTAGCGACGCTCGGCGCATTGCAGCCATCGGCAACGGCAACGCCAAGACGAAGTCAGGCTCGCCGATGGCAAGTATGTGGCCGAATCCACCGGATTCAACGGCGATGCAGTGCTTTCCTACGAGCTCAAGGACAAGTCCGGCAACGTGGTCTCCGCTTCCGACAGCTCCACTCCGGTCTCCGGCGTGCGTGTCAAGACCGCCAAGATCAGCCGCTGAAAATCTGAAGTGATCTGAAGATCGCAGATTGGATCCGGATCGCACACATCACAGTGTGGTCCGGATTTTTATCTGCGTTTTTCGATTGCTTTCGATGACGATCGAACCTTGAAATCGTGTCCTGAGATTGCGCTTAAGATTGCACCCGGCAAAAAGTTGAGCGAAGAGAGCTCAACTTTTTTGTAGATTTGGGAATAATCGCTTGCGATTCAAAGTTGAGTGGTGTAGGCTCAAGTTTTGGAAAGTTCGAGAGACGGCAAACCGAAACTCGGGCGAAAGAACGAACAGAACAGAAAACGCATAGCGAACCTATCTACAAAGGAGACAAGTTATGGGACGCGCAGTTGGCATCGATCTGGGTACCACCAATTCCTGCATCGCAACTCTTGAAGGTGGCCAGCCCACCGTTATCGTGAACGCCGAAGGCGCTCGCACCACACCGTCGGTCGTGGCTTTCAGCAAGTCCGGCGAAATCCTGGTCGGCGAAGTCGCCAAGCGCCAGGCCGTCACCAACGTCGACCGCACCATCAGCTCCGTCAAGCGCCACATGGGCACCGACTGGACCGTTGAGATCGACGGCAAGAAGTGGACCCCGCAGGAGATTTCCGCCCAGGTCCTGATGAAGCTGAAGCGCGACGCCGAAGCCTACCTTGGCGAACCGGTCACCGACGCCGTGATCACCTGCCCGGCATACTTCAACGACGCCCAGCGTCAGGCCACCAAGGACGCCGGCACCATCGCGGGCCTGAACGTCCTGCGTATCATCAACGAGCCGACCGCAGCCGCACTGGCCTACGGCCTTGAAAAGGGCAAGGAAGACGAGCGCATCCTGGTCTTCGATCTCGGTGGCGGCACCTTCGATGTGTCCCTGCTGGAAATCGGCAAGGACGACGACGGCTTCTCCACCATCCAGGTGCAGGCCACCAACGGCGACAACCACCTGGGCGGCGACGATTGGGACCAGAAGATCATCGACTGGCTCGTCGGCGAAGTCAAGAACAAGTACGGCGTTGACCTGAGCAAGGACAAGATCGCCCTGCAGCGTCTGAAGGAAGCCGCCGAGCAGGCCAAGAAGGAACTGTCCAGCTCCACCAGCACCTCCATCTCCATGCAGTACCTGGCCATGACCCCTGACGGCACCCCGGTGCATCTGGACGAGACCCTGACCCGTGCCCACTTCGAGGAAATGACCTCCGACCTGCTGGGCCGCTGCCGCACCCCGTTCAACAACGTGCTGCGCGACGCTGGCATCAGCGTCTCCGACATCGACCACGTGGTCCTCGTCGGTGGCTCCACCCGTATGCCGGCCGTCAAGGAGCTCGTCAAGGAGCTCACCGGCGGTAAGGAAGCCAACCAGTCCGTGAACCCGGATGAAGTCGTGGCCGTCGGCGCAGCCGTGCAGTCCGGCGTCATCAAGGGCGACCGTAAGGACGTCCTGCTTATCGACGTGACCCCGCTGTCCCTCGGCATCGAAACCAAGGGTGGCATCATGACCAAGCTCATCGAGCGCAACACCGCCATCCCGACGAAGCGTTCCGAAGTCTTCTCCACCGCTGAAGACAACCAGCCGTCCGTGCTCATCCAGGTCTACCAGGGCGAGCGTGAGTTCGCTCGCGACAACAAGCCGCTGGGCACCTTCGAACTGACCGGCATCGCTCCGGCTCCGCGTGGCGTCCCGCAGATCGAAGTCACCTTCGACATCGACGCCAACGGCATCGTGCACGTGTCCGCCAAGGACAAGGGCACCGGCAAGGAACAGTCCATGACCATCACCGGTGGTTCCGGCCTGCCGAAGGACGAGATCGACCGCATGGTCAAGGAAGCCGAAGCCCACGAGGCCGAGGACAAGAAGCGTAAGGAAGACGCCGAGACCCGCAACCAGGCCGAGTCCTTCGCCTATCAGACCGAGAAGCTCGTCAATGACAACAAGGACAAGCTCTCCGACGATGTGGCCAAGGAAGTCACCGACAAGGTCAACGAGCTCAAGGAAGCCCTGAAGGGTGAGGACATTGAGAAGATCAAGTCCGCCCAGAGCGAGCTGATGACCTCCGCCCAGAAGATCGGCCAGGCCCTCTACGCACAGCAGGGTGCCGCCGACGCCGCCGGTGCGGCCGGCGCTGCTGGCGCAGGCGCTGCCGGCTCCGCTTCCAACGGCTCCGACGACGACGTGGTTGACGCCGAAGTCGTGGACGATGACGACAAGGACAACAAGTAATCATGTCCGATTTCAACAAGGACGAGTACCTGAACGACCTGCCCGACATGGATGACCTGTCCGGGCAGGCCGCCCCGGCCGCCGCTTCCGCTGCTGACGGCGCTTCCGCCGATTCCGCCGCTGGCGCAACGCAGGAAGGTGCAGCTCAGCCGGCTGCCGCGCAATCGCAAGAAAATGGCGATTCCGCTGCCGCTGACGGTGCTGACAAGGCAGGCGCTGCCGGCGGCAAGGCCGACGATACGCTGACCCCCCTTGGCCAGGCCAAGAAGGAAGCCGCCGAATACTTGGAGGCACTGCAGCGCGAACGCGCGGAGTTCATCAACTTCCGCAACCGCGCGCAGAAGGAGCAGGAACGCTTCCGTCAGCACGGCATCATCGACGTGCTGACCGCCCTGCTGCCGGCCCTCGACGACATCGACCGCATTCGCGAACACAGCGAAATGGACGATTCGTTCAAGGCCGTCGCCAACAAGATCGACAAGGCGTTCGAGAAGTTCGGCGTTGAGAAGTTCGGCGAAAAGGGCGAGGATTTCGACCCGACGAAGCATGACGCGATCCTGCATAAGCCGGATCCGAATGCCGAGAAGGAAACCGTCGACACCGTGGTGGAAGCCGGCTACCGCATCGGCGACCGCGTGATCCGCGCGGCCCGTGTGGTCGTGGCTTCTCCGCAGAACTGATCGCGCATTCGCACAATCCGCGTATCCGCGCGAAACGCATGTGACGAGTAATCGGGCCCCTCTGAAAAACGAGGGGCCTTCGATTACCTGAAACAACGGTTCAACGACAACTGTTTGAAAGTTTGAAAAACTGTACTTTTTACTGCATGAAAACCTCACGAAAGGAGGCACATCATGGCTGAGAATGAATGGCTGAGCAAGGATTTCTATAAGGTCCTCGGTGTCTCCAAAGACGCCACCGACGCCGAAATCACCAAAGCGTACCGCAAGCTGGCGCGCAAATACCATCCCGACCTGAACAAGACGAAGGAAGCGGAGGAGAAGTTCAAGGACATCTCCGAAGCGTACGACGTGCTGAGCAACAAGGAGAATCGTCAGAAATACGATGCGATCCGCCAGTTCGGCATGGGCGGCGCGCGTTTCGCCGGCGGTTCCGGCCAGGGCGGCTTCGACGCGGGCGCGTTCTCCGACATCTTCGGCTCGATGTTCGGCGGCGGCGCAGGCATGGGCGGCAATGGCTCGCGTATCCGCTTCCAGACCAATGGCGGCGGCAATCCGAACCTCAACGACATCTTCTCGATGTTCGGCGGCGGTGCGGGCGGCCCGGGCGCAGGCTCCGCCTACGAACGCTACGGCGCTGACGATTACGAGCAGCCGCAGCCGGAAAACGGCGAGGACCGCAACTCCAAGATTCGTCTGACCTTCCGCCAGGCCGTCAAGGGAGCCACGGTTTCGCTGTCCGCGGACGGCAAGAAGTTCAAGACGCACATCCCCGCCGGCGTGCACGACGGGCAGAAGATCCGTCTCACCGGTAAGGGTAAGCCGGGCCGCAATGGCGGCAAAAACGGCGATCTGTACCTGCATATCACCGTCGCCGAAGACCCGAAATTCACCCTGCGCGGACGTGACATCATCATGCCGCTGCCCATCACCGTCAGCCAAGCCGTGAACGGCGCGAAAGTGACGGCCACGGATATCGACGGCAACGAAATCGCCTTCAAAGTGCCCGCCGGCTCGTCCAGCGGCGCGGAAGTGCGCATCGCAGGCAAGGGCGTGGCCAATCCGCACGAGAACGGCGATTTGGTCGGTCGTGTGGAGATCCGCGTTCCGGAGCATCCGAACCTCGTTGCCAAGCATGCCGCGAAGGAATTCGACAAGGCATGCGGTGACTTCGCCGACGAGCTCGCTCGGGAACGCTGACCGCCATGGCACGCTCATCGCGGACTTCCCAAGCCTCCCAAGCGCGCGCCGCACGGCAGATCAAGCGGCTGTATGAAATGTGCGCCATGGCGATCGTGGCCGGCCGGGCCGACCTGGACGGTGCCGCCGAAGTCGGTTTCGACATCGAGCTGCCCGTCTTCTCGGTCGGTGCGGCCGGCGAGCTCGCCAACGTGCATCCGCAGACGCTGCGCCAGTACGATCGCCTCGGTCTGGTGGTGCCGCAACGTACGGAAGGTGGCGCGCGACGCTATTCGCTGCGCGATATCTCACGGCTCGCGCAGGCGCAGCAACTCAGCCAGGAGGAAGGCATCAACCTGGCTGGAATCACGCGCATCCTCGAACTTGAGGAAGAGAACCGCGAGCTGCGCCGCCAAGTGGAGCGGCTGCGCAAGCCGGCCGGTTCCAGCGTGTTCGCCGCGGACGCGGACGGTGGCATCGTGGAAGTCGAGCGGTCCCAGCGCGCGCGCATGTGGCGCAGGCAGCTGCGAGCCGATGCACGGCAGCTTCCGTCGCGCGAATCCGTACGGGCGGAACGTGCGGAAGAGGGGGACGATATGGGCTCCAGGTCAGTGGTAGTTTGGGGAATTCGCTGACAGCCCATTCGCTGACTTTCCTGAAAAGCGCTGGAAAACCCTAAAAAAATCTAAAAAAACAGCAAAATCGGGCATATATCGCGGGGGTATGCCCGATTTTTGGTATGCAACTACTCATAACGCCGCATCTGTCTCGCAATGATGTCTCTATTGTGAGGAATAATATTACGTATCCGCGTTGAAGTTCGTATTTCTTCCGGCTGGCCCACAGCTTCGATGAAATATGACTGCTTATTTCCGCGAAGAATCGGGGGAGGGCATGCGGTGGATACAGAAAGGTTAGGAGCGTACAGTGCCAAGAGTTGCGTTCACCGCAAAGACCCGCAAATACCTGGGGTCTCTCGATGCTGTGGAATCAGTCACTCAGTATCGAATTTGCTATTCCAAGGAATTCCGTGACGACTGCATGCGCAGGTATGCCGAGGGTGGCTCGCCTGCCGCGATTTTCCGCGAGGCCGGCTTGGATCCGAAGATCATCGGCTACAAGCGCGTCGAGCGTTGCATCGCCCGCTGGAAGGCGGAGAATGCCGAGAAGGCCGCTCAGGAGCAGGAGACTCAGGAGTAGTCGCACGCAAGTCTTGCGATTCGTCTAAAAGGGGTCTATGACGGATTGCTGCGATTGCGGCCGACCGATTTCGTCGGATGCGTTGTTCGTTGCGGAGGCACTTGGGGGATTTCCAAGTGCCTCCGTTGCTATGGGTTGGTTGCTGCGTTGGCTTGCGCGAATTGGCTTGTGCATGAGTCGGTTTGCGTGAACCGATTGGTGCGAGCCGATTGGTATGAACCGATTGGCGGACCGGCTTGATGGAACCGTCCTGTTTTTTCTGCGCGCTGAAGCGCTTCCGTCGTGCCGCTCTGCTGAAATGGTCGTAGCTGACGAAGAATGTAGCTATCGGAGAACGAAGCGTAACGATTGCGAGGAAACGTAATGACCGAGCTGAACAACGGTATCCAGAACGGCGCCCAGGAAGTTTCGAAGCTGATGCTCAAAGCCGTGTTCTGGGACATGGACGGCACGCTGATCGATTCCGAACCGTATTGGCATGAAGGCGAGCTGAAAATCGCAGCCGACCACGGCGGATACTGGGATGAGGACCTCGCTTGGCAGGGTTCCGGAACGCCGGTTCCGGACGTGGCCCGCCGCATGGTGGAGCACGGCTGCAAGCTGTCGATAGAGGAAATCGGCAAAGGCATGATCGATTACGTGGCGCAGAAGGAATTCGAGCGCATTCCGTGGATCGATGGCGTCGAAGACGTGCTGCTGTCGCTGAAGGAGGCGGGCGTGCCGTCGATGCTTGTCACCACATCGCCGCGTCATCTGGCGGAAAACCTGATCGCGCAGGCGCCGGCCGGCACGTTCGCCGGTTACGTGTGCGGCGATGACGATGTCGAGAAGAAGCCGTCGCCCGCACCGTATCTTGCGGCGGGCCGCAAGCTTGGCATCGCGCCCGAAGACATGAAGTATTGCATCGCGGTGGAGGATTCCATGTCCGGCCTGCGCTCCGCGGCCGCATCCGGTGCCACCACGCTCGGCCAGACCGGCTTCATGCGCATCGACAATTCCAACGGCCCGCAATTCGCCTCAATCAACGGCTACGACGGCATCACCGCCGCCACGCTCGACGCCTACGTACGTAGCCGCAACGCCTGACGCCTCCGCAATGCGTGTGGTGCGTCTGCACAACCGGCGCGCCACACGACATAATCGCCATTATTAATGTTTAATCGAAGTCGATATCGCCGTCGTTTTGCAGAAATTCCATGAGATTGAGGTGACGTACGCCGTCGCGCTGCAATGGTAGCGGATCCAATGTGAACAGGTATTTCGGATACCCGTCCGCCAATTTGCTGAACGGGCGATATTCGCGTTCCTCGACCTGCGGATCCTGAACGCTCATAGACACTTGGATATAGGCGTACTGGTTGCGCTTTCGGACAATGAAGTCACATTCAAGTTTGCCGATGGTGCCGACGCTGACGTCATAGCCTTTCGACCGCAGATGCGTATATAGCGCGTTCTCCAGTGACGGACCGTAGCTGACTCGCGTATCGGTATTACGGGCGAACCGGATACCGGGATCGGCAAGATAGTATTTTTCCCCGCCCCTGAGCGACTTGCGGGATTTCAGATCGAAGCGAGGACACTTGTAGAGGATTTTGGCGCTTTCCAGCAAACGGACGTAGCTGGCAAGCGTTTCGCGTTTGATGCTGATGCCTTCGCTGTGTTTCAGATACGCGATAATGCCGGAAAGATTCGTGGGCGCTGCGAAATTATTGATGAGATAGTCCTGCACACGGGTGAAAGTATCGCGATTGCGTACTTTTTTGTGGGCGGTGATGTCCTTGTTGAAGATCTGCCCGATGACGTCTTGAATATATGCGGCTTTTGCGTCGGGATCGTCATATTCCAGCGATTTCGGGAACCCGCCGTATGTGAGATAGTCGCGGAAGGCTTGCGATACCGGAATTTCCGGTTTGTTTAGGAAATTCCGCATGCCGAGGTATTCCTGAAAGGAAAGGGTGAACATTTCCAGCTTGATATAGCGGCCGGTAAGTTTCGTGGCAAGCTCTCCGGACAGCAGATAGGAATTTGAGCCAGTGATGAAAATGGAGCAATTACCTTCCTCCCGCCAGCCGTTGATGACGGTTTCGAAGCCTTTCACGTTCTGTACTTCATCGATGAACAGATAACGCAGTCCTGCACCGTAGGCATTCGACATGGCTTGTTCGATGAGTTGATCGAGTTGGTCCGGAGTGGTCACATTACGGTATTCGCGGCGATCGAGGTTGAGGTAGATGAGATTGGTTTCAGGGATTCCCTGCTCAAAGAGCTCGTTGAGAACTGTGATGAGCAGGCTGGATTTGCCGCATCTGCGGATGCCGGTGATTACTTTGATGAGACCGGAATCGTTGTAGAAAGGACGGAGCTTGGCCAAATAGTGCTCTCTGCGATAGGTGCTCATGTGGTGCTCCTTGTGACTTTTTAGATACCGATAATCCCTGAGATATGGTTTAACGGGGTCAAAATTGCGAAAATTGCAAAAATGACCCCGTTAAAACGCTAGTTTAACGTATTTTTGGGTTTGTGTGGACTGTTTGACGTGGACTATCGTACGGGTTTTGCGAAAAATGCGATTTTAACGGGGTTAAAATCGTAAAAATCGCGAAAATGACCCCGTTAAATGGTTTTTAGAAGTCGGCATGTATGGCGATTCGGCTGGGTTGCGTTTGCGTGGCCGGTGCGGACGGCGCGGTGCGTGCGTGCGGACGGGCGTATGCACGGTGCGAAGAGCGCTGGAAAGTGCGTATGGGAATCGCAAGAAATACCGGAAACGGCGGAAAACAAAAGAAAAAGCCCGCTGCGGTGGAATGAATGCAGCGGGCTTCGTGGAGCTGACGGTAGTCGAAACCGCGACCTCTTCGATGCGAACGAAGCGCTCTACCAACTGAGCTACAGCCCCATGTGCGTCACCTTGTTTAGCAAGACAACTCTCGAAATATTAGTACGGAGTGTGGAAAAATGCAATTCCACACTCCGCGTGTTGTGCTTGCGTTGTATTCGCCGATATTTTTACGACGATTGAACGCTGCTTATTCGGCGTCGGCGGTTTCCGCAGTGTCCTCGGCAGCCGGCTTCTTCTTGCCGAACTTGGCCTTGAGCAGGCCGACGATCGTTGGAATCAGCGACAGCACAAGAATCGCAATAATCACCAATTCAAAATGCTTCTGCACGGCCGGAATGCCACCGAAGAAATAGCCGAGCAGCGTGAACAGCGTCGACCAGCACAGGCCGCCGAGCACCGAGAACGGCGTGAAACGGCTCCAACGCATGCCGGAAATACCGGAAATGAACGGCATGAACGTGCGGATGAACGGGAAGAAACGGCCAAGGAACACGGCCAGCGGGCCCCACTTCTCAATCATCTTCTCGGTTTTCTCGATGCGCTCCGGGGTCATGGCCTTGACTTTGCCGGATTCAAGGATGCGACGGCCGAAGAAATGGCCGATCCAGTAGTTGCACTGGTCGCCGATGATCGGCGCGCACCAGACCACCGGCAGTAGCGCGAACAGCGGCAGCGCGGACACGCCGGTCTTCGCGTCGGGCGCGGCGAAGAAGCCGGCCGCGAACAGCAGGGAATCGCCCGGCAGGAACGGGAAGAAGACCACACCGGTCTCGATGAAGACGATGAGGAAGATGAAGCCGAGGGTCGGGGCGACGCCCATCGCGATCCAGCTGGCGATCGCGGTACGGGGGTCCTTGATGAGGTTGACGAAGAAATTGATGATATTCATGGGTCTCTCTGTGTGTTTTTGCGCGGTTGCGCGGGGTCGGTTCGTGTGGCTTGCTTTTCCATCGTGCGCAACGAATGTGCCGTTGCGAACCAATCACAGACTACCAACGGGTCTATGCAGTGTGCGTCGCAGTGCGACGACGGGTGGCAAATCTGCACAAATCGTCAATATGTGCCTATGGGAGCCTATGTGCGTGTGCTTGTTGGTGGTGTTCGGCCGGTGGTGCCCGGTGGTTGTTCAATGGTTGTCCGGCAGCTGTCCAGCGTGCTCAGCGGCTGTCCGGTGCGTCCGGTGCGTCCGGCGTCCGCGTGGGGCACGCCGGCGAATCCTGGCCTGAACTCGTTGTATTACGGCGATCGTCAGATGGTGCACGAGTCGCGTCCCATCTGATTTTGGCGATTAGGTGGCGCGAAACGTCGCACGACTTTGATTTTTGGCCGTTATTTTCAAGTCGTGAGACGCCAAATACCCCCTAAGTGCCGTTTTCGACCGGAAAATGTCGGTTAGGGGGTATTTTTACTCGATTAAATGTCGCACGACTTGATTTTTTGGCCCGAAAAGCGAAGTCGTGCGACAAAAAAGACGTGAAAAGACGCAGAAAAAACGCAGGAATGGCGATTATTCGGCAATCGCGTCGGCTGTGGCAGAGCCGGTCGTGGCAGCGTCGGTATCCGCAAATGTACGACTCATCCACGCGATCGCAAGTTTCGGCCAGACCTGCACGCACGGTTCGATGCCGTTGACCCCCTGCCATGCGGTTTCGGCGGTGCCGAGTGACAGGCCGTGGCCGCCGCTGGGGAACAGGTGCGCCTCGACGCTCACGCTGGCCTTCTTGCAAGCGTCGACGAGCATCAGCGTGTTCTCATACGGCACGCAATCGTCCGGAACGGTATGCCAGACGAACACTGGCGGCGTCTTCGCGTCGATATGCTTTTCGATCGAAACCGCGTCGAGCGCTTCCGGATCGGCCTTGCGGTCGCCGAGCAGCGCATCGAAACTGCCGCGGTGGGCGAGCGGGCCGGACGTGACCACCGGGTAGGCGAGCATCAGGCCGTTCGGGCGCACCGCATCCGCATCGTAACCATGTGCCGCGAGCACGTCGTCGCTGGCGGAAGTCGCAAGATTGGCGGCAAGGTGACCGCCGGCGGAGAAGCCGATCACCGCGATCGCGTCGGCATCGCAATGCCATTCGTCGGCATGCGTACGAATCCGCCGCATCGCTTCAGCCGCTTCCAGCAACGCGACCGGGAAGATGGACGGTTTCACGGAATAGCGCAGCACGAACGCGTTGAAGCCGGCTGCAAGGAATTGCATGGCGATTGGTTCGGCTTCGCGGTCGGACGTCATTTCGTAGCCGCCGCCGGGAATCACCAGCACGGACGGGCGCTTGCGATTCGGGTCGATTTCGCTGCTGTTGTCAAGGCAGTAGCCGACGAACGTGGCCGTGCTGCCGTCGATTCCGGAAATTTCATCTTCAAAATAACGCATGATTCCATGCTATCGATGGCATGTCCAAAGTCGTGTTGAATCGCCGTCTCACCCCCGTCTGAGAAAATCCGAATCCTACGCAAAGGAAAATCCGAATGTTGCAGAAGGGAAAATCCGAATTCGTGGCAAGTCTAGACTTACCGTTGACGAGACAGCAGCGGTAAGTCAACGGCAAATCGATAACGCGTCAGGCTCCTAGCGTGCGTATCGGAATGACGTAGATGCCGTCTTCGCGTCGGTAGGCGAACTCGCCGACGCCTATCAGAACGGCCAGGAATTCCGGCGCTTTGGCTCGGGCCTGGGGGTTCTTCAACAGTTTGGCTTTCATACGATTCAGATTTTCCGCGGCCTGCTCCACCTTGTCCTGACTGCTTTTGATTTCGATACCTGCCCAACGCCCATCCGCAAGTTCGATGATCGCGTCGCATTCAAGGCCGGAATCGTCGTGATAGTAACGTACCGGCTCCATGCCGATATCCGGCAGCGCGCGGGCGTATACCAGCAAATCGCGCATGCACAGGTTTTCAAACAACAGTCCGAAAGTCTGCCAGTCGTTGAGCAGTGCGTGTGGATTGATGCCAAGCAGTGCGGCCGCGATGGAAGGATCGGCGAAGTATCGGCGCGGTTTGGTCAGCATGCGTTTCGGTGAACGGTGTGGCGGCACCCAGCCGGGGATGTCGTCGATGACGAACATATCGGTGAACATTGCCACGTATTTGGAAACCTTGCTTGCGGAAATGAAATCGTCAAGGTGTTCCTCGGTGCCGTACATGTCTTTGCGCAACGTTTCGAATGTTACGGATTGACTGACGTTGCGGGCTAGCGAATTGAGCAGACGTCTGGCGATTTCCGGATCGTACCCCTGTTTCGGAACCCCTTCCGTCAATGTGAGGCGGATATATTCGCGAATAAGGATCTGCGCGTCCTCTGTCGGCATGTTTTGCGCTTCAGGCCAACCGCCACGGCAAGTGATGTCGAACAGTTTCAGGGTGTCGTTGTCCGCTTTCGACGGTTCGAATCTGCCTTCGAACAATCCGGCAAGACTGACTGCCCCGGTTGAGTCCCCACTTTCGCACAGGCTCATCGGGTTCATGCGGATGCGTCCGATTCGCCCAGCTCCGGTATGCTGCGGGCGGGTGTCCTTTTGTGGAGTGGAAGAGCCGGTGAGCAGCCACTGGCCTTTGCTGCCGGGCTCATCGTCGACCTTATGGCGAATTTCGTCCCAGATTGCTGGTGCGATCGCCCACTCGTCAATGACGTGCGGGCGATCGCCGAGCAGCATAAGCGATGGGTCTGCCTGTGCCATGGGCAGGTTGTTGTCGCGGTCGACGTAGGTGATGCTGTTTGCGTGCGCGCGTGCGGCCCATGTTTTGCCGCACCATTTGGTTCCTGCGATTTCGACGGCTCCGAAAATGCGCATGTACCGTTCGATTTGCTTATCCACGATACGTGGGCGATAGCCGTTCGGCTTGACGTTCTGCTGTGCCATATGTGTTCCGTTTCCGTATCGTTTGTAGGGTTTATCCGGCGTTCTAGAAAATCCGAATCCTAGGCAGTGGAAAATCCGAATTTCGTTTCGATGATAATCCGAATTATATGCGATGGAAAATCCGAATGTGCGACGAGTGAAAATCCGAATGTTGCGGGAGGGAAAATCCGAATATCTGGTGGATGCGTTTTTGGTTTTCTGACGGATGCGTCGTATCTGTAGAAATGAACCGACGCACGTTTTTGCCGGTGTCGGGTTAAATGCTGTTGAGGTCGTTGCTGGCGTATTGGATGTGCTGAGATTCGATGAGGGGTTTCAAAAAAGCTCGGCGTGGCGTTTTCTGCTTCCTGGCTATCGCTATGCGGGGTGGGGGTAATCCCCATCTGCGAACCTTGCCCGGTATGATCGGTTTTGCGGTTACACTGTGTGTTGAATGTGCTCGTTAGAACGCTTGCATAGGGGTTTAGATATGGCTGGAATCAAAGACGTCGCGGAAAAGTCCGGAGTGTCCATCAGCACGGTTTCCTATGTGATGAGCGGCAAGCGCTCCGTGAGGGACGATACTAAGCGCAAGGTGATCGAGGCCGCGAGGTCGCTTGGATATCGTCCGAAGCATGTAGAGCATATGGACCAGTCGATAGCTGCCTTGCTGGGCGTGGGCGATGGCGCTTTGCCTGGCATGCCGAGCGGGCGTCCTCGGACTAAGGTTTTGGCGCTGAGCTCGCCTGTGCATGAATATACGGATTACACGAATTACGCGGCATTTTTCTTCGCTCTCGCTACGCGGGCTAAGCGTTATGGGTATGACATTCTTTTACTGATGCACGAATACGGTGACCGGGAATTGGTAAGGGTCACGCGCAATGGCATGGTGGACGGCATCATGCTGCTGGATGTATTGATGGAAGATTCGCGTGCCGATCTTGCTTCAACGTTGGATGTGCCCGTGGTTTCCGTCGGTTACCCCGCGAATACCGGGGCGGTGTATTCCGTCGATTTGGATTTCGAGCGGATGGGCCGTGAAGCGATAAGCCGGATTGCCGATTTGGGCCATAAGCATGTGGTGATTGTCGGGACGAGTGACGTCGCGTATGAGGATGGTTCGAATTATTTGATTCGCTTTCGCGATGCTGTGACGAAATATGGCCTTGATCTCGGTGTCAAAACCGATTTCGTGGCCTCGACTGGTTATGGAATGGCGGACGTGCGGTTGATGCTTGATTCGGTCTTCGCCAGTGCTCCACAGACCACTGCGATTATTTGTCAGACCAACGCCACGCATGTGAACAACCTGTTGTTTGCGTTGCAGGAACGTGGATTGAGTGTGCCTGGCGATATTTCAGTGATGGCCGCTTGCACGCAGGGCATGCAGCAGCTTCCTCAAGGGGTTGATGAGATGCCTATGAATCCGCATGCCGTCTGCTCTCGAGGGGTTGACATCATGATGGAGATACTGAGTGGGCAGCGGCATGATGTCGGCGCGGTGGAGCTGTTGCCCGGCAAGTATTGCGCTCGTGGCACGGTCGGCCCCTGCCGTCCGCGGTAGCTTATTATTTCGATTGTTTTTGCGGTCTTTTATCCTTTCTTCTATTCATGATGTGCGGTTATGTACCGTGTTGCCTTATTTTCGGTGATTTTCTGATTAAGTGATTCAATGAACTTATTTATCGAAATAAATCGAAATAAGTTGAAATACGCTTCGGGAAAACATATCATTGTAATCAATGAGATTCCGATTCGTCTCGGATTTCATTTCAGTAATGGAGCTGAAAAAGGAGAATGCAATGAAGTCAACCCGTAGAATCGTTGCGGCTGGTCTGGCTGTGGCGACCATGTTCGGTACCCTTGGCTTGGCCGGATGCGGCAGCAACAGCGGTAGCGAGCAGGAATCAAATCCGAAGACCATCAAAATCTGGCATTACGAGGAAGACAACGGTGCACAAGGCAAGGCGTGGGCCAAAGCCATGGAAATCTTCGAGAAGAAGACCGGAGTCAAGGTCGAGTTTGAGAAGAAATCCTTCGAGCAAATTCGTCAGAACGCTGCTCAGATTCTGAATTCCGATGAAGCGCCGGATGTTATGGAATACAACAAGGGCAACGCCACTGCTGGTCTGCTCGCTAGCCAGGGACTGCTCAGCAACCTGAACGATTACGTGAAGAAGTACAACTGGGACAAGAAGGTCTCAGGTTCTTTGGCCGCTACCGGTAAGTACAACGACAAAGGCGTTATGGGATCCGGTGACTGGTACGGCATCACGAACTACGGCGAAGATGTCGTGATGTACTACAACAAAGACATGTTTGACAAGTACGGCATCGAAATCCCGAAAACTTTCGATGATCTCGAAGCTGCAATGCAGAAGTTCGTGGATAACGGTGTGACCCCGCTTTCCGAAGGTGTCGCGGAATATCCGCTGCAGCATCTGTGGTGGCAGCTGGTCTTGTCTAAGGCGAATGACAAGTTCATCAAGAACTACGAGATGTACGATGGCGACGTCGATTGGCAGGGCGAGGCAACTACCTACGCCACTAAGACCATCAAGGACTGGGTGTCCAAGGGCTATATTTCCAAGGACTGCACCGGTACCAAGGCTGAGGATGCCGGACAAGGCTTCATGAACGGTACCTATCCGATGTTCTTCTCTGGCACTTGGTGGTTCGGTCGTTTCCAGAGCGATATGAAGAATGCCAATTGGACGTTCTCCACCTTCCCGGATACCGATAAGGTGGTCGGCTCTTCCGGCAACATTTGGGTCATTCCAGAGAACTCCAAGAAGAAGGACCTTGCCGCGCAATTCATCGACATCACTTTGAGCGATGAAGTTCAGGACCTCATGGGCAACTCTGGTGGTCTGCCGATTGCGGCTGATCCTGACAAGATCACTGACGAAAAGACGAAGGAGCTTATCACTTCTTTCAACGGCGTGCTTGAAAAGAATGCCCTTGGCTTCTACCCGGATTGGCCGACGTCCACCTTCTACGATGAGCTGAATTCTTCCCTGCAGGAACTGGTCAATGGTACTTCCGGTGTGAAGGACGTGCTCAATCAGATGAAGGATAACTACGACAAGGGCGTGGAGGCCGCTGGCGTCAAGTCCTGAGTCTGAACCTAACGGTTCAACATCTCAATCACCATTGCCATGGCGTCGTTGAGAACGTGGCGGCGCCATGGCCCTTATATCAACACTTCTGCCGTCAGTAACGGGCACCGTGGCCAGGAACGGCGGCAATCTAAGTTGTTCGACTCAACCGCATTGCGGAGCATCTTAGTCTCAGATGAAGATCGATGCGAATCATGGGAAGTGGCATACTAATGAACACTCACGTTAATAAAAATCAGGCACACGGCCAGCAGCCAACTGCCAGAGAAAAAGGGATGTCGAGGATTCCTGGCAATCCGTCCAATCGATTTTGGCTGTATCTGCTTCCGGGCTTCCTGATGCTGCTATGGATCATTATTGTTCCGGCTGTCTGGAACATTTATCTCAGCTTCACCAACTACCGAGGCATCAAACCGCCGCAGTTCGCCGGTCTGACCAATTGGGTGAGGCTGATGAAGGACACCACTTTCTGGGTGTCGTTCTGTAACTCGATTTGGATGATCATCGCCATGGTGGTCGTTCCTATCCTGCTCGGTCTTATCCTCTCATCGCTGGTATTCGACGTAGTGCAGAAGAAGTTCGGGCCGAAAGTGGCTTCTACCATGCGAGCTGTCTACTATTTCCCGCAGCTGCTCCCAATCGCTGTCGCCTCCTTGGTCATGGGATGGATTTTCCGTCCGCAGAATGGTGCGTTGAACGCGTTGCTGAAAGCTGTGGGATTAGGGTCTCTCCAGCATGACTGGCTTGGTAAGCCGGATACTGCCTTGATTTTCCTGATGCTCATCATGATTTGGATTCAGGTTGGCTATCCGTTGGTCATCTTCATGTCGGGTTTGCAGCGAGTTGATCCGGAACTCTACGAAGCTGCAAGCCTTGACGGAGCGAACTGGTGGCAGCGCTTCCTTGCGATCACCCTGCCGGCCATCAAGCCTGAGATCTTCGTGGTGGCATTGACCTGCACCATCGCTGCTCTTAAGGTGTTCGGCCCGGTCTACATGCTGACCAAAGGCGGTCCTGGTACCAGCACCATCGTGCCGTCGTACTACTCCTACGTGCAGTTCTTCCAGTCTCAGCAAGTTGGCTATGGCGCAACAATCGCCACTGCGCTGACCGTTGTCATTATCGTCGTAGCAGTTATCTTCACGAACCTTCAGGAGAAGGTCGCGAAGGAAGATGAGGAGTAGAGCCATGACTTCCGCAACCAATATTCCCGTGCATGTTAAGAAAAACCGCACTGCAGGCGATTGGGCGATTCTCATTCTGCTCATCGTCGGCGGTCTGGTCATGTTGTTCCCGTTTATCGTGCTGTTGCTCAACGCATTCAAAACGACGGCTGACTACAACTCATCGGGGCCGCTGTCATGGCCGAAGGAGTTCAGCACCGTCGGTCTGATGAAGTTCTGGAACCGTGTCAACTATCCCGAAAAGCTGTGGAACAGCATTTGGACTTCAGGCCTCGTGGCCATCCTCGCCGTGGTGCTGTCCATGTTCAACGCATTTGCGCTCGGTATCGGACGAGTCAAGGGCCGTCGTTGGATAGTCCTGCTTATCATGCTCGCCAACATGCTGCCGCAGGAAGCCATGCTGTACCCGCTGTACATCATGTTCAAGAAGATCGGCCTGTACAATTCGCCATGGGCAATCGTCATCATCTTCACCGTCATCCAGAGTGCTTTCGGTACCTATCTCTTGTCATCGGTATACGGCACATTCCCGAAATCCATACTGGAAGCGGCGACTATCGACGGCGCAAGTCGTTGGACCATCTTCCGTAAGATAGTGTTCCCGATTTCCAAGCCGACGCTGAGCGTCATGCTCGTGTTCTTCTTCATCTGGACATGGAACGAGTATATGATCCCGATGGCCTTCCTTATTGATAATTCGACGCAGACCATCCCGATTGCGGTCAGCTCGTTGACCGGTGACCGTCTCATGGATGTGACGACCACTGCTGCCGCATCGTTGATCAGTATCGTGCCAACGCTTATCTTCTATTTGATCTTCCAGCGCACGCTGTCCCGTGGTATTACCGCTGGTGCTGTCAAGTAGTTGAATGGCATGTAAATGCTCCGGTGATTCCTGTTCTCTTCTTTCCCCGGAGCTTATATATAGAAAGTTCTATTTTCACTAATGTAGTGAGCCAATATCCTTAAGGAGCAACAATGAAGTTCACCAATGGTTACTGGATGATTCGTGATGGCGTTAGCGCACTGTACGCACGTGAGGCGTATGAGTTGGGAATCGGTGAAGACGGGGAAAGCCTGAATATCCTGGCACCGACAACGGTGATTCGAGGACGCTACGATACGTTGAATCTACCTACGTTCGACATTGATGTGACCTCGCCTGCGGAAGGTGTGATTCGCGTCAGGGCTGGGCACTGGCAGGGGGCTACTGACTATCCGGGATTTCCTCTGAACGCTGACGAGCCAGGTGGTCGCGGATATGTGCACGCAACCGCGGAAGGCAACGGCGATGGCGAAGTGGGCGAGAATGGTGCCACCGTGTCCCTGACCACTGGCGGTTTGACTGCGAAAGTGGTCAAGGGCGCTCCATGGAATCTGACGTTCCTCGGAGAAGATGGCAAAGTGCTTACCGAATCGACGGGAAAGTCGCTTGGCTGTTTCAATCTGAACAAGCTTTCCAATGTGACGGCACAGCCGGTAGGTGAGTTTGGCGTGACCATGGACGGCTCTGCCTATGACGAATCGGATGTGTTCACCGGAGTCCAATTGCATCTCAGCGTTGGCGAGAATGTGTACGGCTTCGGCGAACGATTCGGCGCGTATGTAAAGAACGGCCAGACCATCGATATCTGGAATGAGGACGGCGGTACCGCTTCCGAGCAGGGCTATAAGGACATTCCGTTCTACATGACATCCAACGGATACGGTGTGCTGGTGAACAACCGTGGGCACGTCTCCTTCGAAGTGGGATCGGAAAACACTGAGGCCGTGCAATTCTCGGTGCCGGGGGAGACCATCGATTTCTGTGTGATCTACGGTCCGACGCCGAAGCAGATTCTTGACCGCTATACCAAGCTGGTCGGCCGCCCGGCCAACGTGCCCGCCTGGAGCTATGGACTGTGGCTCACCACTTCGTTCACTACCAAGTATGACGAGAAGACCATCAACTCCTTCATCGATGGCATGGCCGAACGCGATATTCCTTTGAGCGCATTCCACTACGACTGCTACTGGATGCGTGAATTCCATTGGACCGATTTCGAATGGGACAAGCGTTTCTTCGGAGATATCGAATCCACACTCAAGCGTTTGCACGAGGATAAGGGTCTGCATATCTGCGCATGGATTAATCCGTACATCGGCCAGCGTGGTTCCATGTTCAAGGAAGGCAAGGAGAAAGGCTACCTTGTCAAGAAGGCCAATGGCGAAATCTGGCAGACCGATTTTTGGCAGGCGGGCATGGGGCTGGTGGATTTCACCAACCCTGAAGCACGTGAATGGTTCAAGAACAAGGTCAAGAAGCTGCTGAACCAAGGTGTAGACGCGATCAAGACCGATTTCGGCGAGCGCATTCCACGAGATGTGGTCTGGTATGACGGTTCTCCTAAGCTCTCCATGCACAATTGGTACACGCAGTTGTACAACCAGGCCGTCTTTGAAGCCATCGAAGAGACCTACGGCAAGGGCAAGGCTTGTCTGTACGCCCGTTCCGCAACCGTCGGCGGACAGCAGCAGCCAGTGCACTGGGGCGGTGATTGCGAGTCGACCTTCAACGGCATGGCCCAGACGCTACGTGCGGGATTGTCGATTACCAGCTCCGGTTTCGGCTTCTGGAGCCATGACATTGGTGGTTTCGAAGGTGCCTATCCGGATTCTGCGGTCTACAAGCGTTGGGTGGCTTTCGGACTGCTTGGTTCCCACTCGCGTATGCATGGTTCCACCGTGTATCGCGTGCCATGGCTGTTCGATGAGGAAGACGAGAAGAATGGTGTGGTCAACGCACCGGGGCAAACCGCCGTCGATGTGGCCCGCACTTTCACCAAGCTCAAGCTTTCCTTGATGCCGTATCTGTATCAGGTGGGTCTGCAGCCGCATCTGCACGGAACCCCAGTGATGCGCTCGATGTTCGTCGAATTCCCGGATGACCCGACGTGCCGCACGCTTGACCGTCAGTATATGTTCGGTCCGGATCTGCTCGTGGCACCGGTGTTCACATATTCTGGAGATGTGGAATACTATCTGCCGGCCGGCACGTGGACCAACTGGTTCACCGGTGAAAAGGTGGTCTCTGAACATGGTGTATGGCGCAATGAACGCCATGGGTTCGACACCATCCCGTTGTGGGTGCGTGATGGCAGTGTGCTGGTCACCAAGCCTGGTGCCGAGACTCCTGAATATGAGTATGGTAAGGACGCATTGGTTTCCGTGTTCCTGAACGATGGTGATGACGCCAAGGCCGTGGTGACCGAGATGGACGGTTCTACCGTTGTGTTCTCCGCCAGAAAGACCGATGCCGGTGTGGAGGTTTCCAGTTCCGATGGTCGCGGGTTCACCGCTCGTTTGGGATTTGGCGAAGCTGTGACCGCTCCGGAAGGCAAGGTGCTGCTATAGCGGTAGATTCCCGTTCTTTCGAGTGGGGGTGAAAGGCTGCGTCAAACGCTGGTTTATGCGTTTGACGCAGCCTTTTCATTGCTCTAAATTTAGATTTTTTGTTGTGGAGAATGTGGCGGTTCTTTGATTGGTTGGTTGCGAAAGACGGAGAAATGGCGGGAGCTGATGGTTTGGGGACGCTGTGGGCGATACTGGAAATATGGAGAACTTGAGCGAACAGACTGATGCCGAGAAGGCTGGTAACGCCGTGAAACAAACCGTGAAAACAAATATTGGTCAGATTGCCGAAATCGGCGAGAACGCGGAAAATGCCGAGGGAACCGCGCAAGCCACGGAACGTGCCGAATTCGGGCTCGACGGACTGGTCGCCGACGTCAACATTCCGCGCGGAACGGTCGTGCTCGCCGCCACGCCGATCGGCAACACCGGAGACGCGTCCGCCCGCCTGATCGCCCTCATGGAAGGCGCCGACATCGTGGCAGCCGAGGATACGCGCCGCCTATACGCGCTCGCGAACCGCCTCGGCATCCGCGTGCCCGGCCGCGTCATCGCCTACCACGACCACAACGAACGCGACAAGGCCGACGGCCTGCTCGACCAGGTCGAACAAGGCGCCACCGTGCTCGTCGTATCCGACGCGGGCATGCCCACCATCAACGATCCGGGACTGGCGATCGTCCGCCGCGCCATCGAACGCGGCCTGCCCGTCACCTGCGCTCCCGGCCCGTCCGCCGTACTCGACGCGCTGTGCCTGTCCGGCCTGCCGACCGACCGCTTCTGCTACGAAGGCTTCCTGCCGCGCAAGCACAGCGAACGTGTGCAGCACCTGCGCGCGCTCAAATCGGAACGTCGCACCATCGTCTTCTACGAAACCCTGCACCGCATCGACGAATCCATGGCCGACCTGCTTGACGTGTTCGGGCCGAATCGCAAAATGGCGTTGTGTCGCGAGCTGACCAAGGATTACGAGCAGATCCGCCGCGGAACCATCGCCGAAATCCGCCAAAGCGTCGTCGACGATCCGCCGCGTGGCGAAATGGTGCTCGTCATCGCCGGCGCTTCCGAGGAGGAGGCCGACGCTGCCGCGCCCGCAACGCTGTCCATTGAGGATCTGGCGGTGCTGTCAGTCGACCGCGCGCAGGAAGACAACCTGCGTATCAAGGACGCGATCTCCCAGGTTGTCGCCGAACATCCGCTGTCTGACGGCTCGCTCGCCAATCGCAAGCAGGTCTACAATGCCGTGCTTGCGATGAAGGGCTGATCGCTTCCGGAACCGTTCATTTCCAACGATTTCAGCAATATCCGCAGCGCTTCGGGCACACCCGGCCCGCCGACCTGCGCAAGATATTCCAGCATTGCAGGCGTCGCCGAAGGATTGGCGACCAGCCACTTGCGCAATCGCGGCGCATATTCCGCGATATGCCACAGCACATCTTGCGCGGTGTCGGCGCTGCACGCCACCAACGGCGTCAATTCGATCGGCGGCGCAGGCGGTTCGACCAATGCCCGCTGCCGCGCGTGCGGCTGATATTTCGGCGGCGCGCGACGTCGTTCGTGGCGTTTGCCGTGGTGTCCATGCTGTTCATGTCGTTGCCCATGACGTTTGCTACGTTTCGCGCGCTCTTCATATCTCTTGCTTGCCGTGCGCCGCGACTGTGCAGACGCTTGCCGTGTCTGTCCCGTCTGTCTCGTCTGCCGTGGTTTTTCCGACGGCCGTTGCGATTCACGCATATCCGTCACTGCTTTCCGTCAATCGTCCGGAAAAACTGGCGTGCCCGTGGCGCGTTGCGAATATGGGTGGCCTCCTGCATGACCTGCAGGCAATCGTCGGGGCGGAACCGGAATTCCTGCATGAGCATGCATACGATTTCCGTGACCGGCGACTGCGTTTCCGGCGTGCAGTTCATGGCAAGGTCGCATGCGGTGCGTGTGGGCGTGGTGACGGTGATCGGGCCGACGTCGGTGACATGTTCGTCGGGCGCCTGTCGGTTGAAAACGCTGACTTTGCGACCGTACCTCGCCGTTCGGTAATGCGCTTTTGAAATGATGTCGATCGTGTTGGGAAACATGCCACCCAACCACACCCACGCAGCGGTGCCGGCGCACGCCACGGAACGGCTCGGCATCAGCGTTGAGATGATGCTGGCGCGGCCGTACAGCGTGCGCGAATCGTGATACGAGTAGGCGTTGTCGTTGTCAAGTTTGCATACCACGCCTAGGGAATGCAAACGATTCAAACAAATGGGGCCGGGCAGGTCGGCGTCGCCCAAAAGGGGAGGGGAGGTATCCATGCGGGGTACCGTAGCTGATACGGAAAGCGGCGTGCCACCGGCTTCGCGAAAAAAGTGGATAAGTGGACGATGATTGTTGCGTGATACAACAATGTGGATAACCTTGTGGACTACCGTAGCCTGATGCAGGCCGGTCTGCGAGAACGTCATCGACCCCATCCGCCCGTCTTCCGCCAATCGGAATGCGCCGAAAACACGGGATATGGCGCTTTGTATAATCGGGCACCATGAGTCATATTTTGGTGAATGTTGCATGGCCGTATGCCAACGGCCCCCGTCATATCGGCCACGTCGCCGGCTTCGGCGTGCCGTCCGACGTGTACGCGCGCTACGAGCGCATGAAGGGCAATGACGTGCTGATGGTGTCCGGCACCGACGAGCACGGCACCCCAATCCTGGTGGAAGCCGACAAGGAAGGCGTGAGCGCGCAGGAGCTCGCCAACCGCTACAACCGCGTGATCGCCAAGGACCTATGCGATCTCGGCCTGAGCTACGATCTGTTCACCCGCACCACCACCGGCAATCACGAAAAGGTCGTGCAGGAACTGTTCACGCAGTGCCTCGAAAACGGCTACATCTACAAGGGCACCCAGAAAGTCGCCATCTCCCCGTCCACCGGACGCACCCTGCCGGACCGCTACATCGAAGGCACCTGCCCGATCTGCGGCGCCGACGGAGCCCGTGGCGACCAGTGCGACGCCTGCGGCAACGAACTCGACCCGGACGAGCTGCTCAACCCCGTATCCAAGATCAACGGCGAAACCCCGCGCTTCGAGGAAACCGAACACTTCTTCCTCGACCTGCCGGCGCTCGCCGAAGCCAATCTCGCGTGGCTCAAAACCCGCGAAGGCTGGCGCACCAACGTCATCAACTTCTCCATCGGCCTGTTCAAGGAAGTCAAGCCGCGCGCCATCACGCGTGACATCGACTGGGGCATTCCGGTGCCGGTCAAGGGCTGGATCGACAACCCGAACAAGAAGCTGTACGTGTGGTTCGACGCTGTGATCGGCTACTTGTCCGCATCCATCGAATGGGCCCGCCGCAAGGGCGACCCGGAGGCATGGCGTGCGTGGTGGAACGATCCGACCACCCCGGGCTACTACTTCATGGGCAAGGACAACATCACGTTCCACTCCCAGATCTGGCCGTCCGAAATGCTGGCCTACAACGGCCAGGGCTCCAAGGGCGGCGAAACCGGCAAGCTCGGTCCGCTGAACATGCCGGAGCAGGTCGTGGCCTCCGAGTTCATGACCATGGAAGGCAAGAAGTTCTCGTCCTCCCGCGGCATCGTCATCTACGTGAAGGACATCCTCGCCCGTTACCCCGTGGATGCCGTGCGTTACTACATCTCCGTGGCCGGACCGGAAAGCTCCGATTCCGACTTCACTTGGGCCGAGTTCGTGCGCCACAACAATGAGGAGCTCGCCGCTTCCTGGGGCAACCTGGTGAACCGCGTGGCCAACCTCATCAACAAGAACTTCGGTGAGATTCCGGCGTTCGACGAGGCTTCCGCCACCGACGAGGACCGTGCGCTGCTGGCCGAAACCAAGGCCGCGTTCGAAACCGTCGGCGGACTCATCGAGAATCACCGCCAGAAGAACGCGCTGTCCGAAGCGATGCGCGTGGTCGGCGACATCAACAAGTACATCTCCGCCACCGAACCGTGGAAGATCAAGGACAATCCGGCCCGCCTCGGCACCGTGCTGCACACCGCCGCCCAGGCCGTGTCCGACGCCAACCACCTGCTGGCCCCGTTCCTGCCGCACTCCGCACAGAAGGTGTGGGAGGCCCTCGGCGGAACCGGCGTCTTCTCGCCGCTGCCTCATCTGGAAGAGGTTGAGGATCTCGACAAGCCGGGCTTCACGTACCCGATCATCACGGGCGACTACAAGCTGGGCGAAACCGTGCATCCGTGGGCTTCCGAGCCGATCGTGGCCGGCACCTCGGTGCCGAAGCCGCACCCGATCTTCGCGAAGATTCCGCCGGAGGCCGTCGAAGAGGAGCTCGCCCGCTTCGATACCGAGCTGAAGGCCCGCCGCGAAGCCGAGGCCGCCCGTCTCGCCGCTGAAAAGGCGAAGCTGGAAGGCTGATTCCGTCGCATACCCCCCGTACGCGTCGCACGACTTTGATTTTTGGACGATTTCTTCAAGTCGTGCGACAGCTGCGGTGCGATAAGTGCCCCCTAACTGCTGTTTTTAGGTCAAAATGACCGGAAAATGGCGGTTGGGGGGTATTTGTTTTGATTGCCGTGTCGCACGACTTGAAAAAAGTGCTGAAAAATCGAAGTCGTGCGACATTTTGTGCCGTTTCAGCGTCTCATTCCCGTATCACGTTTCCACATGTGCGACGTTTTGTGCGATTGGCGGGCCCGGCGGCCGGTCGAGGTATGCGTTGACGGCGCACTCAAGGCCGTTCGGCCAAGCCTATGGCCTTACAACGCATATACGACCGACCGCATCCTTTTCGTAGGTATGTTCCGGTTGCTTTCGCATTGTTTTGGGTAGAAATGCGTGCGATTTTTCAGCTGGTCTTGGCGGGGTGTCGCAAGACGGTACTGCAAACCGCGGTACGAATCGTTAAAAAACGCAAGCCGCTCAGTACAATAAAACGCAGAGACGTGCAAGGCTGCAGGAAGGGGCGCTTTATGCTGGATATCAAACGCGTACTGAAGGCCGCTCCTACGAAAATGCGTTCCCGTGAGCCGCTGCAGCAGTTGTGGACACCGTGGGGTGAACGAATCGACCATGAATGGCTGTCCGCGCGCGCCGGCAACAAGGCGTTCAATCCCGCCGAGGAAGGCGAACGCACGCTGGACGAGGGTCGTACCCCCATACTCGGCGAGCACCCGCGCCCGACCATGGTACGCGACAACTGCACCATGCTCAATGGCTGGTGGGATTACGCGATCGCGTCCATTCCGGAAGATGAGACCGCGCCGAAATGGCGCAAAACGGCGGCGATGCTGACCCGCGACGAAGCGGTCCGCGCAGTCAAGGAAACCGCCATTCCGCAAACGTTCGACGGCAAGATCCTCGTACCGTTCTCGCCGGAATCCGCGCTGTCCGGCGTGCACCAGACCATTTACCCCGACAACCTGCTGTGGTACCGCACCGTCGTGCATCCCGTCACGCTCGGCGGAGAGGAAACGGTCCGGCAGATCGGCGACGCGAATCGCCTCATCCTGCATTTCGAAGCGGTCGATTATGTCTGCGCCTGCTATGTCAACGGCCAGCTCGCGGGCACGCACGTCGGCGGCTACCTGCCGTTCGACGTCGATATTTCGGCATTTATCGACCCTGATGACGCGTTTGAAATCGCGCTGTGCGTCTACGATCCGAACGATTCGGGCACGCAGTTGCGCGGCAAGCAGAAAATCGAGCGCGAAGGCATCTGGTACACCGCGCAAAGCGGCATTTGGCAAAGCGTCTGGCTGGAAATCGTGCCGGAAGCCTACCTGCGCACGCTGACACTCAAGGGGGCATCCGACGGCAAGTTGTTCGTCCGTGCGGAAATCGGCGGCGACAAGCCGAACGCGAAACTGCACATCGTCGTCACCGACCCTGCGGACGGCACGGTGGTGGCGGATGAGACGCTGCCGGCGGGCGTGCGCAAGGTGCGTGCGGAAATCGCAACAGCTGCCGAACATCTGTGGTCGCCGGCCGATCCGTATCTGTATGACGTGCGGGCCGAATTGCGATACGGGTCGGCGAAACCCGCGGAAACGGCGGGTGATGCGGCGGTCGCGCAATCGCAGCCGATGGATGTCGTAAGTTCCTACTGCGCGTTCCGTTCCGTCGAAATCAAACCGGATACGAAGGGGGTGGCGCGCTTCCATCTCAACGGCAAGCCGCTCTTCGTCAAAGGCGTGCTCGACCAAGGCTACTGGCCGGACGGCCTCATGACCGCGCCCGACGACGAGGCGCTGACGCATGACATCACGGCCATGAAAAACGCCGGCTTCAACATGCTGCGCAAGCACATCAAAATCGAGTCGGCCCGCTGGTACTACCATTGCGACCGCCTCGGCATGCTCGTCTGGCAGGACGCGGTGTCCGGCGGCGGCACGGACGGCGAATACAATGCGTGGACCACGAATCGCAAGCCGACGCTCATCCGCTCCACATGGAACAAATTCCGCGACGACACCGCCAAACATTTCACGGCGCTCGGCGCGGACGACCCGATCTACCGGCGCGACTGGTCGCGTACGTGCGACGCGATGGTGCACATGCTCGGCGGGCACCCCTCCATCGTGACGTGGACGCTGTTCAACGAAGGCTGGGGCCAATTCGACGCGTGCGATGCAGCCGAACGCATCCACGCGCTCGATCCGACCCGTCCGATCGACGCGACGAGCGGCTGGTACGACCAGCATTGCGGCGACTTCCATAGCGTGCACAACTATTTCCGGCCGCTGGAAATCTACCCGGACAAGGGTCCGTTGCGCGGATACGTGGCCGAATTCGAGAAGAAGCACCGCCGTCGCCGCAGGGCCGCGCATTACGTGGTGCTGCCGGTCGCACGGCACGGCGTACGCGCGTTCGTGATTTCGGAATTCGGCGGATTGGCGCAGCTCGTACCGGAGCATGCGGCGGTGTCGCGCGCCTACGGTTACGGTGAATACGATTCGATCGACGATTGGCGGGCCGCCGTGCGTTCCGTGCTCGCCTCCGCGGCCGCACTGGAATCGCGCGGACTTGCGGGATACGTGTATACGCAGGTTTCCGACGTGGAGGAGGAGCTCAACGGCCTGCTGACCTACGATCGCCGCGTCGACAAATTCGCCGAGTGAGATGCGCGATTGCGTGTGAGTGCACGGCGTCGTTGAGCGGCGGTGTTGTATAGCGGCGTTTCATGACGGTGTCGGCAGATGCCGTGCAATCGTCTGTTGCCGCGCTGAACAAGCTGCAGGAAGGCCGTTGGGGCGATATTCAGTGGGATAAACCCCCGAATTCGCACCGTCGTGACATTTCCGCTACGAAATTCTCAGGGAATTGACAGGAACACACATCGTTCCTCCAAGGGTCGGGCGGTTATATAGAACATGTCAACGGTTACGGCTGTTGGCGAGGTTCTTTCAAGAATCCCATAACTGAACCCTTCTTCTCTCTTCTCTCTCAGCCGGCGGCCTTCTCTCCGCCGGCTTTCTTTTTGCCGGCTTGCTTGTGGATGGTTTGACGGCTTGATTCGGTCCGCTTGCTCGTGGATATCCGAGGAGGCTCTCCGCACGAGGGAAAAGCATGTGCCGCTGGCCTGTGCTTCACGCTTTCCTGCACTGAAAAATAACCGGTAAACGTTTTCTAAAAAATCGGAGTGTCGCATGTCGCCATGACCTACACTTGAATGCAATATACGCAGCATACAAGCGCGGCAGGGTTGCTACTCAATGCGAGGCAAGACCTGGAACGACGTCACTATACGTCGTTCCAGGTCTTTTTTGTTTGCTGCGATTGCTGCATCTCATATCGATGAGGATCGATGGGAATGGAAGGTGGAATCATGACTGCGGTGCAGACGTCCAATCCAGTACACGACGCCGAAGGTGCGGTGGAAGCCGGCATCCATGAGGTCGGCGCGACGATCGACGCCGTCGAGCGGGAGGTGGGGCGTGGCGTTTCCACACGTTTCCCGCTCAACAGCGCGTTCATCTTCACGTTCGGCGCGCTGGGAGGCATGCTGTTCGGCTTCGACACCGGCATCATCTCCGGAGCCTCGCCGCTCATCGAATCCGATTTCGGCCTGTCCGTGGCTCAGACCGGGTTCATCACATCATCCGTGTTGATCGGTTCCTGCGCGGGAGCCCTGTCCATCGGCGCGCTGTCCGATCGTTTCGGCCGCAAGAAGCTGCTGATTCTGGCGGCGATACTGTTCCTGCTCGGTTCGGGCATGTGCGCGGGATCCACGGGATTCCTGATGATGGTCGTGGCCCGCATCATCCTCGGTCTCGCCGTCGGCGCGGCCTCCTCGCTGACTCCGGCATATCTTGCCGAGCTTGCGCCGAAGGAACGTCGTGGATCGCTGTCCACGCTATTCCAGCTGATGATCACTTTCGGCATCCTGCTGGCATACGCGTCCAATCTCGGCTTCCTCGGCCACAATATCGCCGGCATCCGCGATTGGCGGTGGATGCTGGGGTCGGCGCTCGTGCCGGCGGCCCTGCTGCTGATCGGCGGCCTGCTGCTGCCGGAATCGCCGCGATATCTGGTGACTCGAGGCAAGGATCGTGAGGCGTTCAAAGTACTTACCCTTATTCGCAAGGACGTCGATCAGACGCAGGTGCAGCTCGAGCTCGACGAGATCAAGGCCGTCGCCGCGCAGAACACCAAGGGCGGTGTCCGCGAGCTGTTCCGCATCGCCCGTCCTGCGCTCGTCGCCGCGATCGGCATCATGCTGTTCCAGCAGCTCGTCGGCATCAACTCCGTGATCTATTTCCTGCCGCAGGTGTTCATCAAAGGCTTCGGATTCCCCGAAAACCATGCCATCTGGGTGTCGGTCGGCATTGGCGTGGTCAACTTCGTGGCCACTATCGCGGCCACGCTTATCATGGACAAATTCCCCCGCAAGAAGCTGCTGATCTTCGGATCGGTGACGATGACCATCGCCCTCGCGGTGCTGGCCGTGCTCAACTTCACCGGCGATGTGGCCACGCTGGCCGTGCCGACCATGGTGCTGATCGCCTGCTATATCCTCGGCTTCGCGCTGTCGTGGGGTCCGATCGCATGGGTGCTCATCGGCGAAATCTTCCCGTTGAGCGTGCGCGGCATCGGCAGCTCCTTCGGTTCCGCTGCCAACTGGCTGGGCAATTTCGTGGTCTCCCAGTTCTTCCTCATGCTGCTGGCCATGTTCGGCAACAACGTCGGCGGCCCGTTCACCATCTTTGGCGTGTTCTCCGCGCTGTCCATCCCGTTCGTGCTGCGTTTCGTGCCTGAGACCAAGGGCAAGTCGCTCGAACAGATTGAAGAGGAAATGGTCCGCCGCTGATACGGCGTCGCGGCATCGACGGCCATTGAATGGGGCGGGCACTCCGGAGGAGTATTCACCCCATTCACGTTATTCAACAGCGTTCGTATGAGAAGCGGCGGATTCGATCAAGGCATTCCCGGCTTTCCTCAAGCCATGGCATGCCGATGACGAACACATGCCCCAACGTCTCATGGCGGCGCGGCTTCGGGTCGAACAATTCAAAATCGGCGCCTTTGCGCGACAAGGCGGCGGCCAACGCCAGATTGTCGGCTTCAAGGAAATCGTCGCCGCAGGTGATGATGAGCAAGGGTGGCAGATCGACGTTGAACGCCAGACCCTCAGCGGTGAGGAACTTCGGATCAGCGGCTTCGAGCCCCGCAAAGAAATCGACGCCCAACATCTGCTCAAGACCGATACGGCGGTTCGGGTCATACCCGACCGTCAGCTTGCGGCCCATGGTCTCCAACGACGCCGAACTGTACGCGCCGCACACCGGAGCGGCACCCGCGAATCGGATGCCGGACGGCTTGTCGACGCCAAACGCAGCCGCGGCTTCCGCATTGTTTTCAATGGCCAAGGTCAGTAGCGTCAACGCGCCACCTGCGGAATCGCCGGTGAGGAACACCGCGTTCGGATTGACCGGATAATCGGCCATATGGGCTGTGATCCAACGCAATGCCGCCTGGATATCGGCCAATTGCCCACGCAAGTCGGTCTGCGGCGCCGGACGATAGTTCAATGAAAACACCGCGAAGCCCCGCTCTGCCAGATGCACGTTGAAATTCCGGTTCAGCTCCTTGTATCCGTAAGTGAATCCGCCGCCATGGATATCGATGTACACCGGCAGGGTGTGCCCACCGCGCAATACCGCGTCATGCGGCAGATACAGGTCGAGCAAATGGCCGCGGCACGCTCCCGCGGCCGTATCGTACCCGCCATCCGGCAGGTAGGCGAGGTCGTTGATCTCATCGATGCCGTCTGGCGTGTGCCACAGCTCGGAACGCGGCGTATCAATGGCAATCGCTCCGAACCGCATGCCCAGAATGCCCGGCAGCAGCTCTTCCGACACCCCCTCAAGGTCGCCCGTAGTTTCCGTCCACCGTTCCGCGTTACGTAGCATGTCTTCCGTCAGTCCGTATTTCGCCGCGTATTTTGCGCTGATTTCCATAAGGTTCGTCATCATTGCCGCCTTCCTGATGCGTTGCGAACTGCTTTCCGCAATCGCTTGCGATTCTAATACTTTCTCGCGATTACCGATCGGTCTGTCTTCCACGTGCGTTTCGTATTGTTTTTGGGGGAAATGGTTGCGATTGTCGGTTGGAAGCGACGTTGCGCTTCATGTCGTACCAGTTCACGGCTAGTATGTCGTCTGTACAACTTTCCGCACCAGCGCAGAAAGCCACGAACGGCGTGCGAAGACCGCACGAGACCCGCGTCGAATCGGACTGTATCGCAATCAGGCCGCATCGTCGAAAACCGTCCAAACCGCCCAACCTAGTCCGATCCCACAAGGACAATCGAAGGAAAACCGCGAATGTACGTCGACCCTAATCGCAATAAACAGGCAGGCAACCTCAAGTGGATTATGCCCTACTGCAAACCTGACCTGCCTCGCGTGGGTGGCGCGTTCATGTTGTTCTGCCTGAACAACACCATGGCACTCACCATCCCGCTGCTGTCAGGGCTTATCGTGGACCGTGTCATTACGCAAGGCCACGTGAGCGAACTGACCCGTCTGTGCGTCATGATGCTCGTGCTCACCGTGGTGCGTGTCGGCTCCCGTTACGGCTGCCAAATGTGGATGGAACGCTTCGGACAGAACTCCATCTATCGTCTCGTCAGCGACGAATTCGAAAAACTCCACGAACTTGACTTCACCTACTTCAACCACACTCGCACTGGCGACGTCATGAGCCGCATGACGTCCGACACCGACGCCATCCGCCACGCACTGAGCTGGGTGAGCCTGCAAGCGCTTGACTGCGTGGTCATGTTCATCGGCGCGCTCGCCATGATGTTTTCGATTGATTGGCGACTTGCTCTTGCGCTCGCTTGCGTCACGCCACCACTGTTCATTTTGACACGCGGTCTGTCGAAGCATGCACGACCCCTGTTCTTCGATATCCGAAACTCGCTCGCCGAAATGAATTCGATGGTCGAGGAAAACATCGAAGGCAACCGCGTCGTCAAAGCGTTTGTGCGCGAATCGTACGAAACCGAAAAATTTGACGAACGCAACGACGACTATATGCAACGCAACATGGCCCAGGCATACAACAGCCGCAAATACATGCCCTGGCTTGACGGTCTCGGCTTTTCGCTGCAACTTATCACACTCGGTTTCGGCGGCTTTCTCGTCATCAAAGGGTACATGACTCTTGGCAACCTTGTGGCGTTCAACTCATACCTGTGGATGCTTGACAGCCCAATCCGCCAATCCGGATGGCTTACCAACGACTGGCAACGTTTCAACGCGGCATGCATAAAAATCCGTAAGCTGCTCACCGCCGAATCGCGTATTCGCGAAAAGCCGGAGTTTGCAGGGAAAGCCACGCAAAGCACTACGCGAGTCGGTACGCAAGGTACGCAAGAGGCGCAAGCCGCCGATAAATCGGCTAGAATCGCAGGAACCATCGACTTCCAGCACGTCGACTTCGCCTTCCCCGACGATCTGGGGACGCCTGTGCTCAGCGACATCGACTTCCACGTTCCCGCAGGCGCGAAACTCGGAATCCTCGGCGAAACCGGCTCCGGCAAATCGACTCTCGTCAACCTTATCTCCCGTTTCTACGACCCAACCGCCGGTCGTGTGCTCATCGACGGCATCGACGCGCGCGACTGGCCGCTCGCCACGTTGCGATCGCAAGTCTGCATCGTCGCGCAGGATACGTTCCTGTTTTCCGATACGATCGGCAGCAACATCAGCTTTGGCGCGGGCGACCGAGGCAACCGACTTGAGTACAACGGTCAGTACGACGGCCAGCGCAGACGACGTGGTTACGACGAACAGTACGTGCGCCGCATGGCCGCCATTGCCGGCGCGGATGGCTTCATCAGCAGCATGCCGGACGGCTACGATACCGTCGTCGGCGAACGTGGCGTCGGCCTGTCCGGCGGACAGAAGCAGCGACTGAGCTTGGCGCGTGCTCTCGCCGACAATCCGTCGATTCTGATTATGGACGATACGACCAGCGCCGTCGATATGGAAACGGAAGCAGAGATTCAGCGGCACTTGCGCGATTTGGACGAGAAGAAGACGATTGTCACAATCGCCCACCGCATTTCGTCGGTCAAGGATTCCGACTTGATTCTCGTGCTGGAGCATGGGCGCATTGTGGAACGTGGCACGCACGACGAATTGGTGGCCTCGCACGGCCGATATTGGCAGATTTACAGCAAGCAGTTGGGCGTGGATGCCGGCCGCTCGCAGGGATTCGAAGCGTAAGACGCGGGGGAGGATAACATCATGGCACAACGCAACACCTTCCGTGACGATGAAGACCTTGAAGAGAAGATCAATATGCGCGACCTCGCGCGCGTCGGCGTCTACCTGAAACCGTACATGGCCCGCGTGGTCTGGATCCTCATCGTCGTGGCGGCAATGGGCTGCATCAACGTCGTGGAACCGTATCTGACGAAAATCATGATCGACAGTGTCATTCCGGCGAAAAACCTTGCACTGCTTGGCGAGCTGGTGGCACTGCTGGCGGTGCTCATCGTCATTTACGAATTCGGTTTGCGCTACCGTACTGTGGAAATCACGCGCGTCGGCCAGCTCATGCTTAAAGACATGCGCCGCGACCTGTTTACGCACATTCAGACGTTGCCGTTCAGCTATTTCGACTCGCGTCCGCATGGCAAAATCCTCATCCGCGTGGTCAACTATGTGAACACGCTTTCGGACACCCTGAGCTCCGGTCTGGTCAACGTGATTTCCGACGTGTTCACGTTCTTCATCACGCTAGTGGTCATGTTCGTCGTGGATTGGCGTCTCGCGCTGTACAGTCTCGCGTTGTTCCCGCTGCTCATCGCGTGGGTGCTGGGATTGCAGCATTTCCAGCGTCGCGCGTACCAGGTGCTATCCAATAAGCAGAGCAATCTCAACGCGTTCATCCACGAATCGATCGCCGGTGTGAAGACCACCCAGACGTTCGCGCGCGAGGACACGCAGTTCCGCACATTCCAGGAACAGCAGGGCGCTGTGCGTTCCGCGTGGATGCGTACGGTGCATATCCAGACGCTTATGTGGCCGGGCATCCAGACGATTTCCGTCATGACGATCGCGTTCATCTATTATGTGGGCGTCACCGGTTTCGGCGGTGTGGACGTGACCACGGGTGTGCTGATCGCGTTCGTCGGCTACGCGAACAACTTCTGGAACCCGGTAATCAGCATCGGAAACTTCTACAACCAGCTGATCACCTGCTCCGCGTATCTCGAGCGCATCTTCGAGACGCTGGATGTGCAGCCGGAGATCCGCAACGCGCCGGACGCCGTCGATCTGCCGCAGATCGAGGGCCGCGTCGACTTCAACGACGTCGTCTTCCGCTATGAGCCGGACGGCCGCAACATCCTGAACCTGGTCGACCTGCATGTCGAGCCAGGCAAGACGATTGCGCTGGTCGGTCCTACGGGTGCCGGCAAAACCACGATCATCAACCTGCTGTCGCGTTTCTACGACGTCGCCGAAGGCTCGGTGACGATCGACGGCCACGACGTGCGTTCCGTCACGTTGGAAAGCCTGCGCCGGCAGATGGGCGTCATGCTGCAGGACACGTTCATCTTCTCCGGCAACGTGCGTGAGAACATCCGCTACGGCAAACTGGACGCCACCGACGAGGAGATCGTGGCCGCGGCCAAAGCGGTGCATGCGCACGAATTCATCATGGAACTGCCAGACGGCTACGACACCGTGGTGGAGGAGCGCGGCTCGACCCTGTCCGCGGGCCAACGCCAGCTCATCGCGTTCGCGCGCGTGCTGCTCGCCGACCCGCGCATCCTGATCCTCGACGAGGCCACGTCGAATATCGACACGCGTACCGAGGAGGCGCTGCAGGCCGGTCTGAACCATCTGCTCAAGGGACGCACGAGCTTCATCATCGCGCACCGCCTGTCCACGATCGAGAATGCGGATGAGATCTGCTACATCGACCACGGGCAGATCGTGGAGCAGGGCAACCATGCCGAGCTGCTCGCCCGCCATGGCGCCTACTACCGGCTCTACGAATCGCAGTACGCCATGATCAAGGTCTGAGCAGCCGACCGCCAGCCCCGGCGGCTAGCTGCTCTGCCCCTTAGCCCGTATATCCGCAATCCGAAATGCCTGTCCAACGGTCGCGCAGCCAATGCGCGGCCATCTTGGGCCGGCTGCCGCGGTGGGATTCCCGTCGGACATGCCGCCATGCGGAATGTACTTTGGAGCAACCCGTGGAATAATGGATTGTGAGCGTTAACAAGACAACGATGCACTAAGGAGCGCTTGCACTCATGACTACCACCAATCGCACCAGCCATCCAATCGCATTGCGCGACGCCACCGTCACCGACCCGTTCTGGGCATCGCGGCAGGAACTCGTGCGCACCCAGGTGATTCCCTACCAGTGGAACGCGCTGAACGACAACGTTCCCGGCGCCGCACCCAGCTACTGCATGCACAACTTCAAGGCCGCCGCCGCGCAGAACGCAGAACACCACAAGGAAGGCAAGGCCTTCGTGCCGCCGAAATACACGTTCCGCGGCTTCGAAGCCCTGCCGGACGACCCGGCGCACCCCGATCCCGACAAGTTCTACGGCTTCGTGTTCCAAGACACTGATTTCTCCAAATGGATCGAAGCGGTCGGCTACTCGCTGACCCACCACCCGGACGCTGACCTTGAAGCGACCGCCGACACCGCCATCGATATCGTCTGCGCGGCGCAGCTCGACAACGGCTACCTGGACACCTACTACATCCTCAACGGCATGGACCGGCACTTCACCAACCTGAAGGACCACCATGAGCTGTACTGCTTCGGCCACCTGACCGAAGGCGCGATCGCCTACTATCAAGCCACCGGCAAACGCAAGCTGCTTGACGCGGCCTGCCGTTTCGCTGATTACATCGATTCCCGATTCGGCACCGCCGACGGCAAGCTGCACGGCTATCCCGGGCACGAAATCGCCGAAATGGCACTCGTCAAACTCGCCGAGACCACCGGCGAACAGCGCTATGCCGACCTCGCCGAACACTTTGTACGCCAACGCGGCCGGCAGCCGCTCTATTTCGAGCTCGAAGACCGCCGCCGCGCCCGGGAGGACGGCCGCAACTACGCGCCGCGCGAGCAGAACTACGCCTACTACCAGGCCGACAAGCCGATCACGGAACAGACGGAGGCCCTCGGACACGCCGTCCGCGCCGCCTACTTCTACGCCGGAGCCGCCGACGTGGCACGCCTGACCGGCGACTCCGACCTGCTGGCATCCTGCGAACGACTATGGCGCAACATCGTCGACCGAAAGCTCTACATCACCGGCGGTATCGGCGCCACACACATGGGGGAGGCCTTCTCCTTCGACTATGATCTGCCGAACGACACCGCCTATTCGGAAAGCTGCGCCGCCATCGCGCTCGCGTTCTTCGCCCGCCGCATGCTGGAAATCCAGCCGAAATCCGAATATGCGGACGTCATGGAATCGGCGCTGTACAACACCACGCTCGCCGGCATGGCACTCGATGGCAAAAGCTTCTTCTACGTGAACCCGCTCGAAGTGGTGCCCGAGGCATGCCATCGCGATGAACGCAAGGCGCACGTCAAGCCGGTGCGCCAGAAGTGGTTCGGATGCGCCTGCTGCCCGCCGAACATCGCACGCATCGTGGAGGACGTGCAGCAGTACGCCTACACGATCGGAGACGACTCATCCACCCTGTATGTGCATCTGTATATGGGCGGCGGCGTCCATGCCAGGCTTTCCGGCACCGATGTGCGCCTTGACGTCATGTCCGATATGCCCTGGTCCGGCAAGGGATCCGTCGCGGTGGGCTTTGATGCAGGCGATTCTGCTTCCGATGCATCCAAGGACGCGGTTTTCACGATCGCCCTCCGTCTGCCCGCTTGGGCCGGTGGCGAAACCGCTTCCGATGCGGTCACCGTGCGCGGCCGCGACGACATCTCCCGCGTCATCAGAGACGGATACCTGTATCTGACCGGCGCATGGCATGACGGCGACGTCGTCGATTTCGATTTCCCGATGCCGGTCCACATGGTCGCCGCGAATCCGCTCGTGCGCGAGGACGCCGGAAAGGTGGCGTTCGTGCGCGGACCGCTGGCCTACTGCGCGGAAGGTGTCGATAATGGCGCGAACCTGCATCTGCTGCACGCCGATACCGCGCGCATCGCATCCGATCCATCCTGCGTGTCCGTTGATCGCATCGTCTTCCATGCCGGCGCCGTCGCGCAGGACGAGCAGGGGCTCGGCGAGGTGGACGCCGTCGATATGCCGATGACCACGCTGGCGATTCCCGCTTGGCGTGAAGTGGAAGACTCCGCGCAAACCTCCGCGTTGTACCATGATTGGCGTCCCGCCGAACGCAAGACGACGACGGCCACGCTGATTCCATACTTCGCATGGGCCAACCGTGGCGAGAACGAGATGACGGTGTTCCTACGCGGGTGAGCATGACGAGTGACGAAGGGACTGCCCGACAAAGGGGCTGTCCTTGGTTTCGGCAACATCGCCAAAACCAAGGATGCGCCAGTCGAGTTCATCGCATATCTCCGCTTCGAGTAGACACGCACGTGCGATTTGCCCCATTTACCGCTTAAGCTAGTACCAGGTACGTCAATCGATGCACGTCAATGATCAGGCGGTATCTGAACACGGTTGAGGAGTCGAAGATGATAAGCGGTGCCGGTGCAATGAACCCCGTATGTCCCCGTGAGGACGGGCGTCTCGAATGGGGCAATGGCGTGGTTTCCATGCTGTTCGACACGGCAGGCGATTCCCCCGTCCGATTGTGCAACGTTGCAGGCCGCGGCATGGGGCCCATCGGCGGCCGTGTTACCGACGATGGAGGAACCGTGCTGGAACGTGATCCGCGTCCGATCGTCGAAGTGCGTGCCGCCAACACCGGATCGCAGGACAATCGCCTCACCTTGATCGCCACGGTGGCGGGCAGCGTATTGCGATTCGTCTCGGCCGCCGCTTCCGAGCCGGAGGAAGGGTCCGCCGAACCATATCGTTTGGAGATCGTCCAATTCGCTTCGTATGCGGAACTGGAGCCGCACGGGCGCGCGTTCGAACCGACCGCCGCCGAACGGGCCGAAGCCGCCGCGCAGCCCTCGCCGGAAACCGTCCGCCATGCCGACGCCACGGCTGGGCTGGTAGTCACTTCCGTATTCGAAGCGTTCCCGGGTCTGTCCGCAGTGCGTACCTACACGCGGTTGAGCTCCGCGCGCCCGCTGCCCATCGAAGCGGTGTCGTCGTTGAATCTGACGGTGCCAATGCGCGTCAACTGCGGCAAAATCGACCATTCCCGCGTATTCTGGGGAGACACCGCGTGGGCGGTGGAAAACGATTGGCGCAGTCGTCCGCTGCGCGACGTGTCGGTGCGCAATCGCAATCAAGTGATCAATCCCGGCCAGTCCAGCTCGCGATTCGCCATGAGCTCCGCCTCCACATGGAGCACCGGCGTGCATGAGCCGGCCGGTATCGTGCAGGTGGAGGGTTCGCGCCGCCAATCGCGCGACTTCTCCGTAATGTGGCAGATCGAGCACAACGGCCCATGGGAATGGGAGATCGGCGAGGATGATCCCGGTTTGCACATCAGCGCGTTCGGACCGGAATATCAGGACCACCATTGGTATACGGAGCTGGGTGAAGGCCACGATTTCGAATCGGTGCCGGTCTCCTTCGCGATCTCGGCCGGCGATTGGCAGCAGTCCGTCGCCGAAATGACATTGCAGCGCCGTGCGTTGCGTGCCGCCAAGGCTCGCGAATTGGGTCGTTCCGAGCAGTTCGAACGCACGCAGGGACTCGTCATCTACAACGATTACATGAACACCCTGTTCGGCGACCCGCGCTTGGAGAAGGAGCTGCCGCTCGTCGAGGGCGCGGCACGCGTCGGCGCGGACATCTTCTGCATCGACGCCGGCTGGTACGACAGCACGGACGGCGGTTGGTGGGACATGGTCGGCGAATGGCAGGCCTCCACGAACCGTTTCGGCGAAGCTGGACTCAAGGGTTTGGCCGACACCATCCGCGCGCATGGCATGGGCTTGGGATTGTGGCTCGAGCCTGAGGTGATCGGTGTGAAATCGCCGCTCGCCCAAAGTCTGCCCGATGACGCGTTCTTCCAGCGCCACGGTGTGCGCGTCTGCGATTCGGGCCGGTACCTGCTTGACTTCCGCTCGCCCGCCGCACGCGAGCACGTCACTCGCACCGTCGACCGGCTGATTGACGATTTCGGCGCGGTCTTCTTCAAATTCGACTACAACACCGTCCCCGGCGTCGGCACTGATCTCGACGCCGAATCCGCCGGCGCTGGCCTGCTCGGCCACTGCCGTGCCTATTTGGATTGGCTGGACGACCTGCGCCGCCGCCATCCGGACGTTATGATCGAAAACTGCGGTTCCGGTGCGATGCGCGCCGATTACGCGCAGTTGCAACGATTGGACCTGCAATCCACCTCCGACCAGTGTGATCCGCTGATTTACGCCGCGATCGCCGCCGGCGCCGGACTGACGATCCTGCCGGAACAGCAAGGCAACTGGGGTTACGCCCAGCAGGAGATGGACGATGAGACCGCCGTCTTCACGCTGGCCACGGGCATACTCGGCAGGTTGTACCTGTCCGGATTCATTGACCGCATGGACGAGCATCGGCTTGCCTTGGTGCGGGATGCGGTGGCCTTGCACCGCCGTGTGCTGACCGAGCAGCAGGAATTGGTGCCGTTCTGGCCGGCCCGTCTGCCTGATTTCGATGGCGATTGGCTCGTCGTCGGTCTGCGCCATCCGTCATTCCTCCCGTCGGAGGACGACGATCCGTGCGATTACATCATCGTCTGGCGACGTGGCGGCACGCCTTCCGTGAACGTGCCGCTGTCCGAGGGCTGCCATATCGAGCAGATCTTCCCGAATCCGGCCGTTCCCGAGCATGCGCCCGACGCCAAGCCGTGGACCGTCGAGCGCATGGACCCCGAGACGGTCCGGCTCAACGCGGCCACCTCCAAGCAGCCGTCCGCCCGCATCTTCGCCATCCGCCGCGCCTGAGCGGTTGCGACGGATGGGCAATCGCGCCGTCTACAGGGCGAAGGCGGTTTCGATGGCGTCGTATTCGGCGGCCGTGATCGGCAGAATCGCGCCGTGACGCTTCTTCAGCGCGCCGAAATCGATATCGTCTGCGCGCTGCCAATCGGCCGGATCATGCGAGGCGAGCGAGGCGGCGCGGAACGACAGGTAGCCCTTGGACTCCGCGTACTGGTCGCACATCAGGCCGAATGGCATGGTTCTGCCGTTGATCACCTTCACGTCTTCGTCGTTGTAACGGAACAGTTCCGGCCCTTCCAAGTAGTGCATGGAATACCGGCCATTGCCGAAGATGTCGGTGAGCGTGCCCACATACGACCACTCATTCGGGTCGTCGGTGCGCAGCACCTCGTAGGTCGTCGCATACGGGTTACGGGTGCGTTCGATGGTGATTTCCGAGTCCTTGGACGCGCGGTACCACCAGCCGTCATCGTCGCGCAGCATGGTCGAATCGATGATCACATTCTTACGATCGATCCACTTGACCGGATCGGAGAACACCCTGAAATCAACGGTCGTCGCATAATACACATTCGTCGGATCGCCGAGCTCGTTGGCCAACGGATCCGCGGAGCTTTCGGCGTTGCTCTTCGTGGACCAGAACACGATCCACTGCCCGCGATCCGGATCCCAATTCGCCTCCGGAGCCCAAGCCATGCCCGCGTCCGGAATCTTCGAGGCCACGTCCACCAGGCGCGGCTCGCTCCAATGGACCAGGTCAGGGGAGTCCCAGATCACCAGGCCGGTCGATCCATTCGTGGTGGCGCCATCGTTCGGCCCCCAGCCGCCACGGTAATAGATGCTCAAATCGGTGGCCACAATGTGGAATCCACCACGTGGGTCGCGCACAATATGCGGGTCGCGCACGCCCTTCTCGCCGCCTAGCCACGTCAACGCCGGACTGCCGGCCGGGCGCAGATCCCTCCAATGCACGCCGTCGCGGCTCAGCGCGAAGTACAGCTGTTCGTCGGTGGGATTGCGTTCCTCGCCGATGAAATGCACGAACAGATAGGCCTGGGTGTCGATGCTCATGATGCTCCTAGAGATTCCTTGATGAATGATGGCGATTGATTCCGATTGAGTGATTCCGATTGAGTGGGATTGGCCGCGAAGGCTGCTGCCTATGGCGGATTGCCTGCCATCGGGGCGTTATCCTCAGACCGCGGTCGATTCCCGGTCCACCAGCTGGTAGCCGATGATGGCCCGTCTTGGCGGCAACGCCTCGTCTGTTCCATGATCGATACGTTCGGACAGCATATCGACCGAGAATTTCGCAAGCTGCGTGAGATCGACCTGGATGGTGCTCAACGCCGGCGTCGTGTACGAGCCGGAGGTCACGCCGTCGAAACCGATCACCTTCACGTCCTGCGGCACGCGCAGTCCGCGGTCCGCGAGCCCGCGTATCACGCCGAACGCCGCGAAATCGTTGGCGCAGCACGCGCCGTCGAACTCGGTGCCACCATGTCCGCTCCGTGCGGCGAGAATACGTTCCGCAATCGCATGCCCGGCGATGATGCCATTGGCCACATCCCCGGCTTCGAACACCATCGACTCGTCATAGGGCAGTCCGGCGTCGGACAGCGCTCCGCATGCGCCGCGCAATCGCAGAGCGAACGCGTTCTGGACATGCGCCAGATCGGCGCGGGGGGTGAACCGGTGGCCGACGATCGCGATATTGCGGCATCCGCGGTCGATGAGATGCTGCATCGCCGCGCGTTCGGCCTCCTCGTTGGGGAAGTTCACGGCATCGACGGTCGGCGTCTCCTCGCAGGCGTCCAGCAGCACGAATGGTCTGCCGCCATTGAGTTTGGACAGCGGCACATTTGTGCCCAAGCCTGTGGCGTGCAGGATCTCGCCATCGAACAGCTGCCCGGAGAACGGATTGCTGCTCAGCGCGTGCTCGGCAGCGTCCGGCGAATACTGCGTCTGCTCGATGAATGGAATAAGTCCGCGGGACACGATTTCGTTGCTCAACGCCTGCGTGAGCTTTGAATAGAACGGCGAATCGAATTCGTTGACGATGACGTGGATGATGTTGCTGCGGCCCGATTTGAGCATGCTGGCCGTCAGATTGATGTGGTAATTGAGTTTCTTCGCTGCGGCGATCACTTTGGCGCGGGTCGATTCCTTGACGCCTGGCTTGCCGCGCAGCGCGTTCGACGCGGTCATGGGGGAGACGCCCGCTTCCGCGGCCACGTCGCGTAGCGTCGGTGTGCTGCTGGTCATATGCCGCTCCTTGAAAACTTATGATTGATATGTAACGATATTATATTCTCTTGATTCTGTAAAATCGTTGCAAATACAAAGACTCACCGATATATTGCCTCCATTGCGGATGATTGGATTTGCGCTAGTATATGTAACGATACATATACGGTTCGCATGACGGCGTCCTGCTTTCCGCGACACAGCCCCCATAGCGATCCCGAACGAAAAGAGAGGTTCGATGACGATCCCAACCACCGTTTCCGTCGCCCCGGCTGACGAATATCCGGCTGACGGCCACACCATGACCGACAAACTCACCGCCACACTCGACAAAGCGGGCGTGCGCGCCATCAGCACCGACCTGTGGGGCATCTTCTTCGAAGACATCAGCTACTCCGGCGACGGCGGCCTCAACGCCGACCTCGTGCAGAACGGCGCCTTCGAATACAACCGCGCCGACTCCATCGATTGGAGCAACTACAGCTTCTGGCGCAAAATCGTGCCGGAAGGCTCGTTCGCCGCGTTCTGCATCCATGACAACGACCCGGTCGCCACCGAAAACCCGCATTACGCGACGGTGGAAGTCGAACACGCCCCTGCCGCGCTGGACAACATCGGCTGGGACGGCATGGTGTTCCGCGCCGGAGAAACCTACGATTTCACCACCTGGATGCGCGTGCGATCGGAAAGCGCGATGCCGGTGACGGTCTCGCTGCGCGGAGACGACGGCAGCATCATCGCCGAAAACACCATCACCGTCTCAGCCTCGGCATGGACGACATACCAAGCCTCGCTGACCGTTCCTGAGCACGGCGATGCCGGCTCGAGCGTGGCCACACAGGGCACATTGCGCCTGACCTTCGCCGGCGAAGGCGTCATCGACCTCGACTTCGTCACCTTGGAGCCACGCACCATCTACCGCGGCCTCAAGCACTTCCGCCCGGATTTGGTGGAGGCGCTCGCCGACCTCAAACCACGATTCATGCGATTCCCCGGCGGCTGCATCACCCACGGCCTCGGCATGGACAACATGTACCACTGGGACCGCACCATTGGACCGGTCGAGCATCGTCCGCACAACTTCAACCTCTGGGGCTACCACCAGTCATTCCGCATCGGCTACTACGAATACCTGTGCCTGTGCGAAACAATCGGCGCCAAGCCGCTGCCGGTGCTGCCCGCCGGCGTGAGCTGCCAAAACACCAGCCAAGGCCCGGTGCCGGTGGCGCAGGAGGATATGCCCGCTTACATCGATGAAGTGCTCCACCTCATCGAATTCTGCAACGGCAGCACCGCCACCGAATGGGGTGCCAAGCGTGCCGCCATGGGCCATCCGGAGCCGTTCGGCCTCGAATACCTCGGCATCGGCAACGAGGATCTTATCGACGACGTGTTCAAGAACCGCTTCCAGCAGATTTTCGACGCCGTCAAAGCCGCATATCCGGACATCGTCGTCGTCGGCACCGTCGGTCCCGCCCCCAGCGGTCAGGATTATGAGGAAGGCTGGAAGTACGCGCGCGAAGCGGGTCTGCCGATCGTCGACGAACATTCCTACCAGTCGTCCAGCTGGTGGTTCCACAACCTCGACCACTACGACCACACGGACCGCAAGGGGCCGAAGGTCTACCTCGGCGAATACGGCTCCTGGAACACCCAACTGATCAACGGCCTGTCCGAAGCGGCCTTCATGGGACGCATGGAACTCAACGGCGATGTGGTGGCCATGGCCTCCTACGCCCCGCTGTTCGCCAAGAATGGGCACCATAGCTGGAATCCGGACCTCATCTACTTCGACAACGAACGCGCCTACCATCCCTACAGCTATTGGGTGCAGCAGATGTACGCCACCACCACGGCCGACACCGCGTGGCCCGTCACCGTCGAAGGCCCGTCCACGCTGCGCCGCACCCTGCCGGACACCGTGAGACTACGCATCGCGGGCAACGCCAAAGCCGACCTCAACAACCTCACCATCACCACCGCAGCCGGGGACACGATCGACCTCGGCAACGTGGCCTACGACGGCAGGACCATCGACACCCCGCTCGCCCTGCACGCGGATTCCTACAGCATCGACACTACCGTCGTCTATTACGAGGGACGATGGGGCATGGACCTCATCTGTGGCGACATCGACGGCAAAAACCACAACATCGTTTCGCTCGGTCGTGGGCACAGCGTGCGCGTCGTCCGCGACGGCACCGCCTATGCGCTTGCCGGCACCGAAGTCTCCATGAACGAAGTGCGGCCGGGCACCACGTGGCAGGTGCACGCCGACATCACCGACCGCGGCCAAGCCATGAAGCTGTACATCGATGGAACGCTGATTGCGGATGGCACGGAGGTCAAGGACGAGCCAAGGCGTACCGTCACCGTATCACGTAATGACAAAGCCGGAGAGACCTACGTGCGCGTGGTCAATGCCATGGACGCGCCAATAAGCGTCGACCTACGTCAGATTCTTGCCGAGTTGAATATTTCCACAGCATCGGCGGCATCCGCCACGGCCACCGTCCTAGCCGGAGACAATCCGTATGCGGGACAGGTCGGTGAGGAATCACCGACCAGGCCGCGGCAGACCGCGATTGATCTGACAGACGGCGACTACACGGCACCGGCATGGTCGTTCACCACCATCACGATTAAGTGACGTGTATGCCGCGAAACGGGCGGACCCTCGTTTGAACCCTCGAACGAGAGTTCGCCCGCAGTGCAGGGCCAATCGGGACTAATCTGGAAAACATGAGCAAGCACCACCGCAATCGCAATTGGGCCCCGGCCCCACAGCCGCTGCCCGAAGACGCGCACGTCATCGACAACCACACCCACGTCGCATCCGTCGTGCCCTTCTCCCAAGCCATGAGTCACGAAGCCATGGAAAAAGGCCAAGGCGAAGTACCCGTCTACAGCGTCGACGAACTGCTGAAACAAGCTCAAGACGTCGGTGTCGAAGGCGTAATCGACTGCGGTTGCGAGCTGCCCAACCTCATGACCGCCATCGACATGGCCCGCGAGCATCCCGGAACCGTGCACGCCGCAATCGCCATACACCCCAACGAAGCCGTGCTGCACGGCCACCGCGGCGCACCCGGCCCCGACGGCCTGCCCATCAAATACAAGCCCTGGCACGACATCCCCTTCGACGAAGCCATGGCCGAAGTGCACCGCCTCGCCACCACCTACCCCAACCAGGTCGTCGCCATCGGCGAAACCGGCATGGACCTGTTTCGTACCGGCGAATCCGCCAAGGAACTGCAACGCGAGGCGTTCCGCGCCCACGTCGCGCTCGCCAAGGAACTCAACCTGCCCATGCAAATCCATGACCGCGACTCGCACAAGGAAGTCATCGAAACGTTGCTCGCCGACGGAGCCCCCGAACGTACTGTGTTCCACAGCTACTCCGGCGACGCCGAAATGGGCGAAATCGCCCGCGAAAACGGTTGGTATCTCAGCCTTTCCGGCACATCCAGCTACAAAGGCAACGACGGAATCCGCGAATCGGCGAAACTCGTCGGCATGAGCCACGTCATGGTCGAAACCGATGCCCCCTACTTAAGTCCGATGCCCTACCGCGGCCGCACCAACGCGCCGTATATGATCCCGTACACCCTGCAGGCGCTCGCCGACTATCTTGACAGACCGTTGGCTGAAATCGCCAAAGCCACGCGTGAAACGACGCGCGAAGTGTACGGCATCTAAAAAGAATGGCGATTTCGCGGTAATCCCGTGGCGGTTCCGTGACGGTCGCATGGGCCTCGACGTAACAGTTGCGTAATCGCCAGAAAATAAGCAAAATACAAACGATCAAGCATATGTGAATTTCATGCGTGACGTGCCGAATCACGTGTGAAGATTTGACAATGGTTTGCCAAGCTCCTAGTGTCACACCTTGCGTTTTATTTTGGGGAGCGGGTTGGAAGGCCCGCCACTTGGAGGAAGCGTTATGGCTAACGAGCCGAACGAAGAAGAACAGCCGCTGCTTCACGCAGCGACGTACACGCAGGCGCCAAAGGTCTCGCACAAGGTCCTGACCAAGGAGGAGCGCCAGACGCTCATCAAGGAGCACGAGGCGCAGCAGCAGGAAGCCGCGAAACTTGACGAGGCCGCCAGCAAAGGCCGCATCGGCCGCTGGTGGAGCCGTCTCCAGTCCGGCCCGGACAAAATCACGCCGGCCATGGCCATCGTGGCGCTTGGCGTGGTATACGGCGACATCGGTACCTCGCCGCTGTACACCATGCAGACGTTCCTCAACGGCCAAGGCGGTTTGGCGCATACGGATCGCGCCGCGGTGCTGGGCATCCTGTCGCTGGTCTTCTGGTCGATCACGCTGATCACCACCGTCAAATACGTGTTCATCGCCATGCGCATCGACAACAACGGCGAAGGCGGCATCTTCGCACTGTATTCGCTGATCCGCAAATATGGGGCATGGCTTGCGATTCCCGCCATGCTGGGCGGCGCCGCGTTCCTCGCCGATTCCGTGCTTACGCCGGCCGTCTCGATCAGCTCGGCAGTGGAAGGCTTGGAAACACTGCCGCTGCTGGAACCGATCATGAGCGAAAACAAAGAACTGACGCTGATGATCACCATTGTGATCATCGTCTGCCTGTTCGCAGTGCAGTCGCGCGGTACCGAACGCATCGGCCGCACGTTCGGCACGGTGGTCATGATCTGGTTCTCGTTCCTCGCCGTCGTCGGCTTGGTGAACCTGAGCTCCGATTGGGGCGTGCTTGAAGCGCTGAATCCGGTGTACGGCGTGGAGTTCCTCTTCAGCCACCACAATGCGGCAGGCCTCGCCGTCATGGGCACCGTGTTCCTGTCCACCACCGGCGCCGAAGCGCTGTATTCCGACATGGGCCACGTCGGCCGCGGCAACATCTACTTCACGTGGCCGTTCATCAAGATCGCCCTTGTGTTCTGCTATTTCGGCCAGGGCGCGTGGATGCTCAACCATTGGGACGACACCGCGTACAACCACATGCACGGCCTTAATCCGTTCTTCGAAATGATGACCCCGTCCGTACGTTACGTGGCGGTGCTGCTGTCCGTGTGCGCCGGCGTGATCGCTTCGCAGGCGTTGATCACGGGCGCCTACACCATGGTTTCCGAAGCGACGCGACTCAACTGGATGCCTCACCTGCAGGTGCGCTATCCGGCTCGTACCCGCGGCCAGCTGTACATTCCGGTGGTCAACGCCGTGCTGTGCGTCTCCACCCTGCTGGTTTTGGCGATGTTCCGCGATTCGGAGCACATTTCCGCCGCGTACGGCCTGGCATTGACCGTCACGATGATCACCACGACGATTCTGCTGGCCGTCTACATTTGGCACGATGGCAAGCGCGTTGGCGCGGTCGTGTTCACTGTGGTGTTCCTGGCTATCCAGTTCCTGTTCTTCTTCGCTTCGATGGCGAAGTTCCTGCATGGTGGCTGGTTCACCATGCTGCTGACGCTGGCGATTCTGCTGATTATGTACACGTGGAACGAAGGCACGAAGTTGGAACGCGCGCAACGCCGGCATATGCAGCCCGCCGATTGCGTGCCGGTTCTGAAGCAGCTTCATGAGGACGATTCGATTCCGTATTTCGCGGACAACATCGTCTATCTGACGTCCGATCCGGAAATGAAGCGTGTCGATACCGACATCTTCTTCTCGATTTTCGCGGACCATCCGAAGCGCGCCCGCGCATGGTGGGCGGTGTCGGTGGAAACGTCCGACAACCCGTTCACGCGCGAGTATTCGGTGGAGAATTTCGGCACGGACTTCCTGTTCCGCGTGCGTATTCGCTTGGGCTTCAAGGTGTCGCAGTCGATTCCTGCATACATCCACCAGATCATGAACGATCTGTCGAAGTCCGGCGATCTGCCCAAGCAGACCACCCGCTACCCGAAGCTGGATGCCGATCCGAACATCGGACCTATCCGCTACGTGCTGATTCACAAGGCGTTGATGCCCGAGTCGAAGGTGTCCCAGAAGGGCGCGATCTCACTGCAGATCAAGTACGCGATTCGTCATTTGGCCGGCTCTCCGGTCAAATGGTTCGGACTCGCTCCCTACAATCCGCTGATTGAGATCCAGCCGCTGTTCCTCGCCACCGAGCGTCCGCCGCGTCTGAAGCGCGTGTGAAGCGCAGGCTATAAGCAATGCCGATAACGGCACGCGCGCGTCGAAACCTGCCGTCGCTAAAGTAATCAACCATGTGCAGATTACTTGGATTCGCGACGGCAGGCAGCAACACCAACCTCAATGGCGTGCTCGGCATGCAGAACGTGCGCGATTTCCGAAATCTGAGCGAGATCCACAACGACGGCTGGGGCGCCGCGCTGATCACCGTGCCGGACGAATCGCCATACCGTCGCGACGGCGGTGCGCCGACTCCGGAAACCGGCACCGCGATCTACAAAAACACCATCGCCGCCCGTCATGATCCGATTTTCGACGAGCTCGCCAACACTCCGGCCCGCGGCGGCCTGTGGCATCTGCGCCTGGCCAGCTCCAACCTGCCGCTGATTCTTGAAAACCAGCAGCCCTTCTATGCGAACGGCCTGAGCTTCATCCACAATGGCGACATTTCTGACGACCAGGGCCGCAACATCATTACGAATCGCGCGTTCCCGGTCGATCCGAGCATCGTGCAGTCCACCGGCGGCCGTTCCGATTCCGCCATTTTCTTCGCCGTCATCCTGCAATACATCGGCTTTGGCTTCGCACTCGACGAGGCGGTGGCGCAGGCCGTGCGCGAACTGCGCAAAAGCTATCCGAAGTCCAGCTACAACTGCATGATCCAAAGCCAGGACCAGTTCATCGCCCTGTGCGCGGCCGGCCGTGAGGTCACGTCCAAGCGCATCGTCGAAATCTACGACCAGTACGGTCGTGGCGAGCAGGCGCGCGACTACCGCGTGCTGCGCTACCGTGCGCTCGGTGGAAACGACGATGCCCAGCCGAAGGGCGTGGTCGTGGCCAGCTCCGGCTTCGACCAGCGCGCCGAAGACGGCTGGACCCGTCTCGAAAACGACCAGATGATTGTGGCTTCCAACCGCACCGGCGAATTCCGCGTCCGTTCCATCTGATTTTCCGCACATAACGTCCCCGCGTATCGTGCCGTCCGCTGCGGGCAGCTGATGAATGCTCGTTTTAAGGCGGCATTCCTTGGAACATCGTTGACAAGACGGGGAAACCGTTGAATCCGTGTCCGTTCATTCGGGATTCCCCTGGTGTGGTGTATGAATCCCTTCGGCTGTTGGGAACCGTTTTGGAAACTGCGTCAGGAACCGTGTGATGGGCGTGATGGAACGTGCCTAAGATGGGCGTATGACGAACGAATCGAACGAAACAACCGAATCGAACAAGCCGACGACCGGCTATATCCCCACTCTTGCGCAAGTGGATGAGCTACATCGCAAAATCGCGCAATCGCAAGCCGCATACGACCTCATCCACGGCCATTGCGTGGTCGTGGCCGACATCGCCCGCCGCATGGCCCGCCGGCAGAATGCACTGTTCACCCGCCGCTGCACCCTGCCGACGGACGCTCCCGAAAAAACCGGCGACTTCGGACTGGAACTGACGAAAGACAATACCGGCGAGGAATCGCTCGGCATGTTGCACATGCCTGCGGTGCCGTCCACGGAAGGGCTGACCGGAGGTACCGTTCCGCCGCGGCTCATCGACGAGCATCTGGTGGTCATTGGCGGTTTGCTGCACGACATCGGCACGTATTTCCTGCTCAAGCAGGACGGTTCCGACGGCGAACCGCTCAAATTCGACGGTCCGCACTATGTTCAGCACGGGCTCAAAGGCTACGAATACTTGCTGAACGAGGGCGTTGACGAATCGATCGCCCAGTTCGCACGCAACCACACAGGTGTGGGCCTCACCCGCGAAACCGTGGAATCGCAGGGATTGCCGTTGCCCCCGGCCGACTACGTGCCGATGAACCTCGAGCAGGAGGTCGTCATGGTGGCGGACAAGTACAACAGCAAGTCGATTCCGCCGAAGTTCCTGACCGCCGAAGCCTACACGCGCAAGGCCGCCCGTTTCGGCGAAAGCAACAAGCGCGAATGGCTGCGCCTTCTGGAACGCTACGGCGTCCTCGACGTCAAACCGCTCGCCGCGCAGTACCACATGCGCATCGCCGAGTAGCGAACCTACTTATCTCGCTTATGAATGGCGGATTTCGGTGTCTGCCGGATGCTATCTCGCTTATGAATGGCGGGTGCCTCAGGAAGACTAGGTGTTAGGGGGCAAGTTCAATCCCCTCTAAGTCTCATGCGGCAAAACCATCCGCCATCTATAAGCGAGATAGCACGCGTCGAGCGGAAAAATCCGCCATTCATAAGCGAGATACACCCGAAAATTCCTCGAAGCCTGGCTGCCGCCCGAGTTTTGCGCACTGAAAACCGCTATCTGTGGCACTTCTCTTTTCCCGCCATACATTAGGGGGTATAAAACAGACCTTCTAACTCACGAGGCGTCAAACGATCTGCCACACATAGCGGTTTTGAGATTCCAAAGATGAAAGAGTCTGCCACACGTAGCGCATGACATGTTTTTAGCGGTGTGTCACCGCGAACCAGCGCGAATCGGCACGAACCAGAATCAGCACGAAAAAAGCCTTGCGGACTGGCATGCAACACCAGTCCGCAAGGCTTTCGCCTCGCAGAACGCCGCTCGCTACTCAAGCTCCGCGCAATGTTCCATCTGATCGGCGACCTCCGGATTATCGGTCACCACAATAATCGCACGCTTACGATCCTCATCGCGCTTGGCCTTCTTCAGCAGCCCCAGCACCACGGCGGCGTCGTCACGGTTCAATCCAGCGGTCGGCTCGTCGGCAATAATCACCTCCGCCTCGCAGCTCAGCGCACGCGCGATTGCCACACGACGCTGGTCCAACGCACTCATCTTGCCCACCGGCAGACCGGAAGTCACTTCCTCGAATCCCACGCGCTTGAGCAGCTCGCGCGCAATCACCGGCTTGGGCTGCAGGAAATTGCGGTTCGACGCGTCCATGGCGTACAACACGTTGCCTTCCGCATCAAGGTCGCCGCGCACGGCGAACCGCTGCGGAATGAAACCGATGCGGTGTCCAAGCACGTCGACCGGTGTCGCGTCGGCGAGGTTCGTGCTTTTGTGCATCACGTTGCCGCTGGTCGTCCGCATCATGCCGACCATGGTGGCCACCAGCGCCTGATGCTGTTCGACATCTTCGGCATCCACCAGCACCGCGTGGGTCGCGCCGGCATGGAACGCCAGGGAAACGTCGTCGAGCACGTTGCGACCGGTTTTGCGGTTGTGCACCGTCACATGGTCGAGCGCGAATGTCGGGTTCGCCTTGAAGAAGAATGCGTCCTTCTTGCGATGATGTTTGATTTCGCGGTCGATCTGCGATGACACGCTGGTTGCGGAGTCCGCCTGTACGGTTTCGTGCTGGTCGAGCGACTGTTCGTCGTCGGTCGCGCCCAATGCGAGCGTTTCGTTCACGCGATTCGCGTTGTCGCTGGCAACGCTGTCTTCCGTGGCGATGCCTTCCGTATTTTCCGCGTTTTCTGCCGATTCGGTTGCGATGGAATCGCCTCCATCGTCATACACCACCGCGAAATCGACCGATTCGATCGACGTGGCCATATCGGTTTCGCCCGCCTCGATGTCCGCGTTTTCCGCAGCAGCGTTGTTCAATGCTTCGGTTTCGTTGTCTTTCACGTCTTTCTCGCTCATGCGTTCACCTCCGTACGTTCCGTCGACTCGACTGTTTCCTCCGGCTCGTCTGCGTTCTTCGCTTCGGCAGATTCGTTCGAATCGTCAGAACGGCCTGCGAACAGCTGACCCAAATCGAAGAATCCCACGCGCATGAACGCGATGATGCCCAGAACCAGGCAGGCGCCCAGTCCGTACCAGATCATGTTCCACACGGATGCGGATGTGATGGCCACAGCCTGTCCACCGGCCCATGCGGTGCCAAGCGGCTTGGCCAGCAGCGCGCCGGCAATCAATCCGATTGCCCAGCCTGGAACGGTCATCATGAACGTTTCCAGCATGAATTGCCATCCCAAACGTCCCTTGGTGACGCCGGAAACCATCGCCATGCCGATTTCGTCACGGCGTCCACCGATCGCGGCCCACAGCACCAATGCCAGCAGCGCGAGCCCGCCGACGATCAGGGTCGCCAACAACGCCGTGCGCGCGGCCTTGGCGGCGGCGTCCAGCGGTGCGATGCGCTTCTTGTACGCATCAAGCGACGGCGATGAGATTGTGAACTTCGACGTGTCCAGCTTGGCCTTTGTCACCAGTCGCACGAACTTGTTGTATGTGGCCGGATCGGTCAGCGTGAAGATGATGTTGAGGTTCGGGATGGCCCAGCCCTTGGTGCCGGCCACATCCAGACCGCTTTGCGCGAAGTTGATGTACGACGTGTACACCACGTTCTCGCGGTTGTCTTTCGCGTATTTCGCGTCGGAACCGTATCCGGCCGGCGCCTCGCCGGTGTACTCGTAGATGCCGCGCACGGTGAATTTGTAGGTTTCGGAAGCCTTCGTCGGATTGCCGACGGTCACCTTGTCGCCCACTTTGAGATTGTTCTTCTTGGCCACTGCCTGAGAGACCAGCACGCCGTCGTTGGCCGTCTTGTAGTTCAGCTGCTTGCCCTTGACCACTTTGAACGTGCCGTAGTCGTTGATTTTCGCCGCATCGTTCGTGTAGAAGGCTTGCAACGTCAGGTTGCCGCCGGTATTGTCCTCGCTCGTGTCGCTTTTCGCCGCGATCGCCTGCAGCGACTTGCTGGCGCGCACCGGCACCGACGTGGCGAGCGTGTATTCGAACGTCAAGTTGTTCTTCTGCACCGCTTCCGCGTACTTGGTGTACATGTCCCACGTCATGTAATTGGCGGTGTAATTGGAGTCCGCGCCGTCGCGTTTCGCAGTGACTTTCGCGCTTGGCCGAATTACCGCCGAAGCTTTCTGCGATTGGTATGTTTCGTTATTCGCCTTGTCGTCGGCTCTCAGCACCGCCAGATTCACGGCGGCTGAGAACGACACCAGCAGTGCAAGCAAAGCCGTCAGCGCGGTACGCCATTTGACGCGACCGAGCGCAGCCCATGCGTTCTTGAGAACGAACATGCGGTACTTCTCCAGTTCTCTGTAGTTACGCGTCGACGCATGCCGACGCCAGCGTTGGCCGGGACGCACACAGTCAAGCAACGACAGCGAGTACGCTCACGGCGCAATGCGCCCCGTGCAATCATCCTGCCCATCCAACGTGATTGTTTTCTTGCGCAACACTGTTATACCTCTGTGTGAAGTCTGAATACTTCCTGAAAATCGAAGGTTGGATAAGCGGCGATTTTGTTCCTGCTCGCGCTCGTCTCCGCTCTACGTCCGCCTATTCTTCCCGCGTTCCACGTCCGTCTTGCGCCCATCCCGCGCATGTTCCATCCGTTTTTAGATGCCTTTCCAGCTTTTGTTGCCGCACGGTCCAGTTTTGAATTACAAAATGCAGGTGCGATTGCGATTTGTGGCTTGCTTTCGCGGCTTCGGCTACGATGGATGGCGATGAAGCAGCACAGCACAGACAATACGATTCCCACAGCGGCCGACGACGCAGTCGATGAAGCCGACAGCGCAGTCGCCGCAAGCAAGACGACAGACGAAACGACGGCTAAAACGACGGACAAGATATCAAGCAAGACAACGAACGATACTTTGCCTTTGCCTTGCGATTCCGCCGTTCCCCGCTTATCCCGCATCGCACTGCCGGTCTGTTCCGCCATCGGCGTCGCGCTCGCCGCCGCGGTCGTATGGGCCTGGTTTCCGCACGGTTCCGCCGCTTGGACGAACCCATTGCACGAAATCGACGCGCCCGCGCACTATTACTTCATCCGCAAGATCCTCGGCGAAGGCGTCGGCGCGGCCACCCACCTGTGGCCGAACGACGAATACTATCCGCCGTTGTTCCATCTGCTTGCAGCCGGCATGATTAAGCTCGCCAGCTTGTTCGGCGTCAATCTGTCGATTTACGCCGCGTTCAACACGGTCTGGCTGGCCACATCCGGCTTGGTTTGGCCGATTGCGATTCAGCTGTACGCTTCCTATTTCACGCGTCGCCTGTCGCATTCGGCACAATCCGTATGCTCCCCCCGATTTGCGAACGCACGAAAGTCCTCGGCCCGCAATGTCGCGTCTGTCGTAGTTCCGCTATTCCCCGCGATACTCGCGCTCATCATCCCCCCGCTCGCCGTCGCTTCCGCCTCGCACCCCTTCCAAATGCTGGCTTCCGGTCCGCTGATCGCCTTCGGCCTGGCCGCCACGCTTCTGCCGTTCTGGCTGTACGCCACACTTCGCCTGCTCGACGCGCTCGCCACCCGCGAACACCTCGTCAAATGGATCATATGGTTCTTCGTCACTGCCGGCGTCTGCATGTTCGCCCATCCGCGCATCGTGTTCACCTGGCTCCTGCTCATGGCCCCCTTCGTGCTGACGCGACTGCCATGGAAAGCCATCGCAGGCCTTGCTGGCGTAGTGGTTCTCGGCGCCGCCGTGTTCCTCGTATACATGATGTCCAGCTACAAATCGGACCGCTACTTCAATCCCGCCAGCTGGTTCCACACCTTCGTTCCGAACCGCACGGTGCCCGAAGCGCTCAAAATCTACGTCACCGACAATATCGGCGGCGTGCAAGGCTGGTTCATGGCCGCAATCGTGCTGATCGCGTTTGCCGTCACCGTCGCAGCCATCATCCGCCCGCAATGGTTCGCCGCCAATCGCGCCGATTCCGCTACTGTGCCCGGCGCTTCTGCGATTGACCGTGCATCCGATAGCACGTCAGCGCAACCGCACGAACAGGTTGCCGATTTTGCGGCTATGCCTGCCGATCGTAGGAATCGCAAGACTTCCGCCAGCTACCGCACTCCACGTTCCGACGCCTCGCAACTCCGCCGCGACGCGATCGCCATTCTGCTGGCCTTCTTCCTGGTCGGTCTCGTCTACGTCTGCTCGACCGCGCTGACCGGCTGGTTCCCCAACATCGTGGCCGCCGCCTGGTATCGCGCCGAAACCCGACCGCTTACCATGATTCCGTTCGGCGTGCTGCCGCTGATCGTCTTCGCCGCCGTCGTATTGTTGCGTGCCGGCCGTCTGCCGAACGTCACGAAAATCATTGCGATTGTTCTGCTTGCGGCGCTCGCCATTTCCTGCCAATTCGGCAATACTGTTCGTTCCGCCCTGTCGGATGCCGTCTATGCGAATATGACGATTGACGATGCGCGGCCGGACGAGCAGCTCACTGCCACGAAGGAGAAGATTCTCAAGAAGGTGGTGAAGGAGACTGGTACCGATTCGGTGGTGGTTTCCGATCCGCTGAACGGTTCCATGTATGCGACGGCGATGTACGGCGCGGATATGCTGTTCCCGATTTACAACGCGAAGGCCGAGAAGAATGGTGCGATTTTCGGACAGACGGAGAATGCGTTCGCGTCGGGCGACGGCAAGGCGCTGACGAATACCGTCTGCCCGCTGAGCGCGGATGGCGATGCATACTTCCTGAGCATGGGCGGCCAGGCGCCGAGCCTGCAGATGTTCACGTTCAAGCAGCAGTACGACACGTTCCACGATCAAAAGCTGATCGACCAGTACGCCAAAGATGGCACGATGCGCAAGGTTCAGGATTATTCGAATATGGCTTCATATGCGAAGGGCTGGGCGTTGTACCAGTTCAACTGCCAGTGATCACGTGTGTTGCGTGGCTGCGTGGCGTCGAAATAGGCGATTGGGAGAACAAGAGGCTCTGATTTGTCAAGTTTCGACACGCCGATGGAACGTTGGATTTCCAACGGTTCACGCGTT
>ERZ1034984.87-NODE-87-length-103617-cov-5.871237_pt1 | contig 103617 bp, 94 predicted proteins | sample MGYA00520589_ERZ1034984 | MGnify/ENA primary metagenome ERZ1034984 (study PRJEB33766, sample SAMN09781790) | gut metagenome | biome: gut microbiome | host: Homo sapiens | place: Madagascar | study: EMG produced TPA metagenomics assembly of the PRJNA485056 data set... | reverse complement strand
CATCGATATGATCATCTTCGGGCGTGGCGGCGGCTCGCTGGAGGATCTCTGGAATTTCAACGAGGAGCCAGTCGTGCGCATGATCGCCCAAAGCCCGGTGCCGATCGTCAGCGCCGTTGGCCACGAGACAGACGTGACGCTGGCGGATTTCGCGGCGGATGTACGCGCCGGCACGCCGTCGATGGCGGCAGAGCTGGCTGTGCCTGATCGCGCCCAGGTGTGGCGCCAGATCGAAGAAGCACGCGCGCGCTGCGAAAGCGCTGTGCAGGCGCTCTTGCGCCGCAAGGCGCAGGTGCTCGCGGGCTATCTCTCGGGCAGTCTGCTGCAGGATCCGGCGCGGCTTCTGGCCAGCTACCATCTCACGCTGGACCAGCGTTGGGCCGAGCTGGATAAGGCGCTCCAGCAAACGATGAACGACAAACAGAAACGTTTCAGTGAAAATATCTCGACGCTCGATGCGCTGAGCCCGCTCAAGGTGCTGGCGCGCGGCTATTCCTTCTGCGAGAAGGAGGGGGTGGCTGTGCGCTCGACCAGCCAGCTCGATGTTGGCGACGCGCTGACGCTGCATTTTGCCGATGGCGCTGCCAGCTGCACAACGACGTCGATCGATCAGAAGAGGGACGAACAATGAGTGAACAACAACCAACGTTGACTTTTGAACAGGCCATGGCCAACCTGGAGCAGGCGCTGAAGGCGCTCAGCCAGGGCGAGCTGCCTCTGGAAGAGGCGGTGGAGCAGTACAAGCTGGGCCTGGATATGGCCAGCCAGTGTCAAAAGATGCTGCGCGACGCTGAAGGCGAGATCAAGATCTTGCAGGATGGTGTCGAAAAAGCCTTTCAAATGGAGGAATGATCATGAGCAAGGAAAAAATGACTGCGCTGCAGCAGCTCGTCGAAGAGACCCTGCCAACGCTTTTGCCTGAAAAAGATGGCTACAACGACGTGCTCGTCGATGCCATGGCCTACAGCCTGCTTTCCGGCGGCAAACGCCTGCGTCCTGTTCTGGCGCTGGCGGCCTGCTCCGCTGTTGGCGGCAAGCTGGAGGATGCCCTTGTGAGCGCAGCGAGCATCGAATGCATCCACGCTTACTCCCTCGTCCACGACGACCTGCCGGGCATGGACGACGACGCGCTGCGCCGCGGCAAACCAACCAACCACATCGTCTACGGCGTCGGCATGGCAACCCTCGCTGGCGACGGCCTGCAGACCCAGGCCTTTGAAAACATCACTGGCTACTGGCTGGCGCAGAACAAGCCGGAGATCGGTCTGCGCGCTGCGCATGAGCTGGCCATTGGCGCAGGGAATCAGGGCATGGTCGTCGGTCAGGCGCAGGATCTCCTCGCCGAAGGCAAGCACATCGACGAAGCGAACATGAAATACATCCACGCCCACAAAACCGGCGCCCTCATCACGGCCTCTGTGCGCATCGGGGCCATCATCGGCGGTGCGAACGAAGAGCAGCTTGCTGCGCTCAGCCGCTACGGCCAGCACATCGGTCTGGCGTTCCAGATCACCGACGACATCCTCGACGTTGTCGGCGACGAAGCCGTCATCGACAAGCCTGTCGGCAGCGATGAAAAAAACGAAAAAGCCACCTACCCAGCGCTCTACGGCCTCGATGCCTCCCGCGCCATGGCCCAGGAGCAGTGCCGCCTTGCTCAGGAATGTCTGGCAGGGCTGCCAGGCGATTGCGATGTGCTCCATTACATCGCCGACTACATCGTGAACCGTCAGAAATAACCTCAGGCGACGTTTCGTGAAGGAGGGAACAGGAGAATGTTGGAAGACATCCAGTCCAAAGATATAAAAAATATGACCATGGACCAGCTGCGCGCCCTGGCCAAAGAGATCCGGGCGCGGCTGATCGAGGTCTGCGCCAAAAACGGCGGCCATCTCGCGCCAAACCTCGGCATCGTCGAGATCACGCTGGCGCTGCATTATGTGTACGATTTTCCAAAGGACAAGCTCGTCTGGGACGTCGGCCATCAGGCTTACGTGCATAAGCTGCTCACCGGGCGCAACGACCGTTTCGACACACTCAGACAGTACGGCGGCGTGTCCGGTTTTCCAAAGCGCAGCGAGAGCATCTACGACGATTTCGGCGCAGGCCACGCCAGCACCTCGATCTCGGCAGCAGATGGCTTCGCTGTGGCGCGCGATCTCTTTCACGAAGACCGCGATGTCATCGCCGTCATCGGCGACGGCGCCATGACCGGCGGCATGGCCTTTGAAGCGCTCAACTACGCCGCGCATCTGCAGACAAAGATGACCGTCATCCTGAATGACAATGAAATGAGCATCGGACCAAACGTTGGCGGCATGAGCCAGTACCTCACCCGCATGCGCACAGATCCCGGCTACAACCGCTTCAAGGAGGACATGGAATATTTCCTCAAGCGCATTCCAAACATCGGTCCGCGCATGGCAGAAATGGCCGACCGTCTCAAGGACACTGTCAAGCACATGCTCACTAGTGGCAGCTGGTTCGAGGAGCTGGGGCTGCGTTACTACGGCCCTGTCAACGGTCACGACATCGAAGAGCTCATCCATGTGTTTGAAAACAGCAAGCAGTTCGACTGTCCTGTGCTCATCCACTGTCTCACCGAAAAAGGCCGCGGCTATCTGCCAGCGCAGAAAAATCCCGGCAAATTCCACGGCGTCGGCGCCTTTGACATTTCGACTGGCGAAACCCTCGACAAATCGATGCAGCCAAGCTACACCAAGGTTTTCGCCAACACCCTCGTCGACCTCGCCGCGAGCGACAGCCGCATCTGCGGCATCACCGCAGCGATGGCTTCCGGCACAGGCATGGACGCCTTCCACAAGGCCTATCCGAAGCGCGCCTTCGACGTCGGCATCGCCGAAGAGCACGCCACCACCATGGCCAGCGCCATGGCCCTCTCCGGTCTCAAGCCTGTCGTCGCGATTTATTCCACCTTCATGCAGCGCGCCTACGACCAACTCATCCACGACTGCGCCTTGCAGAACGCGCCAGTCGTTTTCGCCCTCGACCGCGCAGGCATCGTCGGCGCCGACGGTCCAACGCACCACGGCGTCTTCGACCTCAGCTTCCTGCGCACCATCCCGAACATGACGGTGATGGCGCCAAAGGACGAGCCTGAGCTGCAGAACATGCTCTACAGCGCCATTCACTACGACAAGCTCGTGGCGCTGCGCTATCCGCGCGGTCGCGGACCAGGGCACACCCTTGTGAGCGACTACGAACTCATCCCATACGGCAAGGCCGAGGTCCTGCGCCAGGGAACAGACGCCACCATCGTCGCCATCGGCGCCATGGTTGAGCCGTCCCTCGTCGCAGCAGACCGCCTCGCTGAGCAGGGGATTTCTGCAGGCGTCATCAACGCGCGCTTTGCCAAGCCCCTCGATACAGAGACCATTTTCGCTTTCGCAGACAAGCCGCTCATCACCGTCGAAGAAAACGTGCTCGCCGGTGGCTTTGGCAGCGCCGTTCTCGAAGCAGCAAACGACGCCGGCCTCACTGCGCCGATCCTGCGCATCGGCCTGCCGGACCACTTCGTCGCCCACGGCGACACCAGCAGATTGCGCGACGACAACGGCCTCTCGCCAGAAAAGATCGCCGCGCGCATCGCAGCATTTCTCGGGAAGGACTGAGACCATGGCGAAAAAAGAACGACTCGACGTGCTCGTCGTGCAGCAGGGACTCGCTGACACTCGTGAAAAAGCACAGAAATACATCATGGCCGGTATGGTCCTCGTCAACGATCAGAAAATGGACAAGGCCGGCACCAAAGTGCCGACAGACGCCGTGCTGCGCCTCGTCGGTGAACCGCTGCCTTACGCCAGCCGCGGCGGCTTCAAGCTTGCCGAAGCCTTCAAGCGCTTCCCGATCTCCATGCAGGACGCCGTCGTCGTCGATCTCGGCGCTTCCACTGGAGGCTTCGTCGATTGCGCGCTGCAAAATGGCGCCAAGCGCGTCTACGCCGTCGATGTCGGCTATGGCCAGCTCGCCTGGAAGCTGCGCACTGATCCGCGCGTCATCAACATGGAAAAGACCAACGCCCGTTTCCTCACGCCAGAGGATTTTCCTGAGCTCATGGACTGGATGACCACCGACGTCGCCTTCATTTCCCTCACGAAGATCCTGCCTGCGGCGTACAGCATCCTCAAGGAGAACGGCAGCGGCGTCGCGCTGATCAAGCCGCAGTTTGAAGCCGGCCGCGACAAGGTTGGCAAAAACGGCGTCGTGCGCGATCCCGCCGTGCATGAAGAGGTCATCCGCCGCATCCTCGATTTCAACGCCGAGCTCGGCTTCAAAACCCTCGGCGTCGTCCATTCACCGATCCAGGGACCACAGGGCAACATCGAATACCTTTACTGGTTCACCAAGGATCCTGACGCCGAGCCTGTGACAGTCGACGTACACGCTCTCGTCGAAAAAACCTTCGCCGATTTCGGCAAGCGGACCGACTCCTGATGGAAAAGCAGCTCATCTGGCTCGTCCTCGGCGTCGCCCTCGCGCTCCTCTTCGTCAGCTGGAGCCGCGACAAATGGACGCGCCACCAGCGCCGCGCCGTGGCCCGACGCGCTCAGAGCGGCGAAAACCGCGCCGAAAAGCTTCTCGCTCAGCGCGGCTACACCATCCTCGACGCCCAGGTGCGCCGTCCCGTTGTCATGAGCGTCGACGGCGAGCGCGTCGAAAGCTTCATCAAGGCCGACTATCTCGTGCGCAAGGATGGGCGCGACTTTCTCGTCGAGGTGAAAACCGGCAAACAGGCCAACGTGCGCCTGCCAAATGTGCGCAGGCAGCTTTTTGAATACCAGAATATTTTCCAGACCGATGGAATTTTATTTATAGACATGAATAAATATGATATCATTGAAGTAGCGTTTGATGATCCAGCGACCAGCGCGCTGCCGCTCAAGTCCTTTCTCAGTGGACTGCTCGTCGGCGTGCTCCTCGTTGTGTTCATCTATTCCTACCAATGACGAAGGAGACAATGTGATGCATCAGGCTGTAGGCATGTATTATAATATCAAACGGGAGGACACCTGCGCCATCGCGCAGTATGTCGCCGGGCTTTTCCAGGCGCGTCAGGTCGACGTGTTTGCCGGCGACCAGCTGCAGGCACAGCGCGCTGGGATTCCCTATCTGCCAAGGCCGGAGTTTCTTGAGCGTATCACCCTCATGGTCGTCATCGGCGGTGACGGCACTTTCTTGCGCGCAGCGACCATCGTGCGCAACGCCCAGATCCCGCTGATCGGCATCAACCAGGGCACCCTCGGCTTTCTCGCAGAGCTGGAGGTGGAGGAGTTCGAAGAAAAGCTCGAGCAGCTCATCGCCGGCAACTATCGCACAGAAGCGCGCATGACCATCTGCGGCGAGCTCTACCGCGACGGCGCGCGCATCTGCCAGACCGTCGGCTTAAACGACGTCACCATCAACCGCGATCCCGTCGAAAACACCCTCGAGCTCGACGTCTACCTCGAAGAACAGCTCGTTGACAGCTACCAGGCCGACGGCATCATCATCGCCACGCCGACTGGCTCCACCGGCTATTCCCTTTCTGCCGGCGGACCGCTCATCTATCCCGGCACAGAATGTCTCATCGTCAATCCGATCTGCGCCCACGTGCTCGGCACCAACGCCATCATCGTGCCAGCCGCCGGCGGCATCGAGATCCATCTCACGCGCTCCAGCAAAGACGCCTACCTGCTCACAGACGGGCGCTACGCCACCCATCTCAGGCAGGGCGACACTGTGCGCGTGTACAAGGCGGAAACGCCGACGCGCATCATTCAGCTCGAAAAGCACCAGTTCTTCGAGACCGTGCGCAACAAACTCTTAGACCGCAATTATCGCCGAATGCATCATAGAGGGGGATCAGAATGAAAAACAGAAGACAACGCCGCATCCTCGAGATCGTATCCAACGAGACCATCGGCACCCAGAAGGAACTCGCCGAGCGTCTGCAGCAGGAAGGCTTTGAGACCACCCAGGCCACCATTTCCCGCGATATCAAGGAGCTCCTGCTCGTCAAGGTCAACATCGGCGGCGACCGTTATAAATACGTCATCGCTCAGGAAACACCCGTCACCGACGCCAAGCTGCGCATGGTGCTGCGGGAATTTATCCTCAGCTACGATTACAGCGAAAACCTGCTCATTTTGAACACCGCGCCAGGCAACGCCAACACCGTCGCCTCCGCCATCGACCGCGCCCGCTGGCCGCAGGTCATCGGCACACTCGCCGGAGACGACACCGTCATGCTCGTCATCAAGCCAAAGGAAGCAGTGCAGGAAGTTGTTGAGAAAATAGAAGACTACACATCCAGATAGGAGGGATCGACATGCTGGCACGACTTACCGTAGATAATTTCGCGCTCTTAAAGCATGTCGATCTGTCGTTCGACAGCCGTTTCAACGTGCTCACCGGCGAGACCGGCGCCGGCAAATCCATCATCATCGACGCCGTCAAGCTCGTCCTCGGCGAACGCGCCAACATCGCAGACATCCGCGTTGGCGAAGACCACGCCCTCGTCGAAGCCGTCTTCGTCATGGCAGAAGGGCACAGCGCTTTTCAAACGCTGGACGACCTCGGTCTCGAGCATGACGGACAGACCATCGTGCTCACCCGTCAGATCCGCTCAAATGGCAAAAATATCTGCCGCGTCAATCGTCAGATCGTCACCCTGAGCCAGTTCAAATCCATCTGCGCCCAGCTCATCAGCATCTATGGCCAGCACGATTACGACGAGCTTGGCGATCCCGCCACACGTCTCGCGCTGTTGGACGCCATGGGCGACGCTGCCCATCAGGATCTGCGCGCGCAGGTCGTCACCGCTTACGCTCAGGCGCAGCAGAGCGGCCGCGCCCTCAAGCGCGCTCTGCGCCAGCAGGCCAAGCTTGAGCAGGAGCTCAGCGCCCTCGAGGAACGCGTCGAAGAACTCGCGCCCCTCGAGCTCAAAAAAGGCGAGGAAGAAGAGCTCGCCCAGCGCTACAAGCAGGCTGCCCATTCGCAGGATCTCTACGATGCCGCCTACGCCGCCTCCGGCGCGCTCTACGACGCCCAGGGCAGCGTCCACGAAGTGCTCACCGACGCCCTTGAGCGTCTCAAAGCCGTCGCCCAGTACGACGAGCAGGTTAAAGCCTATGTGCGCGATCTCGAAAGCGTGCGCATCGTCATCGACGATACCGCCCGCGATCTTGAGCATTATCGCGAAGGCATCGATTTTGATCCAGCCACCCTTGAAGCCATGGACGCGCGTCTCGCACAGCTCGCCAAGCTGCGCCGCAAATATCAGATGGACATCGACAGCCTCGTCGACGCGCTCGCTGAATGGAAAGAAAAGATCGACCACTTCGCCGACATGGATGCCGACATCGCTGATCTTCGCAAAGCCTACGCCCACGATCGCGCTGAATACACCGCCCTCGCCGAAAAGCTCCACCAAAGCCGCCTTGCTCTCGGGGAAGCGTTCAGCCAGCGCCTCATCGCAGAGCTCGCTGACATGGCCATGGAAGCCGTGCGCTTCGACGTACAGTTCGAGCGTTTCGCCGGCGACGCCTCCGGCACCGACACCTGTCTGTTCATGATCGCGCCAAACCCTGGCATGCCGCTGCGTCCGCTTTACGACATCGCCTCCGGCGGGGAAATGAGCCGCATCATGCTCGCCATCAAAACCATCCTCAGCGGCGCCGGCGGCATCGAAACCCTCATCTTCGACGAGATCGACACCGGCATCGGCGGACTCGTGCTCACCACCGTTGCCGATAAGCTCGAAGCCCTCGGTCAGCACGAGCAGGTCATCTGCGTCACCCACGCGCCAAGCATCGCTGCCCGCGGCGACCGCAATTTCTTCATCGAAAAACAGGCGGTGAACGATCTCACCGAAACCCACGTTGCCTTGCTCGATAGCGAGGACGCGCTCGTTCGCGAGATCGCCCGCATGAGTGGCGGTACCGCCCCGTGGCAGCTCGAAGCAGCTGCGCGCCTGCGCGCACAGAAGCATTTTCATTAAAACCACCATCGCTCATCCCTCGGGTGAGCGATTTTTTCGTGGATTTTTTCAAATTCCTGTCACCTTTCGCCGCCCTCAGTTGTATTATGGGCAAAGGAACCTTTTACAAGCAGGTGATTCTCATGAGACTTCCCGTCGATACGCTCGTCCAGCGCTACCATCAAAATCTCTACGCCGTCGCCTACAGCGTTTGCTCCAACCGCGAAGACGCCGAGGAAGCCGCGCAGGACGCGTTCATCCAATACCATATATCAAAGAAAGAATTTGACAGCGAGGAGCACATTCGTGCCTGGCTCATCCGCGTCACGATCAACAAAGCAAAAAACGCCGCGAAAAGCTTCTGGCGGCGCAATCGCACAAGCCTTGAGGACCAGCTCACCACACTCAGCTTTGAGAGCGAGGAAGCGTCTCAGGTGTTCGAAGCAGTGATGCAGCTCGCGCCGAAATATCGCATCGTCGTGCATCTTTTCTACTACGAAGATTACAGTGTGCGCGAGATCGCAGAGATCCTGAAGATCAGCGAGGCCAACGTGAAAACCCGGCTCTCACGAGCGCGGGCCATGCTCCGAGACACATTGAAGGAGGTGTGGAGTGATGACGAATAAGGAAAAATACAAACAGGCCTTTTCGGCCCTCCAGCCTTCCAACGAGATACGATTGGAGGAGAAGATCATGAAAGAATACAAACGCAAACAGTCCAAACGCATCATCGCCATGGCAGCGATCCTCTGCCTTGCCGTTTTCGCCGGTGGTGGCGGCGCTTATGCAGCGAATGTCGGCGGCATCCAGCGCACCATCCAGCTCTGGATCCACGGCGATCAGACGACCGCCGAGCTCAATGTCAATGATGACGGCACCTACACTGTGAAAATTCCTGACGAGAACGGCGGGACCAAGACCCAAAGCGGTGGCGGCGTGGCCTTTGACGCCTTCGGTAACGAACGTCCGCTGACAGAAGAAGAGATTCTCGCAGAGATCGGGAGTCCGAATGTAGAATACTACGACGATGGCTCGATCTGGTTCTTCTACGAAGACACCGCCAAAGACATCACGGGCGACTTTAACGACGACAATGTGTGCTACATCAAAGTCACCGGCTCCAAAGGCGACCTCTACGTCACTGTTAAAAAATACGGCGGCTATGCCTGCTCTCCGGACAAGTTCCCAAATCCGAAGAGCTTTAACACAGGAGAAGCTGATCCAGCAGGCGTCGCCTACCAGCCAGCCAGCGAAAAGCCAGACGCCGAGAGTGGGGAATAACTACCAGCGATCATTAAATAAAATCACCGCCCGCCGGTCATGCTTATGCGTGATCCGGCGGGCGGTGATCATTTATTGTTCGTTTTCTTCGCTGGCGAGCTGCTCTTCGATCGGGTAGTAGGTCCAGATGCCGACTTCGGAGAGGGAAGGGTGGGGCACCATGGTCTCACGGACGGTGCGGTGCTTGTGTGGATCGAGCGTACGGCGCAGGTTGATCTGGCGCAGGCGGCGCGTCTCTGCGCTGGCGATGTCCTCGTTCAGCGGGATGAGCGCTGTCTCACCGCTGTTCATGAGATTGAGGAAGGGCTGGATCAGCGTCGACGCGAATGGACCGACGGCGTGCATGCCGAGGATGTCGTTCGTTTCGTCGTCGATGATGAGCTTGGCGAAGGCGCGATCCTCCGAGACTGGCTCATAGCCAAGGGCGTAGCCTTTCGCCGTGGCACTGTATGGATTCACACCGATGCGCACCTTGTGACCACGTTCGCGCGCCTGTGCTTCGGTGAGACCGACGTCAGCAACCTCCGGATGGGTGAAGGTGACTGCTGGCACGAGATCGTAGCGCGCCCAGCGTTTGTCGGTCGGACCGGAACTTTTGTAATGGTTGTAGGCGAGGATGTCTGCTTCGTAGTTCGCTTTGTGGCGAAATTGCTGACGCCCGTTGATATCGCCAAGGGCGTAGACGCCATCGACGCTCGTTTCGAGAAACTCGTTCGTGCGGATCCAGCCGCGGTTGTCCAGCGCGATCTGCGTGTTTTCCAGGCCGAGCCCGTCTGTCGCTGGCACAATGCCGGGACAGATGAAGAGGTCTTCGGCGTCGATCTCTTCCAGTGCGCCAGTTGCACGATCTTCTATCGTCAGCACAATGCGGTCATTTTCCTTGCGCACAGCTGGCGTTTCTTTGTTGAAGTAGAGGGTGATGCCGTCGGCCTCGAGATTCTTCCGACACGCTGCCGAGCAGTCTTCGTCAGATTTCGGCAGTAGACGCACATTGTGCTGCACCAGCTGCACGCGCGCACCGAAGGCGCGGAAGATGTGCGCAAATTCGCAGCCAATGGCGCCGCCGCCGACAACGATGATATCGCGGAACGGCTCGGCGGGATATTTTTCGCCGAAGAACGACTCACTCGTGTAGTAGTCCACATTTTCCACGCCGGCCATGGCTGGGATCTTCGTCTTGCCGCCGGTGGCGATGTAGATCTTCTCGGCAGTCAGCGGCTCACTCTTGCTGCCGTCGGGATAATGCACCTCGATGGTGTGGTCGTCGGTGAAATGCGCCGTGCCTTCGTACACGTCGGTGTGAGGCTCGTCGAGATAAAACTGGCGCAGACCGATGCTTTCGTCGATCTTCTGCCAGACGCGCGCCGAGATCTTCTGCCAGTCGAAGGAAATATTTTCAGCCGAAAGCCCTAGCGCTGCAGCTTCGCGCATTTCGTAGAGACGGTCCGCCGCAGTGACGAGCACCTTCGTCGGAATGCAGCCGCGCGTCAGACAGGTGCCGCCAAATTTTCCACGCTCGATCTGCGCGCAGCGCAGGCCCTGCTGCTGCGCCGCTTCGAGCACAATGTTCGCAGCGCCTGTGCCGATGACGATCATATCATAGTGTTTCATGGTTGTTCTCCTTTGGTGAGATTTCTTTCATTATATAAGATACGCCGTAAAAAGAAAAGCCGCCCACGCAGGTGAGCGGCAGAGAATTAAAATTCCGTCTTAAACAGTCGGCAGGCGTTTTCCCAGGTGATGCGGCAGAGATCGTTCACGTCGATCTCGCGCAGGCGCGCGATCTCTTCGGCGACGTAGCGCACATAGCTTGGCTCGTTGCGTCTGCCGCGGAATGGCACAGGCGTCATATATGGGCAGTCGGTTTCGAGCAGCAGGCGATCGAGAGGCACCTGCTTGGCGACTTCCTTGGCGGTTTTGGCGTTTTTGAAGGTGACAACGCCGCCGAGTCCGATGTAAAATCCGTGGGCGACGGCTTCGTGCATCATTTCTACGGAACCGGAGTAGGCGTGGAAAACGCCGCTCACTTCCTCAGCGCCACCGGCCCAGAGCGCGTCGAAGCAGTCGCGATGCGCTTCGCGGTCGTGGATGATGAGAGGCTTGGAGAGTTCCTTGGCGAGGGCAATGTGTTTCGCCAGAAGGATTTTCTGCTCCTCAGGCGTTGCGGTGTCCCAGTGATAGTCGAGGCCGGTCTCGCCGATGGCGACGACGCGCGGATGCTTTGCCAGCTCACACAGACGCTGCCATTTTTCTTCGTCGTACTTGCGTGCGTCCTCAGGATGCAGCGCCACGGCGGCGTAGACCTGCGGCTCCCTTTCCGCGAGGGCGACGGCGGCTTCGGCGTCTTCGAAATTGCAGCCAATGTTCACGACAGCGTGGAGTGTGCGCGTACGCGCCAATACCTCGTCATAATCGTCGGCGAAGGCCGGGTCCATGACGTGGCAGTGGGTGTCCATGAGATAGTTCATGACGCGCCTCAGCTGATGGTGGCGCCAGATGGGATCTCAGCGTTTTCAACGCTGAGCACTTCCAGCGCGCTGTCGTCGTCGGTGGCAGCGGTGAGGATCATCCCATGGCTGAGGGTGCCGCGGATCTTCTTTGGCGCCAGGTTGGCGATGATGACGAGCTTCTTGCCGATGAGCGCTGCTGGATCGTCGTAGAATTTGCGGATGCCGCTGACGATGGTGCGTTCTTCGCCGCCAACGTCGAGAGTGAACTGCAGGAGCTTGTCGGCTTTTTTGACTGGCTGGCAGTCTTTGACAACGGCGACGCGCAGATCGAGCTTGCTGAAATCGTCAAAGGCGATCTCGTCCTTGAACTGAACAGTTGGCACTTCTTCCTTGATCTCGATGCTCTTTGGATCGATGCGAGGGAAGAGCGGTTCGCCCTTGGTGACTTTGCAGCCAGCAGGCGTCATTGCCCAGGTGGTGGCGTCTGCCCAGGTAGCCTGGGTGAGATCGACGCCGAGCTGCTCGGAAACGCGTGGCGCCAGATTTGGCATGAATGGTTTCAGCAGGATCGTCGTGATGCGGCAGATCTCGGCGAGATTGTAGAGCACGGTCATGAGACGTGCGTGGTATTTGTCGTCCTTGGCGAGGATCCATGGCGTGGTCTCGTCGATGTATTTGTTGGCGCGGCCGATCAGCGCGAAAATGCGGCTGAGGGCGCCAGGGAAGTTGAGCTTGTCGAGCTCGAGCGCCACATGTGCAGGCAGGGTGACGGCCATCTGTACAAGGTCTTCGTCGATGACTTCTTCCTGCTCAGGCGCTGGCATGATGCCGCCGCAGTATTTGTCGATCATCGACACGGTGCGGCTGACGAGGTTGCCGTAGTCGTTGGCGAGGTCGTTGTTGTAGCGGGTGATGAAGAGCTCTTCGGTGTAGTTGCCGTCCTGGCCGACAGGGATCTCGCGCAGGAGATAGTAGCGCACAGCGTCGACGCCGTATTTGTCGACGAGCTTGAACGGATCGACGACGTTGCCCTTGGATTTGATCATCTTGCCGCCGTCAGAAAGCACCCAGCCGTGGCCGAAAACCTGCTTTGGCAACGGAATGCCGGCAGCGAGCAGGATCGTTGGCCAAATCACCGCGTGGAAGCGCGCGATGTCTTTGCCGACAACGTGCACGTTCGCTGGCCAGAATTTCTGGTAGAGGCTGTCGTCGTCCGAGCCCCAGCCGAGAGCTGTGATATAGTTGGAAAGGGCGTCGAACCAGACGTAGATGACGTGTTTTTCGTCGATCGGCACAGGAATGCCCCAGTCGAAGGTGGAGCGGGAGATGCAGAGATCTTCGAGCCCGCCCTTGATGAAGTTCACCATTTCATTGCGGCGGCTTTCCGGCACGATGAAGTTTGGATGTTCGTCGATGTATTTCAGGAGCTCATCCTGGTAGTTGCTCATTTTGAAGAAATAGCTTTCTTCCGAGAGTATCTCTGTTTTCTTGCCGCAGTCCGGGCAGTGGTCACCGTCGACCAGCTGCAGATCGGTGAAAAAGGTTTCGCAGCTTGTGCAGTAGTGGCCGCTGTAGGAAGATTTGTAGATGTCGCCTTTTTCGTAGATGATCTGGAAGAGCTTCTGCACCGCTTTGACGTGGTAGTCGTCGGTGGTGCGGATGAATTTGTCGTAGTCGATGAGGAGCGCCTGCCAGAGGTTTTTAAATCCGCCAGGCCCTTCGACGATCTCGTCGACGTATTGTTTTGGCGTCATGCCAGCAGCTTCGGCGGCGCGCTGGATCTTCATGCCGTGCTCGTCGCTGCCGGTGAGAAAGAAGGTGTCGACGCCGCGCATTTTTTTGTAGCGTGCAGCAGTGTCGGCGAGCACCGTGCTGTAGGCGTTGCCGATGTGCAGCTTGGCGCTTGGATAATAGATCGGTGTGGTAATATAGAAGGTATCGTTGCCCATTCTTTTGCCTCCTCTGATGAATAAAAAACGCCCGCCGAGGCAGGCGCGGTTGACAATATCGCGCGGGTCATCTGCTGACCCATGATTAAGTATAAAACGGCGGCAGAGCCTTGTCAATCGCTAGCCGCATGCGCAGCGGTGAAAAATGAGCGGCGTCGGCTTTTCGCGCGCGCATGCTCGCCAGCGCGCGTCGGCGACAACGCGACAGAAATAAATCTTATCCATCGTCTTTCTTTCTTTACGCGCTCCGGCGAATCCGTTATACTAGAGATATTGAATATTTTGAGACTAAGTGAGGTTCCAATGGAAAATTTAGATAAAGAGATCAGACAGAAAATTGAATTCAGCTTTGCAGATGACGACGCCGTGCGCGATCCGGCGCTGGACATCCCACCGCAGTATGAGCTCTACGTTACGAGCATGGACGACGGCCGCGCCCTCGTCAACGTTGACGTGGCCATCGGCGACAAGGCGCCGATCCCTGCGCTGCACTGGCTCATGGGGATCCAGATGGAATTCCTCGATCCAGACATCGACGGCTTTTATAAGGAAGAAGAGGAAGACAAGATCCTCGAGATCCAGAGCTACATCGTTAAGGTCATGGACGAAGAAGCACGCGCCCGTTTTGTCGGCTCCGTCACCTACGCCGGCACGCGCATGTTCTATTTCTACGGCCCGGACGTTGAATATCTGGCGCCGCTCGTCGGCAAGATCGCTTCTGAATACAGCGACTACGACTTCAACTACATGAGCGATAACGACGGCGGCTGGCGCTTCTTCTTCGACGCCATCTATCCATCCGAGATTGATATGGCCCACATCCGCAACCGCTACATGGTGCAGAATCTCAAGGAAGCCGGCATCGACCTCGACCACGACTACAGCGTCTACTATTATTTCTACTTCCAGGACGGCGCCACCCGCGCGCGCGTCGCTACCCAGCTGCAGATCCTCGGCTTTGAGGTCATCGACGACCACATGTACGAGGAAGAGCTGGAGCCGATGAGCTTGGGGCTGAAGATGCTCGCCAAGCACGACCTCAACCTGATGACGCTGACCGAGAAAACCTACGAATGCTTCGAAGCCATCGAAGAAGAGCTCGCCGTTTACGACGGCTGGGAACTTGCGCCGGCGCAGGACACCGACGCCTGGATCTGAGCGAGGTGAATGGAGATGCAACTCAGCGAGGAAGATATCCGTTTTTGTGAGGGCTACGACGACAGCCCCTACTGGCATCCGTCGGTGACCGCCGACAGCGCCGTCTTTCGCGCCCTTGACACGCCGGAGAACGCCACGAAAAAATATCCGCAGCGCAAGCTCGAGCTTCTGCTCGTGAAGCGTGGCCGCCCACCTTTCGCCGGCGGCTGGGCGCTGCCTGGTGGTTTTCTCGAAAAAAATGAAAGCCTGGCCGACTGTGCTGCCCGCGAATGCCAGGAGGAAACCGGTCTTGCGCCGGTTTATCAGGGCGATGTCGCCACCTTCAGTCGTCCAGACCGCGATCCACGCACGCGCGTGATCACCCAGTGCTTTTTGGCCGTCGTGCCCTATGGCGAATCAGGCGATGTGAGCGCGGCAGACGACGCCGCCGAAGCAGCGTGGTTCAGCGTTTCCATGCGCACCGAAGCGCATTCGCCAGAGCATTATCGCTGCCACCTGTCGCTCACGCACGAGGACATCGTGATCACAGGCAGCATCGATCTCATCAGTGATGGCAGAGGCGGCTGGCGTCGCGAAGTACACGAAGACGCCGACGCGCTGGCCTTCGATCATCTCGAGATGATCTGCTGTGCCGTGGAAAGTCTGCGCACCAAGCTCTACCGCACGCCGATCGCTTTTCACTGGGTGCCAGAACAGTTCCGCATCGCGGACCTGCAGGGCGTCTTTGAAGCGGTCATCGGCGAAGAGCTTCTGCGCACAACGTTTTTTGAACATGTTAAACCGCTGATCCGTCGCGTCGAAAATCAGCCGGAAGGCGCTGGCGTTCTGGATCAGATCTACGAATACAACAGGGATTATTGCCTTGAGGATGGGCTCTCCGCCATTGAACTGTGGCGCGCCTAAGGGGGATGACGATTATGAACGAGCGTAACCTGACGCTCTTGACAGACTTTTATGAGATCACCATGGGGAACGGGTATTTCATCAACGGTCTGAAAGACAAGATTGTGTATTTTGATATGTTTTTCCGCGAGATCCCGGATGAGGGCGGCTTTGTCATCATGGCCGGGCTGGAGCAGTTGATCGATTATCTCAACAATCTCCACTTCACCGACGAGGACATCGAATTCCTGCGCGGCAAGCAGCTTTTCGACGAAGGTTTCCTCGAGTACCTGCGCGATTTCAAATTTGAATGCGACGTCTGGGCAGTGCCGGAAGGGCGCCCGGTCTTTCCGCATGAGCCGTTGGTCACCGTGCGTGGTCCCGTCATCCAGGCGCAGTTCCTGGAGACGATGCTGCTTCTGACGATCAACCATCAGTGCCTCATCGCCACCAAGGCCAACCGCATCGTGCGCGCAGCCAAGGGCCGCAGTGTCATGGAATTTGGCTCCCGCCGCGCCCAGGGACCAGACGCCGCCAACTACGGCGCGCGCGCTGCCTACATCGGCGGTGTTGCTGGTTCTGCCGACACAGCGGCAGATCGCGACTACGGCGTGCCAGCGCTCGGCACCATGGCCCACAGCTGGGTGCAGCTTTTCAACGACGAAGAAAAAGCCTTCCGTCTCTACGCCGAAGCCTATCCACAGGCCTGCACCCTGCTCATCGACACCTACGACGTGCTCGGCTCCGGACTGCCAAACGCCATCAAGGTGTTCAAGGAAGTCGTCGTGCCGAAGGGCTACCGCCCAGCAGGTGTGCGCATCGACAGCGGCGACATCGCTTATCTCTCGAAGCGCGTGCGCGAGATCCTCGACGCCGAGGGTTTCGAAGATTGTGCCGTTGTCGCCAGCGGCGGGCTGGATGAATTTCTCATCCAGGATCTGCTCGTGCAGGGCGCCAAGCTCGACAGCTTCGGCGTCGGCGAACGCCTCATCACCTGCAAGAGCGATCCTGTGTTCGGCGGCGTCTACAAAATGGTCGTCGTGGAAGAGGACGGACTCCTGCAGCCACGCATCAAGATCAGCGAAAACATTGGCAAGATCACCACGCCAGGCTACAAAATGCCATGGCGCCTCTTCGATCTTGAGACGAACAAGGCCATCGCCGATCTTGTGATGCTCGCCGACGAGACCATCGACGACAGCAAGCCGATCGAGATCTTCGATCCAAACGCCGTCTGGAAACGCAAGACCGTCAAGAATTATCGCGCAGAACGCCTGCAGGTGCCGATCTTCGAGAAAGGCCAGCTCGTTTACGACTGCCCAAGTGTGGCGGAGATCCGCGAATACTGCAAGAGCGAGATCGAAACCCTCTGGGACGAAGTCAAGCGCTTTGAAAATCCGCATCATTATTATGTGGACTATTCGCCAAGCCTCTGGAGCATGCGCGAACGCATGCTGATGGAGCGCCGCCACGTTATTTCGACCGACGAGCACCAGCTCATCGACGGTGCGGTACAAAAATGATCCAAGCATCGCCCTGTTTTCTGTGGCACGGAAGGCAGGGCGGTTTTTCGCAGATAGCAGAGGAGGTGGGACAATGACAGACAGCAATATGCCGCCGCTCGCGCGCTCCGTCGCGTGGGCCTGTGGCTGGCTTTTCATGCTCTGCGCGCTCTTTCTCGTGAATGCGTTTGCAGCGCTGGTGGGGCTGCGCGTATTTTCCTTCACGCTGCCCCTCGTCATTGTGCTCAGCCTTGTCGGGCTCTACTGGCTGGGAAAGATCGACGGCCGCCCGATCCGCAAGCGCGCGCTCGTGCTCATGGGCGTGAGCTTTCTCGCAGCGGTCATCCTCTGTGGCTATGCTGTCAGCGTGATCTGGGAGCATTCCAACTGGGGGCGTGGATTTTACACCGAAGCCATCGTGCAGCTCGCCGCTGGCTGGAACCCGATCTATGACGACGCCGCGAGCGTTTCGGAAGTGGTGCTGCGCTCCGGCAAAGCCTTCTGGTATGTGGATGCGAGTGTCTACGCTTTTCTCGGCCATTACGAAATGGCCAAGGTCCACACGCTGCTTTTCGCTGTGCCGGCGTTTCTGCTGGCGCGTCACTGCTTTGTCTGGCTCTCAGACGGTCGCCGTCGCGTGGCGACGCTGGCTGCGCTGCTTTCTCTCGTAAGCCCTGTGGCGATCTCGCAGGTGTTCAGCCTCTACGTCGACGCTGCGCTGGCCTTTTGCATCCAGAGCTTTCTGCTCCTGGGCTATCTCATCTTAAACGAAGGCTATCTGCACAGCGACCTTCTGGGCGTTCTGGCTGCGCTCTGGATCTTCATCCTGCATGCTCAGTCCGGCGGGCTCACAGCGGCCTTTGTGCTCGCTGCCAGCTTTTTCATCACCGTCGCCGTGCTCTACAAAAAACGCGCCGTGCGCTGGCTGGCCATTCGTGCTGCGCTGGTGATCTTCACCGGCTTTGTCATCCTCGGCTTCAACCCGTACATCCAGAACCTCGTCGACACCGGCTCGCTGATCTGTAAGGTCGATGTGACCAGCGCCTACACGCCTGTTATATTAGAAGGAAAAACCTGGTTCGGCCGTTTTCTCTACAGCCTCATCGCTTCGCCAGACGTCGGCTCTCTCAATCTCAACATCCTGCTGCAGCAGTTCACCGCGCTCTTTCATTCCGCCTATGCACGCGCCGATGTGCCGCTGCGCGGATTCGGTTTCCTCGGCGGGCTTCTGATCATTCTCGGCGTTGTGCTGACCCTCGTCGCCATCATCGCGCCGCGTCGCCGTACCGTCGACGACAACGCCATCTACATCGACAACGAGGGTGAAGACGAGGAAGAGGAGGAGCAGCCGGATTACATTGGACGCCGCACCGCCTTTCTCTGGTTCGTGCTGCCACTTTTGGCGATCGCGCTCTTTTCGCCGACGATCTGGTGGGCGCGCAGCGTCGCCTTTCTCTGATTCATTGTGCCGCTGGCTGTCATCGCTTTGTCCACACGTCGCGACGACGGGCGCTCCGGCACCGCCAAGCTGCTGCTCATGGCCGCATTTCTCAACTGTGCCCTCGTGGCTGTTTCCGCGCTGCCGGCAGCAAAGGTGCAGAGCGATACCTACCAGGCCCACTGGCAGCGCATGAACACCGACACCGATCTGCCGACAGACGAAGACGCCCAGCTCCACAACGAGATCGTCAGCCAGTTCCCGGCGTGGAACGATCTCAAACGTCACGGCGAAAGCGCTCAGGAAGAATGCGCCATCTGGACCAAGCTCGAGGAGCTCGTGAAGTGAGAGGAGAAGACGCATGAACATACAAGGACTACAAAAACTCACCCTCCTGGATTATCCGGAGCACGTCGCTGCGACGCTGTTCACCGGCGGCTGTCAGCTCAACTGTCCCTACTGCCACAACAGCGAGCTCATCAGCGGGCCTTTCGGTCCAGGGGAAGACACCGACGCCGTGCTCGCTTTTCTGAAAAAACGCCAGGGCTTGCTCGATGGCGTCTGTGTCAGCGGCGGTGAGCCGCTGCTGCAGCCAGATATCGCCGATTTCCTGCGCGCTGTCAAAGCCCTCGGCTATCAGATCAAGCTCGACACCAACGGCGGATTCCCTGAAAAGCTCGCCGCCATCGTCGGCGAAAACCTCGTCGATTACGTCGCCATGGATATCAAAAACACACCGGCGCGCTATCCTGAGACCGTCGGCGTGCCAGATCTCGACGTGACCCCCTATATACGCAGCCAAAAATTTTTGATGGAAGGCCATGTCGACTATGAATTCCGCACGACCGTCGTCAGAGAATATCACACAATTGAAGATATCCGATCCATCTGCGAATGGCTCCAGGGCGCGCCGCGCTACTACTTGCAGTGCTTCGTCGCCCGCGACCAGGTGCGCGATACTTCTCTCTCAGCGTATAATGACGAGGAGATGCGCACCCTCCTTGCCGAGGCAAAAAAATATCTGCCAGTCACTGAGCTGCGCGGTATCTAGTGTTATATGTAGGGCTTATCCCTGGAGAAACAACAATATATAGTACCGGACTGTTGACAGTCCGGTTTTTCTTTGCTATGATTAGTTTATGACCTTAAGCAAAAACTATGGGAGGACTGACATCTATGTACCAAGTTGTAAAACGCGATAACAGTATTGTGGCGTTTAATCTGCAGAAGATCACGGCTGCTATCAAGAAAGCCTTTGATGCCTGCAAGCGTGAATATACAGATGATATTATTGATTTGTTGGGATTGCGCGTGACCGCAGACTTTGAACCAAAGATCAAAGACCACCTCATCCAGGTGGAAGACATCCAGGACAGCGTCGAAAGCATTCTCAGCCAGAGCGGGTACGCCGATGTTGCAAAAGCCTACATATTATATAGAAAGCAACACGAAAACGTGCGCAACGTTTCCTCGACCATCCTCGACTACAAAACCCTCGTCAACAGCTACGTCAACGTCGAAGACTGGCGCGTCAAGGAAAATTCCACCGTCACCTATTCCGTCGGCGGGCTGATCCTGTCCAACTCCGGCGCCATCACCGCCAACTACTGGCTCAGCGAGATCTACGACAAGGAAGTGGCCGACGCTCACAGAAATGGCGACATCCATCTCCATGATCTTTCCATGCTCACCGGCTACTGCGCCGGCTGGAGCCTGAAGCAGCTGATCCAGGAAGGGCTCGGCGGCATCCCTGGCAAGATCACCTCTGCGCCAGCGAAGCATCTCGCCACCCTCTGCAACCAGATGGTCAACTTCCTTGGCATCATGCAGAACGAATGGGCCGGCGCGCAGGCGTTCTCTTCCTTTGATACCTACCTGGCGCCATTCGTCAAGGCCGACAACCTGACCTACGACCAGACCAAGAAATGCATCGAAAGCTTCATTTATGGTGTCAACACGCCAAGCCGCTGGGGCACCCAGGCGCCATTCTCCAACATCACCCTCGACTGGACCGTGCCAAACGACCTCAAGGATCTGCCAGCCATCGTCGGCGGCAAGGAAATGGATTTCACCTACGGCGACTGCAAGCGTGAAATGGACATGGTCAACAAAGCCTTCATCGAAGTCATGATCGAAGGCGACGCCCAGGGCCGCGGCTTCCAGTATCCGATCCCAACCTATTCCATCACCAAGGAATTCGACTGGTCCGATACGGAAAACAACCGCCTGCTCTTTGAAATGACCGCCAAATACGGCACACCATATTTCTCCAACTACATCAACAGCGACATGCAGCCAAGCGACGTGCGCAGCATGTGCTGCCGTCTCCGTCTTGATCTGCGCGAGCTGCGCAAAAAGAGCGGCGGCTTCTTCGGCAGCGGGGAAAGCACCGGCTCCGTCGGCGTTGTCACCATCAACCTGCCACGCATCGCATATCTCGCCAAGGACGAAGCAGATTTCTACGCACGCCTCGACCATCTCATGGACGTCGCTGCGCGTTCCCTGAAGACCAAGCGCACCGTCATCACCAATCTGCTCGACGCTGGCCTCTATCCATACACCAAGCGCTACCTTGGCAGCTTTGACAACCATTTCTCCACCATCGGCCTCATCGGCATGAACGAAGTTGGCCTCAACGCCAACTGGCTGCGCGCCGATCTCACCCACGCCGAGACCCAGAAATTCGCCAAGGAAGTGCTCAACCACATGCGCGACCGCCTCTCTGATTATCAGGAAGAATACGGCGATCTCTACAACCTCGAAGCCACCCCAGCAGAATCCACCACCTATCGCTTTGCCAAGCATGACCGCGAACGCTATCCGGACATCATCACCGCAGCGAAGGAAGGGGACACCCCATACTACACCAACAGCTCGCACCTGCCTGTCGGCTACACCGAAGACATCTTCTCTGCCCTCGATATCCAGGACGAACTGCAGACACTTTACACCTCCGGCACCGTTTTCCACGCATTCCTCGGCGAAAAACTGCCTGACTGGAAAGCAGCTGCCAACCTCGTGCGCAAGATCGCCGAGAACTACGAGCTGCCATACTACACCCTGTCGCCAACCTATTCCGTCTGCAAAGACCACGGCTACATTTCCGGCGAGCAGTTCACCTGCCCAATCTGCGGCAACAAGACCGAAGTTTACAGCCGCATCACCGGCTACTATCGCCCAGTGCAGAACTGGAACGATGGCAAGACCCAGGAATTCAAGGATCGCAAGCTCTACGATCTCACCAAGAGTCGCTTTGTCATGAAAGTCAAAGGCAGCGACCTCGGCATCACCGCAGGAAAAGAAGAGGCCCAGCAGCCAGAGCCTGCTCAGAGCCAGAATCTGCTCTTCACCACCCACACCTGCCCAAATTGTCAGATCGCCATCCGCGCCCTTGACCAGGCCGGTGTCGGCTACACCCGCATCTATGCGGAAGATGAGCCAGAGCTCGCCAAACAGTACGGCATCGTTGCTGCGCCAACCCTCGTGCTCGCCGACGGTAGAGAGCTTGCTGGCGCATCCAACATCGTGGCTTTCACCCGCACAGCTGTACACGCATAATCAAGGAGAAGACAATGGACCAGTGCCAAGCCACAGTTGCGCTGGTACGTTCCACAGGAAAGGCGCTGCAAGAGCGCCTTTCTTCTGTGCCGATGAACGTGCGGCGCAAGGAAAACAACCACCAGAATCTGGTCACCGATTTTGACGTCTGGGTGCAGAACACGCTCAAAACCGGCCTCGCCGAGATCGCGCCAGAAGCAGCATTTTTCGCCGAGGAGAAGGAGAACCAGGAGATGCGCGGCCTCACCTGGATCGTTGATCCCATCGATGGCACCACGAATTTCATCTCCACACGGCGCGATTTCGCCATCTGCGTCGCGCTCTATGACGGCGCTTCGCCAGTTTTCGGCGTTGTCTACGATGTCGCCAAAGACATCTGTTACCATGCCGAAGCCGGCGGACCAGCCTTCGCGAACGAACGCGCGCTGCCAAAGCGCGAGCCCGTCGCCCTCGAAGACGCCCTCTTCGACGCCAGCCTGCCGACGATGAACGCGCTATCCCGCCGCGCCGGAAAACCGCTCCATCATCTCAGCCGCGCCGTGCGCGGACACCGCGCCCTCGGCTCAGCGAGTCTGGCCATGTGCCACATCGCCGAAGGCACCCTCGACGCCTACATTTCCAACAAGCTCTTTCCATGGGACTACGCCGCCAGCGGCGTCATCCTGCGCGCAGCAGGCGGAGATTTCACCGCCATCTACGACGAGCCGCTCTTCACCACCAGCCGCGCCGCCGTGCTCTGCACTGGCGATGCCGCCATCGCAGAATCGCTGCTGCCGTTTCTGCGCGGAGAAGATTGCTCCCTCGCAGAGCTTGTAGAAAACAGATAATTCCCGTCTAACGGTTTACATGCAGCACGCCCCGACGCGCTTCTCACCAACGAGAGGTGCGTCGGGGCGTTGTCTTTGTGCGAAAAAATATGCTATAATAGGAACGTTGATTCTCAGTAAAGGTGGACTGCACATGGATTCCTTTCTCATCATTCTCGAACAGCTCGTTTCCTTTTTCCTGATGATGCTCATTGGCTACATCGCCGCGAAAAAGAAAGTCACCACCCGCGAGTTTCTCGACCGCCTCGCCACCCTCATCATGAAGCTGCTCTTGCCGATCATGATCTTCGCCAATATGATGAACGGCACCAGCCGCGACCAGCTTGCCGCCGATCTGCCTGTGCTCTTCATGGTGGCTGTGCTCTATGGCGCGCTCATCGTGATCTTCGCCATTCTCGCGCGTCTGCTGCGGCTGCCGCCGGATCGCGCCGATATTTTTCAGGCCGTCTTCGTTTTCGGCAACGTCGGCTTCATCGGGCTGCCGCTGATGCTTTCTGTAAGCCCTGCCCACGGTGGCATCTACAGCGCCCTCGTTTCCATCATCGACCAGAGCCTTTTCTGGACCTACGGGCTCTATCTCACCACACCGCGCGGCAAAAGCCATTTCGACTGGAAAAATTTCATCAATCCCGCCGTCTGCGGCATCGCGCTCGCGCTCGTGCTGATCGTCTGCAATCTGCAGCTGCCGCAGCTCATCGAAAATGGTCTGCTCAAGATCGGCAGCGCCGCCACGCCAATGTCCCTCATCTACATGGGCGGCTTGCTCTGCTTCTGCAACTGGACCCCCGTGCTGCGCCAGAAAGAGCTCTACATCGGTATCGCCGTGAAAATGCTCCTCTTTCCGCTGGCGTATTTCGCCGTCATGAGTCAGTTCATCAGCAACACCGACATGACCCACACCATCTCCATCATCGCCGGGCTGCCAACCATGGTCGCAGCCGCCATGTTCGCCCAGTCCACCCGCAAGGAAGGCGACTACGCCCTCGGCACCGTTCTCGCCACCACCGTCGCCAGCCTCTTCACGCTATCGATCGTCGCCTGGCTCATTTTTTAAACCCACGGACCGCCACCGAGCGGTCCTTTTTCATTGCGCACAAGGATATTGACAAGGCGGTGAAAACTCGGTATAAATACTATATGATCACGAACACGAGAGGAGGAGCCGACATGCGCTTTGCGATCTGCGACGACGAACAGACAGCCATCGATCTTTTGCAGGATCAGTTCGATCTGCGTTCAGAGCTGGCCATCGAGCACGACGCCTACACAAGCGGCGAAGCGCTGCTCGCTGCCTACAAAAACGGCGCGCGCTACGACGCGCTTTTCATCGATATGGAAATGGGCGGGATGAACGGCATCGACACCGCCAACGCCATTCGCGAAATGGACGATGAGGTCATCGTCATCTACGTCACCAGCTACACGCGCTATATGAAGCAAGCCTTCGGCCACAATGTGCTGGATTTTGTCGAAAAATCCCAGCTCGACACCGATCTGCCCCACGCCATCGACACCGTTGCGCGGGAGCTGGCGCGCCGACGGCTCAGTCTCAGCATCTCCGACAACAAAAAGACCGTGCATCTCTATTACGACGAGATCTTCTATATCGAGAGCGTCGGCCATTATCTGGAATTTCACACCAAGGACACCGTCTACCGCAGCCGTAGCTCCCTGTCGCAGCTGGAAACCACGCTTACGCCCGGCATTTTTGCCCGCGCCCACAAAGGCTTCCTCGTCAATCTCGAGCATGTCCGCGCCGTCAACGCCGCAGACATCACACTTCGCGATAAAGACATGCCGCGCATTCCTCTTGGCGAAAAATATAAGGCAGATTTCCGCCAGGCCTGGCAGCGATACCTGGAAAGGAAGGCCGGGATATGAGCGTTTATGAACTGTCCAATGTGATCTCAGCGTTTGCAAACGCGCTGGCTTTCTTTCTCATCTTTGAAGCGTTTCTGGTGCGTAGAAAAAGTTTCACCACCGTCGTCTACATTGTGGGATGGCTGTGTCTGGCAGGTGCAATCATTGTTTGTAATCATTTTCTGCTGTTCTCGTTCGTCAATATTCTGGTCATAATGGGGGCTGCACTTCTTGCGGCTATGCTCTATGTGGGCGAGATCTGGAAAAAAGCGCTGAGCTCTGTCTGTGTGTCGCTGATATGTATTATGGCAGAAATTCTTACAGCAAATATCCTGAGGCTTATTTTTCCGCTTCCGCTGGAACAATTGATTTTAATTCCATCGTATCGCATGTTGGGTGTGTTACTTTCAGCGCTGGCTGAACTAGCGGTCTGCAATGTAATTCGTGTGCGCAGACAGCACAAGAATGACCAGCTGGGAAAAACGTACTGGCTCCTATTTTTGCTGCTGTTTTTTAATTTCTGTGTTGTGGCGTTTTTGATGTTCCGTTTGCCATTATCCGTGGAGACAGCCACCACCAGCGCTGAAGCAGTTTTCAGTTCAGTCGGTCTGCTGTTCAGCATCGGTGTGTCGCTCTATCTCTACGAGCGGCAAACAGAACAGAGCGCAGCCATTCAGGAGCAAAAGCGTTATGAGCTGCAGATGGAATCTCAGCTGAAACATCTGGACGATATTCTGGCGAAGCAGAACGAGCTGCGTGGTTTTAAGCACGATATTTCCAATAAAATGACGGCGCTTGAAGGCTATCTTGAAGCTGGAGATACGCATGGCGCTCTGACGTTCGTGCGCACACTGACACATCGCCTGGAAACCATCGCGCCAATGCTTGACACTGGTAATACGGCGCTAGATGCTACGCTGAGTACGAAAAAAACACTGGCTGAAAACAAGGGGATCGATTTTACGATGACAATCCACGTGCAGGAAAATCTGCCGATCGCGCCGGAAGATATCTGCACAATCTTTGGCAATGCGCTGGATAATGCCATCGAAGCCTGCCAGCGGCTGGATGAAAACCAGCAGAAAAGCATCGATGTTTCTCTGGTGCAGCTCGACACCGTTTTGCTGTGCAAGATCATCAACACTGCACTGGAAAAACCAGCCAGCGGTTTTTCAACGACGAAAGACGACAAAGACAACCACGGCTTTGGCCTCGCCAATCTCAGAGAATCTCTGGCGAAATACGACAGCGCGCCGGAAATAGAATGGCAGCAGGGAAAATTTTCGCTGAGCTTTGTTCTGCCGCTAAAAAACAAATCCTAAAGATCAAAGAAACGAACATGGCACAATATCTGTGCAATGCGCGTTTCTTTTTTGTTGCGCCAATATTTTCGAGGCCAGTTATCGCCTGTTTGTGCCACTTTTCGGCACAGGTCGATTTTTTATGATATACTTTGGTAAAGGTGGAAAATAGGAATATTTGTTCAAAAATGAAATAAGGTGAAAGTGAACAATGAAATATCTGAGATGTATTGTTGGCGCTCTGTTGGTGTGTGCAGCCTGTTTTCTGACCAAGGAGCTAAGAGAATCCACCGCTTTACAAATGTTTTTGATTTCTCCAGCGAAACTTTATGCTGTCATGATCGTTGGCATTTCCGTATTTGTTTCGGGGGCAGGTTATTGTTTTGGCGGTGGATTTAGATGTCAGGACTTTTCTGCGAAAATAACAACCGTCATCTTTGCGCTGATAATGATTGTGCAAGTGGGCGGGCTGTTGTTGGGCGACGTTGTGGTAAGCGATGTCATGATGCGGTTGAATATTTGGCTACCAAACATGACGATCGCTACGTATTTAACAGCGTTTTTGACAGGGCTGTCGTGGGGAAGTAAATAATAATTTTTTGAAAGGAGTGGTGCATTATGCGTTGGTTAGAGAAAATTCGACGGATATTTGCCAGCGATAAAACGTACAGCAAACGGGATAAGGCTGGCCTGGCACGCAACAGTCTTTGGGATGGCGTGTACGATCGCTCAAAAACCCCGAAAGATGGATGGGGCGCAATCCCAAAAGATTACAATGAAAAGGATTCAGCAAGACGGCGTTAATTGACATATTTGCGAGTGACAAGAATGCGCTGAACGCTTTGGCTCAAGCGTATTCAGAAAAAAAGAGATTCAGCATCATTTTCGATATGTGGAGTAAGCAATTGAAAGGGTGTGACAACCATGAAAGGTAAAAAGATATTCGCAGGACTCACATGCATGGCGTTCTTAGCTGCGCCAACTGCGGCATGGGCAGAAAGCACAGATCTGAATGTGCTTGTCAATGATAACTGGCTTTCTGTTGATGAAGAAATCGGGAGAGCGTACATTAATGACGACAACCGTGCGATGATTCCACTGCGACTGGTTAATACAGTGCTTGGCTATAAGACGGAATGGCAGCCAGATGGAAGTATTCAGATCACCAGTCCTGACGGCGCGCTGAACGTGGAACTCACAACTGGCAGCACAGAATATACAGCGAATGGCGTGAGTGGAAATTTTGAAACGGTGCCAACGCTGAAAAATGATCGTACGTATCTGCCGGCGCGCGATTTTACCGAGCTTTACGGCAGTATTTATTGGGAACAAAACACACGGACTGTCTGGATCTCCCAAGGGAAGGCGCTGGATTATCGCGTGATTGGCTATCAGGTTTTGCGTGCAGATGAAAATGGAATTCATGAGCTGGCGTTGCCGGAGAAATTTGACATTTTCAGCGATGGTGGGACGGACCTGGTCTTTGGGGAACGCATCATCAACGGAGAAAGCTATGTCGGTCTTATTTGCAACGATGACATGAAAGATCCAACAACTGCTCCAGCTTTTCGTTCTATGGAGCCGATCTTCCGCGACGAAGGTGATCATCTGTTCCATGTAATGGACGTCTATCCTTCTTCGAGTTATTACATTGACGGAGATACTGGCTATAGTACTGACGGCACGCGAGTTGGTGATTGGGTCAATCCGATCAATCCGTACGTGCTTTACTGTAGTGGTATCAATGCTCCGGATAGTATGGGACAAATCATTCGCTGGAAAATGGATTTTGTGATCAATGATTGTGTGTTGGATATGGAAAATGGCGTGCTCACCGCGACCAGCCCTGATGGCACAGTGCATGAGATTGGTGATCTGCTCCAATATCCATCGTCGCTTGATGGCGTGCACTGGGATAAATAATCGCATGAACGACAGGCAGCAATTTTTCGCTGCCTGTTATTTTTTTGCGGCGGGCGTGGTATAATGGCGGGAGCGAAGGAGGTGGGCGCGGATGAGTCGGGATGCGATCAAATATGTGGCGATGCTGACGATGCTCTTAAACCATGTGGCGAATATTTTTCTTGTGCCGGGGACGTTCTGGCGGGAGTTTCTGGTGGATCTTGGCTATTTCACGATGCCGGTGATGTGTTATTTTCTGGTGGAGGGTTTTGGCTACACGCGCTCGCGGAGGCGCTACGGGTTGCGGCTGGCGATCTTTGCGGCACTTTCGGAGCTGCCGTTTTGCCTGGCATTTTCGCGGGGGGCGGTGTTGGGTTATGTGGGGATGAATATGATCTTCACGCTGCTCTTGTGCTTTGGGATGCTGGTGGTGATGGAAGCGGGCTGGGACGAAAATCTCAAGAACTTTCTGGTGCTGGCGCTGGCGGCGCTGTCGTGGGATTCGGACTGGGCGATCATTGCGCCGCTTTTTACGCTGCTCTTTTACCGCGCTGGCGGGGTGGAAAGGCGGGTGCGGCTGGCGTTTCTGGCGGGGATGGGGATCTTTTTTGCAGATGGGCTGGTGCAGGCTTTGGAGGTGTACGCGCCTGCGGCGGCGCTGGCCTGGTCTGTGGGGCGGATGCTTGGGATGGCGTTAGCGGCGGTGGCGATCCTTTATCTTTACAATGGAAAGCGCTGTGCGCGGGGACGGGCGTTTTCGAAATGGTTTTTCTATGTGTTTTACCCGGCGCATCTGCTGCTTTTGGGGATGATTCGTGTGGCGCTGCTTTAGGCCTTGCGCGGCGGATGCAAAGCGGCTATACTATGAGAGAATGTTAATCGATAAGCACGAGGGAGGGGGTCACGAGGTGGCTTCGGTCATATATGGCGTCAATTTTGTGATTGGCGTGATCTTTTTTGTGATGTATTTTTACCAGATGATCTATCTGGCTGTGGGGCTGTTGGACAAGCTGCGCAGCCGCCGCTGGCGCGCGGCGAAAACGCAGCACAAGCTGGCGGTGCTGATCTCGGCGCGCAACGAGCGGGCGGTGATCGGGGAGCTGATCCGTAGCATCCAGCAGCAGGATTACCCGCAGGACAAGCTGCATGTCTTCGTTGTGGCGGACAACTGCACGGATGACACGGCGGAGATCTGCCGCAATCTGGGCTGCACGGTGTTTGAGCGTTTCAACAAGCAGTATATTGGCAAGGGCTACGCGCTGAACTTTGCTTTTGAAAAGATCTTCGCGGATCCGGCGAATGATTACGAGGCGTTCATTATTCTGGACGCGGACAATCTGCTGACGAAAAACTATGTGGCGGAGATGAACAAGGTGTTCGACGAGGGATACCGCGCCTGCACGAGCTATCGCAATTCGAAGAATTATGCGCAGAACTGGATCTCGTCGGGCTATGGGCTGTGGTTTATCCGCGAGGCGGAGTATCTGAACCGTCCGCGTTATGTGCTGCACAACAGCTGCGCGATCAGCGGCACGGGCTTTTTGGTGGCGACGGAGCTGATCAAGGAGCGCGGCGGCTGGAACTATCACCTGCTGACGGAGGATATTGAGTTCACGGCGGCGACGGTGATCACTGGCGAAAAGATTGGCTATGCGGGCGAGGCGATGCTCTACGACGAGCAGCCGATCACGTTCAAGCAGAGCTGGAACCAGCGCATGCGCTGGGCGAAGGGCTTTTATCAGGTGCTGGGCAAGCACGGGTTTGATCTGGCAAAACGGATCGTGAGCTTCCGAACGGGGAGCTTCAGCTCGTTTGACATGCTGATGAACATTATGCCGGCGCTCCTCATTATGCTGACGATGCTGGTGTTCAACATTGGCATCTTGCTCTACGTGCTCTTATTCGCGGATGCGGCGATGAAATCGGAGCTTTTGGGAATCTGCGGCATGGCTGTGGCGTACTCGCTGGGGTATTATTACTGCATGCTCTTTTTCTTGGGCACGGTGACGACGATCACGGAATGGAAGAAGATCCTGGCGTCGCCGTGGATGAAGATCCGCACGATGTTCACGTTCCCGCTGTTTATGTTCACCTATGTGCCGATCGCTGTGGTGGCACTCTTTAAGAAGGTGGAATGGACGCCGATCGAACACACGGTGGTCAAATCCATCGAGGATATGAAACGATGAATACAGGCCGATCGCACGGAATTCTCTGGTGCAGATCGGCCTGTTTATTGTATAATGAAGGCAGGTTTTTGTCGTTGCGCGTCTTGCGCTGGATCGAGAAGGAGGCTTTTATGAACGCAGCATGGGGATATGCGGGGATGGCGCTCGCTGTGGCGAGCTTGCCGTTCAAGCACTGGACGAATTACGAGGCGCAGATCACGCGCCACACGATCGAGGATGCGGCCTGGCAGGGCAGGGGACGCCTGCGGATCGCGCTGGTGAGCGATTTTCACGATGGCGACGGGATCTGGAGCGGACGTGCGCTGGCGCGATTGGTGCGCAAGGAGCAGGTGGATCTCATCTGTATCACAGGCGATCTTTTCACGCCGGACCGCGACGGGCGCGAAGCGCTGGCGTTTCTCGACGATGTGTGCGAGTGGCGGCCGATCTATTTTGTCACGGGCAACCATGACGAGGGAATGCCGCAAGCGGCGCTCTTGAAGGAGCGTATCAGCCGCATCTTTGGCGTGCATGTGCTGGACAACCGCAAGGTGCGTGTGCGTGTGAAGGAGGGCTGGGTGGAGATCTTCGGCGTGCGCGATCGTACGGCCTATGCGAGCGAGGATGCCTGGCTCTGGGAGGTGCAGCAGCTTTTGACGGAAGCTGCGCCGCCAGAAGAGGATTATCGCATTTTGCTCTGCCACCGTCCGGAGCAGACGGCGCTGTTTGACCAGCTGCGTCAGCATCTGGTGCTCAGCGGTCATGCCCATGGCGGGCAGTGGCGGCTGGGGCGTCGTGGCGTGTACGCACCGGGGCAGGGTGTGCTGCCGCATTACACGCGCGGCATCTACAAGCGTCGCAAAAAAGCACCGTACACGCTGGCGGTGTCGAGCGGCTTTGCAGTCGATCCGCTGATCCCACGCCTGGGCAATCGGCCGGAGCTGGTGATCCTGGACATAGTGGCGCCGAAGCGGTGAGAAGCGGGAATATTCGTGATGTTTTGCCAATTAGCAAGATTCTGTACACATATAGAAATAATTTTTCCATAAGATTTATTTTTGCAAAATCCGTGAAAACTGATTGTAACATTTCATCGATGCGGTATAATGAACTGGTGAGAATTTTTAAAGTAATTAAAAAGAGGAGGTAGAAAAATTGTACGCTATAATTGCTTTTATCCCAATTATTCTTACAATCGTCCTGATGATCGGGTTTAACTGGTCTGCAAAACGTGCCTTGATGCTCGCTTGGGCGTTGACGGCTGTATTTGCGATCGCGCTGTGGAAGATGAGTATCCTGCATGCGTTCGCTTACACCATCACCGGTTTCCTGAGTGCTATTGAAACGCTTGTTATTATCTTTGGTGCCATTCTGATCATGAACACACTCTCCAGATCTGGTGCGATGTCTGCTATCAACCGCATGTTCAACGGTATCACCGCTGACGCGCGTCTGCAGGCGATCATCATCGGCTTTGTGTTCAGTGCTTTCATTGAAGGTGCTGCAGGTTTCGGTACGCCAGCTGCGCTGTGCGCACCACTTCTGATCAGCCTTGGTTATCCTCCACTGGCTGCTGCTGTTGTCACACTGATGTACAACACGGTCCCTGGCTGCTTCGGTGCTGCTGGTACGCCAACCAACACGGCGTTCATCACTGTTCAGCAGTCTCTGACTTCTCTGGCAGATCCTGAAACCTGGCGCATGGCGCTGACCCAGTGGACCGCGATCGGTATGGCTGTTGAAACGCCAATCATCATGATCGTTGGTATCGCGTTCCTGACCAGATTCTACGGCAAAAACAAAAAGTGGAGCGAATGCATTCCTGTCATTCCATTCATCATCTTCACTTCCGTTGTTTTCGACGTATTCTTCGTGCTCATCGCTTTCTTCGTAGGGCCTGAACTGACCGCTCTGGTTCCAGCTGTTATCACGCTGTTCGTGACGATGGCTGCTGCCAGAAAGGGTTTCCTCGTTCCAAAAGAAACCTGGACCTTCGACAAGAAAGAAAACTGGGACAAGACCTGGCTTTCCAACACGCCTGTCGCTCCTCCTAAGACCAGCGACATGCCACTGGTCAAAGCATGGCTCCCATATGTGCTGATCGGTGCCATCCTCGTTGTCACCCGCGTGGCTTCCACTCAGGGCGCTGCCTGGGCGAAAGCGCTGCAGGGCTTCACGATCGGTACTGGCGAAAGCGGCATCATCTTTGGTCAGGACTGGAACTATGCGCTCATCTGGAGCCCTGGTACGGTCTTCGTTGTTGTCGCGATCTTCACGTTCTTCTATCACAACATGAAGAGCTACGACATCAAGGGTGCTGTCAGCGATACGCTGCATCAGATGTCTGCTGCGGCCATCGCGCTGCTCTTCGGTGTTGCCATGGTTAACCTGTTCCGTTTCACGAACATCGACTCTGTAACCATGACCGGCCTCAACCCACAGGCTCAGGAATCCATGCTGCTCGTAATGGCAGAAGCACTGGCTAGCATCGCTGGCAACGCCTTCGTTGTCATCTCTCCATTCGTCGGTGTACTCGGTGCTTACATGTCTGGTTCGAACACCGTTTCCAACACGCTGTTCGCTTCTCTGCAGTTTGAGACCGCTTCCATGCTCGGCCTGCCAGAAGTTCTCATCGTTGCCCTCCAGAATATGGGTGGCGGTATCGGTCACATGATCTGCGTCAACGCCGTTGTTTCGGTTTGCGCAACGACCGGTTCCATCGGGAACGAAGGCCGCATCATGAAGATGAATATCTCGGCGACTGCCATCATGTGCATCGCTGCAGTTGCGCTCTTCGGTGCGCTCATCATCATGGGTGTCAACCCTGTGCCACTGAGCTAAGTTTTTAACGATCGCTCGCTCGGAATTTCCGGGCGGGCGATTTTTTGTGGCGAAAAATGAATGCTGAGGGTTCGGTCGAATCCTGGATAATCGCTGTGGTTGACACTTTTTCAGCGGTCTATTATAATGAAGATATCAAAGGATTTGTTCTATATCATCGTGCTTTTAAATTTTTACTGCCATGTAGGAGGTGTTGAGATGGCTACATCGTCTATTACCAAAGAATTTGTTGTTAAAGATGAGGCTGCTTTCGCAAAGCTGAAAAAAGAGCTGGACGAGAATCCTGCTTCGCCTAAAAAAGCGGAAGAATCTCCATCTCTGAAAAAGGGGAGAGAAAAATTAGCCACCTTTGTATTTCGTTGAGTGATCTGCTCGAAAGAGCGGAGGAAACGCATGGATCAGCGCATCTTTATGATGCGCTTCGTTCTTTTCGGTGTTGTCGGGATGAGGATATAGAGCATTTCCTGCAAGAAAAAGCTGTGGAATTTTTGCGCAGAAACTGGTGCTCGGTGTATTTATTGGTCGATGAGCAGGCGTTCGATGCTGGGCGTATTAAACCGGATCCCGACCAGCCGGGACAGTATGGGTGCTACGACGATGCCACCTATTTACATGCTCTTGCTGACGAGCGTGACACACCGCTCGCAACGCTCGCCGATGTGTTGCAGCGCCGTTGGTTTGCTCACGAAAAAAGCCGCGTTCTTCATCTCTGGCTCGCTGCCGTCGATCTTGCGCCTGTTGCCCCAAAAAAAACGTGCACAGCGTGCTACCCGACAAAAACTTGCACAGCGTGCTACCAGGGAACAGCGTGCACAGCGTGACGGTTATCAGCGCTGGAAGATCTACCTTCGTGGCGAAGGGCGCAGCCTCTCCCTTGCCCATCTCGCTCCTTTCGCTCATCTCCACCCAAATGCCGAGGCTGGCGTGCGCCTGCTCAGCGATTTCTGCCAAAGCCAGCAAAACCTCCAGCTCTATGGCTTTGCGCTGTCGCTGGACAGCAACAACGCGTACGCCCTCAATACCTATTTTATTGCCGAGTGAATGCTACCCAGGAACAGCGTGCTACCCCAAAAAGCGTGCACAGCGTGACTATCGTGCATCAGAAGCCAGCTCATTCTGCAGTCTCTCATCTGAAAGGCTGTTTTTCTTGCGGCCGGTGGTTGAGACTGATACACTGGAAGCAACGAGAAAGCATTTGTGGAACGCTCTGACGCTGCTGCTCCTCGTTGCGGTGAAGAACACTGGTTACTGGAATTTGCTTATGTGGTGACGCTGTGCAAGCGTTTGGGCGTCCGGAAAATTTTGAGCACAAGGAGGAAGTTGTCTTTGAAACTATTGGAAAAAACTTTTCCGACGCCGCTGGGGCCGATTCATTATTGGACACAGCGAGCGATGGAAGATGCGCCATGGCTGGTCTTCCTGCCGGGATTGACGGCGGATCACCGACTTTTCGACGGGCAGATGGCGGCCTTGGGCAATCGTTATCATTGTCTGGTCTGGGATGCGCCAGCCCACGGTGCATCGCGGCCATTCGATCTACACTTTTCGATGGACGATATGGCGCAGTATCTGCACGGCATATTGGCGGCAGAGAACATCGAGCGGCCTGTCCTCGTCGGCCAGTCCATGGGCGGCTATGTGGCGCAGGTGTTCATCGCGCGCTGGCCGGAGGAGGTGCGCGGATTCATCGCCATCGACTCGGCACCGCTCAGCCGCGCTTATTTCACACGCGCAGAGCTGGCACTGCTCAAGCATACGCAGGGCCTATATCTGGCCTTCCCGTGGCGGCTGCTTTTGGTAGCCGGTTCGCATGGCTGCGCAGAAACAGCATACGGCCGCCGGCTCATGGCGATGATGATGCAGGGCTACAGCAAGCAGGAATACTGCGCCCTCGCCGGTCACGGCTATAGACTCATCGCCGAAGCGGTGGAGGCACGGGCGGACTATCGCCTGGAGTGCCCGACGTTGCTCTTGCTTGGCGAGCACGACAAGGCCGCATCGACGGCACGCTACAATCGTATGTGGGCGGCGCGTGAAGGCCAGCAGCTCGTGCTCGTGCCGGGTGCTGGGCATAATGCGAATACCGACAACGTCGATTTCGTTAATCGTGAGATCGAGGGCTTTGTGAAACGTCTAGGGTAAAAACAAAAAATCGCTGTTCCAATCGGCGCAGCGATTTTTTTTTATCAGCAGTTGCCGGTGTAGACGTAGCGCAGATGCGCCCGTGCCACATCGGCGAGGTGGTAGACGGTGTCGACGGGCGTTGGCGCGCGGCGGGTCATGTGGTGGCGCGGAAAGAAACGGGAGACGTGGAGAGGAATCTCAGGGTTGACGGACGCGAGCCAGGCGGCGAGGGCGTCGATTTCCTCGTGACTGTCGTTTTCATCGGGAATGATGAGGGTGGTGACTTCAACGTGGGTAAGCGCTGCGGCGATGGTGATGGCTTGTTTGACGGTGGTGAGATCGCCGCCGAGGCGCCGGTACCAGCGTTCGTCGAAGCCTTTGAGGTTGATGTTCACGGCGTCGATGAGCGGCAGCAGCGCCTGCCAGGGCTCGGGTGCGATGGTGCCGCCCGTGACAAGCACGTTCTGCAATCCGGCCTCGTGCGCCAGGGCAGCACAGTCGCGGACGTATTCATAGCCGACGAGGGGTTCGTTGTAGGTGTAGGCGATGCCGATGTTGCCGCGGTTTTGCAGGGTGTGCGCCAGTTGCACCAGTGCGTTCGGCGAGACGGTGCGTGTCGGTGCCTCTGCGCCCACTTGTGCGATGCTGGCGTTTTGGCAGAAGGGGCAACGCAGATTACAGCCGAAGCTGCCGACGGAGAGCACCATACTGCCAGGATGGAAGTGACGCAGCGGCTTTTTCTCGATGGGATCGAGCGCAAGGGCGGTGAGTCGGCCGTAGTTCAGAGAAACGATGGTGCCGTTATGGTTGGCACGGGCGCGGCAGAAGCCTGTCTGACCGTCCTCAAGACGGCAATGATGAAAACAAAGCGAACAAACGATGCTCATAAATGGCGCACCACCTCAAAGCGTTGGATGGTGTAGGGTTCATCAGCGCGAATACCGGCCTTCTGGCAGGCAATGTCGAGCTGTCTGCGGACGCTGTCTACGCCGTCCAGATCCGGCAGCAGCAGCCCGCGTCGTCCGCCAGCGGAGACAATGACGCCGTAACGCTTCGGGCCGAGGTCGTCGGTGTTTTCGACGGGCTCCGGCGTGCCGAGTACATCGACGCTGTATTCCAGAGCCTCCAACTCCTCCTCGCGCACCGGCGCAAAGCGCGGATCGCGGGAGCACGCAGAAACGGCATTTTGTACGATCTCCCAGGCGAGATTCTCGCAAGTTGGTGCGATGGTACCAATGCAGCCGCGGAGGGCGCCGTCCTTATGCAGGGAGACAAAAGCACCGGCGCGTTCTCTGGTCAATGCTTTCGGCAGGTCGTCAGGGAGCGTGGCGGGGCGCTGGCCTGTGCGGACGTAAGTTTCAAGAGCGTAGCGCGCCAGCCGCACCCAGGCATCCTCTGCGGCCAGTGGCGTCAGCCCTGGCATAACAGGGTCCTTTAATTGATGCTTATTTTACGCTTTCTCACAAAACGTTGATTCCTGCTGCTGCGTCAAAAACGACGATCAAGGATGCCAGCGGATTTAAAAGTTCGCAGTCTATACATTTTGTGCTGATCGGTCAGCTTGGAAAATATATGGTGCGGGCAGAAGATCAGAGCGTTTTAGCGGCGGATATTTCCAGCGAAGAGATTTTAGATCGGGCGCTTGAAATTGTGCAAATGGCCAGTGCGCTGATTCCATGTCGCTGTGTGCTGGTTGAATGCAGCGATAATGAGAAAGTCCATAAGGTTTACACAGATTATGGCTTCAAATTTTTTCAGTTCGACGGCGAACACCATCAGTTTTATCGACAGGTATAAGCGCGTTTTTCGCCGCAGCGATACATGGTCCATATTCGCTCGCTCGGAATTTCCGGGCGGGCGATTTTTTGTGGCTGGTATAAAAATGCAGTCGCGAATATTTTATCCCGAGGAAATGATTGTGTAATGACAAAAACCACGCTAAGTGCTATAATCTTAGTATTGTGTATGTAACATCCAATGATAGACAGTAAGAGAGGAAAGAGAATGAAAAATAATATTTTGGATATTTATGCATCTGATGTCTTCAGCGATGCTGTGATGCAGGAAAGATTGCCAAAAAAAGTATATCAGTCGTTAAAGGCGACCATTCAGACGGGTTCTGACCTTGATCCTCAGATCGCCGATGTTGTCGCTTCTGCCATGAAGGACTGGGCTGTGGAAAAAGGCGCGACGCATTTTGCACACTGGTTCCATCCGTTGACGGGCACGACGGCAGAAAAACATGACAGCTTCCTTTCTCCTCAGAGCGACCGTTCTGCGATCCTGGAATTTTCCGGGAAGAATCTGGTCGTCGGTGAACCGGACGCATCTTCGTTCCCATCCGGCGGTCTGCGCGACACATTTGAAGCGCGCGGCTACACGACCTGGGATCCAACCTCTCCTGCATTTGTGCGCGATGGTTCGCTGTACATTCCAACGATCTTCATTTCCTATAATGGCTATGTGCTCGATAAAAAGACGCCGCTTTTGCGTTCGATGGCCCTTGTGAGCCGCGAAGCGCTGCGCATCCTGCGTCTCTTTGGTGACGATATGACGGTGCGCGTGACGCCATCGATGGGCGCTGAGCAGGAATATTTCCTGGTCAAGGCGGATCTCTTCAAGAAGCGCGAAGACCTGGTGATCTGTGGCCGCACGCTTTTTGGTGCGCCGGCGCCAAAGGGCCAGGAATTCTCCGACCACTACTTCGGTGCGATCAGCACGGAGGTTGCGGAGTTTATGAAGGATGCGGACGAAACGCTCTGGCGCATGGGCGTTCCTGTGAAGATGAAGCATTCCGAGGTGGCGCCATGCCAGTTTGAGATTGTGCCAAACTACGATTCCTGCAATGTGGCCAACGACCAGAACCAGCTCCTGATGGCGACGCTGCAGGAGGTTGCGCGCAAGCATGGCTTTGAATGCCTGCTGCACGAGAAGCCTTTCGAAGGGATCAACGGCTCTGGTAAGCACATCAACTGGTCCCTGTCCACAGACGGCGGCGAAAACCTGCTGAGCCCTGGCAGCACGGCGATGGAAAACGCGCGTTTCCTGCTCTTTGTCTGCGCGATGATCCACGCCCTCGACGAATATCCAGAGCTCTTGCGTCTGACGATAGCGAGCGCTGGCAACGACCATCGTCTTGGCGGTCACGAAGCGCCACCGGCGATCCTGAGTGTGTTCCTGGGCAAGGAGCTGACGGACATCCTGGAAAACTTTGAAGCTGGCGAAAAATACAACACCAGCGGCAAGGGCTATATCGAGCTGGGCGTGAACACGCTGCCACCACTGCCACAGGATATTTCTGACAGAAACAGAACGTCTCCATTTGCCTTCACCGGGAACAAGTTTGAATTCCGTATGCCGGGCTCGTCGATGTCGACGGCTGGTCCAAACATTGCGCTCAACACGGCGATCGGCGATATTCTCCACAACTACGCGGACCGTCTGGAAGCGGCGGATAATTTCCTCGTCGAGCTCAACAAGCTGGTGCGCGAGGAGGTTCAGGCGCACAAGCGCGTCATCTTCAACGGCAACAACTACGCGGAGGAATGGGTAGAGGAAGCGGCGCGCCGCGGTCTGCCAAACCTGGAAAACGCGGTTGAAGCCTTCCCTAAATATGTAGAGCCAAAGAACCTCAGCCTCTTTGTGCGCAATGGCATCTATTCTGAAGAAGAAGTTTACTCCCGCATGGAGATTCACCTGGCGACCTACAGCCGCACGATCAACATCGAAGCGCTGACGATGATCGAAATGTCCAAGAAGGACATCATCCCATGCGTGCTGCGCTACGAAAATATGCTGGCGCGTCTCCTGGCGAACAAAAAGGCGATCGGTCTGGACATCCACACGACGGTCGAATACGGCATCATCAACGATCTGTCGGAAGCGCTGAGCGCGCTCAATGATGCACTGGCTGTGCTGGAAAAGGAATTGGCTGTGGCCCAGGCGGAAGAAAATCTCGAAAGCCAGGCACGCCTCTATCAAGGCAAGGTGCTGGCTGCGATGAACGATCTGCGCTATTACACCGACCGCATCGAGCCAATGGTCGATGAATGGGGCATTCCGGACTACACGGCGCTGCTCCTCGGCTGCTGAGCTGGTTAATGAAATAGTTTGGGGGGACTCTCGCAGTTCCCTCTTCTTTTGTTGGTTATCGAAAGGGGTGCTCATATGGCTGACGGAGCCAAGCTCAAACGACGTTCTCTCGCCCAGATCACAGGCTTTCTCGTGATTATGAGCGCGCTCTCCCGCGTGCTGGGCTATGTGCGCGAGATCGTCATGACCACTGTCTTCGGGCAGGGGTGGATGACAGACGCTTACAAGGCTGCGTTTCTGATCCCTGATTTTCTCTATCTGATCCTTGTGGGCGGCGCGTTTTCGACGGCGTTCATTCCGGTGCTCAGTGAGTACATCAACCGCGACCAGGAGGACCAGGCCTGGCGCGTGGCGAGCACGATCTTCAACGCGATGCTGATCGCTGTGGTTGTGCTGATGACGTTTTTCTATCTCTCGGTGCCGTTCATCATGGACCATTTTCTGGCAGTCGGCTACGCGGAAGAAACGAAGGAGCTGGCGATCTATCTCACGCGCATCATGCTCCTGCAGAGCTTTATGATGTGTCTCAGCGGGATCTGCCAGGGGATCTGTCACGTTTATCAGCAGTTCACGGCGCCGGCGGTGGGCTCGCTTCTGTACAATATTGCGATCATCGCCTTCGGGCTCTGGCTGATGCCGACGATCGGCATCACGGGCTTTGCGATCGGTGTCGTCGTCGGGAGTTATCTCAACTTTATCATCCATTTTCCGATCCTCCTCAAGATCGGCGTAAAATGGATGCCGGTGCTGGATTTCAAGCATCCTGGCGTGCACGAATTTTTCCGCCTGGCGCTGCCGGTGGTGCTGGGGCTTTCTGTCGTTTATCTCAACACCTTTGTGACGCAGAACCTCGGCAGCCAGCTCGACGCCGGCACAGTCACGGCGCTGAACAACGCCAACCGTCTGATGCAGCTGCCGGTGGGGATTTTTGCGACGGCGATCGCGTCGGCAGTTTTCCCTGTGCTGACAGAACTCATCGCCAAGCGCGATATCCGCACGTTCAAGGACAAGCTCGTAGAGAGCGTGAACCTGAACAATTTCATCCTGATCCCGGCGAGCGTCGGCCTCATGGTCGTCGCCGAACCGCTGATCCGCGCCCTCTTCATGCAGGGAAAATTCACCGAGGACAACGTCGCGATCACGGCGTCGGTGCTGATCTTCTACTGCATCGGGATCATCGGCTACAGCCAGCAGCAGGTGCTGAACCGCGGCATGTATGCGCTGCGCGATTCCAAGCGCGCGGTCATCGTCAACTGCACGATCATCATCATCAACATTGTGCTGAGTTTTCTCATGGTCGGTCCCTTCAAGGCGCAGGGGCTGGCGCTGGCCTATTCCATCGCGGGGCTGGTCTCGATGGTGCTGCTGTACATGCTGCTCTATCAGAAGGTCGGCGATCTTGGCAGCCGCGAGATCATGGTCTCTCTCGGCAAGATCATCATCGCTTCGGCGGCAATGGGCGCCGGTGTGTTGGTATTCCTGGCGGCGAGCGAATCGTTCATCGATATCACGTCGAAAACGCAGCAGCTTGTTGAGCTGTTTGCGGCGATCGGCATTGGTATGGTGATCTATGTGGTCATGGCCATCGTGCTGCGCATTAAGGAGATGCAGGCGGCCATTGCCATGGTGAGAAGGAAGTTACATCGTTAATCAAAGAAAGGAGAAGCTATGCAAGAAAACATCCGCAATTTCTGCATCATCGCCCACATCGACCACGGCAAGTCGACGCTGGCGGATCGTCTGCTGGAAATGACCGGCGCAGTCGAAAAGCGCGAGATGCAGTCACAGCTCCTTGACAATATGGACATCGAGCGCGAGCGCGGCATCACGATCAAGCTGCAGACTGTGCGCATCAATTATAAAGCGAAGGACGGAAAGGAATACGTTCTCAATCTCATCGACACGCCGGGGCACGTCGACTTTTCCTACGAGGTCTCGCGCTCGCTGGCAGCCTGCGAAGGGGCGCTTTTGGTCGTGGACGCGGCCCAGGGCATTGAAGCGCAGACGCTGGCGAATGTGTATCTGGCGCTGGAGCACGATCTCGAGATCATTCCGGTGATCAACAAGATCGATTTGCCGAGCGCCCAGCCAGATGTGGTCAAGGATGAGATCGAGGAGGTCATCGGGCTGGATGCGTCCGACGCGATCCTCTGCTCGGCGAAGACCGGCGAAGGGATCGAGGAGATCCTTGAAGCCATCGTTCAGCGCATTCCAGCGCCGGAAGGCGACGCCAAAGCACCGCTGCAGGCGCTGATCTTTGACTCGTATTACGATTCTTACCGCGGCGCCATCGCCTACATCCGCGTGATCCAGGGGACGCTGCGCGACAATATGACGATCCACATGATGCACAACGACCGCTCCTTCGAGGTGACGGAGCTCGGTGTGCACACGCCGAAGGAGAAGAAAGTTAAGGCTCTCTCTGCCGGCGAAGTTGGCTATGTGGCAGCGAGCATGAAGCAGGTCAGCGATACGCGCGTTGGCGATACCATCACAGACGCTGCGCGGCCTGCGCCGGAAGCACTGCCTGGCTACAAGCGCGCGGTGCCGATGGTCTTCTGCGGGCTCTATCCGGTGGACAACGAGCAGTATCCGGATCTCAAGGATTCGCTGGCCAAGCTCAGCTTGAACGATGCCTCGCTGGAATTTGAGCCGGAAACGTCCCAGGCGCTGGGCTTTGGCTTCCGCTGCGGCTTCCTCGGTATGCTGCACATGGAGATCATCCAGGAGCGTCTCGAGCGCGAGTACAATCTGACGCTGATCACGACGGCGCCGAGTGTTATCTACCACGTTTACCAGACCAACAACACCATGGTCGAGGTCGACAACCCATCTCAGCTGCCAGCGCCACAGCGCATTGACCACATCGAGGAGCCGTATGTGCGCGTCGATGTCATGGTGCCGAAGGATTTCGTCGGCGCGGTCATGGAGCTTTCTCAGGATAAGCGCGGCGTCTTCATCGACATGCAGTACATGACGAAAACGCGCGTGACGATCACCTACGACATCCCGCTGGCGGAGATCGTCTTCGACTATTTCGATCTGCTGAAGACCCGCACCAAAGGCTACGCGTCGATGGACTACGAGATGAACGGCTACCGCAAGAGCAACCTTGTCAAGCTCGACATCCTTGTCAACGGCGAGCAGGTCGACGCCCTCTCCTGCATTGTGCACAAGGACAAGGCCTACTATCGCGGACGCGCCCTCGTGGCGAAGCTGCGCAGCCTGATCCCGCGCCAGATGTTCGAGGTGCCGATCCAGGCAGCCATCGGCAACAAGGTCATCGCCCGCGAAACCGTCAAGGCGCTGCGTAAGAACGTCCTCGACAAATGCTACGGCGGTGACATCAGCCGCAAGCGCAAGCTCCTGGAAAAGCAGAAGGAAGGGAAGAAGCGCATGAAGCAGGTCGGCAGTGTGGAGATCCCACAGGAAGCCTTCATGGCGGTGCTGAGCCTGGACGACGAATAATGACAACGAACCGCTGTCTCGCACAGCGGTTTTTTTCTCAGGAGGTTTATATGATCGGACTTTACATTCATATTCCCTTTTGTGATCAGAAATGCGCCTACTGCGATTTTCTCTCCTTCCCGGGGCGTCACAGTGCTCAGAAGGCGCAGTATCTGGACGCGCTCTGCGCCGAAATGTGTCTGCGCCTGCGCGGACGCTGGCAGCATCCGCAGACGATCTTCATCGGCGGCGGCACGCCAACGGCGCTTTCCGCAGACGAGCTGCGAACGCTGCTGCAGACGCTGGCGAGCTGTGTCGATCTCGCTGGGGTGGAGGAATTCACCGTCGAGGCCAATCCTGGCACTGTCGATCAGGAAAAGCTCGCTGTGCTGGGAGACGGCGGTGTGAATCGGCTTTCCTTCGGCGTGCAGAGCTTTGACGACGGCTTGTTGCAGACCCTCGGCCGCATTCACACGGCACAGGAGGCGCAGGAGGCGGTGCAGCTGGCGCGGGAAGCGGGCTTTACGAATGTGAACCTCGATCTCATGTACGGCCTGCCGGGGCAGAGCGAGGCGCAGTGGCGCGACACGATCGCGCAGGCCATCGCCCTGGAGCCGCAGCATCTTTCCCTCTACCAGCTCATTCCCGAGGAAGGCGCAGCGATCGTGCGACGCATGGACGCCGGGCTGCTCCCACCTGTCGACGAGGACGGCGCGGCGCGCTGGTTTGCGGCGCAGCGTGGCTGGCTGCGCGATGCTGGCTATGCGCAGTATGAGATCTCGAACTATGCGCGAGCAGGCTTTTCCTCGCAGCACAACCAGCTGTACTGGCGGCTCGACGATTATCTCGGCCTCGGCCTTGGTGCGACGAGCTGGGAACGCCCAGTGCGCCGCACGAACACCGCCGACTTCGGCGCGTACTGTCGCGCCCTCGCCAGCGGCGCGCTGCCGCCAGCGGCGGAGGAGCGGCTCACGCGCGCCGAGCAGATGAGCGAGAGCGTGTTCATGGCGCTGCGCATGAACGCTGGGCTTTCGCTGGCAGCATTTCGCGCGCTTTACGGTGAGGATGTCGCAGACGTTTTTCCTGACGCCGTGGCAGAAGGACGCGAGCGCGGCTGGCTTGTGCTGGAAGATGGTCAGCTGCGCCTTACTGACGCCGGACGCCTCGTCGGGAACTGGGTGTTTGAACTCTTTATCTGATGCGCTGACGGAGAATTTGCTGCTGGCTGCGCATTTTCGGCGAAAATCCAATGACAAGGCGCGGGGTTTTTGGTATCCTAAAGGGTGTATGTGACATTTTACGGCGCAGCTGCGTCGAATCAATAGAAATTCAGGTGATATTTTGGATTGGATGGAAGTAACGTGTGTGTTGGCGAGCCGCCGCGGGTTGGAGGCTGTGACGGCGCTCTTTAACGAGGCTTTCCCAAACGGTGTGATGGTGGACGATCCGCAGTCGATCCTCAAGCATGTGGAAAGCGACGACTGGGACGCCCACGAGTTTTCAGAGGATATCCTGGCGCGGGAGCAGCTCAAGGTCTCGGGCTATTTTGAGATGAACGAAGGCTGGCAGGCGGACTACAAGGCGCTGCGCGACGCTGTGGAGGCGGAGCTTGCGCGCATTGACGAAAACTGCAGCTGGCAGGAGCAGCGCGTGGAAAACGAAGACTGGTCCGAAAGCTGGAAGGCGCACTACCATGTGCTGCACTATGGCAGCCGCATTCAGGTGGTGCCGGAATGGCTCGAGCCAGATTATCCCGAGGACATCGTCATCCGCATCGATCCCGGCATGGCCTTCGGCACCGGCGAGCATGAGACGACGTCGCTGTGCATGGCCTGGCTGGAGGAGCTGATCACGCCGGAGATGACCGTCTTCGACGTCGGCACCGGCAGCGGCATCCTTGCGATCGCCGCGCGGGCGCTGGGCGCCGGGCGTGTGGACGCGATGGATTACGACGACGTAGCGGTCTGGGCTGCGGTGCAGAACGCCGCCCGCAACAATTCCCAGCTGATGATCTACAAGAGCGATCTTTTGCGCGGCTGCGTCGGCGAAGCGGATCTCATCATCGCGAACATCGTCGCCGATGTGATCCTCAAGCTTGTGCCGGATCTTCGCAGCCATCTCAAGCCTAACGGACGCTTTCTCTGCTCCGGCGTGCTGCTCACACGCGCAGCAGACGTTCGCGAGGCGCTCTCGGTAGCAGGATTTGCCGTCGTTGAACAGCGCGAGGACGGCGAATGGTGCGCGATTCTCGCAGAAATGAAGGAGGAAGAAGCATGAGCCACAGAATACCAATCTCAGAATTTATCGTGCGTCTGCGCGAGGAAGGGCTCCTGACCATGTGGCAGGGCGATCCGGATCTCGTCATCGAGGACATCCAGTACGATTCCCGCAAATGCACGGCGAACAGCCTCTTTCTCTGCAAGGGCGCGACCTTCCAGCCGAGCTACATCACCAAGGCGGCAGAGGCTGGCGCAGTGGCCTATCTTGCCGTGCGCCCCTTTGACGAAGGCGAGGACCTGACGGCCCTCATCGTCAGCGATATCCGCCGAGCGCTGGCTGTCGCCGCCGATGTTTTCTTTGAATCGCCATGGAAAAAGCTGCACATGATCGGCGTCACCGGCACCAAAGGAAAATCGACGACCGTCACCCTCTTAAAGGACATTCTCGACGCCGACGCCCGCGAAAAGGGCCTGCCTCTCTGCGGGATCACGTCTTCCACGCGCATCTACGACGGCAAGATCGACGCGCCGGCTCAGCTGACGACGCCGGAAAACATCGATCTCTATCGCTATCTCGACGACGCCGTGGAAAATGGCCTGGCGCGCATGATCGTCGAGGTTTCCAGCCAGGCGCTGAAATACCACCGCGTCGGCGGCATCCATTTTGACGACGGCGTGTTTCTGAACATCGCGCCGGACCACATCAGCGACATCGAGCATCCGGATTTTGAGGATTATTTTTCGTCAAAACTTATGCTGTTCAAGGTCACGCGCCACGCCTACATCAATCCGAACAGCGACCGCTTTGCCGATATCCAGCGCGCAGCCGCCCAGTGCGAGCAGGTCACGACCTTCGCCGTGGAGGGCGAGGCCCAGTACCGCGCTGAGCACATCGAGAGCGACAAGGAAGGCATGGCCTTCGATCTTCACGCCGCGGGCGTTGCCCACCATCTGACCACCGCCATGAAGGGCATCTTCAACGTCGAAAATGCCCTGGCAGCAGCGACTGTTGCCCTCAACCTCGGCGTTTCCGTGGAGACCATCGCGCGTGTGCTGGCCCAGGTGCATTTCGCTGGCCACATGATCTATCGCCACAGCCAGGACGGCGTCACCGCGATCATCGACTACGCCCATAACGACATCAGCTTCCGCAAGGTCATCGAAACAGTGCACGTCGAATATCCAGGTGCGCCGCTGTGGTTCGTCTTTGGCGCGCCTGGCAGCAAGGCCCAGAGCCGCCGCAGCGATCTCGGCAAGATCGCGAGCCAGGAAGGCGCGCGCGTCTACCTCGTGCCCGACGATCCTGCGAAGGAGCAGGTGCTCGATATCAATGCTGAGATCATCAGCCATTTCACCCAGGAGACGCCTGTCGTTTCCCTCGACGACCGGGCAGCAGGCATCCGCGACGCGCTCCTTTCTGCGCCGGCAGGCACCGTCGTGCTCATCCTCGGCAAGGGTAGCGAAACCGCGCAGAAGGGCCCGAACGGCCCAGAGCCTTACACCGGCGATCTGCCCCTGGCAGAAGCAGCCATCAGCGCGCGCGACAAAGACGGCGCACAGGCATCGGTGTATTTTTGTGAGGCGCGCTGACCGACGCACAATTATGCAAAGGAAGAGGAGCGTATAGAAAAAAGGGACCATTTTCTCCAGCGACTTCTACGATAAAAATGGTCCCCTAATTTATGGCAACGATTCGCAGAAACCGTGTGGTTGAGCTGTTTCTAAAACTATTGGTCCTTTGGTCCCTTAAAAATAGTAAAATCATTTTACAAAACAAACAGGAATAATGAGTTATATAGCACGCGAGAGTAATAAATATAATCCGTTGTTCGTGCTGTTCGTTCCAGATAAAAGTTAAAAATCTGAGGGACCAAGGGGACCGGAAATTTCTGCGTAGTATTCGTTTGCGGAAAGTTCCACGCTCCGCCAAATTCCCCTGTCTGCAAGGACGGGGGCTTATTTTATTTGACCACATCCCTGCGGTGTGGTAATATTTAGATGGGTATGTGTATATACCAGCATGAGCAAACCGCCCGGCGCTGCCGGAGCGATGATCATACATGAACAAGGGAGGCATCCTATTGAACATTATTGAAGAAACACAATCGGCGCTGCGCCAGGGCGTTGCCGCAGCCTGCGCGCAGGCGATGGCTGCAGGCACGCTGCCAGAGGCGGAGCTGCCGGACTTTGTCATCGAGACGCCGAAGGATGAAAAGAACGGCGATTTCTCGACGAACCTCGCCATGCAGCTGACGCGCATCCTGCGCCAGAATCCGCGCAAGATCGCCGAAGCCATCGTGAGCGGCATTGATCTGCGGGGACTCGTGGAGCGCGTGGAGATCGCCGGACCGGGCTTTATCAATTTCTACCTCGTTCCAGGCTGGCTGAACCGCGTGCTTCCTGCCATCCAGGAGGAAGACGCCGACTACGGCAAGTCGAACGCCGGCGGCGGCGAGCGTGTGCAGGTGGAATTTGTCAGCGCCAATCCGACGGGCCTTTTGCACATGGGCAATGCTCGCGGCGGTGCCCTCGGCGATACGCTGGCGGCTGTGCTGAACGAAGCCGGCTATGTCTGCGACAAGGAATACTACATCAACGACGCCGGCAATCAGGTGGAAAACCTCGGCAAATCCGTGGAGGCGCGCTATTTCGAGCTCCTTGGGCGCGACGATTATCAGATTCCAGAGGATGGCTACCACGGCAAGGACATCATCGCCACCGCCCAGCGCCTGCTCGATGAAAAGGGCGAATCCCTCGTGGATCTCTCAGAGGCAGAACGCCGCGAGCTGATGAAAAACTACGCCCTCAAGGAAAAGGTCGCCGGCATCCGCGGCAGCCTTGAAAACTTCGGCGTCGTCTTCGACAACTGGTTCAGCGAACAGAGCCTGCATGACGCCGGTAGCGTCCACGAGGTGGTGGATATCCTGCGCGAAAAGGGAGTTGTCTACGAAAAAGACGACGCTCAGTGGCTGCGTGCCACCGACTGGGGCGAAGAAAAGGACGAGGTCCTGGTGCGCTCCAACGGCACGCCGACCTATTTCGCTGCGGACATCGCTTACCACCGCGACAAATTTGAGCGCGGCTACAAGCGCCTGATCAACATCTGGGGCGCCGACCACCACGGCCACGTCGCCCGTCTCAAGGGTGCGATGACGGCGCTGGGCTACGACGGCGATGCTATCACCGTCATCCTCATGCAGCTCGTGCGTCTCTATCGCGGCGGTGAGATCGTCAAGATGAGCAAGCGCAGCGGCAAATACGTCACGCTCGACGAGCTGATCGAAGAGGTTGGCAAGGAAGCGGCGCGCTTCTTCTTCATCATGCGCAGCCCGGATTCTGCCCTCGATTTTGACCTCGACCTCGCTAAGGCCGAATCCAGCGACAACCCTGTCTATTATGTGCAGTACGCCCACGCGCGCATCTGCAGCATTCTCTCCGTCGCTGGCGTGGACACGCCAAAGGCTGCTGACGTCGATCTTTCTCTGCTCACAGAGGAAAACGAGCGCGTGCTCATCCGCAAGCTCGCCGAATGGCCGCAGGAGGTTGCCGACGCTGCCCGCGAGCTCGCGCCATACCATCTCGCTTATTATGCCAAGGAACTGGCCAATGCCTTCCACAGCTTCTACAACAGCTGCAAGGTCCTCACCGACGATGCAGCCCTGCGTGACGCGCGTCTGGCGCTTGTCGACTGCACCCGCATCACGCTGCGCAATGTGCTGACGCTTTTGGGCCTTTCTGCCCCTGAACGTATGTAAATCAAATTTCAAGGAGGAATTTTATCATGCCACTCGTAAACGTTGACACCCTTCTGACTGCTGCCGAAGAAGGCGGCTATGCAGTCGGTGCCTTTAACTGCAACAACATGGAAATCGTCCAGGCCATCATGATGGCTGCCGAAGCCGAAAAGTCTCCGGTCATCATCCAGGCCAGCCAGGGCGCGATCAAATACGCCGGGCTGAACTACATCGTTTCCCTCGTCAAGACCGCCGCCGAAGCATCCACCGTGCCAGTGGCGCTTCATCTCGACCACGGCACCAGCTTTGACCAGGTCATCCAGTGCATCGGTAACGGCTTCACCTCCGTCATGATCGACTGGTCCAAGCATCCGCTGGAAGAAAACATCGCCGTCACCAATCAGATTCTCAGCGTCGCCCGCCCACTCGGCATCTCCGTTGAAGCAGAGCTCGGCAAGATCGGCGGCACCGAAGACAACGTCACCGTCAGCGAACGCGAAGCCACCTTCACCGATCCTGCCGAAGCAGAATACTTCGTCCAGCAGACCGGCATTCGCTCCCTCGCCGTCGCCATCGGCACCGCACACGGTCAGTACAAGGGCGAACCAAAGCTCGATTTTGAACGCCTCAGCCAGATCAAGGAACGCGTGCAGATTCCGCTCGTGCTCCACGGCTCCTCTGGCGTGCCTGACGAAGCCCTGCGCGAAGCCGTAAAACGCGGCGTCCGCAAGATCAACATCGACACCAACCTGCGCGAAGCCTTCACCGACGGCGTGCGCGAAGTGCTCGCAGAAAAGCCAAATGAGATCGACCCACGCAAGATCCTCGGCCCAGCCCGTGAAAAAATGGCAGAACGCGTCGCCGAAAAGATCCGCATCTTCGGCTCCAACGGCAAAGCGTGAGGAGGCGACTGAGAAATGGAAAGAGATCTCGTTATTGAATTTGCCCGCGTCACCGAAGCTGCAGCGATCAACTGCGCCAAATGGATCGGCCGCATGGAGAAAAATTCTGCCGACGGCGCAGCCGTAGAAGCCATGCGCAAAATGTTTGACACCATCCACATCTCCGGCACCGTCGTCATCGGCGAAGGGGAAATGGACGAAGCGCCAATGCTCTACATCGGCGAAAAGGTCGGCCTCGGCGGCACCGAAGTTGACATCGCCGTTGATCCGCTCGAAGGCACCAACCTCACCGCGAAAAACCAGCCAGGCGCCATCGCCGTGATGGCCGTCGCCGAAGCTGGCGGCCTGCTCCATGCGCCAGATATGTACATGGATAAGATCATCGTCGGCCCACGCGCCAAAGGCGCCATCGACATCGACAAGACCGTCGAAGAAAATCTCAAGAACGTCGCAGCAGCCCTCGGCAAGGACGTCAGCGAAATGACCGTCTGCCTCCTCGACCGTGAACGCCACGAACACATCAAGCAGGCCTGCAAAGCCCTCGGCGCCAAGGTCAAGCTCATCACCGACGGCGACGTCGCACCAGCCCTCACCGTCGCCATGGACACCGGTGCCATCGACATGATCCTCGGCATCGGCGGCGCACCGGAAGGCGTGCTCGCAGCAGCCGCAGTGAAATGCCTCGGCGGCGACATGCAAGGCCGACTCGTTCCGGAAAACGACGAACAGGTCCGCCGCATGGAAGCCATGGGCCACGCTGACGTCAACCAGGTTTACAATCTCAACGACCTTGTCAGCGCCGACGACGTCATGTTCATCGCCACCGGCGTCACCAACGGCGATGTCCTCAGCGGCGTGCAGAATCTTGGTGACCGCGTCAAGACCCACACCGTCGTTCTGCGCAACACCTCCAAGACCGTGCGCTTCATCGAAGCCCTTTATCAGAAGCCACAGGAAGTGAACGCGTAAATTTCCCAGCCCCTGATCTTGCGACAGGGGCTTTTTTGTAAAGGAGGGGCTCATGAGCAAATGTGACACCTGTCTGTACTACGATTACGACGAAGAAATGGATTACTACGTCTGCGATATGCTCCTCGACGAGGACGAGCTCTACAAATTCATCAGCGATACCTTCAGCGATTGCCCGTACTACCGCATGGGCGACGACTACACCATTTCGCGAAAACAAGGAGGAGATTGGTTTTGATCACCATTGATACAAACAGCTGCATCGGCTGCGGCCGTTGCGTGGCCGATTGCTTTCCCCAAGCCCTGCGCCTTGAAAACGGCAAAGCCACACTCGTCGGCAGCTGCATCGAATGCGGCCATTGCTTCTGTGTCTGCCCAGTAGGCGCCATCGACATGGGACCAGACTATCCGCGCTACGACGTCATCGATCTGCACGACTGGCCAGCAGAATACGATCCCGACGAGATCCTCGCCGCCATCAAATCCCGTCGCAGCATCCGCCGCTTCAAGGATGAAAAGATTCCGCGGGAAGAGATCGTCGGCGTTCTCGAAGCAGGACGCTTCACGCCAACCGGCTCAAACGCCCAGAACGTGCGCTACATCCTCGTGCAGGACAGCCTCGACGACGTGAAAGCCCAGGTCTGGCAGGGCTTTGACGCCATCATCCAGGGCTACGTCGCCAAGCAGGGAACGAGCGGCCGTCTCTATCAGACCCTCACGCGCATGCAAAGCCAGCACGCCGCCGATCCCGCAAACGACCAGCTCTTCTGCGGCGCGCCAGCGCTCCTTATCGTCTGCTCACCATCCGCGCTCAACGGCGGCCTCGCCGCATCGAGCATCGCCCTCATGGCCCACGCCAGCGGCCTCGGCACCCTCTACAGCGGCTTCATCCAGATGGCCCTCGCGAAAAATCCTGGCCTCTGCGACGCCCTCAGCGTCAAGCCTGAAGAGATCTGCGCCTGCATGCTCATCGGACGACCAGACGTCACCTACGAACGCACCGCACCACGCAAGCCCGCCGTCATCGACTGGCGCTGAGCGCAAATAATTTTCACGAACGTGTTCTTCGGAGCACGTTCGTGAAAATTATTTGCGCAAAATTTGCGTGCATTTGCGTAGAATCGAGCAGGCGGGAGCGATTAAGAACTTGGTAAAATAATACTAAGATTTCTGGGACTTTCAGGAGGCGATTGTATGGCAGATGAAATGAGGGAGGATGCGCAGGAAAAGCTGCTGGCGCAGGTAATGCGCTACTGTCCCACCGTACGCCAGGTGATTGAGAGAGACGGCCAGCGCACGCTGGACGATTACCTGGACCAGCTGGCTGATTTCCCTGCTGCGCGTCCACTTTCGCCGCCGCAGGATGTCAGCGATTGTGCGCGCGCCCAGCTGGCGCCGCTCCTCGGTGATGAGATCGCCGCAGAGGCAGCGCAGGGACTGGTGGACAGCGCCTTCACAGCGACGCACCACGGCGTCGATTACTTCGCGCCATCAGTGCAGGGGAGTCTGCTTTATCGCCACTTGCTCGAGAAACGTGGGATTTCCTGCCAGGCCGTGCCGCTGCTCGGCTTTGGCACTGTTTCGCTGTGCAACGCTTCCTACGGACGGGGATTTCTGCTCTATGACGTCCAGCAGAAACATCCGCCGCTGAAGCTCCCTGTGATCCCCAGCAAATACGAAAACAGCGCCGTCTGCTTTTTCCCGGGCGTAACAGCAGAGATGCTCTGCAGCTGTGAAGAATCGCTGCACCGCATTTCGAGAGACGTTCTGTCGCCGGAAATGGTCGGCGCCGTGGAGCATATTCTGCGCGATCATTACGGTCAGCCCGCTGTGCTGAACGCCTCCGACTACGTGTCACAGGCGACGCTGATCAACTACAGCCTTTCTCAGGAAGCGGCAGGCGTCGGCACCTGTTACCTGGACGCCGAACGGCTGGCGTCGGCGCTCATTCTGCGCGATCTTGAGGATCCGGACTCTCTCGTTTCGCTGACGCTGCGGGATCACGCGTTTCGCCGCACCCTCTATGACGCGCTGGATGGCGTCAGCGGCTGTTGGCGCTTAGCGGCGCTGCGGAGCGGCGTGAAGGAAGAGCGCGCGAAAGGCGGCACCATGCTTTTCTGGGGCAGAGCCGCGAAAAATTACCGGCGTGCGCAGATGATCGACGACGGCACAGGCTTCGTTAATGGGTCCGGCAATGATAGAATCAGCTATTCTGATCTCGCTGAGGCACTGCAGCGCGGCAGCCTGCTGCCAGGATTGTTCATGGTTTTCCTGGTGCTGCTTTTTGCCCGTGACTTTCGCTGCTTCGGCGGTTATTTCCAGGCGGATTATCTGGCAAAAATGCAGCAGGGACTTTGTAAAGCCCTACGTGCGACAGGCCGTGCCGGGCTGGCAGAGGTGATCGCTGCGCTCGAGACCAGTGGCTATCTGAGCGGCCCGCTTTTTCTCACGAATGCGCGCGGCACACCGCTGAGCATGGCGGAGCTCATCGCGCATCCTCTCACGAAGGCTGCGCTCACAGAAAAACTGGCGCTCAGTCTGCATGATGCGCATCTCGCAGGCATCGGCGACCTGTATCAAACCGTGGTGCCCCCAGCGGAACGAATGAAAGGGTGGGAAGGACGATGAAGAAAAGATTTCTGGCGCTCTGCCTGCTTGTTGCGCTCGTTCTGAGCGGCTGCGGAAAGGCGCAGGACACCGCTACGCCAACAGATGCCAGCGCGCTGGTCAGCACAAGCTATGCGCCGATGCAGCAGTCAGACGGCAGCAAGCTGCGCATCGGGCTCGTCGGCGTCTTTGAGTACGAACCAGCGGCGATTTATATCTACAACGTTGTCAGCGCCCTGCGAGAAGACGGCTGGATCAGCTGCGACAGTCTGCCGTTCAGCGAGACAGACACCGACGTCAAAACGATGATCCAGCGCCTCGCGGAAATGGACCTCGGTCCGTACATCGAATTTGACGGCGAGGCAGCGTATTATCTCGAGGACGAGGACGAAGCGGCGATCACTGAGAGCCTGCTGGAGCGCGTCGACGACGGGCTGGATGTGGTGCTGGCGATGGGCACCGATCCCGGCCTCTTCATGAAGGCGCAGGATCTCGACGTCATCACCATCGACTGCATGGCGACGGATCCTGTCGCTTCCGGCATTGTCGACTCGGCGACGGACAGCGGCGACGCGCAGATGTGGGCGCAGATCGAGCCTTCGCCCTACGAGCGTCAGCTGAAGTATTATCACAGCATTCTGCCGTTTGAGCACATCGCCATGGTCTACGCCGATCCGATCATCGCCGGCATCCCCGACTACGAAAAGGCTGCGGCAGAGCTCGGCGTGACGATGACGACGATCGAGGTGGATGAAGAGACAGCAGCCGACGAAGAAAAACTGGCCGACGTTTACAGCGAGCTGCTCACGCAGGACATCGACGCCCTCATGCTCTGCGCCGGCCTCATCACCAGCGACATGGACAGCGCTGCTTTGCTCGAGCCGTTTACAGACGCCGGGATCCCTGTCTTTGTGCAGGACGGCGAGAATTACGTCGAGGCTGGCGCGCTGCTTCTGGTGGCGTCCACAGACAACGCAGGCGTCGGCCGCTTTGTCGCCGAGACCATTGAACAGATCGCCTGCGGCACGGCTGTCAGCGAGATCCCGATGGAATACGTCTCCTCACCGTACATCAGCCTGAATCTGGAGACGGCGGAGCGCATCGGCTTCCAGCCGGATTTCAATCTGCTCCTTGCCTGTGAAACGATCTATCCAAAACGAACGACAGAAGGTGACGACAATGAATGACGGACAAAATGATCTGCGTACAACGCTTCGCACCTTTGCTGTGCTGCTTCTCGTGATGCTTTCGCTGATCTCTGCCGTCTGCTATCTGAATTTCGACCAGAACTACCGCGAAGTCAAGCAGAGCACTTTCGCTGCGATGTGCGATCAGGTGATCGGCGACATGGAGACGAGCATTCAGTACGGCAAACGCCTCGACCGCTACTATGGCATCGATGCAGTGCTCGAGCGCACCCAGGCGCTCTTTGACGAGGGCGTGATGGAGGTTGGCGTGCTCGATCAGGAAGGAAACCTGCTCTACAGCACCTTTGCCAGCGACCGCGAGGTGCGCGCGCTTGTGGAATCTGACGAAGCCCGGAAGCTGGCAACGGCGTCAATCGCAGCAGGAAGCTACGAACTGCTCAGCCAGAACGACCACGAAGCGCTTTTCATGCCGATCATGGACGGCGACAGCCAGGTAGGGCGCTTTGTGCTCTGCTATCCGACCAGCGTTTATGCCGGGCAGCGCACCGTCATGCTGCAGGAGATCGCTGTGCTTTTTGCCATCGTCGCAGTTTTGGGGCTCGTCGCGTTCTTCATTTATTACCGGCTGCTCAGGAAAAAGCTGGACACTCTCAGCGCTGAACGGCGGCAGCTTCTGACCTTTGGCGTGCCGTCGGCGCTGCTCATCGGCTGCATCCTGATCACAGGCGCGACAAACTTTCTCTTTTTCCAGGATCGCTACGAAAATGCGATCCGCGAGGATGCGGTGTCGATTGTCGAGTATGTCGGCGCGACCACGCAGAGCCTCTACGAGAAGGGCGTTCCTTATGAAGAGATGGCAGGCCTCGAGCATTATCTCGCAGAAAAAGTAGATAGCTTGCCAGTCCTCGAGAATCTGCGGATTTCCAGCATTCTTTCTGACAGCGGCACCGTTCTCGGCGCGTCGTCAGCGGCGGACGTCGTCTCAGTTGAGCTGACCACCGACGAGGGTGCGCTTTCTGTCGAGGCGTTCATTTCCGACGACTACGTACAGGAGAAGCTGCGCACGCTGTTTCTGCTTTTCCTTGCGATGTTTATTTTCAGCGTCGTCATCATCTACGAAGCGACACGCCTGCCGGCGATGTTCAGCCAGCGTCGCAGGGATGCCCACGGCAGCCTGAATGACGCCGGCACCTACAGCTATGTGTCAGCGAACATCCGGCTCATGTCTTTTCTGCGCACCTTTGGGAATTATATGTACGTGCCATACTCGGCGCTCCTGATCAAGCAGTGGGACCAGTCCGTGGGGCCGCTGGGCGTTGGCGTGACTGCGGCACTGCCGCTGAGTGTAGAGGGCGCGGCGCAGATCATCGGCCTGCTCGCCTTCCCAATCTGGATAAAACGGCCTGATCGCCGCTGCCGTCTGTTTCTCAGCGGCTGTCTGGCAGCGATGCTGGCGATCAACGTCGGCTGTTTTCTCACGCATTCCGCCCTCGTCATCATCGTGCTGCGCTTTTTCGGGGGGATTTCCTATGCAGGATTTATGTACACCGTCAACATGGTCGTGGCCAACGGCGACGACGGAGAATCCCGCCATCGGCTCAATCTCTCTCAGTCCAACGCCGGCGTCATCGGCGGGAATATGTGCGGCGCCGGCATCGGCGCGCTCATCGCTGCGCTGGCTGGCTACCAGTTTTCTTACATCGCATCGGCGATCGTCTTTGTGCTTTTCGGCATCTGTGCACTCAGGCTCCTGCCGTGGCAGTTCCTGGAAGAGAATGGCCGCGTCAAAGAAGCAGCAAGGGCGCAGGTTTCCGAAAAAGTGCCGCTCAGCCAGTATCTCCGCATCTTTTTCTCACCAGGCGTACTGCGCTATTTTATCCTCGTGACGGTGCCAGTGACCTTCGGCATTCTCTTCACAGCGACACTGATCCCGACATTGGTCACAGAAAAAGGCGGGGCATCCAGCGATATCCTGCTTTCCTACTGTTATATCGCCAACGGTCTGGCTGGATTTTATCTGGGGCCGCAGGTCGTTCGCCTGCTCAGCGGGCGCGTCAGCGTGACCGTTGGTATCAGCGGTGCGCTGGTGTTTGCCGCTGCGGCGCTGCTCCTTCTCGAGGTGCCGCCGTTTGCGCTGGCCGTGCTCGTGGCGACAATGCTCCTCGGCGTGTTCGATGGCTATGGCTCGCCGATGGCGTCTGATGGCTTCCTGGCAACGCCGCAGGTGAAAAGCCGTGTCAGCGAAGTCACAGCGTTGGCGCTGCACATGACGCTGATGAGCCTGGTCATGACGTTTACGCCGGTGCTCATTGAGATGCTGGCGCAGATCAGCCTGACGGTTGCTGTTCTCACGCTGGCCGCATTTTTCGCAGCCTGCGGTTTGCTCTTTGCTGTCAGCGGCGGCATTTTGTCCATTGGCAAACGGCGATCGAGCAGGTAAAATGGTTGTAACAAAATACGAAAGAAGGACCAGAAGATGAACAAATGGATCGCAGTGATGGCGGGAACGCCGGTGGATACGGAGATGGGCGTGGAGGTGCTGCGTCAGCATGGGCTGGCGGCCCGCGCTTACGCAATGGCGGCGGACCCGCTGGCGCAGACGGCCTTTCAAAATCAGGACACGGCGGCAAAAACGGCGGCGGTGCGCGGGGTGTTGACAGAGATCGCCAGCGCTGGGAGCAGCCGCGTCTTCGTTTACTGCAATTCGCTTGCCGGCGCTGTGGATTTTGACGCACTTGCGGCAGAGACAGGCTTGCAGATCGTCACGCCGCTGGTCGTTTATCGCCAGTTGGCGACGCGCTACGAGCGCCTCGGTGTGATCGCTGCCAACGCCAACGGCCTGCTCGGCATTGAGCGCACGCTTTATGCGGAGAATCCGCAGCTGGCGGTGTTGGGTACGACGCTTTTGCCAGTTGTCGGCGCGATCGAGCGCGGAGAAACGCCAGAGAGGATCATCCAGCAGTTTCATCTGGAAGCGCTCGCAGCCTGGTTTGCAGACTGGGGCGCAGAGGCCATGCTCCTCGGCTGCACCCATTTCCCCTATCTCAAAGATACGCTGGCAGCGCAGACAACGCTGCCGCTCATCGATCCGGCGGAAGAGATGGTGGTCATGCTGAATCGCCAGAACAATTAACACACGAAAGGAGGGAGCACCATGCTCCGTATTGCAGTCTGTGACGACGCGCCAGGGGATCTGGAAAACCTCGTGGCGCTCGTGAAGCGCTATCTGCACAGACAGCCAAGGCTTGGCGGGCGGATCGCTCCCTTCTCAGATGGTGAGACGCTGCTCGCGCAGGTGGTGGAGGGAGAACGCTTCGACATCATCCTCCTCGATATTCTCATGCCGGGCCGCGATGGCATCGATATCGGTCATGCGCTGCGCGAGAGCGGGTACAGCGGCATCATTCTCTATCTCACAAGCTCGACAGATTTCGCCATCGACAGCTACGACGTGCGCGCTTTTCATTATCTGCTCAAGCCTGTCATGCCGGAAAAATTTTTCGCTGTGCTCGATGCTGCCGCAGACATCTGCACCAGCAGGCAGAATGAATCCATCCTGATTCAGACAGTGAACGGTCCGCGGCGTGTGCTCCTCGACGAGATCCTTTACGTGGAGCGCAGCGGCCGCGTGATGCGCTATGTCTGCGATCATGAAACGATCCAGACGCGCACGCTGCGCAACTCATTTCGCGAGGCGGTGTCTGCGCTCTTGGCGGACAGTCGCTTTGTGCTCTGCGGAGCGAGCTTTCTGGTGAATCTGTCGCGGGTGGCGGGCATCGATGGTCAGGAGGTTTTGCTGGATACTGGCAGCGTTGTGAGCATGCCGCGCACAGCAGCGCCTGCGCTCAAGCGTCAGTGGGGCGCGTATTGGTTGGCGCAGCATCGAAATCTGGAGGGAGGAGACGGCCGTGAATCTGCTCACTGATGTGACGGATCTGTCGATGTTGGCGATCTTTATTTTCTACACAACCTTCGGCATGACGATGAACCTGCTCCTCGTGGGCAGCCGTTTTTCACGCGTGAAGACGTTGGTGATCGTCTATGGCAGCTGTTTTCTGCTCCTCGTCTGGCTTTTTGTGCTTGGGCGCTTCTTCGGCAGCGAGAATCTGCTGTATCTTTACACGCCTTGTCTGCATCTGCCGGAGCTGGCGTTGTTCATGTATTTGTCGCCGGAGCGCGGCTGGAAGACGGTGTTTCAGTTTCTTTCGGCAGTCGCCCTCTGTTTTCTCATCCAGCAGGTGGGCGCGGTGTTTATGCTGGTCTCTGGCGGAAAGCTCTGGGCCATGTGGCTGGGCTTCCTGCTTGCGAGTAGCGTGGAGCTCTGGCTGGTGCTGCGCTATCTGCGACCGCTTTCGCTGCGTGAGCTGCCGATCATGCGCCATGGCTGGTGGCTGATCTGCAGCCTCCTGGCCGGACATTATCTGATGATGGTCTACCTTCTGCCCGGGATTTCCGGCCTGTCCAATGCACACGTTACCGTGATCAAGGTGGCGACCTGTGTGATGATGGTGGGGATTTATCTCGTTTTTCTCACCCTTGTTTCGAGCCTGAGCCGCGAGGTGGAGGCGCGCCATAATGCCGAGCTCACGATGCTGCAGCTGCGTGGGTTGGAGCAGCGCACGGAGGCCGTGCGTCAGGCAGAGGAAACCGTGCGCGTGGAGCGCCATGATATGCGCCATCGGCTGCGCACCATCGCTGAATTGATCCGGCAGGGGCAATCAGAGGAAGCCCTGGCCTATACCCGCGGCGCCGAGGAGCGGCTGGAGGGCCAGCGCATTGTGCATTGGTGTCGCTCGCCAGTGTTGGATGCCGTTTTCAGTAGCTATTTTTCACAGGCAGAGCAGCAGGGTGTCCGCGTCGATGCGGAGATTCGCCTGCCAGAACAGCTTTCTGTAGACGAAGCAGAGCTCGCGCTCGTCTTTGCCAACGCGCTGGAAAATGCCATCAATGCGTGTATGCGACTGCCGAAAGAAGCGCGTGCCATTTCCTGTCTCGTCATTGCCCATCCTCAGCTGATGTTCCAGATCGCCAATCCCATCGACAAGCCGGTATCCTTTGGCGAGGACGGACTGCCGCTGGCAGCGCGCGAAAAAAATGGCGTCGGAAATTCGTCAGGCACGCTGGGCCACGGCCTTGGCAGCCGCTCCATCCGCGCCTTCTGCAGAAAATACGGCGCCAGTTGTGAGTATGAGCAGCGGGACGGGCAGTTTATGTTGCGTGTCATCTGTTAATAGATCCTGAATGCAGTCGCAAGTGACTTCTGTCGCTTGCGGCTTTTCTTATGCGCAGCTTCTGTAAAAAGTCGCTCAGCCAGTGTAAAAATCCTGCAGAAATACAGCGCGTGTAGACAGAAAATCTCTGTAAAGAACAGATGGCGCGAAAGCAAACCTCCGATATCTAGCTGCGCGCTTCCGCCAGCTTGCACATTTAGTAGGAGTTTTCAGAAAAATAAAATGGAAAAATGGTGATATTTTACAATCATTTTACATTCGCCCGCTTTCAGACTTTACATGACCGCATTAATATAAATCCTGTAAGCGAAAAACGAAAGCTACTATGAAGAAAGAAGGTAAACAATGAGAAATTGGAAAAAAGTTGGGATCGCTGCGATCCTCTGCATGGGTATGTTGGCAGGCTGCGGTGGCGGCGGCGACGAAGCGGCGTCTACCAGCGAAGGTAGCGCAGCTGCTGAAACGGAAGCTGTGGAATTTGACAACACCTCCAGCATCAATGCGACAACCCGCGAAAATGGTTCTGGTACCCGCAGCGCATTCATCGAACTCTTCGGCATCGAAGAAGAAGTGGATGGCGAAAAGGTTGACCAGACCTCTACGAGCATCGCTGAAACCAACAGCACCAGCGTTATGATGCAGACGGTTGCTGGCGACGAATACGCCATCGGTTACATCTCCCTCGGTTCTCTGGATGACACTGTTAAGGCAGTCAGCATTGACGGCGTAGCACCATCCATCGAAACCGTTGCTGATGGCAGCTATGCGATCGCTCGTCCGTTCAACATTGTTACTGGTGACAGCCTTTCCGATGCCGCGCAGGATTTCGTTAACTTCATCATGAGCGCTGACGGTCAGGCAGTTGTCACCGAAAACGGTCAGATCTCCGTTGGCGAAGGCGAAGCTTACACCGCCGCTGAAGGTCTCTCCGGCACGGTTGTCTGCTCCGGCTCCAGCTCCGTCACCCCACTGATGGAAAAACTCGCTGAAGCATACGAAGCTGTAAACCCAGACGTTGACGTTCAGGTTCAGCAGAGCGACTCCTCCACTGGTGTAACCAACGCCATCGACGGCACCTGTGACATCGGCATGGCTTCCCGTGCACTCGATGATTCTGAAACCAGCCAGGGCGTAACCAGCACCACCATCGCTCAGGACGGTATCGCCGTCATCGTTAATAACGGCAACCCAATCGAAGATCTCACTGCCGATCAGGTCAAGAGCATCTACCTTGGCGACACGACCACATGGGATGAATTAGAAAATGCAGAATAATAGTCAGAAACAATCAGGGCACACGAGCGCAGGCCTTGAGAAGTTCATGAAAGGACTTTTCACTGTCGCCGCCTGTGTATCCATCGTTGCAGTCTTCATCATTTGTATCTTCATGTTTGCAAATGGTCTGCCAGCGATCATGGAAATCGGGCCCCTGAACTTTCTGACCGGAATGGAGTGGCGTCCAAACAACGACATCTATGGCATCCTGCCGATGATCGTTGGGAGCGTCCTCACCACGATAGGAGCGCTGATCATTGGTGCTCCTATCGGAATTTTATCGGCAGTTTTTCTCGCATTCTACTGCCCTAAGAAAATCTATCCGGTACTGAAGTCAGGCGTCCAGCTTCTCGCTGGTATTCCATCTGTCGTCTACGGTTTCTTTGGCCTGATGGTGCTCGTGCCATTTGTCCGCGAAGTGTTTGGCGGTCGAGGGCTGAGCGTTCTCACGGCGTCTGTGCTGCTTGGCATGATGATTCTGCCAACCATCATCAGCGTCAGCGAATCTTCCATCCGTGCCGTCAACACCAGCTACTACGAAGGCAGCGTCGGCCTCGGCGCCACCCACGAACGCAGCATTTTCCGCTGTGTGCTGCCAGCCTGCAAGAGCGGCATCATGACCGGCGTCGTGCTCGGTCTCGGCCGTGCCATCGGTGAAACCATGGCTGTCATCATGGTCGCCGGCAACCAGGCTGCGATTCCAAAAGCGCTCACCGATGGTGTCCGCACCATGACCACCAACATCGTCATGGAAATGGGCTACGCCGTTGATCTGCACCGACAGGCGCTCATCGGCACAGCTGTTGTCTTATTCATCTTTATTTTGATCATCAACTTCCTTTTGGCAATTCTGAAGAGAGGTGACCAGCAGAATGACTGAGCAGAAAAAACGCGACAGCAAATTTGCTTCCAGATGGCGCGGCTTGAAAAACAATCCTGCGTCGCTGGCGCTGTTCATCCTGGTCAACCTGGCTGCGCTGCTCAGTGTTTTGACCCTGGCATTCATCGTTGTATATATTGTTATCAGAGGGGTTCCAAACCTTTCTCCGGAGCTTTTTGCGCTGGAATACAACTCCGAAAACGTTTCCATGCTGCCGGCGCTGATCAACACCGTATTCATGGCGATCATCGCCCTCGTTGTGGCGCTGCCAATCGGGATCGGCGCTGCCATTTACCTCGTTGAATATGCGAAGAAGGGCAGCCGATTCGTAGGAATGGTTCGTCTGACGGCAGAAACGCTGACAGGTATTCCTTCCATTATCTACGGTCTCTTTGGCTCCATCTTCTTTGTCAGGTTCTGCCACATGGGACTGTCTGTTCTTTCCGGTGCGCTGACACTGGCCATCATGGTGCTTCCTGTTGTGCTCCGCACCACTGAAGAAGCGCTGAAAATGGTGCCGGACAGCTACCGCGAAGGGAGCTTTGGTCTCGGCGCCGGCAAGCTTCGCACGATCAGCCAGATCGTTCTGCCAAGCGCCATCCCTGGCATCATGAGCGGGGTCATTCTGAGTCTTGGCCGTATCGTCGGTGAATCGGCCGCGCTCATCTACACCGCTGGCACCATCGCAGACATCGCGACAGGCTTCCTGTCCTCCGGTCGTACCCTCGCCGTGCACATGTATGTCATCTCCGGCGAAGGCTTGTATATGAACCAGGCGTTTGCGACAGCCTTCGTGCTGCTCATCCTGGCGATGATTTTGAACTTTGGCGCAGATGCCATTGCGAATTTCCTGAGAAAGGATAAGTAAGAGAATGTTTAAATTTGATATCAAAGATCTGAATCTTTACTACGGCGATTTCCATGCGCTTCACGGTATCAATATGCAGGTCAAGCCAAACGAGATCACCGCATTCATCGGGCCATCCGGCTGCGGGAAATCCACCCTGCTGAAAACCCTCAATCGCATGAACGACCTCGTCGAAGGCTGCCGCATCGAAGGGGACGTACTCCTCGACGGCGAAGATATTTACGGCACCATGGATGTCAACCACCTGCGCAAACGCGTCGGCATGGTTTTCCAGAAACCAAACCCATTTCCGATGAGCATTTATGACAACATCGCCTATGGGCCACGCACCCACGGCATCAAGGGCAAAGCACAGCTCGATGAGATCGTGGAACGCTCCCTGCGGGATGCGGCCATTTGGGACGAGGTCAAGGATCGTCTGAAAAAATCCGCCCTCGGCCTTTCCGGTGGTCAGCAGCAGCGCATCTGTGTTGCACGCGCGCTGGCTGTGGAGCCGGAGGTGCTGCTCATGGACGAGCCGACCTCTGCACTGGACCCAATTTCCACGTCCAAGATCGAAGACCTTGCGCTGGAGTTAAAGAAAGACTATACTATAGTCATTGTCACCCATAATATGCAGCAGGCTGCTCGTATCTCTGACAAAACGGCGTTCTTTTATCTCGGCGATCTCATTGAGTTTTCTGATACAGGGACGCTCTTTGCCAATCCGAAGGATCCACGCACAGAAGAATACATTACAGGGAGATTTGGTTGATGAGAGATTTATTTGTAGGGCAGCTTGAACGGCTGACATATGAAATCGTTGAAATGGGCGGCATCTGTGAAGAAGCCATCCAAAAAGGTTCTGAAGCACTGCTTTCCGGCGACGCCGCTCTGGCGCAGGAAACGCTCAAGTATGAGAAGATGCTCGATGACAAGGAATACGCCATCGATGCGCTTTGCGCGTCGCTGATCCTGCAGCAGCAGCCAGTCGCTGGCGACTACCGCCTGATCGCGACGGCATCGAAGATCGTCGGCAATCTGGCGCGCGTCGGCATCCAGGCTGTGGACATCTGCGAGATCGTTCTGCGCAAGGACAACGCCGGGAAGAAGGTGGAGATCGAATACTTCGCCGATCTGGCAAAATCCACCCGCCGCATGCTGCGCGATGTGCTCAATGCTTATGAAACAAAGGACGTGGGACTGGCGAGAGATGTTATGGCTTACGACGACACCGTCGACGAATTCTTCCACAAAACGAAGAACAATCTCGCCGAGCTTTTGAAAAATGCTGGCGATGACAGCGCCGCCACCGATTATGTCCTTGATTTATTGATGGTTGACAAGTATTATGAACGTATCGGCGATCATATCGTCAAGATCGCTGAGGCGGTTGAATATTACGTCACGAACCAGGTTGTGAAGTGAGACTTCAGATCGCCTCCGAAGGAGGGAACGAACAGTGATCTACTGTGTTGAAGACGAATCCGGCATCCGCAATATGATGGTGTACACGCTGGAATCTGCCGGTCTCAAGGCCAAAGGTCTTGAGGATGGCGCGGCGCTCTACGCTGCGCTCAAGGAAGAGATTCCAAGCCTCATCATTCTTGATATCATGCTGCCGGACGAAGATGGGATCTCGATCCTGAAAAAGCTGCGCGTCCAGTCCAGCACCCAGCGCGTGCCTGTGATCATGGCGACAGCGAAGGGCAGCGAATACGACAAGGTCATCGGCCTTGACAGCGGTGCCGACGACTATCTCGTGAAGCCATTCGGCATGATGGAGATGGTCTCGCGCGTGCGCGCTGTGATGCGCCGCTCGGCGCAGGAGGAGGTGCCGGCGATCCAGCTGGGCCAGCTCTATCTCAATCCGAGCGCCCATGTTGTGATGGTCGACGGCGAGCCTGTCGAGCTGACCTATAAGGAATTTGAGATGCTTTATATGCTGATGTCCAATCCTGGTCGCGTCTTTACCCGTCAGCAATTTCTCACCTGCATCTGGGATCAGGATTACGATGGCGAGACCAGAACCGTCGACGTCCACATTCGAAATTTGCGTCAAAAACTGGGACCATGCGGCAACTATATCAACACCGTGCGCGGTGTGGGCTACCGTATGGAGGTCAGTGAGTGAAGAAGCGCATCTTTCTGACCGTCTTTGCCACAGCGCTCATCACTGTGCTGGTCAGTCTGATCCTTTTGGTCGGCGTCACCTACCGATATATCAACGAAGATACAAGAGATCAGCTCATGGCTCAGCTGGATTATCTGTCGCAGGCCGTCGACGACGAAGGCCTCACCTATCTCAACCAGCTTGAGAACAACAGCTATCGCATTACTTGGATCGCAGCCGACGGCGCGGTCCTTTTTGATAATCGGAACAACATCAGCCGCATGGAAAACCATGCCGACCGACAGGAATTTATAGACGCGAAGGCACACGGCGTTTCTGAGATCGAGCGTGAGTCTGAGACAATGACCACGCGTCTCATGTATGTGGCAGAGGAGCTTTCTGATGGCAGCGTGCTGCGCATCGCCACCAACGATATTTCAGTCGGTGGCGTAGCCTGGATGCTCGCCGTGCCATCCGTTCTGCTCATCCTCTGCATCTCGCTTTTGGCCTGGTTTGTGGCGCGTAAGCTTTCGCGTGCGCTCGTCGAGCCGCTGAACACCCTCGATCTCGATCATCCACTGGCTGGCGAGGCTTACGACGAGCTCGTGCCGCTGCTCTCGCGCATTGAGCAGCAGCATCGGGAGATCGCCGATCAGCGTGTGCAGCTTGGGCAGCAGCGCAACGAATTCCAGACCGTCATCGATAACATGCGTGAAGGGCTCGTGCTGCTGAACCAGAGTGGGCGCATCCTGCTCATCAACCGCAGCGGGCGTAATCTCATGAAGGCCATGGCCGAGGAGGACGATCTTGCCGCAGGGGAAGAGATCATCACCAGCCGCAATTCCGTCGTCGATAGCCTCCTTGACAAGGCCTACGACGGAAAAACCTCCAGCGCCACCATCATCATCAATTCTCGCAGCTACGAGATCCACGCCAGCCCCGTCGAATCCGACGAAGGCATCCACGGCGCCGTGCTTTTCTATGTCGACGTCACCGAAAAGGTGGAGGCCGAGCAGCTGCGCCGCGAATTCAGCGCCAATGTATCCCACGAGCTCAAAACGCCGCTGCACAGCATTTCCGGCTGCGCCGAGCTGATGCTCTCCGGCATCGTCAAAGAAGAAGACAAACCGCGCTTCCTCAAGCAGATCTACGACGAAGCTCAGCACATGGTCTCGCTGATCGAAAACATCATCAAGATCTCGCGGCTCGACGAAGAGGCAGACGCGCTGCCAGTGGACAAGGTGGATCTCTACGAGATCGCCCAGACCGTCATCGAGCAGCTCGGAAACAAAGCGGCGTCTCGCGGCATCGTCATGGATCTCAGCGGGACACACGTCACGATCAAAGGCGTGAAGACGCTGCTCTATGAGATGATCTACAATCTCTGCGACAACGCCATCAAGTACAACGTCGACGATGGCGCGATCTCTGTGAGCGTGAAAAAGACCAAGGACGCTGCTGTCGTTAAAGTCAAGGACACCGGCGTCGGTATTTCCGAGGATCAGCAGGAGCGCATTTTCGAACGCTTCTACCGCGTCGACAAGAGCCATTCCCGCGCCAGCGGCGGTACAGGGCTGGGACTTTCCATCGTCAAGCACGCCGCCATCTGGCACAACGCGACCATCAAGGTCAAGAGCAAGCTTGGCAAAGGAACGACCTTCATCGTGCGCTTTCCGCTGAAGCTGAAAAAATAAATTTGCTGTTTACCTTCTTGAGGCTGCTTCGGCGGCCTCTTTTTGTGTGATTATTTTCAAGAATTGTAAAAATGATTTGCACATTTTACAGCCGTCCTATATACTATAGTATAGAAGGAGGGGGTCTCATGATTGACTATTCCCAGGAATTAAATGATTGGGCAAAAGAGCTTGCCGAAATTCGTCTCCCGCGCTGGGAGGAGCTGCCATCGCTGAATCTGTATATGGACCAGGTCGTCGCCTACATCAACGACACCCTGGCGTTCCTTTTGGCTGATCCAAATGGACAGTCGCAGAAAGGAAAAAAAGAAGACCGTATGCTGACCTCTGCGATGATCAACAACTATGTGAAGCAGCATTTCATCCCAAAGCCAGAGAAAAAACGTTATCATCGTGAACACATCGCCTGCCTGATGGTCTATGCGCTGTTCAAGCAGGTACTGCCGCTGACAGATATCCAAAAGGGTGTCTATCTGCAGCTGGAGCTGTGCGATCATGATTTCCAGAAAGCGTACGACCGCTTCTGTGAGCAGATCGAGCTGAGTCTTGCTTATGTGGCAGATGTTGCACAGGGCAAAGCTGTGGAGCAGACGACGTTTGCAGAAATGCCGCTGACCATTCTTGGTACAAGCATGGCAGCGCTGTCGCTGGCTTCGAAGATTCTCGCGCAAAAAGTTCTCGCGCTCAACAATTACGACGATGTCACCGATTATGGTGTCGAGGGGTCTGCAGACGTGCAGAAATAATCGACAAAAAATGAACCGCACCAGCGTATCCAGTGGATCGCCAGTGCGGTTTTGCTTTTCTGTGAGAAAATTATTCAGCGCCTTCCAGGCCGAACATCAGCGCCAGACGGCGTTTGGCAGAAGCGTGGGTGAGGGAGTCTGCCGCTTCCTTCACGCGGGCAGCGTCGGCATTTTCTTCGTCAAGATTGACGAGGAGATTCACGTCGACGAGCAGACGGTGCAAATCATTTTCGATGGACAGGCCGTGCTTCTGCATGGCGACGAGAGAGCCGACAGCAGAGGCTTCAAAGACTGGGACGTAAAGATCGTCGAGCAGTTCCTTGATAAAGCCGCTGATCACGATCGGTGAAAATTCCTTGCCGTCGTCAGCAGGGTTCACACTTTCATCGTTGAATTCGTAGAGGGCAGCAGCAGCAGCGACGATGCGCGTGTCATCCTCGGAGAGCTGCTCTTCAACAGCCAGCGCCTGTGCGAGGGCGAAGCGTTTCATGATGCGGCTGGCGAGGGCGCGGTCGTCGGCAGCCTTGTCGAGTGCGGTGGCGAGTAATACGTTGAGTTTTCCGTTAGTCATGTTGTTTCTCCTTCACTGATCGAATGCGTTGGTCCATATCCTGATACTTGTCGCGGCGGTCGTCGATCTTGCAGACAGTGTAGACACGCTGGATGCCGTCGTCGAAGAGCGCCTCCTGCATATTCTGCAGACAATGGTAGAGATCGCCGAGCTCACCCTCCAGCGTCGTGCCCATGGGATTGAGCGCGTAGCTGACTTTGGGATCTGCTTTGGCGATGTCGAGCACACGGGCGATGTATGGGCTGCAGCTTGTGGTGCCGGTGCCCATTGGAATGATTGTGATCTCCATAAGCGCCATGCGAAAACCTCCTTTGATTTTGACACACAGCGGCGGACAGTCATTGTGCAGCGTATAAAACCCTCGGTGATTTGCGTTTTTGCAATGGCAATGCCGCTGTTTTTTGCTATAATAGTCTGTAGTTCATAGTATAACACATGGAAAGTCATTGTAATAGGAGTGATTATTTATGGAACAACGTGTATGTGTGTTATTGGCCCCAGGATATGAAGAGGTCGAAGCGCTGACGCCAGTCGATTATCTGCGTCGTGCCGGTGCGACCGTCGATATCATCAGCACCACCAGCGAGATCACTGTGCCAAGTGCGCATCAGGTGCTCGTGCAGGCAGATTCCTTCCTCGACGACATTCGTCCGGAGGATTACGCGATGGTCGTTGTGCCAGGCGGTCTGCCAGGCGTGCCAAATCTCATCGCCAATGAAAAAGTGCTCGCCTTTGTCAAAGCCATGGCCGATCAGGGCGCGTGGGTGACCTCTCTCTGCGCCGGACCTTCTGTGCTCGACCACGCCGGTGTGCTCGTCGGCAAATGCACAACCTGCTTCCCTGGTTGGGAAGGCAAGCTCGAAAACATCGGCAGCTTCAGCGAAGACACCGTCGTCATCGACGGCAAGGTCATCACCTCCCGCGGCGCCGGTGCAGCTGGCTATTTTGCCCTCGCTCTCGTGGAAGCGCTCTATGATGCCGATAAGGCCGATGAAGTGAAATGCGCCGTCGTTATGGATATCGTTGAAAAAAATCTGGGACTCTGATCGCTCTTTTTAGAAAATTGTAGGATGATAACATGAAAAAATTAGGACTCGTATTTCTCTTAACCCTTGCAGCCGCAAGCCTTTTCTCCGGCTGCGAGAGCCAGGAGGCGAAGGAACGCCTCACAGAAGTGGAAACCGCCCTGGAAACCATGGACGCAGCACAGGTTTACGCTCTCTGCGACGACGCCACAAAGCAGAGTGTGACGCAGGAAGTCGTGGCTGAGCGAATGAGCGCCGTTTACGATACCCTCGCTGTGGACAGCGTTGATTACACCGACATCAAGCGCAACAAGGATGCCTCCACAGACGGCAAGAGCGTTTTTGACGCCACCGTCGACGTCGCCGGCAATGGCTGGGAGGCAGAGCTGCCAGCGCAGCTCGTGTTCAGCGGCAGTGACGAAAATATGCAGCTGGCCTGGACGCCGGAGGTTGTGCTCAGCGGTCTGACCAACGACAACACCCTCAATGTCCAGATCACCAAGGGCAAGCGCGGCACCATCTACGCCCGTGATGGCGAAGTCCTCGCTCAGGATGACGAAAACGGCGTGCGCCAGTATCCACAGGCAGCGATCGCCTCCTCCTGCGTGGGCTATGTGCGCGCAGCGACCGCCGCTGAGATCGAAGCCGGCATCGTCGGCGATGTTTCTGTCGGCACAGAAGTTGGCCGCAGCGGCTTTGAGCAGGCCTATCAGGATCGTCTCGTGGCAACCGCTGGCATGACCGTGACCTTGAGCGACAAACCTGATGACGTGCTGATTCAGACAGAGCCAGCAGACGGTGAAGACATCACCACGACCATCGATCTGGAAGCGCAGCAGCTCGCAGCTGATACGATCAGCGGTGAAACTGCTGCAGCCGTCGTCGTTGAGCCAAAGAGCGGTCAGGTGCTCGTCATGGCTGAAGGATCTTCCTACGACCCAACTATGTGGCTGGATGAGAACATGACCGCTGAAGATTACGCAGCCGCTGTCGAAGGTGGCTATGCACCAGGCAATGGCCTCTTCGCTCAGAAAAACACCCCAGGCTCCACCCAGAAACTCCTCACCACCCTCATCGGCCTGAACAGCGGCAGCATGACGCTGGAGCATGGCTATGAAATCTACGGCGAAGATTGGGCGCCTCCAGGCGGCTGGGGCAGCTACACTGTGCATCGCGTTGTGCCGTATAACGGCTGGGTGAACCTCCACGATGCCCTCGTTTATTCGGACAACATCTACTTTGCGCGCTGCGCCCTCGACATGGGCTATGACACCTTCAACAACGGCATGAAATCCCTCGGCTACGGCCAGAAAGTGCCAGGCGCGTATAAAGTCGACACCAGCCAGATCACCTCCGAAGGTGTCGTTGCCGACGGCCACGAAACTGGTCTCGCCGATTCTGCATATGGTCAGTATCAGGTCATGACCACACCGCTGCAGCAAGCGCTGACCTATGCCTGCCTGGAAAATGCCGGCAAGATCATGAAGCCTTGCTACACCCTCGACGAAGAACCGGAAGTCTGGATCGACACCGGCACCAGCCAGGAAAACATCGACTTCATCAAGAACGCCCTGCGTGACGCCGTCACCGTGCAGCATCCATCCGCCGATGCGTCTGATGTTGGCGCGAACGTTTACGCCAAGACCGGCACCGCCGAGATCGGCGTCGACGGCTCCACCAACCTCGGCTGGATCTGCGGCGGCGATCTTGACGATCCACACTGGACCGCCTGCATCCAGGTCAACTTTGTCGAAAACCGCGGCGGCTCTGACGTCAACGCAGCCTACCTCGGCAGCTACGTCAGCCAGCTTTACACCGCCCAAGGCGGCGCCTATGTGCCAAGCGGCATCGAGACAGAAGAAAACGCAGACGCAGATAACGCCGAAGCAGCAGAATAAAACGCCAGACGGCGCTGTTCATTTTTGAGCAGCGCCGTTTTTGTGGTTGTGATAAGATAAAAATATGTAACGTTTCTCCTGAAACGGTGCTTATAAGGGTGAAGGAGGCTATTGAAAGGGGGCGTCGAGATGGAAGACGAACGGATCGTGGAACTTTTTCTCTTGCGGGACGAGATGGCGATCGCGCGCACGTCGGAAAAATACGGTGGTCGTCTGCAGGCGTTGGCGCAGCACATTGTTGGCGACCGGATGGTGGCGGCGGAGTGTGAAAATGACACGTATCTGGCGGCGTGGAACGCGATCCCGCCGCATGAGCCGCGCAGCTATCTCTACGCGTTTCTGGCGCGGATCACGCGACATTTCGCGCTCAACTGTTGTCGCGACCAGAAACGCTTGAAGCGGCAGGCGCACGTTGCGCAGCTGAGCGTAGAAATGGAGGCGTGCATTCCGGCGCCGGATGATACGGCTTGCCAGCTGGATGCGCGGGAGCTGGTGCGGACGCTGAACGATTTTCTGGCGACGCTCGACGATGAAAAGCGCAACATTTTTGTGCGGCGCTACTGGTATCTCGACAGTGTGGCGCAGATCGCAGCGCGCTATGGCATCAGCGAAAGCAAGGTGAAGACGCCGTTGCATCGCACACGCAACGCCCTGCGCGATTATCTGGAAAAGGAGGGGATCCTGCTATGAAAGGTGAGGAATTGTTGGAGCGCTTTGGTGAGATCGATCCGGCGTACATCGAAGCGGCGGATAAGGAGCCTGCGCGAAAAAGACGTAGCTGGATAAAATGGACGCTCGCAGCGGCTGCTCTGTGTGCTGTTGTGGCGTTTGGCGTTGTGCTCTCTCCGCCGCAGTTGGAGAAAAACGAATCGCTCACTGCTGAGGAATATTTCCGCGATAATGAGGGGACCAGCGAGGACGATGGACAGAGAATGAGGAGCGGTGCTGCAGCGCTTTCGGAAGATCAGATGCCGTATGCAGAGACGCGCAGTTTTAACGAACAGCGAGATGCGCTCGTTGAAGAAGGCGTGCTGCCGGAGCTCGCTGATCATGCGGATTTCTACGGCGAAGGTTATTACAATGAGGATGGCAGTCTCTACGGTGTGCGGCTTGCCTTTGCGGCGCGCGGCGACGGTACAGAAGATTACAGCGACCTCACTGTGCTCGCTGGGCCAGAGGAAATGCGATTGCCAGAGTGCGGCGTCGCCATCGATCTGGATGAGAATGGCGTGCAGATCAAAGAACGGTACACGGAGACGGAGCGCGATGGTGTGACGATCACTGCGACGGGGCGGGCCGACAGCGAAAAATCGCTGACATTTGAGAAAGACGGCGTCTGGTACCAGATCATCGGCTCCTGGAACGACAGCTTCGAGGACGTCGTCGATCTGCTCGACTGGTTCTGGGCGCATCCCATCGATCTCGAGCGTTTTGCGATCGACCGCGGTGCTGAGATCACGACGAGCACGTTGGCAGAATATCCTGATGCTTTTTCCGGGCGCATTCCTGATTTTGAGGCGTTGGGCTATGTTTGCTATGATAATACGGTGACGCTCAGCGATGGCACGCCGATCTCGTTTTACGGCATGTACATGACGGGAACGACAGAGGAAGCCGTTGCAAATGGCGGCGTCACCTTCGAAGAAGGCTGGCTGCGCATTCAGTGGAGCGTTTACACAGAACCAGATGCCATGCTGGCGGATGGTTCTTTGGGTGATATTTCAACGCTGACAGAGGCGCAGGTCACCCATGCTGTGGAAGAGGATCCTGGCTTTGTCACCTTTACGATCGGCGAAGACCTCGTCACATTGATCAGCAACAACGCCACTGCTGCCTGGCAGCTCGTTGCGTCGCTGCAATGATCCTGAGCCATGCTTCATCGTTTCGAGGATGGAGCATGGCTTTTTGTGTCAAATTTGCTGCGAAATATATCTGCGAATTGTTTTATAATTCCAGCGCAGTATGATATAATTGTAGAAAATTGTAATTTACAACGACAGGACTAGAATACCATTGGGGGGATACACATGATGCAGCCACCACAGCTCATTGTGATGCTGACATACAATGACCATACCGTTCTGGATGCGGCAGAGATCTTTGCGCGCTGCAAAGACAGCAAGGCAGAATTTTGGGGCTTCAAGGAGGCGCCACTGCCACTGGAACAAATGAAGACGCTTTATCGCAGCATGAAGGATGCCGGCAAGACGACCTTTCTTGAGGTTGTCGAATACACAGAGCGAGAATGCCTCGCTGGTGCGCAGATGGCAGCGGAATGTGGCTGCGATGTGCTCATGGGCACGGTGTTTTCTGACGCGGTGAACGCATTTTGTCGCGATCACGGCATTCGCTATATGCCGTTCGTCGGCGAGATTGTCGGTCGTCCATCGGTGCTCACCGGCACGCTTGCGGGCATGGTCGCCGAGGCAGAGCGTTATCTCGCTGAGGGCGTGTATGGCATCGACCTGCTCGGCTATCGCTACACCGGCGATGCGGCTGCGCTCAATCGCGAATTTGTCGCTGCGCTGGATGCGCCGGTTTGTCTGGCTGGCAGCATCAATAGCTATGCGCGGCTGGATGAAGTGAAGGAAGCAGCGCCGTGGGCGTTCACGATTGGTAGCGCATTTTTTGACGGCTGCTTTGGCGGCACGTTCTGTGAGCAGATCGACAAGGTCTGCGATTATATGAAAGGAGCGGTCGTATGCTGAAACAATTCTACCCTTACGAATATGCTGAGAGCGTGTTTGCCATCGATTATGAAAAGCTCTGGCAGATGGGCTATCGCGGGCTGCTCTTTGACATCGACAACACGCTAGTCCACCACGGCGACGATTCAACCCCGGAGATCGATGCGCTTTTCCGCGAGATCCAGGCCATTGGTTTCAAAACGCTGCTCCTTTCCAACAATGAGGAGAAGCGCATCAACCGCTTCATGCAGAACATTACGAGCTACCATATCCACGACGCTGAAAAGCCAAAGCCATGGGGCTATCTCAAAGCAGCGGAGATCATGGAGCTTGACAAAAATCAGTGCGTTGTTATCGGCGACCAGGTTTTCACCGACGTTTTTGGTGCAAATCGCGTGGGCATGGCGAGCATCCTTGTGCGTTTCATTCGTCTGCCGGGGTTGAAAAAACTCGGCAAGCGTCGTCGCGCGGAGCAGGCTGTGCTTCTGACCTGGCGCTTGCGCCGTCGCTATACGCAGCGACTGGGCGGCATCCAGAAGAAAACGGAGACCGTTTCGAAAGCACGCCGCCATTTCAGCGACATCAATCCATTGTTTTATAAAATCGCCACGCAGAAAGAAACCCTGCGCCGCCATCTGCAGGATTTGACGAGCCATGAAGCATTCGCCACAGAATTGCGCAGCGAGCGCTTGCCGAATATTGTTTCCGAGCACCATTCCAAGGTCATCAAAACCGGTCCCGGCATCGATCCTGTGCTACAGGAAAACAAAGCAGTGAACATTCGTCTCGCCTGCGAAAAACTCGACGGACTCGTCATCCGTCCCGGCGAAACGTTTTCCTTCTGGCGGCTCGTCGGCAATGTCACTGAAAAGAAAGGCTACAAGGCCGGACGCGTCATTGAGAAAAACGCGATCATTCCAGGACTTGGCGGCGGACTCTGCAATCTGGCAAACACCATCAATCTTCTCGTTCTCCACAGCCCGCTGGCAGTGACGGAGTTTCACAAGCACTCAGACGCGCTCGCCTGTGACGTGGATCATCGCAAGCCGCTGGCGGCCGGCACATCGATTTTCTATAATTACGTCGATTATCGATTCAAAAATACGAGCGATCAGAATGTGCAGCTCTGCGTCTGGGTCGCAAACGGCCAGCTTTACGGCGAACTGCGCAGCGAGCGCGCATTTCCGTGGAAGTATGCGCTCAGCGAAGAGGACCATCATTTTCGCAGGGAAGGCGACAAATTCTATCGCATTTCGAAAATCTACAAGGATACCTACGACCGCAACAGCTGCAAATTGTGCAGCCACGAGCTGATCTGGGATAATCACTCTGAGGTGCTTTTCCCGACGGAGCTCATTCCGCCGGAGATGATCCGCGACGATCAAATGGCAGTTGTCAAGAAATTTTAGAGAATGCTAATTTTCACTTCCCTATTTCGGATTTATACGTTATACTGAACACAGTATCTGTTTCGTTCGATTTCCAACTAGGAGGAAAATAAAGTGAACAATTCTATCATTGATGTTGGCCGTGGCGTCGACATTGTCGGCCAGGTCATGTCGAAATTCTCGATCAGCCTGCTGATCATGACCATCGGTATGATCGTCGGCGCGATGTTTGTGCCGCCAGCCGTAGCGATCATGATGCCGATCGTCTGCGTGGTCATGCTGTTGGTCGCCATGTTTGCGCGCTGGCGTCAGCGTGAGAGCGAAGGCAGTTTCATTTCGATGAAATTTGTCTATGTTTTCGCAGCGCTGGAAGGCGTCGGCCTTTATCCGATCGTCATGGCTTACACTCAGGCCATCGGCGCAAAGCTGGTGCTCGGCGCTGTCGCCATTACCTTTGTGCTCTTCTTTGGGCTGGCGACCTACGCCAAACGCACAGAGCGCAATTTCCTGAACATCGGCTCGATCCTTTTTGGCGCGCTGCTGATCCTGATCCTTGCGTCGATCGTCGGTCTCTTTGTGCAGGCGACGATCTTGCAGACGGCGATCTGCGCTGGCGGGATCTTTGTTTTCAGCGGCTATGTCCTCTACGACATCCAGGTCATGAAGAGCGGCTATCTCACGGAAGACGATGTGCCAATGATGGTGCTCAATCTCTTCCTCGACTGGATCAACCTCTTCCTGTACATTCTGCGCCTGATTGGACTTTTCGCAGCCGACAATTAATGCACAGATCAAAAACGCGACGTCATTTTCTTGTGGCGTCGCGTTTCTTTATGGTAAAATGACCGCAAGGAGGCGATCACATGCTTTACATTTACAATCTTGAATGCTTATCCGCGTCGGATCAGAACGCGTTTATTTCTGTCGTCGATCGTGTGGGCGAAGGCCTTTGCCGCATCGGCGAGCGTGATCTTGAAAAAACGGTGGCGCAATGTCTGGAAGAGCTTGCGCCGATGGAGATAAGGGGATTCGAACCTCTGACCCAGCAGGATGGCGAGCCATTTCTGTTGATGGATATCGATGATCTCGAGGTCGATCCGTTTCTGGCGCAGCTGCGCCAAAACAAGGTGCGCATCGGCCACAAATGCATGGTCACCGAAAAAAATCGCAGCTGGAAGGTGCAGAAGCTAATCGGCGACGTCGCCGAAGAGCACGAGATGATGACCCAGCTCGTGAGCTTACAGCAGATGCTGGCGCTGGCAGGCGATTTCGTGGAAAAAGACTATGATCCGCTGCTCTGGCTGACCTTCACCAGCAAAAAACAGGCAGCAGAGGATCTGCTCGCCCATGTCGGCAAAGCGCCGATCTCTGTTGAAACGATCCAGGCGACGATGAAGGATCTCAACAACGCCGTGATGGCGCTGATCGTATCGCGAGGAGGCAAATCATGAAACGCAGCCCGGGAATCATCGCAGAACAGGGCGCGCTGACCGAGGCGCTTGAAGCGCGTCTTGCGGAAAAGCCTGGCACGCCGGACGCGCCAGTCGTTGTGCGCGATCCCTATGGCGTGGCGCCGCTTTCTGCGCTCGTTTGCTTTACCACGGCGCAGGCAGAGGCGTTCAGCGTACAGCTCAGCGACGCGCAGGGACGCACCTATCTGCGCTACAACACGCCGTCCGCGACCGCGCATCGCATCATCGTGCCAGCGCTCGTGAATGGCGAAGCCTGCAGCTTTGCAGCAGTGGGAACAGAGGGCACGCGCGTTCAGCTCGCATTGCCGTTGGCAGAGGTGGAAGCGCCGATTCTTGTGGCGATGGAAGGCGCTGCGCCGGAGAATACGCTGCTCTACGCGCTGCCTGCCGATGGCGCAGGCCAGCCGGTGGCGGTGAATGCATTCGGCGATCTCTGCTGGACGCTGACCCTGCCGCTCAACCATCGACTGACCTTTCTCGAAAATGGCCATTTTCTCTGCGGTGCACCGCTGCAGCTCGCGCCGCCATACAGCGGCACAGCCATCTGGGAGATGGACGCACTCGGCCATATTTACCGCGAGTACCGCTTTGAAGACGGTTTCGTCAGCGATTTTGCACGCCTGCCCGACGGCACCATCGTGGCCATCACGCAGACAGCCTGGCAGGGCACCGCGCGCGATGTGCTCGTCTGGCTCGACGGCGAAAATGGGCGCGAGAAACAGCGCATGAACGCCGCCGATGTGCTGCCAAAATCAAACGGCACCGCCGGGCAATCTGGCAGCGACTGGTTCCAGGGCACCAGCTTGCGCTATGACGCCGCAACCGGCCTGCTCTACTGGAGCGGATTGGCGCAGAACGTCGTGCTCGAGATCGACGCCGCCACAGCGGAAGTGCGCCGCATCATCGCCAGCACAGAAGGCTGGGAGGAGCAGCGCGTTGCGCATTCCGAAGCAACCGAGCACATTACCACCAGCGTCGATGGCTGGAACGCTGCGCACACACGGCTCGATCTTTTCACGCGTCCCGTCCTGAGCGGTACCTTCGAAGAAGCCTACGGCGTGCAGCGCTGGGGCGACGCGCTCTATTATGTCAACGCGAACCGCTACCCCCTCGGCAGAAAGCTCGCGCCAACGCCGTTTAACGTGAACCGCCTCGACCTTAAAACCGGACGCGTCAGCCTGTTCGTGCCAAATAGCGACGGGCTCATTTCGCCAGTGTTCTGCGATCTCACCCTTTACGACGAGCACACAGCCCTCGTCCTCGCCGGAGGGCTCTCCAACAGCGATTCTCTGCGGCCAGCTGTTTTCGCGCGCGAGCGTCAGGAGGACATCGCTCTTTCCGCCCAGGTTTGGTACATTGCCGGCGGCGAGCGCCAGACGCGCTGGATCTTCGACGACAACCTCGTCCACGCCAGCCTCTGGCAGCCGCAGACCCTCACTTTCGCCCGCGGCAGCGAGACCGTCCTCGGCCAGTGGCGTCCGTCCTTTGAGATCGACATCGACCTGCCGCATACCTCAGAAGGCCAGCTCGAGGACGATATGCACATTGAATTCTGGCAGGACGACGCCCGGCTCTATCTCAGCGGCACCTTCTACAAAGGCGAAGCCTGCACCCTCATCCTGCGCCGCGGCGATGAGCGCCATCAGTTTTTCCTCACCACCAACCGCAAACCATTTGGCACAGAATGGCTCTACACCTATGGCGCCAGTGACGTCGAACGCCGCCTCAACTGGGCCATCCCATGCGCCCACCTCAAAGGCCAATGGCAGATCGACCTGCTTATCGATGATATCCTCTATCACAGCAACGAAGTCGCGAAATTTTGAGCAAAAAACAAACATAACAAAAGCCATACCCAACGAAGCAGAGTGATAAGTCATCACTTGCGACGAGGGTATGGCTTTGTTTCGTTTGTAAGACCAACAATGTAATCAATGCTGACATTGTAAAGCTCAGCGAGGCGTATGAGCAGATCGACTGGGATCTGTCGCGTGCCACGCTCATAGCGACCGTACACTTCACGTTGACAGCAAAGAAAGGTGGCGATTTCTTCCTGCGTTTTATCGTGATCGATGCGCAAATCTTCTAATCGTTGAAAATGCATGTTGGCATCACCTCTTAGAAAACATGCTATCAAAAGAAAGGTGAATATGCTTGGATTTGCTACTGTTTGGTGGCAGACAAAGTGATAGCATACTCAGAGAATAGTGTGTCAAATGTACTATACTCTTGGGTATGGAGTGGATTTGTTTGTTAAACCGACAATGTAGTCTATACTTACTTGATAGTATTTTGAAAGCGTAATTAATGCGTCAACTGGAATTTGTCTTGTCCCTTTTTCGTAGCGTCGATAAACTTCGCGCTGACATCTTATAATGTGAGCAATTTCAGCTTGGGTTTTGTCATGATCATGTCGAAGTTCTTCTAATCGAGGAAAAAACATTTGTAACACCACCTTAAAGGCTATGCTACCAAATAATTGCATTTCACCCTTAAAAATGCTACCATATAGTTGCAAGAAATTATAAGGTGATGAAAATGCGAATAGAAGATCTGAAAATCTTTTCTGATGTAGCAAGATTACATTCTATGAATCTAGCGGCAGAAAAGAATTACACAACGCCGCAAAATCTTAGCAAGATCATAAAGCGTATTGAAAACGAGATTGGTGTTGTTTTGTTTAAACGATCAAAGAAAGGTTCTGAGTTAACAGATAAAGGGGAGATGTTTTATTTACAAGTAGAGGACATAATTGATATTTACAACAGCACAGTTGCAATGCTACATACTGATGAGGAAATCGGGGGGGATAGTTTTTCTTCACTTGAAACCCTTCGCGTGTTGAGTACGCAAGGTGTACTTAGTTTTGCAGTATCAGATGTATATAAAAAATTGGAAAGTAAAGGCGGGAATATTGCGTTGGATGATACTGAGATCGATTTTTATGATAAAGAAAAATTAGTAAATTACTTATCGTTCAATGAGTTTGACATTGTTGCCTGTATTATGGATAGATCTAATATAGACAGTTTTGTTTCAGATATTCCGGATTATGATCTAATGCATGTGTGCTTCGATGAAATGGTACTTGTCGTTTCGAAAGATCATCCTATTGGTTCTAGAGCGATGGTTTCAAATCGAGATTTAGAAAATATGCAACTCGTTTCTTTTAAAGACAATATCGTTTATGGTGAGTTATTTGAATTTAAAGTAAAGCAAAATGTTATGACAAATTCTGTATCCAAGGCGCTTGATTTGGTTAGAAATTCATCTGTGTTGGGGACAATTTTAAGTAAGACATTAGTTGAAATGGATCAAAAAAACTATTCTGGCTCTAAAAATTTAAAGTTTGTGCGATTTAAAGAAAAACTAACTTGTTCGTATATTGTTTTACTAAATAAAAAAAGTTTGGGTAATGATCGTGCTTTACATTTTGCTGACGAAATGAGCAGTCTATTCGAAGTATATTAATTAGCATGCCTCCAGGATGGAGGCTTTTATAATAAATAAAATGTTTATAGATACATAATCAACTTGAAAATCAGTTTATACAAACCATAAGAAAATGACGCTATCATATTAAGTGAGGAAAAGATAAACAATCCTTCGATCGCTGGCGAAAATCTCAAAATCTTTGTTCCTCAGTAATAGATGGCTGTAATTAGTGTAGAGGAAGTGAAGGAAATGTCAGTACAAAATGTAAGAATGGATAAATCTACTAAAATCAAATGGCTTTTGACGCTTGTTTGTACGGGAATAATATATTTAATTCCGACAAATGAAGTATATACAAAGCAAATGTCATTGTTTTTTACGGTAACAGCATTTTCCCTTTTTTTAATGGCGTTTGAGTTCTTTGAGCCAATTGTGGTTTCAATTATTATGCCTATGGCATGGGTTGCATTAGGAGTAACCGATGCGGCAAATGCAATGAGTGGCTTCATGAATACCATTGTACCTATGTGTGCAGGTGCATATTTCATGGCAAATGCATTAAGTGAATGTGGACTTTTAAAACGTATTGCGTTGATTGTAATTGAAAAATGTGGTGGCTCTTGGTTAGGTTTATTGTTTGGTATTTTCTTGGCTGGCGTTGCAGTTAGTATTGTGACGTTTGGGCTTAGTTATATTATTTTAGCGGCTCTTTGCATCGGGATTATCAAGAGTATGGGAATTAAAATGGCAAACCGTGAATCGGCGCTGATTTGTATGGCGTGTATCTTAGGTGTATGTTCTAGCCGAACCTTTATATATGCACCGTCAACTTATGCGATTGTCATTCAACAAGGACAATTGCTAGATCCATCTTTTAATATTTCCCCAGTGGAAGCATTTACTCATAATATACCGATGTTTTTGGTTTCCATTATTATTTTATTTGTTACGTATAAAGTTTGGAAAACAGATTATACGATGCAATCAAAAGAATTCTTTAAGAATGAACTTTCAAAAATGGGAAAAATGAGTAGAACTGAAAAGAAAGCGTGTGTGTTCTTAATTCTTTTCTTTGCAATGCTTGTGAGTGGTCCTTGGACTGGAATCGATGCTAATTTGCTTTTCGCATTGTTTCCATGGGTATTGTTACTTCCAGGTATTAATGTTGCTACTTCAAAAAGCATTCGTGAGTTGAATTGGCAAAACCTATTCTTTATTGCATCTTGTATGGCAATTGGAACGGTGGCTTCTTCTATGGGACTAGGCCAGATTATTGCGGATTTAGCTGAACCATATATGTCTGGTGCAGGTCTTCTAGGATTCTTTGCGATTATTTTCCTTATTACATTTGCTCTTAATTTTTTGATGACACCTTTAGCTATTTGGTCCTTAATTACACTACCATTAATGCAAATCGCTTTAGATATTGGAATGAACGTTCGTCCAGTAGCTTACGCATTGGTCATGAGTTCGGAAGCTATTTTAATGCCATATGAATATGTACCTTATCTGATTGTTTTCTCGTTTGGGATGATCAAAATGGGTGACTTCATTAAGATGAATGCTTTAAAATGCGTGATTACGTTGATTGGAATTTTATGCATCCAAATTCCGTATTGGATGCTGATAGGTGTTTTATAATATCGACACGGCGAATAAATTGTTAGCAGTGTACTCATATTGGATATTAATCCAATTGAAAATATATTAAGTGAATTTTTATAAGGAGGAAATTTATATGTCTACAGAAATGAGAAAAAGTCTGAACGGGAAACTATTAGCCCTGGGTATTGATGCGCTCGATCCACGTTTCGCAAAACGCTGTGTGGATAAAGGCATTATGCCAAATCTGAAAAAATTCATGGAACGCGGCGCTTGCAGAGAAGACCTTGTGATGCTTGGTGGGCATCCAACTGTTACCCCGCCAATGTGGACCACTATGGCTACTGGTTGCTATGCAAATGTGCATGGTATTACCGGTTTTTACAGAAAATCCGACACAGGTAATCTGGATACTATTGAATACAATCTGGATTCCAGACTTTGCAAGGCAGAACCGCTTTGGAATGTCTCGGCAGAAGCTGGTCTCAAGACCCTCGTATGGCATTGGCCAGGTTCTGCATGGCCTCCAACTTCTGATAGCGAAAATCTGTATGTCGTAGACGGTACTTCTCCTGGCTCTGTTGGCATGGCTGTAGCACAATGTGACACAGAATTTTTGCTTGGTGGGAATAAAGACTTTACAGAAGTTACTTTTAAAACGAAAGCGGCTACTGGTTCTGTTGCACCTTGTGTTGTAACGGATCTTGATTTGGATGATCAAGAGGCTGATTCTCCTGGCCTTGCTGGTGTTGCAGCTTCTAAAGATGGGTTAAAGAACCTTATTACGAACGCATCTATGCAGGGTCATACCATTACAGAGCTTGCTCTTGATATGGTGCAGACTCCAATTAAGTCAGCTAGTGGTTGGGTGGCAGCACCTGAAGATGCATTGGAAATGACGTTGCTTCTTTCCGGTGGTCTCATCCGTCGTCCTTGCCTGCTTCTGAAGAACGACGCTGGTGAATATGATCACGTGGCCATTTATAAGAACAAGAAAGCAACCGAACCAATTGCCATTGTTCATAAAGAAAAGATGGCAGTAGAAGTAGTGGATGAAGCCATTCAAAACGATATGCATATCCGTGCAAACCGCAACATGAAGATTTTGGATATGGCACCAGATGGCAGCACCATCTCCATGTGGATTTCTGCAGCAATGGATATGGACAACGACTCTGCATGGCATCCAAAACGCCTGTTCAAAGAAGTCACAGAAAACTGTGGCTATCCAACCCCAACTTCCATGATTGGTCATCAGGATCCAAAACTTATTACCGACTGCATGCTGGCCAACTGGTACGCAACCATGGATTGGCAGATTGCCTCTCTGCATTATCTGATTGAAAATGAAGGTATTGAAGTTATCTTCTCACATATGCACAGTGTCGACTTGCAGATGCACATGTTTATCAAACACTTGGCAACGACACGTACCGACTTCGAAAACCGTTTGCCTCATGAGGAATATGTAAAGTTTGCAGAAGACGTTTACAAGCAAGCTGACTATTATATTGGTAAGTTTATGCATCTTTTGGATGAAGGTTGGACCATCATGATTATGTCTGATCATGGTCAGGTTGCACCAAAGCATAATATGCCGTTCTGGGGAGAAATTAGCGGTGTTAATATCGTTGGTATGGAAGAAATGGGCTATACTGTTATGAAGTGTGACGAAAACGGGAATAAACTGCCAGAGATTGATTGGACGAAGACCCGTGCCGTTGCTCAGCGTGAAGGTCATATTTATATCAACCTGAAAGGCAGAGAGAAAACTGGTATTGTAGATCCGAAGGATAAGTACGAACTGGAAGAACAGATCATGACCGATATGTATGCACAGCGTGATCCTCAAACTGGGAAGCGCGTCATTGCTCTTGCACTTCGCAACCGAGATGCAGTATTGCTTGGTCAGGGAGGGCCAGACGCAGGGGATATTTGCTACTGGAATGCAGAAGGCTATAATTACGACCATGGCGATTCACTTTCTACTTGCTGGGGAGAAGAAGATACTTCATCTTCTCCAATCTTTGTGGCGGCAGGTCTTGGCATTAAGGAAAATTATGTAACAGATCGTATCATTCGCCAGATTGATTTTGCACCAACTATTGCTGCGATCCTCGGTGTGCGTATGCCAGCTCAGTGTGAAGGTGCACCAGCTTATCAGATTCTGTCTGAAGAGTTTTAAGCTTTATTTTAAGTTTTAATTGAAATAATGCAGCAGCCGGATTAGTTGGTTGCTGCATTTTAACATTAAAAGGAGGATGACGATATGGAATATAAACACAATACAGAAGCACGTACAAATATGTTGAAAGAAAGAGCTCGTCGCTGTGTCTGTAAATATTGTGGTAGTCCGTTGAAACTGCATCGTATTATTTTCAGCGAACATGAAGAGGCTCGGATTGAAATTTTTTGCAGTCATTGTGAGCGTATTGAATATGGTGTGGAACCGGAGGTGTATGCTAGCGCCAAATACTTTGTGGATGAATTGAAGTTCAATCATTATCCTGATCTAGATGAAAGTGAGACGACACGTCAGATGAATATCGCTAAGATCTGCGAAATTTCGAATTGGGTTTTGAAAAACATGGGCTTGTTAACAGAAGATGGATTTACGACTGATATAAAAATGAAGGATGCACTCATAGCAGAATGCGTTCTTTTAAGCAATCAGGAATTAGATGAATTGGATATTGAAGAGTGGTAAGCAGGGGGAGAAGATCATGTCAGAAAATATCATAGAAACTTCGCACCTGTCGGTGAAAATTGGCCATCGTTATATTTTGAAAGATATTAACTGGAACGTTAAAAAAGGTGAACGTTGGGTTGTGTTTGGCATGAATGGCTGCGGGAAAACCACGTTACTTAGCATTGTTGCTGGATATATGTTTCAGAATGAAGGTGAATTGAAGGTGTTAGGCGAACATTACAGCAATGATAACATTTTGGATTTTAGAAAAAGAATCGGCTGGGTCAGCGCATCTTATTATGACAAAATGTATTCAAAAGAATCTGTATTGGATATCGTCCTGTCTGGAAAATTTGGCACCATGGGGCTCCGTGGCAGTGTGGAAGATGAGGACATTATACTTGTCAAAAGACTTCTCCAGGAACTGGGTCTTTCCGATAAGATAAATCGTTCTTTCTCTACTTTATCCAAAGGGGAGCGCCAGAATGTGCTTATAGCACGTGCAATGTTTACAAAACCGGAGATACTTATTCTCGACGAACCTTGCACCGGACTCGACCTGTTTAACCGCGCACATCTTTTTTCGACCATCCGGGATTTAGCGGACAACTCTGACATTACAATTATCTATGTTACTCACTATGTTGATGAAGTTCTGGATATCTTTGATCATGCGCTATTTTTACGTCATGGCATGATTTATGGATCGGGAAAAGTGGAAGACATGTTTACTTCTGAAAAAATGAGCAGGCTTATAGAATATCCTGTGATCATGGATCAGTCTGATCGTAATGCATTCAAAGCGGACATTGATGTTTCCAGCAAAATATATGCCATTTTACAGGAGGTGGAGTGAGATGACAGGACGTTTCATTACAGGTGCATTCATACGTGATTTGCAGGTTGCAGAGGATGTTAGCGATCGCGCGCGGTTAGGCTGGTTCGATACGGAATTTAACTTTTATGGTACAGCTTTTGTCAAAAACGGAGAAGAATACTATCTGATTAGTGCTGATCCAGTGCGTATCTATGACTACATTTATAACGCACTCAGTGAGAATCTTTATTGCACCCCTGTGGAATCATATATAAAGAAATGTTCAGTGCCTTCTGGAACGGAAGATAACATGGCGAAAGACTTGAAGATTCTTTTAGGAAAGAAATTGAGAGAAAAGTATCCTCGAGAATTTTTACAGGAATTTCAGGAGCGATTCGAAGGAATAGGATATGAAGATATCGCTAATGGTATTTTGGATCAGTTTCAAAATGACATTGATGGACTCTTTGATGAAGAGTTGCTAAAACAATTTCAGATCCTGGTTGAACAGGCTTATCATGAAAGAAAGCTGACGAAATATGCCTATCAAAATTATCAACGATGGATTAAAGAGGTGCAGGCCGATATGGATGACGACCTGATTGTCAAAGATATTTACCATAAAACAATGTATTGCCTGTGGTACGAGGATAACGAAAAATGGAAACCGATGGTCAATAGTCAGAAAGACAGATTATACGCTAAACAGTTTGAAATGATGAAGAAAGGAAAAAGAATACTACCAATTTATGGCAGGACATATTGGTATAATACCGATTATAGGTTAAGTGATGTCCGAGAGGATTTTAAAAACTATCTTAATAGTAACCTAATGAAATGTTTTGTGGAACTTGCAATTTCTATTGAACGCTTGCCGGGAGGTTTGGGATCAGAAGAGTACAGAAAACAAGCAGAAAATCAGGTGAAAAAATATGGGAATAAAATCAAAGATTACTTGATTTATTACAATAACTTGTGGGGATGTTGTAGGTGGAAAAATGAATAATTTAGTTGAAGTATATTAAAAATTCATTTTCGCAAGTCGCTACTATTTTCTGGATATGATATAATGAAAACATATCGATCAAGAGAGAGGAGCATGACTATGTTAGTAGAAAATGGCGCGGAGATTTTGCGTGCGTATGCGGAGCGGGCGTTTAATCCTGCTGTGCGGGAGGTTGCCGCTGGTGTGTGGCATGTGCTGGGGATTGGTCACAGCAATGCGACGATCATTGAGGGCGCGACGGGTGTGATCCTGATGGATTGTTTCGACACGCTGGAGCGCGGCGAGCGCTTGAAGGAGATCGTGCGCGAGAAGGTTGGCAAGGAGGTGCACACGATCATCTATACGCATGGTCATCCGGATCATCGCGGCGGCGCGGAGGCGTTCAGCGATTCGGTGCTGGAGGTGATCGCGTTTGCGCCAAAGTTCCCTGTGCTGGAGCGCACGGAAAAGCTCACGGAGATCCAGATGCTGCGCGGGGCGCGTCAGTTTGGCTATGGGCTGTCGGACGAGGAAGCGATCACGCAGGCGCTGGGGCCTCGCGAGGGGATCATTCGTGGCGAAAAGCGCGGGATGATCGCGCCGCGGCCTGTGTATGACGAGGACGTTGTGGAGCAGGTGATCGATGGTGTGAAGATCGAGATGCGCCGTCTGCCGGGTGAGACGGACGACACGATCGCTGTCTGGCTGCCGGAGAAGCGGGTGCTCTGCTGCGGCGACAATTACTATGGCTGCTTTCCAAATCTCTACGCAATTCGCGGCAGTCAGTACCGCAATATTGCGGAGTGGATCCACAGTCTGGAGGTGCTGCGTGCGTACAATGCGGAGGCGCTTTTGCCGGGGCATACGGAGCCGATCCTCGGCGCTGAAAATGTGGCGGAGGTGCTGACGAATTTCCGCGATGCGATCGACTGGATCCTGGAGACGACCCTTGCGGGGATGAACGCTGGCAAGACGATCGACGCGCTGGCCTCTGAGATCCGCCTACCAGAAAAATACGCGGCGTTGCCATATCTGGGCGAGCATTACGGCTGCACGGAGTGGACGGTGCGCGCGATCTACACGGCGTATCTGGGCTGGTTCGACGGCAATCCGACGAGCCTGCATCCGCTGGCACCGGAGACGCGTGCGCAGAAGATGCTGGCGCTTGCTGGTGGTCGTGAAAAGATGCTGGCGGCGGCGCGGGCTGCACTGGACGAACAAGATTATCAGTGGTGTCTGGAGCTGTGCGATCTGCTGCTTGCAGATGCGGAGGATGCGCAGACGCTTCTGCTCAAGGCGGATGCGATGGAGCGCCTGGCTGAGCAGGAAACGAGCGCGAATGGCCGTCATTATTACATTGCCTGCGCGAAGGAGATCCGCGAAAAGCTGGCGCAATAAAAAATCGACCCTCTGTCGAATCAAAACGATTCGGCAGAGGGTCGTTGTGTTTGGATTACATGTGGTTGCTGTTGAGATCGGAGTTGCGCAGGGTGACGTCGTGGGCGCCGCCTTCGACGATGGAGGTGGCGGAGACGAGGGTCAGACGCGCGTTGTCCTGCAGCTCTTTGATGGAGAGCACGCCGCAGTTGCACATGGTGGAGCGGATCTTGCTCAGCGAAAGCTGGACGTTGTCTTTCAGCGAGCCGGCGTATGGTACGTAGGAATCGACGCCTTCTTCGAAGGAGAGCTTGGCGTCGCCGCCCATGTCGTAGCGTTGCCAGTTGCGGGCGCGGGCGGAACCTTCGCCCCAGTATTCCTTCATGTAGTTGCCGCCGATGCGCACGCGGTTGGATGGGGATTCATCGAAGCGGGCGAAGTAGCGGCCGAGCATGATGAAGTCTGCGCCCATGGCGAGGGCGAGGGTCATGTGGTAGTCGTAGACGATGCCGCCGTCGGAGCAGAGTGGGATGTAGATGCCGGTTTCTTCGAAATATTCGTCGCGGGCTTTGGCGACTTCGATAACGGCGGTCGCCTGGCCGCGGCCGATGCCTTTCTGTTCACGGGTGATGCAGATGGAGCCGCCGCCGATGCCGATCTTGATGAAGTCTGCGCCTGCTTCGGCGAGATAGCGGAAGCCGTCGGCGTCAACGACGTTGCCGGCGCCAACCTTGACGGTGTCGCCGTAGTGTTCGCGGATCCAGTCGAGGGTCAGCTTCTGCCATTCGGAATAGCCTTCAGAGGAGTCGATGACGAGCACATCTGCACCGGCTTCCACGAGGGCTGGCACACGTTCTGCGTAGTCGCGGCTGTTGATACCGGCGCCGACCATGTAACGCTTGGAGTTGTCGTCGAGAAGTTCGAGTGGATTTTCTTTGTTGGAGTCGTAGTCCTTGCGGAAGATCAGGTACATGAGATTCTGATCTTTGTCGACAATCGGCAGCTGGTTGAGCTTGTGATCCCAGATTAGGTCGTTGGCTTCCGGCAGGGTGGTGTTTTCGTTACCGACAACGAGCTTATCAAATGGGGTCATGAATTCTTCAACCTTGGTATCGCGTGCGGTGCGGGAGAGGCGATAGTCACGGCTGGTGACGATGCCGAGGAGTTTGCCGTTTGGCGAACCATCTTCGGTGACAGCCATGGTGCTGTGGCCGGTTTTTTCGCGCAGGGCCAGCACATCGGCGAGGGTGTCGGTTGGGCGCAGGTTGGAATCGGAAACAACAAAGCCTGCTTTGTAGTTCTTAACCTTGCGCACCATTGCTGCCTGGCTTTCGATGGACTGGGAGCCATAGATAAAGGAAAGACCGCCTTCTTTTGCCAGTGCGATGGCCAACGTGTCGTTGGAAACGGCCTGCATGACAGCGGAGACCAGCGGGATGTTCAGAGAGATCGCTGGTTCTTCGCCTTTTCTGAATTTGACCAATGGGGTTTTGAGGCTGACATTGGCTGGCGTGCACTCTTTGGAAGTGAAGCCTGGGATCAGAAGATACTCGCTAAAAGTGTGGGATGGTTCGTCATAAATGAATGCCATGTTTTAACTCCTTTCAAATCTTATCGTGAAGCAATATTGATCAATCCTGACCGTGGTTTGGAGGCAGGATCTCGATCCAGTAGTTGTCCGGGTCGGCGATGAAGTAGATGCCCATTGCCGGATTTTCGAAAACGATGCAGCCGAGGGCTTTGTGCAGTGCGTAGGCCATGGCAAAATCGTCGGCTTCCAGCGCGAGATGGAACTCGTTTTCGCCGAGGTTGTAAGGCTGTGGATGGTCGCGCAGCCAGGTCAGCTCGAGCTGGTGCTTGCTTTCGCCGTCGCCGAGATAGACGATGATGAAGCTGCCGTCTTCCGCTTCCATGCGGCGCACTTCCTTGAGGCCGAGCGCTTGATCGTAGAAAGCGAGACTGTTTTCAAGATTGGTGACATTGAAATTATTGTGCAGGAAAGAAAATTGCATGTCGATAGATTCCTCCTCATTGGTCATTGTTGGTTCCATTTTATCATAAAAATGGGCAGGAAAGTATAAAAATAATATCGATATTACAGCAATTTTCGTCGTCAGTCAATAGTTTTTCAGCGCTTGTGAAATATATTCTCACAAACAACTGTAAATTATGTTATACTGTAATCATCTTCTCAGAGGAGGAAGACGCATGAGCGAAAATTATATGGAACAGTCTGTGCCGTTCGCCGAAGAAGCGGAAGCCGGCATCATCTCCGCGATGTTCAAGGACCGCGAGGTCATTCAGGACATTGTGCAACTGGTGCGCGACACAGATTTTTATAAACCGGAGAACGCCATTTTATTTAAGGCCATCCTGGAAATTGACGAGAGCGGTCAGTCTGTCGATCTCGTCACCATGACCAACAAACTGCGCAAGGAAAATCTGCTGGAAAAAGCTGGCGGCGTGTTTTATCTTGGGCAGATCGCCGCTGCACCATCGACGGTTTACAACGTCAAGCAGTACGCAAAGATCGTTCAGGAAAAATCGACGATGCGCCAGCTCATCCGCATTTCTGACGGTATCCGCAATCGCTGCTTCGACGACGCCGAGCCCGTCGAGAGCATTCTGGACGACGCCGAGCGGCTCGTGCTCGATATTTCCAAGCAGCGCCAGCGCAACGATGTGACGCGTGTGGACGAGATCGTGCCGACGAACCTTGAAAAGATCGAAGAAGCCGCCAAGCAGGAAGACGAGATCACAGGCATTCCTTCCGGCTTCATCGATCTTGACCACATGACCAACGGCTGGCAGCGCTCGGACCTCATCATCCTCGCCGCCCGTCCGGCAATGGGGAAGACCGCGCTCTGCTTGAACATGGCTGCCAATGCCGCCATCGATTATCATTATCCAGTGGCGATCTTCAGCCTCGAAATGAGCAAGGAGCAGCTCGTCATGCGTATGCTCGCAGCCGCTGCTCGTATCGACCAGAAACGCCTGCGTACCGGTCAGCTCAACCCTGACGAATGGGGCGCGTTCCTGCAAAAGATTGGCCCCCTCACCAGCGCGCCGATCTACATTGACGACACCCCAGCCATCACTATTCGCGAACTGCGCGCTAAAGCCAGACGCCTGCAGAGCCGAGAAGGCGATCTCGGCCTCATCCTCGTCGACTATCTGCAGCTCATGGGCGGTAGTGGCAACAGCGAAAACCGCCAGCAGGAAGTCTCCGAGATCTCCCGTTCACTGAAAGCCCTGGCGCGTGAACTGAACGTGCCGATCATCGCGCTCTCCCAGCTTAGTCGTACCGTCGAGCAGACAAAGGACAAGCGCCCGCAGCTTTCCCATCTGCGTGAGTCCGGTTCCCTCGAGCAGGACGCCGACATTGTGCTTTTCATCCACCGCGAGGAATATTACAACGAAGACACCGACCGTCGCGGCATCGCCGATGTCATCATCGCCAAGCACCGTAACGGGCCAACCGGCACCGTCGAGCTCGCCTTCCAGAATGAGCTCACCCGCTTCGACAACCTCATCCACGAAGGAGAATATGGCTATTGATCTTTCCGACCAGGCAGAAATATTGCCTGGTCTTTTTTGTAACGTTTGTGCGCCTCGCGCGTTAATAGGGTGAAAGGGGGTGAGGAGCGTGGATTTTGAAGAGATCTATCAGCTGTATTTTAAAGACGTGTTTCTCTACGTGCGCAGTCTCTCGGCAGAAGAGGGCGTTGCCGAAGAGGTGACGCAGGAAACGTTTTTCAAAGCATTGAAGGCGATCGACAGCTACGATGGCCGTAAGGACATTCGCGCCTGGCTGTTTACGATCGCGCGCAATACCTATTATTCCGGGCTGCGTAAGCAAAAGCCTATGAGCGATGAGCCGCCGCCGGAGTTTGCCAGCCCGCAGCGCGATTTCACGCTGCAGTTTGTCGATGAGGAACGCGCGCTCCTCATCCACCGCTATTTGCACGAGATGAAAGAGCCGTACAAAGAAGTGTTCAACCTGCGCGTGTTCGGCGAGCTGTCGTTTGAAAAGATCGGCAGCATTTTCGGCAAGAGCGCCGGCTGGGCGCGCGTGACCTATTACCGGGCAAAGCAGCAGATCGCCCTGTATATGGAGGTGATGGATGATGAAAAATGAACTTTCGTGCGAGATCGTACGAGATCTTTTGCCGCTTTATGTGGACGATGTGACAAGCGATGTGGCAAAACATGCCGTCGACGATCATTTGGCGCATTGTGAAACCTGCCGAAAGGAGGCGGAGAAAATGAGAGAATCGCTCGTTCTGCCGGTCAATGAAAAGCTCCAGCGTTCGCAGGCGAATATATTGAAGCGGATCCGCAAGCGCTTCTTCAGGAAAAAAGTGGTCGTTTCGCTGCTCTCGATTCTAGTCGCGGCCGCTGTGCTCATTGGCGCGTATTCTTACATGACGATGCACCAAACGGTCATTCCGTACGATGGTGAGACGGTCACGGTGCGAGAGCTGAATGGCGAGCTCTATGCCAGCTGTACGTCTGATATAGCTGCTGGCTCTGTCGCCTGCATTCCATCGCCAGTCGTGATCGACGGTGAGCGGCAGGATGTCGTTGCTGTTTATTTTTATCAGACGCTGTGGTCCGCTTATGTCGAGCCGCACCTACCGTTCCGGGAAGATGCGACGGAGCTCACCTTCGCCCTCGGCAGGATCGATGGACAGGGAGAGCAAGTCGACATGGTGCTCTATGGCGATTACGATTATCAGAAACTGATCTGGGAAGAATGGCAGACAGAATCCGATGGAACCATTGCTGGCATGGAGTGTGTATGGAAAAAATCATCATAATTTTCACGGACGAGCGTCAAAAATTGCCGACGCTCGTCCTTTTAGGCGTCATATTTAATTAATATAGATATTATTTATCGACGGCGGATCCGAAAAATCCTACCCATTTGCAGAAAGATTTGCAACAGGAACGTACTTGCTAATAATATTGCAACAAGGGGCCGATTACGTCAATTTACGGAATTGGTATAATTGTGAAATAATTCGCTAAAGTGCATACCTAGAATAAAAGAAGTTTGATTATACGAACATAGAAATAATGGTTATTCGCTATATGATTGCAGTGCTGGCCAGAGATGATTTGGGGGTCGAAATTTTGCGAAATCTATGATAAATTAATAGAGTAATGTTGAGGTCCGGAGGTATAGGCAATACCGGACCAAGAATTTTGAATGGGGGCTTATTATTTATGAAATGCTCAAATCGTATTAGCGGTATGCAGGAATCTCCAATCCGTAAGCTGGTTCCATATGCAAACGCAGCTCGTGCAAACGGTAAAAAAGTTTATCCACTGAACATCGGTCAGCCTGATATCAAAACTCCAGAAGGTTACTTCGATGCGATCAAGAACTTCAAACAGGAAGTCCTTGAATACGCAGACTCCCACGGGGATTTCACCCTGATCGATGAGATCAGCAAGTACTATGCGCGCAACAACATGGACTTCGCTCCAGAAGATATCCTTATCACCAACGGTGGTTCTGAAGCTCTGATGTTCGCTATGATCGCTATCTGCGACCCAGGCGAATCTGTTGTCGTTGTTGAACCATTCTACACCAACTACAACGGCTTTGCTTCTGCTGTCAGCGTTAACTGCGAAGGCATCATCACCAAGGCTGAAAACGGCTATCGTCTGCCATCCAAGGAAGAAATCCTTGCTCAGATCAGCGACAAAGCACGCGCCATCATCATCACCAACCCATCGAACCCTACCGGTGTTGTTTACACCAAGGAAGAGCTGCAGATGGTTGCTGAAATCGCAGTAGAAAAAGATCTCTTTGTCATCGCCGACGAAGTATATCGTGAATTCGTTTATGATGGTGAATTCTACAGCCTGGCTTACTTCCCAGAACTGAAGGATCGTCTCATCATGATCGACTCCGTATCCAAGCGTTACAGCGCTTGCGGCGCTCGTATCGGTTCCCTCGCTTGCAAGAACCCAGAAATTATCGCTAACGTTCTCAAGCTCTGCCAGGGCCGTCTCTCCGTATCCACTCTGGATATGATCGGCGCTACCGCTCTCTATGCTGAAACGCCAAAGAGCTATCTCGACGAAGTCAACGAAGAATACAAACATCGTCGTGACGTTACCTACGATGCACTGCAGAAGATGGATGGCGTTGTTTGCGCTAAGCCAGAAGGTGCTTTCTACATCTCCGTTAAGCTCCCTGTCGACGATTCCGAAAAGTTCATTATCTGGGCTCTCGAAAACTTCGACTACAACGGCGAAACCCTTATGATGGCTCCTCTCGCAAGCTTCTATTCCCAGCCTGGTCATGGCGTTGACGAAGTACGTATCGCTTACGTGCTCAACGCTGACGACATGGAAAAATCCATGAAGGTTCTGGCTGAAGCTCTGAAAGCTTACCCAGGCCGCAAATAATTACCGCTAAACGAAAATCGCTTGCTCGGTGACGGGCAAGCGATTTTTTGTATCTTGTTTCTGGCAGAAAAAGAAAAACCTTTACGCAACAGCAATGTGATGCGTAAAGGTGATGGTCATTCGAGATTGATGAAGGATTCCTGGCTCAGGCGGCTGATCATCTGCGCGCCGGCGGTGTTGCCGTTGTAAATGAAAATGTGGCTGTCGCCGATCACATCGAAATGCGTTTCGAGGAGGATGTTGCCAATGCCTTTGTTGAGCTGGCTCTCAGAAACGTTGGAATAGATCAGATGGTTTGGTGCTTGTTCGACGGCGGCGTCCACTTTTTCTGGCACCTGTTCAGGAATTTCGTCGCGCAAATTGAGCTCGGTGAGAGAGTCGATGCATTCGTCGCGCAGGAAGGTGACGAGCTTTTCGTCGAGACGGCGCACCTTGGACATTTCTTCGAGGAGCATCTGATACGCAGTCTGGCCCTGGTTGTTGCCGATGTAGATATAGATATCCGTTCCCACAACATTGGTGAACTGATGGGATGTCAGGAAAAGCTTGCTGCTGACCTGATTTGGTTTCGCTATACTGAAGATGACCTTGTCAGAACCTTCATTGGTCAGGTCCTGGAGCGCGTCGTCGGTGAGCACGTCGTCGACTTCGTACTTCAACAGGTCCATGTTTTGACAAACCTTTCTGACTAAGGCTTCCTTGGTGGGTCTCATAAATCTTACCTCCCGATGGATGGAATGAAATCATTATAACACATTGTTGCGAATTGTGATATAGAAGACAGCATATTTTTTCTTCCGATATAGTTATTTCTCAGCGATTTTATCCGAAAAATGGTGTGCTGAGGATAACGACGGCAACACCTGCAGCGAGAAACGGAATGAGCGGAAGGCTTGCGCCGCGTTTGACTTTCTTTATAATGATGAGATAGAGGGCGTAGACGAGCGCGCAGAAGATCCCGATGAGAAAAGCGTGGGTCACGGCGACGGTGCCGAGATAAAAGCCGGAGATCGCCATAAAGAGCACGTCGCCGCTGCCCAGTCCCTGCGGAAAGAGGCGCAAGATGATGAAAAGCGGCAGCGCGACGATGACTGCGCCGATGGCCTGATCGAGCCAGAGATGTGCGCCGTAAAGCACGCTGTCGAGGATGAGCAGGACGCTGTAAAGGATCAGATCGCTGTCGTGAATCTGCTGCAGCTGCCAGTCGTCGAGGCTGAGCAGAAGCAGGAGGGCGAAGATGCTGCAAAGGAGTATCGTGTGCGGCGCTGGCGCGGTGCTGAGGCTGAGCAGCGCGCAGAGAATGGCGACGACTGTTTCGAAAAATGGCAGGGATTTTGGGATCGGCGCGCCACAATAACGGCAGTGTCCGCTGCTGAAAAAATAGCCGAGGATCGGTACGAGATAAAGCGGCGCGATGGTTTGGCCGCAGTGGAGACAGCGGGAGCGATCGATCTGCGAGAGGTTTTTCTGGCGACGCTCGGCGAAGCAGGGGATGAAACTTCCCAGGCAGGCGCCGAAGATGAAAAAGAAGAGGGTAGTCATTGGATCACCTCAGAAAGGGTAGTAATATGAGCATTTTTTCAAAGGCTGTGGCCGCCGGTGCTACAGATCTGCATCTGGAGTCAGGCGGCAGCATCTATATGCGGCGGCTGGGGCAGCTTGTTTTTGAGAGCGCGTGTTCCAGCGCGATGTTCGCGGAAATAAATGGGACGCTGCAGACAGCGGCTGCTTTGGATGATTCTATTGTAAACAGAGAAGCAAGGGAGGTCAAAGATTTTTCCTGCGCACTGCCGGATGTCGGTCGTTTGCGTGTGCGGCGTTATCTGGCGAACGGCAGGGAATGTCTGGCGATCCGTCTGCTGCCGCAGCAGATTCCGGAGGCGGAAGCGCTCGGCTGGCCGGACGCGGTGCTACCGCTGTGTCAGCTGCGACAGGGACTGATCCTGGTCACAGGTGCTTCTGGCAGCGGCAAATCGACAACGCTTGCGGCGATGATCGAGCAGATCAATCGCACGCGCGCCTGCCATATCCTCACGTATGAATCGCCGGTGGAATATGTTTTTGAAAACAAACAGGCGCTGATCCATCAATGCGATGTGCCGGGAGAAATGCCTTCTTTTGCCGCAGGGGCGCGGGATGCGCTGCGCATGGATGCAGATGTGATCATGCTGGGCGAGCTCGCTGATCGGGAAACGATGCGCGCGGCGATGAAGCTGGCTGAGAGCGGGCATCTCGTGCTCGCGACGATGCACACAGGCGCAGCGGCTGAAGCGGTTGGCTATTTTATCAACCATTTCGCGCCGGAGGATCAGCTGCTTGTGCAGCACCAGCTGGCGTCCATGCTGCGCGCTGTGATCTCGCAGCGGCTATTGCCACATCGCAGCGAAGAGGCGCTGGTTCCTGTCTACGAGCTGCTGCTAAACAACACAGCGGTGGCCAATCAGATCCGCAAATCAGAATATGCACAGCTGGCGACGAATATTGAGCTTGGGCGCAGCGAAGGCATGGTGCTTTTGGAGGAAAGCCTGGCATTGCAGGTGCGCGCTGGCAGGATCGCGCCGCATGTGGCGCTGGCAGCGGCGAATCAGCCGGAGCGTCTGCAGAAATTATTGATGTGAGCTGAGCGCGGAAATCTGTCACCAAAACCTGTAACTAAAAATCCTTGGCAGAGCGGGCTGGATATTGTATAATTTTTATATTGGACAGAATGTGTTCGACTGAACGAACAATGGATCATAGATTTTACAGATAAAGGAACGTTTGTAAATGCGAAAAATACTTACGCTGATCTGTATTGTTGGTCTGTGTGTCACGCTTTTTGCTGGCTGCGACTGGAATGTCTCAGACGCTGTTTCAGCGATCGCTGGTGAAAAAGCCATGGCGAAGAATAACACAGCTGAAACTGAAGAAATCGAAGAAACGACGCCGCTGCAGGTGGCCTGTGTTGGCGACAGCAATACAGAAGGTTTTGATGAAAAAAATTACCCAGCCGTTTTGGGCGAGCTTTTGGGTGAAGGATATGTGGTGACGAATTACGGTGCCAGCGGCGCAGCAGCCATGCATGGCATCTCTGCTTCCTACGATGATACAGATATGTACACGCAGAGCATTTCCAGTTCGCCGGATATTGTGGTGATCATGTTTGGCACCAACGACAGCGCCGCCTGGAAAGACGAAGCCACCTTTGCTGCAGACTATGAAAAGCTTATCTCCACGTATGAGGCTTTAGACTCCAAGCCACGCGTTTTCCTCTGCACGCCGCCGGCACCGCATCTGGAAAAAGCCAAAGAGGGCAGCGAGTCGAAAGTGCAGCCGGATAAATATGAGCAGATCAACAAGGTCATCAAGGACGCGGCGAAGCTTCACGATCTGCCGCTCGTCGATATTTATGAGCTCACAAAGGAAAAGCCGGATTGGTACATTGGCGATGGCATTCATCTCAACGAATATGGTTCTCGTCTGGTGGCGAAGACCGTCGCGAATACAATTCAGAAATAAACTGATCAATCAAAAGAAGCGGATACTGCGCCGCTTCTTTTTTTATCGAAAATTTTCCGCGCTCGTTGCGTAATATTTTCTGCACGTTTCGCAGAAAAAGATAAAATTATGTCTCACGTATGGATTTATGACGCCTCATGGGCTATAATGAGCATATAATTTTGAATGACAGGGGGACCATCATGGGTAAGAAAACCATTGAGGACATCAATGTCAGCGGCAAACGCGCATTGGTCCGTGTAGATTTCAACGTTCCTAGAGACAAGGCAACTGGCGCCATCACCGACGATGCGCGTATGCGCGCTGCGTTGCCAACCATACAGTATCTGATCGATCACGGCGCAAAAGTTATCGTCATGAGCCATCTCGGCCGTCCAAAGGGCAAGGTGGTTGAAGAACTGCGCCTGGATAAAGTTGGCGAACATCTCGCAGAGCTTCTCGGAAAACCTGTGAAAAAGCTCGACGAATGTGTTGGACCGGAAGTAGAGGCTGCTGTCGCTGAAATGAAAGACGGCGACGTGGTCCTTTTGGAAAACGTTCGCTTCCATCCGGAAGAAGAAAAGAACGATGTGCATTTTGCAAAAAAACTGGCGGCGCTCGGCGATATTTTTGTCAATGACGCTTTCGGTACAGCGCATCGCGCCCATTGCTCGACGGCGGGCATCGGCACCTATCTGCCAAGCGTCAGCGGCTATCTTATGAAGAAAGAGCTGGCCGGGCTTGGCGCTGCCCTTTCCAAGCCAGAGAAACCATTTGTTGCGATCATTGGCGGCGCAAAAATCTCCGACAAGATCGGCGTTGTCAGCTATCTGATCGGTAAGGCCGATACCATCATCATCGGTGGCGGTATGGCCAACACCTTCCTGGCTGCGCAGGGATATGACATGAAGGCTTCTCTCGTTGAGCCGGAGAGCATCGACGTTGCAAAGGACACGCTTGCACAGGCCAAGGAAGCTGGCACCGATCTGCTCCTGCCAGTTGATGTGACGATTGCAGCTGCTTTTGACGCGCCTGAAACAGCGAAGACCGCTGATATTGATGCGATCGACGATGGCTGGATGGCGCTGGATATCGGGCCAAAGACCATCGCACTCGCAGAAGAGAAGATCAAAAATGCCAAGACAGTCATCTGGAATGGCCCTATGGGCGTTTTCGAACAGGATGCTTTTGCCGTTGGGACCAACGCGCTGGCAAAAGCTGTCGCCCTCTCTGATGCGTATTCCGTTGTCGGCGGCGGGGATTCTGTCGCAGCTGTGAAGAAATCTGGCATGGCAGACAAGATCAGCCACATCTCCACTGGCGGCGGCGCATCTCTTGAATTCATGGAAGGGCGTCTCCTGCCAGGGCTGGCTGTGCTTGAAGAACGGGAGGACTGAGATGGTTAGACGACCACTCTTTGTGGCCAACTGGAAAATGAACAAGACCATGGCCGAAACAAAAGAGTTCCTGAACACATTTAATACTTACGACTTGCCGGCATCCTCCGATGTCGCCATCTGTGCACCGTTTATCGATCTGCCAGTGCTGGCGGATCAGGCAAAGGTTGCTGTTGGCGCTGAAGACGTATATCCGGCAGACAAAGGCGCCTTCACCGGCGAAATCTCGGCAGAAATGCTGAAGGAGTGCGCTGTCAGATACGTCATCGTTGGACACAGCGAACGCCGTCAGCTGCTGGGCGAATCGGATGCCTTTGTCGCAGAAAAATACCATTACTGCACGAAAAACGGCCTGGCGCCGATCCTCTGTGTGGGCGAAAGCCTGGAGCAGCGCGAAGCTGGCGAAGCAGAGGCCTGGTGCAAGGCGCAGCTGGATGCTGTGTTTACAGGCGCAGAAACCTTGCCGGAAGAAGTGGTCGTTGCCTATGAGCCAATCTGGGCGATCGGCACCGGAAAAACCGCCACGTCCGCTGACGCACAGCAGATGATCGGCGCATTGCGCGCCCATCTTGCCAGTCTCATCGGTGAAGAAAAAGCAGCTTCTGCACGGCTGCTTTATGGCGGCTCAGCAAAAGCGAGCAACATTCGTGAGCTGATGGCACAGCCGGATATCGATGGTGGTCTCATCGGCGGCGCCAGTCTGGAACCGGAAAGCTTTCTGGCGCTGATCAATGAAGGAAGTGCTGATTGTGACTAAACCAGTGGTACTTATGATCCTCGATGGCTGGGGCATCAATCCGGACTGCACCAACAATGCTGCCTGCCTGGCAAAGACACCGCGCCTCGACGCGCTGTTTGCAGAATGCCCACATGCGACGCTTGCCTGCAGCGGCGAAGCCGTCGGACTTCCCGACGGTCAGCAGGGCAATTCTGAGGTCGGCCATCTGAATCTTGGAGCTGGTCGCGTGGTCTATCAGGATCTTTTGCGCATCACGCGCGATATCCAGGATGGCAGCTTTGAAAATAATCCTGCCTTTGTGCGCATGATGACACGCCTGAAGGAAGAAGACCGCGCCCTGCATCTCATGGGGCTGCTTTCCGACGGCGGCGTGCATTCTCATCAGGAGCATCTCTATGCCCTGCTTGAGATGGCGAAAAATTTTGGCCTGACGAAGGTCTATGTACATGCGTTCATGGATGGCCGCGATGTGTCGCCAACCTCTGGCGTGCACTACCTCGCCCAGCTCCAGGAAAAGCTCGATGCCATCGGCGTTGGTCAGCTGGCGACTGTCAGCGGGCGTTACTATGCCATGGACCGCGACAAACGCTGGGAGCGCGTTGAGCGCGCCTGGAAAGCGATGGTATGCGGTGAAGGCGAGCAGGTTTCTGATTTGCAGGCTGCCATGCAGGCGTCTTACGAAAACGATGTGACCGATGAGTTCATCGTGCCGATGGTCGTGCAGGGCGGGGAAGGGCGCATTCGCGAAGAGGATGGGATCATCTTCTACAATTTCCGCGCCGACCGTGCAAAACAGCTGTCGCGCAGCTTTGTGGATCCTGATTTTGACGGTTTTGACCGCCAGGGCTTTGCGCATATTGAGCTTATCAGCATGACAGAATACGACGCCAGCCTGGAAGACATGCTCACCGTGGCGTATCCACCGCTGGTGCTCACCAATACCTTGGGCGAATGGCTCGCCAAGCAGGGAAAAGTGCAGCTGCGTACCGCAGAAACAGAAAAATATGCCCACGTTACCTCATTTTTCAACGGCGGCGTCGAAGCGCCGAACGAAAATGAAGAGCGCGTGCTGATCCCATCGCCAAAAGTCGCGACCTACGACCTGCAGCCAGAAATGAGCGCGCAGGCCGTCGCAGACACCGTTGTGGACGGTGTGGCGAGCGGAAAATATGATTTTATTCTGGTCAACTTTGCCAATCCGGATATGGTTGGCCATACTGGCGTGCTCACAGCAGCGATCCAGGCGATGGAAACCGTCGATGGCTGCGTTGGCCGCATTGTCGACGCCGTGGAAAAAGCCGACGGCAAGCTGCTCATCTGTGCCGATCACGGCAACTGTGAGAAGATGGCGAACGAAGACGGCTCGCCGTTCACTTCGCACACGACCAATCCTGTGCCGGTCATCCTCGTGGGCGACAACCGCACACTCCATGACGGACGCTTGTCCGACGTAGCACCGACGGTGCTCGACCTGATGCAGCTCGATCAACCTGAAGAAATGACAGGTTCATCCTTATTGAATGAGTAAAAGGAGAAAGTTAAAATGGCAAAAATTGAACGTATTGTTGCAAGAGAAATCCTCGATTCCCGTGGCAATCCAACGGTAGAAGTCGATGTCGTCACCGAATTTGGCGATCTCGGCCGCGCCGCTGTGCCATCCGGCGCATCCACCGGCGCTTTTGAAGCTGTTGAACTGCGCGATGGCGACAAATCCCGCTACCTCGGCAAGGGCGTGACGAAAGCTGTTGGCTTTGTCAACGAAGAGATCGCGCCTCGCCTCATTGGCTGGGACGTTAGCGATCAGACCGCCATCGATGCTGAACTGATCCGTCTCGACGGCACCGACAACAAGGGCAAATTTGGCGCCAACGCCATCCTCGGCGTTTCTCTGGCTTGCGCCAAGGCTGCTGCCATGGACGCTGCCCTGCCACTGTATCGCTACATCGGCGGCGCCAATGCAAAGGTTCTGCCAGCACCAATGATGAACATCCTGAACGGCGGCAAGCACGCCGACAACAACGTCGACATCCAGGAATTCATGGTCATGCCGCTCGGCGCAAAATCCTTCAAGGAAGCGCTGCGCATGGGCACCGAAGTGTTCCATTCTCTGAAGGCCGTGCTCAAGAGCAAAGGCTACAACACCGCTGTCGGTGACGAAGGCGGCTTTGCACCAAATCTCAGTTCCAACGAAGAAGCCTTCCAGGTGATCGTTGAAGCCATCAAAGCTGCCGGCTTTGTTCCTGGTGAAGACGTTTACCTCGCGATCGATGTTGCATCCTCCGAGCTTTACAAGGATGGCATCTATCACCTCGCCGGTGAAGGCGTAGACCGCACCGCCAGCGAAATGGTTGATTTCTATGAAGCCATGCTCGACAAATACCCAATCATCTCCATCGAAGATGGTCTTTACGAAGACGACTGGGAAGGCTGGAAGGAAATGACCGAGCGCATCGGTAAACGTGTGCAGCTCGTCGGCGACGACCTCTTTGTTACCAATACCCGTCGTCTCAGCCGCGGCATCAACAACGATGTTGCCAACAGCATCCTCATCAAGGTTAACCAGATCGGTACCCTCACCGAAACCCTCGAAGCCATCGAAATGGCAAAAGAAGCCGGCTATACCGCCGTTGTTTCTCACCGTTCCGGCGAAACCGAAGACACCACCATCGCAGACATCGCTGTTGCGACCAACGCTGGTCAGATCAAAACTGGCGCGCCATCCCGCACCGATCGTGTGGCAAAATACAACCAGCTCCTGCGTATTGAAGAAGATCTTGCTGGCCGCGCCATCTATCGTGGCAGAGACGGGTTCTACAATCTCAAATAAGCCTTGCAAACTGGCGTGAGATATGATATCATCTATTAATGGCTGATAACCAAAGCCTATTTTCGGATTAAGGAGGATATTGTATGTTGCATACCGTTTTGCAGATTCTGCAAATCATCTGCTGCCTTGGCGTCATTGCTACAGTCTTGCTGCAGTCCGGACGTAGCGCTGGTTTATCTGGCTCCATCAGTGGCGGTGCAGAAACATTCCTGGGCAAGAAAGGCCTGGATGATCAGTTGGCAAAAGCGACTGCTGTCTTTGCGCTTTTGTTCATGATCTTCTCTTTTGTACTGACCATGCTGCTTAGCTAGAATTTGATACGATGCATGCTTCGGGATGCATCGTATTTTTTATGGGAAGGAACATCAACATGTACATTAATAAAAAATTCCTCGATTTCATGTTCACCAATAAAATGCACTACGAAGGAAAAACAGATTCCACCTTCATGGTCAAAGAGCCGCAGGGCGTGCTCGTCGTGACAAAGGGACGCCTCGCCATGGCAGATCCTTACGCCATCAATTATGGCATCGTTGTCACAGAGGATATTCCGAACGATAAGTTTCCAATCTACACGTTTACCGCGCATCTCGAGCCACACGACGAGGTGCACGTAGCCGGCTTCCTGCTGCAGTTCGACGAAGAAGCGGTGCCAGATGAGTGGAAAATGTGCCTGCCTGCTGATATCAACGCCGATGAGATTCCTGACGACGGATATTACGGCGTGGCAACCGAGAGCGGCAACATCACCGTCTGCGCAGAGCAGACCATCGGCTGGCTGCTCGAGCATCTCGAAGAATCTGCCGAGGTGCTCGAGGATATTGAAAAACAGCTCGGCGCCACCTATTTTTCCAATGGCGGCGTGGCAAATTCCAAGCTGCCAAAGCTCGACGTCAATCTGATCACCATGGTTGGCGGCAGTCCCGACGAACAGGGCTATCCAGCGTACTGGGGCTACAAAGACGGCAAAGTTGTCTGCATGGCCATCGATTTTCTTGTCGTTGACTGATAGTTTCTCTTGACTGTGCGGCCATTTCTCTGTAATATTTAATAGGGCACCCTTTGTAAAGAAGGGCCATTATTGTGCTTACGTCCCTATTCGCGTGAATAGGGATTTTTTTGTTATAGAAACAAGGAGGAACATATGACAAAATACATCTTTGTGACAGGCGGCGTCGTTTCTTCGATCGGGAAAGGGATCGTCGCAGCATCTTTGGGACGTTTGCTGAAGAATAAAGGGTACAAGATCACCATCCAGAAATTTGACCCATACATCAATGTGGACCCGGGAACCATGAGCCCTTACCAGCATGGTGAGGTTTTTGTTACCGAAGATGGTACCGAAACAGACCTCGACCTCGGGCACTATGAACGTTTTATCGATATCAACCTGAACAAATATTCCAATGTGACGACCGGGAAGGTGTATTCTGAAGTCATTCGCAAGGAACGCCGCGGCGATTATCTCGGCGCCACCGTGCAGGTTATTCCACACATCACCGACATGCTGAAGGAAAAGATTCGTCGCGCCGGTGAAACGTCTGACGCAGAGATCGTCATCACAGAAGTTGGCGGCACCGTTGGGGATATTGAATCCACCCCATTCATCGAAGCCATCCGCCAGATGAAATCCACCGTCGGCGCCGACAACGTCTGCTACATCCACACCACGCTGATCCCATATC